>OLNU01000560.1_pt1 | contig 34070 bp, 47 predicted proteins | sample 1672241 | NCBI WGS metagenome assembly OLNU01 (sample SAMEA3136663, study PRJEB25190) | human gut metagenome | biome: human gut; feature: human-associated habitat; material: faeces | place: Austria | collected 2013 | reverse complement strand
GATGGCGGATTGCAGCAGCATGGAATCCATGCTCAGTAGTACCATCCCGCCGCTGATTGCGAATATTATCTCTGTTACTCTGACTTGTATTTGTCTGGCGTTTTTTGATTGGCGCATGGCCCTGGCTATCTTCTGCACAATGCCATGCGCCAATCAAGTGACCCGGCTTATTTTTGCAAAAATATTTCGAAAAAGCATTGACATTTATACTATATCGTATTATAATATAAATGTAGTCAAGGGGCGCACACCTCCGAAGGAAAGGGGGTGAGGCCAATGTGGAAAAAGGTTGTCCGATACATAATCTGTTTGGCAGCTTTGCTCCTGCTCTTTGCGGCAACAGCCGTTAAAGTAAAATAGCCCCCACGCTCTGGCAAGCGTAGAGGCTAGGGGCCGACAGAGGCCCGACCAACAGCGCCCCTTGTCTACACTTAATATACCACGAAAGGCGGTGTTTGTCAATGGAGTATTTGTCTGTTACGCAGTTTTGTGAGAAATATGGACTGTATTCCGGGAACGTCCGTAAGCTCATAGCCGATGGCCGGATCCCAGCGATCAAGATCGGCAACCAGTGGGCAATACCAGCCGGAACACCGCCGCCGGAAGATCGGCGGGTCAAGAGCGGCAAGTACCGTGACTGGCGAAAGAAACAAAAGAAAAGCGGGGAGCCGTCGGAATAACCGGCAGCTCCCCGTTTTACGGATCCAGCGCTTGATTTACACCTCGAGGAAGAAACCGGCTTCCATTATTTCACTAAAGTTAAGCGGGGAAGTCAGAGCATTATCCATAAAAAAGAGAAGATCAGGATATGTGTTTCTTCGCTTTATTTGGACAACTCCGGTATCGTTACCTAAAATTGGGATAGTGTATGGAGCGGTGAAATCAACACTTTGGTTGTAAGTAAACATATAGAAGCCACCGTATACTTTGTCCACAAAAAAGAAAAACACAAGCTTGGGAAATGGCGAAGACAGCAAATCTTCCATTTCTATCGTGTTTGCATTTAGCAAATGGCTAGGTATTTCCGTGAAATTATTCAGAATAAAATCGATAAAATCGTCACTTCCACCGCCGCCAGCCAGGGGGATATTTACTCCATTGTAAGTCACACTTTTAATGGGTTTTGTCGTATCTATAGCCAATTTATTGACCTCCTTATCCCAAAGCGGCATAGTACCAATTATCGATATGCGGCCCGTGCCCATCCAAAAACTGACCAAGGACTATCGTCAAAACTCCATCGGCGTACTGGTAGCTAGTATTTGTTGCCGTAAATCTAGGTTCTGTGCTTGCATTCGTTTTCGGGACGATTTCCGCAACATTGTTATTGTGCTGAATAAATCCATACAAAGGCTCCACATATGGATCCGGAGATATCGGTATATACGTCCCAGCAATAAACGCCTTTGGCTCAAAACCGATCTCGATAGTCGCAAAGTAATACTGATTAAGGTCTGGGGCACGCGTGCTAGCTTTGGTTATGGGGTTGGTCATAGATTTTTGTAATGTAAAGCCCGCCGTTTTGAAATTTAAAGCGCTTCCTCCGCCGCTGCCAGCGTCCACAATCTCCAATGTCTGGTTGCCATCCGATCCGACCGTGGAGGTGATGTCATAGGCACCACCTCCGCCACCGGAAATCCCCTCGATGGCTGCAGGCATATCGACCAGCGGGATCAGATCGGTGCCGCCCGTTTTTGACCGGATAGCGTCGCCAATGGCGGTGAGCTTATCAGTAAGAGCCATTTTCGATCCCCCCGATCAGCTGCTCTACATAGTCTGTGGTGGCATATGACGATAAATCCCACGACCTTGCGACCCATCCCGGGATATATCGATCCGCCAAAGGGACGACAGTGGCACTTTTGTCCACGACACTGATCGGCCACATCGTAGTGCCCTCTACTACTAATTTGGCCAACCACACCCCTGGGGCGAACTCTGACGCACCAATCAAACAATCCTGATATACAAATACACCGGCTCCAATGTTCGCATACGCGGAATCGATAAGACCTTCCACACGTTTTTCCATCAGATCAATCGATTCTCCATTTTTTATGTCCATGCTGATCACGGCCGGAAATTCCAGTGTGGGTGGTGTCGCCAAAACCTTATAAAAGTTGCTCCCTCCCATTTTGACGGTTTCCAGCCCCTCAGTGTTGCCATCCCAATCCAGCGCAAATCCGTCTGTATAGCAAGGACGATTTTTGATGTAATCGTCAGCTGCGGGATCGTTCTGGTTCCAGTCCGGCTGGACACCGCCTCCCGCCTGGATCTCCGCGACAAGCCCGGCATAGCTGTCCAATTTGGCGGACGCAGGCACCGCCACGCCCTTGGCCGTGATAGCGTCTGCAATGGCTGATTTGGCCGATTCCAGGCGGGATACCTCACTTTGTATGCTCATGCAAACACCCTCCTTAGATGGACGCCAAGGCTGTTTCGATGTCATTGGTTAGGCTGACAGTCCCGGTCCCGCTATGATACCCAGCCGGGATGGCGCAGCTTGTAGTGGTCAGGCCGTCGATGGTGGCCGAAAAAGCTCCGTTGTCAGCCATAGTGCCTGTGATTTTAGCGCCCTTCACGTAGGCGGTTTTTCCGGCAAGCAGGTTCCCGGCCGCCGCGTCTGCGTCAGCCGTGCTGATATATTCCGCGGGGATAGCTCCGACCGTAACCTTTTCCAGCACCTTTCCTGCCGTAGGAGTAATATCCTGTGCTTCCTTGGTGGGGGTCACCGTTTTCTCTTCGGTGACCAGGGACACAGTGCCGGTCCCGTTGTGATAGCCGGCGGGGATGGTATAGGATTTGGTCGCGGTATCGAGCGCCTTGGACACTGCACCGTTGTTTGGCATGGTACCGGTCGTGACCTTGCCGTCAGACGTAACAAGGACCTTGGTTGCTAGCACGTCTGCTGCGGTCGCCGTCACGCTGGACACGTCCTGATAGCTTTCCGGGATCGCACCAACCGTGACATCGGATAGACCGTAATACCCGCCGTCGGGCGTAACATTTTGCTGGCTTTTGGTGGGAGTCACGGTTTTGCTTTGCAGGTTATAATTGCCGCCGCCTGCCACGCCGGATACGGTGCCGCTCCCGTTGTGGTATCCCTTGGGGATGGTATAGGTGTCCCCCTCCTGCACGCTGGCAGACACGGCGCCCTGGTTAGCTATCCCATCATAGGCTGTGGCCAAATCATCGAGTTTGGCCGTACTCTGTGCGATACCGAGTTCCACTGCTTTTGTGCGCAGGGTGTTTCTCGCTGTTTGGATTCGTTCAAGTTCGGTTGATACACTCATGGTTAATCCTCCTTATATTGTCTCGAGTAACACTTCGATGTTTCCAACCGTGGTATATACCGCGGCGGAGGTGATTGGCTTGGTATTGTCCTGCTCCACCTCTGTGGCTGTATCCACGGTCAGCTTACCGTCTACGATCTTGAGACCATCCCCGATAGCGTAGCCGCTCCCCCCCGGCAGCGGGATGTCCGACTCCTCATAGGCTCCTTTGTCCGGATCCCAGATCATCCACATACCATTGGGACCTGGCTCGGGCGGATGAGCGTTAAGGTCCTCCATCCGCTGCTCAAGCTGTGTAAATTCGCTGGGGATCTCTGGCCAATGCGCGTCTCCAGACAGCGATCCCGTCACCGTCGCCGAGATCTTGTTGGTATGCCGCACCGTCACACCATCGGATTGCAGGGTGCCGCGCAGCTGCAGGGTATACGTGCCGTTGACCGCTAGCATATCCGCCGTCAGCACCACGCCGATCCCACCGTCCATGGGGGACAGGCGGATGATGTTGAGGTTTCCGGCGGCCTGCACCAGCAGATCCCAGGTGTACCCGTCCGGGATGTCTCCCGATATGATCAGCTGACGGCTCAGGTTATCGTACTGCCTGGCGAGTATCGATTTGTCGCCGATCAATTGCCAATTTGCAAAGACTATCATGCACCATCATCCTATCTGCCGTACATCCGGCTATGTATTACTTACTCGGCTTGGTGTAGGACAGGGCGCGGGTGCTGTCTCCGATCCCCTTGGTGGTCGGGTCGGTGATCAGATTCCACACGCTCACCAGCACCGACACCAGGATCACGGGATTTTTGACCGCCTCGAGCAGCGCGTGTCCCAGCGCCGGCCAGCTGGTCAAATCTCCAAAGCTCAGCCCCAGATAGGTCAGGATCGGCAGCAGGATCGCCGCCGCCAGATTCGCCCAAAATACCGGATTTTTGATTCGTACTTTCCAATTGATGTTCATAGTCTAATTCCTCCTTATGATTTATGTAGGTCTTCCAGGTCCGCGACCCGGTGGTTAATCACCTTGATCTGCTCCTCTACGACAGGCATACGGCGGGCATAGTTGTTATGCTCCGCCACCCGCTTCTCTAACTGCTGGATCCGGTAATTGGTCAGCTTGGACGAGGCCATGATCCCGCCAAAGGTGCCCAGTGCAGTCCCTGCGAGGGAGATCAGCGCGACGATGATACCGCTGTCCACTATGACACCTCCGGGATGGTCAGCACCTGTCCGGGTCGGATGATCCACGGATCCTTAATGCCATTTGCGTTGGCAATTTTGCGCCACGGCACGCCCAATTTGGAGCCAATACGGGACAGGCTATCCCCAGCTACTACCGTGTAGGTACGAGGCTCGCTGGGCTTATCAGACGTGCTGGAGCCGCCCGGGATGGTCAGGGTCTGGCCCGGGTGGATGATCCATGGGTCCTCGATCCCGTTGGCCGCTGCGATATCTCGCCACGGCACACCCAGCTTGGATCCGATCTTGGACAAACTGTCTCCCGCCACCACCGTGTAGGTGCCAGCTGCACTGCCGGGCTTTGCCACACCAAAATACGCATACCAGCTGTTGTCCTTGACCTTGCGGTTGCCGTCCGCCTCGTCGAAGCGGTACGGGGTGGCCCGCGTATCCAGATGGACCGCCGCGCGGCTCTGTGCCGTTCCGGCGATCCAGCCGATCCCGCGGATACCGACCTTCTCTGCGGCGAGCAGGATCTCGTGCCCCTGGTACCGCTCCTCTTTGTCGCCAACCTTGTGCCAGCAGTTCACGTCCGCCGCCTTGCCTAGTGCGTGCTGACTGCCGGTATCCGCCGGCCGGTATCCGCTGGTGATGATGATCTTGGAGCAGCCGAGCTCCTTGTACAGATCCTCCAGCTGCTGGATCAGCTCGTCGTCCACTTTGACCTCGTCTACACCGTCTCTGGCAAATTCCCGCACCCGGAAATGAGCCGACAGTTTGCAGGCACCATCTTGCTTGTTCGAGTATGTTTTGATCATGTTTACTTCCTCCTTCTCCTTTAGAGCTGCACAGCCAACCACATAAATCCAAACCCCCCTGGATTGGTACTATTTCGCCCGCCAACAACGGTAAACGATGTGGCTGTCGCCTGTGTGACGTGTGCCCAAGTATTAAGATCTGTGCTGTTGGGACTAACAAACACGACTGGCCGCTTGACAAATCCATAGCTAGATAGGCTGATGGTTACCGTATCGGATTTACCCGTCCCAGTGTCTCCGATCGACGATTCCCCGGTTGCGATTTTTAAGTTGCCCGTGTGCCAGACGTTGTTGCCGTCTATGGTAAGATCCTGAGAAATTTTTGCATTGCCATTCACAAACAAATTTCCCGATATTGTCCCTCCACTGTACACACTGTCCAATACCTTCCATTGTAGGCCATCAAAAAAAACAATGTGTATTCCGCTATTGATATTATGAATGCCGGAATAGGGCACTATTGGCTTGGCTCCTAAACTATTTACGTTTAATTTACTGTTAACACTAATGTTTGACATGAAATTTACAACCAACAACATCCCGTTTGTAAGGTTGAAGGGAGGTGGATCCAACGTAAGACTAAATGTTCCGGATCCGTCGTTCACCGCGTCTCCTGCTGACAAGTGCGAATAGTCAGTTCCTTCGAGATAGTCGGTTCCAGCCGCGGCGGCAACCACCTTGCCGCTCTCTCCCTTTAACATACCAGATAATGTAGTTTTTGTACTTCCGTCGATAGTCCCGGACGCTCCGTCAAACTCCCCGTTTTCGGCTCGTTCTTGTATATCATCGGCTATTTGTGTAGCGAGTTCCGCTGCTCCATTGGCAAGCTCCGCAGCTTGTTTGGCGTCCATTGTGGCCGCGACTAGATGGTTATATTCGTCCGACGCTTCGGCTGCGCCTTCCATATCTGACTTATAGACATCTAATATCAAACCAACAATTTTAAGTACCTCTGATTCTGGTTTCTCCAAAAAAAATTGCACACAAGCTTCTCCGGCCGATGAAATATACGGTATGGTCGCCGTTATAATATTTCCGCTTATTTCAGCTGGCTCCGTAATTTTCCTTCCGTTACGTTCTTGGATATACACACTTGCTGTATATCCATCCATATCAAGCGGCTCGTTTCCCCATTGATATATTCGTGCAGATATGACCCTGGATTGATCCTCGCCTTGGACTGTTCTGATTCTAACGTAATTCGTTTCCCAAGCCATTAAATTAACTGGTGCAGTAATTGCCATATCATCACTCCTCTCGCATTTACACTTTTACCCGGTTATTTCCTTGCCATTTGCGTCATATATAGGGAGACCAAACTCGATACGGTTATCGTGAATAACAAATGCCGTACTTAAATTTGGAGTGTACACACCAAGCCAACCTTGAGAAGATTCTATGATCCGATATCCGCTGCTCAAATTTATATCCATCCCACCATTTACCTCTGGGTGTATTCTTAGCGCTTCTTTTTGACCAAGGTATATCGTGAAATTATCATACAGGTATCCGCCTTGTGACGTCCCGGAGATCCGGCAGCGCATTTTGGTTTGCGCCCCAGTGGTGGACACCATCTCATCGCAGTGGATTGCCCCGGCGTCCAAGTCGAAATAGACGTCTGGATTGCTCTCGCCGCGGATGATCCCAGATATAATCTGACTGCCGACAATGGTTAATCCCGCGATAAATTTGCCAACGATGGTGCCATCCATCGTGATGGCGGTTTCGTACGGGCCATTGTATCCGTTATTGCTGTATCCTAGCCCGCCCGAGTTCCACCTCCATACACGGGTTGCCGTCTCAATATCGGGGGTATTCATAATCAGGATTTCATCAGGTTCTCCGTCGCCTGTAGAATCATGTAAGATCACATATCCGCCTTTGTTACCGACGATAGCGTTGGTTGCGTCAATAATAGCCTGTTGGATGGCCGATCGAGTGGGCACTTTTTCGATTTCCTTTTGCTGCTGGATGATCGTATCCGTTAAGTTTGATTTGGCGTCCCCAAGATCAATGCTGGAGTATTTCCCGCGAAGTACATCGTACACGGTTTTTATACATTTGGCGGTGGCAGATACGCCAAGCGCCGGATATTCCACCGTTACGGTATCGCACAGATTGACCTTTTCCAGTAAAGCGATATCTTTGTATTCCTCTGTTTGCTCAAGGGGCTGGAAGGCTACTGTAATACTCACAGACGGCACGCCTATGTTATTATCATCCACATATTTCTCTGCCCGATCCCTTAATTGCGTTTTGCTGGGCTCGCTCTCAAATTCCTGGGACAAATCCAAAGGGACGATATACTCATAGTCATAGGTTCCGGGAGCGTTCACTATTTTTTCATCCAATTGCACCAGTGCGCCGTCTTCGCCCTTCCAATAGGGATATACTCCCGTGGCAACATTAGCAATGTTTTCGTCCTGTTCCAGACTGGTCAAATTTTTGCCATATCGGATCGTTACTCCGCTGTTTTGTCCTCTCTGTCCCCTTAATCTGACGGTATAACGGTCCCATTCGTATTCCCCTCCATATACATCAAGGACGGATCCCTCTTGCCCACCAAGCAAGGACCGGGCGGAAGAGGGGACGTCAACCGTCATTTCCGCTGTACCAAGAACATCGGTCTGGAACGAAAACAGATTGTTATCCGTTGCGTTGCGTTGGATCGCGGAGAAAGCGCCAACGGCGCTGCTTGCCGTAAACGGAGATACGGTAACACCGGATAAGTCGTATGTAATATGCTGGGCATAGATGGTAATACGACCGTTAAGAGGACGCGTAATCCTATAAATTCGAAACGGCTGCGGATCGCGAAACGGATCGGGTTCCGTTAGAATAATACACCTCTTTTTGATTTCTCCATAATGGATTCCCTCCATCGGGTATTCCATTTGCAGCTCGAAAGCACCGTTTCTTTCTTCCGTCACCATACAGGATATCGCGTCGGATAATGCGCCTAATCCATTATTGTCAAACTCCGTTTCCGTGCTGGGGTATAATAGGATCATGGTGCCCCTTCTTTCCGAAAAAACTTTTACAAATTACAATTTCTCTATTGACAAATATAAAAATATTTGTTATACTGTTATTGTCAGGAGGGAAGGAGATGAAACAGTATTCTTCCAGGGAAGTCATAGCCTTGTTAAAGGCGGACGGATGGTATGAGGTGAACGTGGTCGGAAGCCATCACCAATTTAAGCACCCAACCAAGAAAGGCCGCACAACCGTAAAACATCCGGACAAAGACATCCCAACCAAAACCCTTAGAAGCATAGAGAGGCAATCGGGGCTCAAATTTCCTTGAGCCCCGACCCACTCCAATCAAAAGGAGGAAAACGAATGAAAAAGCCGGATCGGTATTTTTATCCAGCCGTATTTTCCAGAGACGACGGGGAGGAAATCTCGGTTGTATTCCCGGATTTGGATTGCGCAACCAGCGGAACGGACGAGGCAGACGCGTTATTGTCTGCGAGGGAGTTGCTGGGCTGTGTGTTGTTTGGGCTGGAAGAGGATGGTGAGGAGATTCCAGCTCCTACGCCTTTGGCGGATATTGCCCAACAGCAAGGCGAGAGCATAACCCTGATCGATGTGTATATGCCCTCTGTCCGCAATGCTAATGTCAACAAATCTGTCAATCGCACTGTCACGCTGCCCGCCTGGCTAAATTCGGCAGCCCTTGAGCATGGGATAAATTTTTCCCAGGTGCTGCAAGACGCGATCAAGCAACAACTACACCTTAACCATTAAATTGTCCACCACCTAGGGGAAACCTCTACAGATGTAATACCGCCATCCCAGGACACCGTATTTTCTCCCGGCTGCAGGACGGGGAATTCCGGCGCGGAAATGGTATTATTTTTGTTGAGGGTGCCCTTGTATGCGTTTTGCAGATCACTGTCTAGGATGACGTACTCATCAAGAGATTGGATTTCGACTGTATAGCTGCCTACGTATAAGCGACCCGAGGAGGATCCAAATACTTTGATGAGAGGGAGAGCGGGGAAACCGTCGTTATACAGCTTAACTGGCTGTGTATAACGGGTAGCCCGCTCTCCGTCTTTTTTCCATCGCTGCGGTTTGCAGTCAAAGGATAATGTCGTTTCCCCCGAATAATTCAAAAATCTTGTTTCGAAATCTAACGGCCCAATAAATTGCGCCATACGAAAATAATCGGGATGATAAGTATCTTCCAGTCTGCAATACCCGTCCGATCCCAAAAGCCACGCTCTGGCAGACTTGGTATTTTCATAAAATTTTTCTCGAATGAAGGCGGGATACGAAACGGTGATGTTTTTGAAACGGTTTCGGCTAATGGTCAGGTTCCCGTTGCGCCCTGGAATCTCTATGCTTTCCACGTCCTTCTCAGGCGCCCCAAAAGTTTGTCCTCCGCTGATGTAAATCCCAAAATTTTCAGAGCATTTCCCATCAAATTGAAAAAAATGCCTCAAGCCCAAGTCGCCCCCTTGATACGGTACACGGTCTCCATGCGGTCCATGATCTGGTCCGTTAATGCGTTGATATCTTGCCCCGGAGAACCGTACACATAAAATGTCACGCCTCCAAGGCTGTTTGTCGTGGACTGATTTTGGATAGTAGTAGATCCAGCCCCCTGCATGGAGAGGAGATCGGTACCGACGGGCATATGTGCAGGAGATATACCAAGTTGTGCGCCTGGAATAGTGCCCATCATATTTTGAGACACCTTATCCATCTGCCCGTCAAAACCAATCCCCAATCCCTCAGCCATAAACTTTCCGATTCCGGCAAAAACCTTAGATGGCGAGTGTATACCGAGGGCGTCTTTTACGCCGTCAACCAATCCACCGAAAAATCCGCTTATCTTGTCTCCAATCCAGCTAAACATACCGGTGATACCGTCCCAAATGCCGCGGACGATATCCTTGCCGATCTCCAACATTTTTTTCGGGAGAGATTTTAACGTTTCCACGACTTTGTTGATCAGATTGGACGCGGCTTCCCTTGCTTTCGTGGCTATTTCTGCGCCCCATTGCGTTACCTTTGAGACAGCTTCCTTTAGCCAGTTCCATATTTTTCCGGGGAGTTCAGCAAACCAGGTGACAATTCCGTTTATAGTTTTTGTGACCCATTCGGTCGCCGCGTTAAACATATTGGATCCCCAGGTTTTTATTTTTTCAATGGCCTGCAACAGGCAGTCCCAGATTTTACCGGGAAGCTGTATGAAGAATCCAATAACCTGCCCAATGGCATAACCTACCTTTCTGGGTAGATCGTTGAAAAACGCTACGATATTGGACCAAATATTTGCAAAAAAGTCTCCGACGCTTTGCCATAAGTTGGCCCACCATTCTGGGATCCCTCGAAAAAATTCTACCACAGAATTCCAAGCGTCCGGAATCGTTTTTGTAAAAAACCCAACAATTGCGTCCCAACATTCTGTAAAAAACGCAGATACATCATCCCATAGATCAATCCAAAATTTCCGGAATCCTTCGCAGTTATTCCATAGATAAATAAAGGCTGCGACTAGCGCAGCGATCGCCATTACGATCAACAGGATTGGATTAGCGCTCATCACCGCATTTAATAGTGTTTGCGCAGCAGTGATACCTTGTATAATTCCGGTAATGGGTCCAAGGGCCGCAACGAAAGCGAGCACAATCCCAATCAAGCTCTGCACTGCCGGGTCTAACCCGTTAAACCACTGCAGCAAGTTTGCGATTCCCTGGGTGACAGAAGTAATGACCGGAAGTATCGTCTCGCCTAGTTGTGCCAATTGCGTTTGCAGTTCGGCGTTAGCCTTGTTGTTGTCCACCAGCGCCGCATTGTTTTCCTGCCACGCCTGGCCGGCAGCCGTCAGTCCCTGCCCAGCCATGGCCTGCATTACAAGATTCACTCGCTCCGCCTCGGTGCCCGCCTGTTGTAAGGCGAGATTAAAAAAATCCTCAGCAGTTTTCGCTTCCTGGACAGATTTATTCCATTCTTCATTGGCCTCTGTGTTGGCTTTTAACCTAACTCCAAAGGTCTCGCCCTCTTTGCTCCCCCAATTGAGTACGTCGGCAAATGTACCGGTTACCTGACCTGCGCGGACTGTTTCGTTTATGGCTTCGGCCAAACCGTCGATCGGAATGCTATCTCCATATGTCGCCCAAGCCCCGATTGTGCCAAGGATCAGCTGGTTTAGTTCGTCCTGTGCCAATCCCATCGCTTGCAGGTTGGCGGTTGTTGTAGCGGCAGTCTGGTCATCTCCCAGTACGCTATACAATGTCTGGTAGCTCTGTGTCGTCTCCTCTGCCGAATATCCGGCCTTTTCGCTAGAGACTTCCAGGCTGCCCATGATTTTCATGTATTCGGAGGATTCTTCCGCTACATCTTTCAGCGCAGATACAATTCCTTTTGCGCCTTCAACGATCGCTTCTGCTTTAAGGTAATCCCCAAAATTGGATGCCTCTTTTCCCGCGTCTTTCAGGGATTCTTCCGCTTTGTCCGCCGCCTTTGCGACCTCTTCCACAGGCTTTTCATCAATGCCTTTTACGGCGTTTTCCGCTTGCTTGGCCTCATTGCGCAGATTACCTAGCTTGGCTTCGGTTTCAATGATTTCCCGTTTCAGTGCGTCGTATTTATCTTTGCCGATGTCCCCACGCTGGAACTGTGCTTGTACCTGCTTTTCCGCGTCTTTTAAGGCTTTGAGTTTGTCATCTGTCTGCTCGACTTCCTGATTCAGCAGTTCATATTTCTGTCGGAGGAGTTCCGTATTTCCGGGATCCAGCTTTAACAAACGCTCTACATCTTTTAGTTGCTTTTGCGTATTACTAATGTTTTTGTTGACGCCGGACAAGGCTTTGGATAGGCCGGTAGTATCTCCGCCGATCTCTATCGTAATGCCTTTGACTCTATCCGCCATATTTCCCGCCTCCTCCGAAAAAGTCTTTCATGGTCCCCGGCTGCCCTTTTAAGTCGTACTTTTCTCCATCGTTCCCGCGCTCGATCAACATATCGTATACCATACCAACGGACATATCATCCAAGTCGTCTCGGGATAACCCGAGTTCTGCGCAGCGCAGCATAAAGGTGGCCCCGGTTTCCTCGCGGACCGTCGGTCTTATTTTTTTTTAGGCTTGGACGTGGTGGCTTCATTAAGGCCCCACAGCTCGAGGATACTCGGAAGCACCTCGTAAATGGAAAACACCTGAAACCCGTCCAGCCATTCGTCGGCAGACGAAGGCACGGAAGGATCATATTGCCGGGCCATGATGTAGGCAACATTCTCGAACATTTCCAAATCCAGAACCGACAGCTGCGCCTCTTCTTTTTCTTCCTCGGTGGCGTTTTTCGGCAGCTTCGCGGCGCGACTGTATGCCTTCCGGAGATTGTTAATATCCTGGATAATATCCCGGCCGATTTTATGCCGGTAGAGGCGCGGGGTCAGGGCTGTTGCCCTGAACCCCACCTCTTTGTCTCCGATCGTGATAACCTTATCCATATTAACCGGCCCCCGTCGTGTCATTAAGCCACACGGCCTCGTACCAGCCAGACCGTACATTCTCCGGGGATTCATCGCCGGTATATGCCATAGTGCGCCCGTCCGGCAGCGGGGAAGCCGTAACACTGACCGTCTGCGTCTGTGGTTCCGTTGTTTCGGTTGTGGTGGCCAGCGACCGGCTGGGTCGGGTACAAGTGCAGTTATACAGCACGAATTTTGTACCAGTGGTGTCTCCCGCTTCCTCGAAAAGCAGTGCGAAACTCTTGGGCTGCACCGTCGCATTTTCGGTGACTACCTTGCCCTTTTCACTGGCCGTGTAGCCGAAAATATCCGTCAAAAATTTCTCCGGGAACAGGGCCACTTCCAGGTCGCCGGTATAGCCATTGTTAGCGACCGTAATAAAATACTGCATATTATCCGCGTAAAACGGAGAGGAGCCCCCGCTTGCCTCCAGAGAAAAGGAGACTGCACCAGGAATAGCCACCGGCGTTTCGTAGGTCGGTGTTTCTTCGTCTGACAACACGGCATAATGGACATTTTTGATACCGAATTTAACTTTGTCGGCCATTTTTACACCTCAATTTCATATAGTATTTGATAGCAACTCTCCGAGTCGATGTACTCCTCGGTTTTTTGCCAATACAGAGAGGACAAGGCGTTTTCCACCTTGTCCTCTGCTTCTTGGTCTTTTAATTTGGTATACAACTCGATTTGGATATGATCAATTTTGTGGTACACGCCGTCATCGGCCCCGAAATTGTTGGAATATGTCGCCAAATAGCAGATATACGGCATGGGCGGAGCTCCATTTTCCGGCCAAGATCTATAGGTTACGGGGAGTCCGGTGGCTTTTAAGCGTTGCCCCAGCTCTTTAAGAGTCACCTTTTACCACCACCTTGACCTTCTTCAGCAGCTTTTTTTCTGCAGCCTGTTCCGCCGGACCAATATGCGGTTTTCCTTCTATGCGGCCGCCGCTCGCTTTGGCGTGTCCGTGTTCCAGGAGATGGGTAAGTTGTGGCTTTTTGCGATTGTATACCGTTACACGGATATCTTCATCGCTTTCAAACGCCACTTTAGATGTCCATCCGCTTGCATATTCTCCAGTGTTTTTCGGAGACGCGGATCTGATCGTTTGCACAGTTTCCTTTGCAACGCTGCGTACCTGCCGCTTGAACTCATCTGTCACGTTTCGTCCATAGTTCCCCAATTCTTCAGCAATCGTCGAGGCCAAATCTTCGATTTTGATCGCGCCGCTCATCACACGCCCGCCTTTCGCTCGAGGTACAACTCGATTGTCTCATTCCGACCGAGATAGGTCCGATATATGCCGTACCGTACCCCATTCAGTTCTGCAATGGTTTCTCCATCATAATCGTAAGAGAACATGGTGATTCGATGTTCTGCATTCAGACCGGTTTTCCCGGCCTCAAACCATTCGGACGCCGAAATGCTGGATAAGTTGCCATACACCTTGCGACGAGTTTCGATTGGCACCTGCTGCCCGATTTCGTCTTGCCTATAGGATACGGCAATCAGGGTGAGGACCGTAGATTTATCCAAGTCCCTCACCCCAATCCGTGTACCCCGTCGCCATCTGTAGCTGAGCTTTCTGCTCATCGTAAGACGCTTTCAGGCGGTCGTATTCGTCGGCAACTCCAAAATTAGCCTTGCAATAGGTAACGACAGCCCGTACAATCAGCGGGTCGGACTCTGCCTCGTCGGACTTTTCATCGACAGAAACACCGGCAATTCCAAGGTCAGCCAGCGCCGCGGAGATGAGATCTTGTATTTCGTTATCGAATTCCGTTGTGGTGATCCGAAGCGCCAGCTTAACCTTGTCAATCATTTTTAGTAGTCCTCGCTTTCCTAGCTTTCGGTTGTATTGATCCAGTTAGGCTTTTTCTTTCTGGTTCCGTAATGCCTTCTTCGGTCATACTCCCAACGGGCTTACCGTATATGCTCTGACTTGCCGCCGGGATGTCTACGTCAGAGCTGATCATTCCCCCGAAGTCACCGTCAGCTGCGCAAAGGAATCCGGATCAATCAGCGCACCAGATCCGCGTGCATAGCCGGAATAGGTGGTTACGTGCTTTTTGATGTCTTTGTCGCTCTCGATCATGATATCCTGTACCATGTTGTACACCACACGACGGGCGTCGCCGATCAGGATCACATTATCGGCCACGGAATCCTCCACCTTAATCTGCGCACCGAGGATAACGCCTTCCTGGCCCGCCTGGGCAGACGGCTGGAAAATCGGGCGACCGGTGGTGTCCACCATGCCAACCAAAAAATTGTAAATGGTAGCCCTGGTGGCATACACAGATACAGCACCCACTCGCTTGAGCTTGCCGAATAGGGCAGCCAGCTCCTTAAAGGTCAGGGCATCGTTCGCCGCGCTGTTGACCTTGTTTCCAGCGGTCATGTCGGTGCCAATCTGAGCAATCACATCGTCAGCCAGCGCGTCACCCAGATTGGAACTGATTTCGTCAACCAAATACTGCTCCAGTGCGTCAATGCTCATGCGCTCCATAGCGTAGGAGATATCCACGTGCTTGGAAAAATCCTTTCCGGACAGTGTTACCTTAACAAAGGTGTTCTGCTCGTCGTCATTGGCAGCGTTCTCCGCCACGGTTTTCGCGGCACCCTGGGCGATAGCTGTATGCTTGACCACCTCAAGGATGGTGCCGGTGCGGTAGATGGTGACATCTCCCATAATTGCGTGACGCTGGCTCACCAGATCCCAGATAGTATTGAGCATAGTGGTTGGAAGGACGGCGGTCGTGTTGGCGGTCGTGTGGACAAATGCAGCCCGTTCCTCCTTGGTCATTTCCTGCCCGAGTAGATCCTTAAGGAAAGCGTTGCGGTACTCTTTGGAATCTGCTCCGTATACGCGATCTCCCATCTTGTCCGAAGCGAAGCGCTTCACAACGCTGCCGGACTCCCCGCCGGCGACTTCCGCCTTGAGCTTATTGCGTTTCTCTGCTGCCTCCATAATCTGCGCTTTCTCTGCCTTCAGGCTGCGCACCTCGGTTTCCAGCGCGTCAATATCCACTCCGTCATTTTCCAGCTCGTCGGCAATCGCTGCCATGCGGACCTCGATTTCTTCGATTCTGCTCATTTCATAACCTCCAATAAAAGTTTTGTTTTTCGGATTTTTTGCTGCACTCTGGCCTCCGCCTGTTTCACCTTCTCCGCCTCCGCCGAGAAGTAGGAGCGCGCGGAAATGCTGGTAGCGTCGTATGCGGGAATATCCACGGCTGCGACGTCATACAGTCGATGAATAGCCAGCACACGGCGGGTATGTGTATCGCGGTCATAGCTGTCCTCCGACACCGTGAACGCGAACGACATCTTGTCAATATAGCCGCCCTTGATCTCCTCATATAGGCGGCGTCCTTCCTCCGTTCCGGACAAATTTGCCCGGATATATAACCCTCTCTCGTCAACATTCAGTTCCAGCGTCCCATTTTTAGTACGGGCCACCGGTTTTCCCTGGTGATTGTAATTCATCACCACGTCTTGCATTTCGGATCGCTCAAAAGCCGTGCGAGCAATCTCTTCTTTGTAATCCACTCCATCATAGCTATACAGAACGGTCGGGGAATCAAAAATGGCAGCATATCCTTCTACTTTCATATCCCCATCGGCTACCCGCATTTCAAAAGAGCGGTATTCTCTGTCATTACTGACCACCGGTCAAGTCATCTCCTTTCTTGGTAACACTGCCGTCAGCGCCAAGCAGATAATATTCTCCGCGAATGGTATAGGCCTGCCCCTGACCGTCCGGTAGGGGAGACATATTCCAAATATCTCGAATTTCGTCCCGATTCATAATGCCACGATCCGCCATCTGCGCCGAGACGTTCAATTTTTCTGTGTTGCTCATGTATTGCAACCGGTTTGCCGTGGTCATCAAAAAAGATCCGGAGGCCCGCTCCCGCTCTGTAAAAAACATTTTGGTGGACACGTCGGAAAATTGAATGGCGAATGGCTCAATCGCGCCCTCGTAAAAAGCGCTCCAAGCGTCGCCATAGGCTTTGTTTTGCAGTATATCGGAGTTTACCCCAAAATAGTTATACACGTTTTCCTTGATGGCCGACATTTGTTCCGCGTCTACCACAAACGGACTGCTCTTGATCTGCTGGATATCCGAATATGTATTCGGAAACAGAAGTACGCCGCCCTCACCTTGCAGATTTTCCCGGCTGAATCGTTTCCGCTCGTTGGCTAAATCTTCTGGTTTTGTAAAGTTGTTAAGTTTGGCCATAAACCGGAAGGTAGCCGCACTTCTAACTCCTTCGGATATCCCCTGATTTTGAATATTGATCAGTTCCATCGTTGGGGCTAGGGCGCTGTTGTCTTCTCCGAAAAAATCATCGGAATATTGGAATTTTGTCATAATCCCGCAGGAATATAACTCCACCGCTGCGTGACTTCCATTTTTGAATTGATACCGAAGCCACGGTTCTCCATCCACATCAATGATCTCACACAAAGACGGCAGAACTGGATACATACCGGATGGCTCGCCAAAAAAATCCTGAACCGGCACAATAAACGCCGTATTCTGCATATCCAGTATCGTAGAAAGCCGGTACAAAAATTGCCCCCACGTCTGCCATTCGTTTGGGCCGGTGCGCAGTTTGGTCTGCAGCTTTGGCTTAGCGCTCCCCTGTATGTCTACTCGGAGCTTACTAATATGGGTGGCTCGTGCATGTATGGCTGCCCGCACAAGCTCGCTTTCGTAGATTCGGCCGCCCCAAGATGTAAATATGGGGGTATATGCCGTCAACGTTTGGAAAAATCCGTTTGTTTCTGGAGTCGGATTTGGCCGTTTGAATATCTTATCGAAAAGGCCCAAGGTATCACCCCTCGTTTCTTAATTGGTCTCCAATTTCGGAATAGTATTTTTGTCTCACAGTCATAGCGTCTAACAATGCAGCGCCTCCGTCGATGTGGTCATTGACACTCATCTTTACCAATTTGCTTCGACCGCTTTCCGCCTCGGATTTAATTGCCATATTCAGCAAGTGGACCTTGAGCAGATCATTATCTCCGATATCAAATACACCGTCTTTTATTTGTCCCTCTACCTCTCTGATAACCGGAGTCAGATTATATCCTTGGAATACATCATCCATGTGAAATCCATACTGCTGCATGTCTTGCACCAAATACTGGGCGGTATAGCGGTCATAGCCGACCTTAAGCGGATAGATCCGGTATTCTTCTATTAATTTCCGAAACCAATCAAAGCAATCATGGTAATCCACAAAGTTATCGCCCGATAGCTTTAGGATCCCTCGCTGTACATAAGCAGCATAGGGGAGGCCGTCCCGCGCCGTGGCCTCCTCCAGCTTTTCGGCTGGGAGGAAAAATTTTGCGAAGACATACAGCCTTCCGCCTCGTTCGATGATCGCTGTACAAGCTGTCAGGTCTGTTGTACGAGAAAGGTCGATTCCTCCAACGCAATAGGTGTCTCGGAAATCCTCCAATCTCAGAGGAGATCCGGACGCTTTGTCCACGGCTTGAGCCGATAGCCACGCCTGCGAACTGTTTTGCTTAATGTTCGCATATTTCGTTAGGAATTCCGCTTTCTTGGAGAGGCTGCCCTCTGCCACGGCGATTTCTTCGAGCAGGTAATCCACCGAGATCGACACCCCGAGATTCGGGTTTGACTTGCGCAGCTCGTTGATGTCGGCCCATTGGTCCGGGTCGTCAATGATGTAGAGGAACGGGGCAAGTCGCCGCTCCCTGGAATCGCCCATCAGGAACCGGGTGCACCGCTTCATTAACTCGTCGTATATGCCCTCGTTTATGTAGCCGGCGGTGGATATGGAAAGCAGAAGCGGTTGGCGCCGCGCGCCGAAGCTGGACTTGATAACCTCATAAAATTTAAGCCCCTGATCTCCCGGCCAGCTGGCGATTTCGTCCGCCACGCACAGGCTGATGTTCAGGCCGTCAGATTTTTTCGCCGAGAAGGCCAGCGGCTTGGCGCTGGAATTGGATTCCGCTATGTATACGTCCGACCGGCGCTTTTTCGCCAGCGCAGACAACTCAGAATCTTTGTCGATCATCTGAAAATAGGCGTCATAGCAGAGGGCGGCCTGCTCCAGCTTCGGGGCGGCGAAGTAGATACGCGCTCCGTATTCCCCGTCCAAAAAGGTGCAGTAGGCAGCGATGGCGGCAGCAAACAGTGTCTTGCCGTTTTTACGTGCGATGACGCACACCACTTCCCTGAACTGCCTGGCACCGGTTTCATCCAGAATACCGAACACCACCGACACAAATGCTTTTTGCCAAAGCTCCAGACGTACAAGCCGCGGGGCAAGCGCCCCCTCGTGATGGCGGCAGAAGGTTTCGATAAACCGGATGGCCTTCCCGGCCTTTTTGACATCAAATAAAAAAAGGCCTGTTTCCAGCCCCTTGATGATGTACTCATACCAAATACGGACCCAACGCCCCACCACAACGCTCCCGTTTTGTATGCCCTGGTAATACTCATAGATGTGATTATTCATCGCGCAGCTGCTCCAGCTTTCCGATTGTCGGCTTTTCTTTTCCAAGAGCCTTGATGATATCTAAGATCAAAGATGCCGTCTTATTAGCGCTATCTGCGTGTCGGGGCAATTCTTTGATGGCCGGGTTGGCGTAGGCGTTTGCCCTGCCTTTTACATACTCCTTTTTTACAGTCACATCGTCCTCGTCGATGGCCTTTTTGATATCGTCAATAACCCTGAGCTGCAATGCATACTGCCCGATTGCAGCGCAAAACAGGGCATTGTCCTGTACTCCGTAGTCTTGAGCCATCCTCTCTAAGTCTTGCAAAGTATTCGCTTTTCTTGCCAATTCCGACCACCTCCTTTCCGTTCCAAAAAAATCCGCGCAATTGCTGCAGGGTAAAAAAGAACTTCACCCACCGGTCTCCCAAGCGGGTACTCCGTCTTAGAATAGGGGGGCTATCTGACACTAACTCTTCCAAATTCATCGACTTTATATCGTTTTGTACTGCCGTGCTCTTTAGCGTGACAGTCTCGGCATACAAGTTTGAGGTTATCCCACGACAGTGCCACAGATGGATCGCTTATATTTTCCGGTGTCAGAGCGACCTTGTGATGTACAATTTCTCCGGGCTTATATAATCCATGTGCCAGACATTCCTCGCACAGCCCCCCGACGCTGGCCATGTAGGCACCGCGAGTACGTTGCCAAGACTTTGACTTGTAAAATGCTTTGGCAAATTGCTGCACAAATATCCCGCCACCCCAACCGCCGGCAATTATATCCGGCACAAAGCAAGAGCGCCACGGTCTCCCGCGGCGCCCTCTTGCAATTTCCCACTGTACCCATTATACCACTTGATTTTTTCCCCGTGGCACAACATTACACTAAATATAATTTTTCCGCCACTAAGAATAACAATCGACGTCTCCACTTTGACCATGTATTCCGGTGCGCGGGCACATCCTCAGGCCACCCGCCGTATCGGATATTGCGCAACACTCCGTCTCTGTACTCCGGCGGTATGCGTATCAAGGCCATCTCTACCGCCCGAATATCCTCCCACAGACGATCCATGCGCTCAGCCTTATGAGCTACCGGATTCCCAGGCGTATTAGAGCCAGGCTGTCCATCTCCAGCCGCTGTCTCGTGTATGATCTCGGTATAATCGCGCACCATGCGATCGTAATCCCGCACCACAGCTAAGACACGATTATACACGGTCCGCTCCAGCCAATACGGGTTATTCTTGTGCGGCTGATAGTCCCTCATTGCCTAGCCTCCTTGATTATCTCCGACCATTTTTTACGGCATAAAAATTGCGCCTAAATCTTGCGAGCACCTGGCGCACCCACGATCGAAAAGCGTCACAGGTCTTGTACCAATTGCAATGGTCGTCGTACTCACAGCCTTTGCAGGGATCAACTGGCCAATCCGACTTACTTGCCACGTCGCCATCCCTCCCACACGCGGCCGCACAAAAATCCGGCTACCGCCACAGCCGCCAGGGATAATACCCAGATCCAGATGATCTCGCTAGTGATGGTCATATCTGATCCACCTCCGTCGTATAAAACAGCCCCTCCACCTGGCATTGCGCATAGCTCTTGCCCGTTTTCTGCATAACCTTGATCGCGTGATCCCATAGGTCGGCGTTATGCCTGAGCTCCGCATTGGCTTTGGCTATCCTATCCTGCCCCCTCGCTCTACTCTCACGGCTGCGCTCGAGCTTGGATAGATAGGCGCAGTCCGGACAATATTTAGGGCGTGCGCCGGTCCACTTGACCTCTACGTCCTTGCCACACCTCGCACATTGGATTGTCATGATCCATCAATCCTCCACATCCATTTTTGCACCGCAGTTGGGGCAGTAGTTTGTGTCTTTCGTCACATAAATACATGGGTTTTTGTGGCAAACAGAACACTCCCAATAATGCCCTGCACCAACGTGGCGCAGCTCCCATCGCCCATGCTGCACCTCCGCAACGTCTGCGGCGGGGAGATTGCTAACCGCCTCAATCAAACAGAAAAATGGTAAGGGACATATACTATCCTCAATGACAAGATTAAGTGCGTCCTCTCGCTTGATGTACTCAGACATGGTTATTCCTCCCGCGCCAACGTCACCAAAAAGGCCGCGTTGGCTAGCACGTGCCACAGATGGGGCATGGTACTCTCCGGATCGCAGAGCTCGCCCATCCGATACGCCATCAAATGCCTCAGCAGCGCCGCGACGTAACGATCCGGCTCTACGCCTCGCCAATTGTTTGCACCGTACTTATCGGCGCCGTAAGTCATCACCTTGCCGATCGCCAGTATAGCCTCCGGCGGGATAAGGTCCAGCCGTGGCTTACCAGCGTCGTATTTGAGCCCACTTGGTTTGTCCATCTCCATCATCTCAACCCTTATCTGTTTAAGCCAATTGTCCCAGCCCCCATCCGGGATCATATATCCATCATGCGCGTAGTAGATAAGCCAATCGGCTAGCTCCTCGTCCGTCATACTCCGGATATAATCGGCGTTGGTTTTAACACTATACATCTGCAATTCACCCTTTCACCTCGGCAATTCGTGCCTTCAGCGCATCCATCAAAGCGGCCTGCATATCTCCTTTGCCCTGCAGGGCGGCCACGACAACAGCGTCCATGCCGCCCTGCACCACCAGCAAGTGGGATATCACCGGCCGATCCTGTCCCTGCCGATGGAGCCGCTTGCAGGCCTGCTGATACAGCTCCAACGCCCAGTTCGGATAGCCAAACCACACCATGTGGCTGCCGCCATACTGGAGATTGAGTCCGTACCCGCAGGACGCCGGATGGGCCAAAAGCAAATCCACTTCTCCGGCATTCCAGGCCCGGGCGTCTTCATCGCCGGCGTATACCCGCACGCGCAGTCCTGACCCCTGCAACGCCGCCACCAGACGGTCGCGCTCGTGCTGGAACCAGTAGAACACCAGCGCGTGCTGCCCATACAGCTGCTCTACCACCTCGAGGAACGCCTCCAGCTTGCACCGGTGCACTTCCGCCACCCGTTTATCGGCGTCGTACACCGCCCCGCTGCATAACTGCAGCAGCTTGCCGTTCAGGACCGCCGCGGAGCCTGCCGTGATGGTGGACCCGTCCACCTGCAGCAGCATATCCCGCTCCAGCCTTTTATAGGCTTTCGCCGCGGCAGGATCCAGTACTACCGGCACCACATCCTCGATATACTCCGGCAGGTTCAGATAATCCGTCGCCGTCATGGATACGCAAATATCAGATATCGCTCGCCGGATCCGGTCGTCAGCCCCATCTTGTGGGGTATACGTCCGATATGACTGACCCGGGTACGCCGGATCTTGCGTGAAGAAGGCTTCCCGGAACGCCGTAACCGTCCGCCCCAGCCTCTCTCCGCCGTCTAACAGGTAAACCTGCGCCCACAGATCCTCTAAGCCGTTCGGCGCCGGCGTACCGGTCAGTTCCACCAACCGGCGGATCCGCGGCAGAACCAGCCGCAGCGCTTTGAACCGTTTGCTCTGCGCGTTTTTGAAACCACTGCTCTCATCCAGCACCACCATATCAAACGGCCAGTCGTTCCGGTAATAGTCCACCAACCAGGGGACGTTCTCGCGGTTGATCACCCAAATATCCCCCGGCGTGTTCAATGCGCGTATCCGTTTCTGTAAACTGCCCAGCACAGGGACAATCCGCAAATGCGCCAAATGATCCCACCGCGCTGCCTCGTTGGACCAGGTGGCCTCCGCCACCTTCTTGGGCGCTACCACCAGCACACGGCTTACCGCCCACCGGTGATATTTGAGCTCGTGGATGGCGGTGAGTGTAACCACCGTCTTTCCCAGGCCCATGTCCAAAAAGAGGCCGATCTTATCGTCTGCCACCACACGTTTGATGGCATAAGCCTGATAGGGGTGTGGGATAAATTTCATGTTTTGCCGTCCCCCTTCATCTGCACGAGAAAGTCCTGCACCGCGTCCAAACCTTTCAGCACCCGGACGTCGGCTCCCCGCTTGCGCATTTCGGCGATCTGCCACTTCTGGATATTGGCCAGCCGCCCCACTTCCGTTTTCAGCTCAACAAAAATAATCTGCCCTTCCGGCAGCACGGCCAGCCGATCCGGCACCCCGGGATTCCCCGGCGACACAAATTTATAGCACAGCCCTCCGACCTCTCGGATCCCGCGAACCAGCCGCGCTTCGATTTCCGATTCCCGCACGGATTATCACTCCTTTCTGTGGGTGTAACAGTTGTAGCACTCGCGCGTATACGCGCACGCGCACAGGCGGATTAGGCGGATTAGGCGGTATTTTATCCTCTCTAATCTCTCTAAATATTTTTACTTTATACTATCTGTTACAGTGTTACGATTTGGCCTTAGCCCAGTGGTACCAAGGGCTGAGGGGTGTAACACTTGGCGTAACAGATTTTTTAAGTGTTACACCCATCTGTAACACTTGGGTCTTCAAGTGTTACACTTTTCGGCCCATCTGTTACACCCTTTTTCCTCGTAAAACAGCGTTGTGGACCGTAGGGTTTCCCGGCTCTGGCCAGTCCTTCATACTCCCAGTCCGGCGTGTGCGCCAACAACGCATTGATCTCTCTAGCGTCTCTCTGCCGCATATCCCCCCGCTTTTTTCCAAGGGCCTCGCACCAGACTTCCGCCGCGCACACCCGCTCTCGCGGTTTCCTGTCTCCGTCATAGCGCACTCCGCCGCCGCGATAGGCCGTGCGCTGCGCCTCGTCCCATTGCGGCCAGTCGTCCGGCAAATCCTCGGCCAAGAAGTCCGCAATAATCCCCTCCCATGGGTGCCTGGTACGATGGTCTTCCTGTACCTGCCGGGCTACGGCTTCCAGATCCGGCGACAAATGCAACGGCTCTTTTTGCTGCCACCTTGTGACCGCCTCCGCCCATAGCTGGTCCCGCTCCCCGTCGAGGTCGGTAAAAACCCCTTTGGTACGCGGCTGCTCGTCGATGTCCACCGGCCACCAGCGCCGTCCGCCGGTGGGATCGTTGAGGCACTCCCGGCTGTTCGTCGTCCCGAAAAACACGCACTGCCGCGCGCGGTCCGCCGTGTATCGTCCATAGGCGGCGCGATAGTAGTCACGGGTTTTGCTGAGAAACATCTTAACCGCGTCCACCTCGGCCTTGGCCATGGCCTGCATCTCCGCGACCTCGTTTATCCAGGTCCCCTGTATGGTTTCCATGCTGTCCTTATCGCCGAAGGTCCGCAGGCTGTCGCTGAACCATTCCCCGCCCATCTTGGACAAAATGGTGGATTTGTGACGCCCCTGGCCGCCTACCAGCACCAGCATGGTATCGTATTTGCACCCTGGCTGCATGACCCGAGCCACTGCCGCCGTGAATGCCTTGCGGGTGACCGCGCGGGTATAGGCGCAGTCCTGCGCGCCCAAATAGTCGATAAATAAAGTGTCCAGCCGTGGGGTACCATCCCAAACCAGCGCGTGTAGATAGTCCCGTACCGGGTGGTAGGCTTGATCGCTCGCGCAAGCGGCTACCGCGTCCAATATGTCCTGCTTGGCCGACTTGCCGAACAGCGGCTCGAGATATATACGCAGCTGCGCCGCGTCCTCATCGCTCCATATGTTGGTATCTACCGGCCGCTGCCAGGGCAGCTCCCCCGCCGCGTCGATCCTGCCGGAAAATAGGTTCAGCCTTAGCTTTCCCGCTAGCCGTGGATCGTGCCCGAGGGCGGTGCGCAGATTTTTCATGGATTTGAGCGGCTTGCCCTGGGTATCCGTGTCGAGCAACCGCAGCCAATTATCCGGATCCGCCGCGGTGAATCCCTCTGTAGCGTCTGTCCAGCGCTCCTGCAGCAGCCTGTCCGCCACCTGTCGGTCCTCTGCGGCGGCAGCTTCCATGGCTTTGTAGCTCGGCAAACGGTTGACCGGCGTCCCGGGCGGCGCCTCGTCGTCCAGATCGCCAAAGCGGTGCAGCCGGACCAGATCGAATGCATTGACCAGCCGGCCGCCGCAGGGATCGGTAGCGTGATGACTATACAGAAATTTCCCCCCATCGTAAAGGACGGCCCCGCCCGCCGTACTGCCGCCGGTAAAGGTATACCGCCCCTCGATGGTGGTCGGCTCATACACACCGGGCAAAAAAGCGGCCATGGCCTCCGGCACATCGTAGACGCGGCAGAAGGCCCCCACGATCCCGCGTTTGCTTTCTGGGTCTCCTTGCTTGGCCGCCAGCCGGGCTGGCGCCACGGCCCCCGGGGAAACCGGCCACGACGACACGTCCCGCCAGTCCTCGTAGGTCTCCAGCAATCCGTCTACTGACAACAACGGCTTGTCGGCGCAGTAATATACGTATTGTCCATCGGCGCAGCAGCTGGGCCAGTACATCAGCCGGGACGCCTCAAACGTGGAGGGATCGGCCAGTTCCATGCCAATCAGGGCGGCCATCCGCCTTGCACACGGCTCGTATTCATCGGCGGTCGCTGTACGATCCAGCGGCAGCAGTACCCGCAGCCGCGGCGCGTCGGGGCGGTGTTTGCGGGTGCTGTATATGCAATACCCACAACCCAACGCCTCTACGCGGCTGCATACCTGATCCGTCGCGCCGTTTGGTATGTTGTCTAAGTCCAGCGTCAGGATATCCCGTCCCGTCACCGCGCCCGCCTTGCGTCGTGGCCCGGACAAGGTGCCCGCCACATAGCCGCCCACGTCTTTCCTATCGTCCTGCTGGGCCTTTGTCAGCGCCAGATATTGTGCTACCGTTTCCGTACCCCGTGCGGGGGTGCGCAAGCGATCCCACAACTCGGATATAGACGTGGACTGCGGCGTCCAATTCGTGTCCCGCCGGCTTCTGCCGACGGTTATCGTTATGCTTCTATCATGTATCATTCTCGTCAATCCTTCTTGAAGAATGGATTTACCCAGCCATCCGCATTGAGAGGCAGACCGGCAGCCCATGGAGGCGTCTCAGACATCCGTCGTTCCATGTCGTCCAGATTCTGCCGTCCAGGAGGCGCGTCCACCACAATCTCGTCATGGATATGGAAGACTACGGGGTATCCGGCGGATTCCAGGCGGTCGATGGCGTCCGCCAGGCAGTCCCTGGCAATCGCCTGTGTGATATTTTCGACCAGCTTGCCTCCATAGGTCTCCTGTCGCGCCCATTGCTTGGTGGTTTGGCTTTGCCCCCAATATCCGATAGCCGGACGGCCGAAACGGTTCGGTGCGATATGCGGCCGCGGGTAATATAGCTTCCGGCCGCTCGGCAATTGGATGGTCATAAAGTCCAGCTCGTTTGCCGGATCCATCTCCCGGCGAATTTCCAGTCGGCCTCCCTGCAGCACCGCGCTAACACCGTCCTGCACGCAGGCAAAGGCCGCGGTCTCCACGGTATGCCACAGCTGGACAATATGTGGATTCGCCGACCGCCACAGCTCCACCAATTCCTGCACCTCTTCGTCGCTGAGTCCGTCCAGTTCATGCCCGCTGTCCATGGTGCGCATAGCGCCTACGCCGCCCTGGTATCCCAACGCCAGTGTGGCAACCTTGCCCTTCTGGCGATAGCTGTATTCCGGGTTGCCTTTTTTGATCCGGTCCAGCGGAATATGGAACATCTGGGACGCTGTGGCTTCGTAGATTTTGCCGTGGGTGCGGAACACCTCGAGCACCCATTCTTCGTCCGCCAGCCAGGCGATCACCCGGGCTTCGATTGCCGAAAAATCTGCGTCCAGCAGCGTATTGCCCGGGGCTGCCGTAAATGCCGTACGGATCAACTGGGACAGGGTATCCGGTACGCTTCCAAACACCCATTTTAGAGCACCGGCTGCGTTTTCTTTCACGAGCTGCCGGGCCAGCGGGAGCAGTTCGCCGGGAATATATGTCCGCGGAAGATTCTGAGGCTGTACAATACGGCCAGCCCACCGACCCGTCCGGTTGGCTCCGTAGAATTGCAGCAGGCCTCGCACCCGACCGTCGCTGCCGGCTGCCGCGGCGATGGCGTCATACTTTTTATTACTGGTTTTCCCCAGCTCCTGCCGGATCTCCAGCATTCGCCGGGCAGGTCCGCCGCCCAGGTCTTCAGACTTGAGCCAGTCGGCTACCGTGCTTTTGCGCAGATCCGTTACTTCCTCGCCGGTCTGATCTTGGAGCCATCCGGTCAGCTGCGCCACGCTGTTGGGGTTATCCAGTCCGGACAGTTTGGAGGCCTCTTGGGTATACTGGGCCCGCACAGCTGCGTCCATTTCCCGGGCGGCGTTCACCAGGTCCATGTCTACGCCAACGCCCCGGTGGTTGATCCGCTGGTCCATGACCCACTGAGCCTGCACCTCGTCCGGCACGACGAACCTGGCCAACCGGCGATCGACTGCCATCTCGGTCTCCACATCCTGCGCGTTATACGCTTTGAACAACTCCCATTTTTGCGGGTCATGCTCGGGCAGATTCCGCCGCCGGCCGCCGTTGGTTTTGGTAGGCGCGCAGGGCTGGCAGAAATACCGGATCAGCGCCTTGCCCGCCGCCATTTTCTGCTTGTCCTGCGGCAGCTCTAGGGCTTTGCCCACCGCGTCCAACCCGGCCGGGTAGCCCAGATACAGCCCGTGCAGCATGGTGCAGCGCCACTGCCGCAGCCAATCGTCCGCCTCGCCATCCTCCAACCCCAAATACCGACTTAGGCAGTACCACTCGAAGGCCGCGTTATAGGCGTGCTTAGCCGTCTGCGGGTCAAATAAATGCCGGCGCACCTCTGCCGGGATCTGGGCGTCAGGCTCCGTCAGGTCGATTACTTCGACCTGTCCGCCGTCTAGGCTGTAAGCGAACAGCAGGATCTGGAAAGCCGGGCTCTGCGCGTAGGTATAGAGCCCGGCCTTTCCGATATCCGTGTCGCTGTACGTTTCAATATCCACGCTGAGATGGTGTTGTACAGCTGTCATCCCGCGGCCCCCCATTAAAACGGGAAGTCGGAACCTGCGTCAGACGGCCATGCAGGCACATCCGGCGTGCTCCATGCCGGAGAGGCAGGACTCGCCTGGAATGCCTCCTGCGCGGTTACGCGCCCGCCCAGCGGGTCGCCGTCGCGGGTCTTCTGGACGCCGTTAAGACCACAGCCGATCCCCTTTTTACCCGCCTGGTTGTACGCGAAAAAGTTGACCGACACATTCCCCCACATCCCGCTGTATACCTGGGTGGGATCAATGATGGGCTGCACTTGGGTATCCACCACAAAGGGCGCCTGTTTGCTGGACGCCGTAAACACCCAGCAGCCCTTACACTCTTCCCCGAAGGAGCTGCCGTCACTCGGGCGTGGTCCGTCCCCGTCATGTACACAGATGGCTGGCTGAGGCGGTTTCACGCCGTTCCAGCGGTTGGATACCCCGGCCTCAATCGCCTGGGCGATCGCTTGATCGATCAGCGCTTTAGCCTGGGTGTTGGTCTTAGGTACCAGGATGGTGCAGGAGTATTTGGGTTCCCCCTGCGGGTTGTTAAACGGGGGCTTCGCTTGAAACAGGTTGCAGTAGGAAAAACGTACGTCGTTGATGGTAATAGCCATGTTGATTGATCTCCTTTTCGTCATTTATTTTTCAAGGTTTTTCACTATTCGATACCGCTTCAAACGCGGCAATCGCGGCATTATATGCCGGCCTTTTGTCGTTGGCCGGGACCAGCGTCGGCTTCCCGGGGGATTTCATCCAAAGATCCTCCGCGACTTCGCCAAACGCTTTCTTCCCCAGCGACTTTTCTAGGCCGGCCACCGATACCGGTTTGCGCTCGTACAGCAGCGCCTCGTCTATACCCCGTGTCTGCAGCTGAGCGAACACGGCGTCTGTCCCTCCGATCCAATCTCGGGATCCCCGACCTTCCACCGCTTTCCACCCGGCTATATCCCGGCCGGCCAGCGCGGCGCCGAGCGCATACTCCTCCAGGTCCTTGACCCAGGCCGCCAAGCCGCGCCCGCGGGTCAACACATCCCCCACCTCTGTGTCGGACAACAGTGGTTCGCCGCTTGACGCTGGCGAGGGGGAGGCCCCTGCCGGGCGGCTGCCCATCAGCGGTTCTAAGCCTAGCAGGGCCGTCGCCCGGGCGGAGCATCGCGCTTTGGCTTTACAGAACCGGCACCAGTCGCCTGGTTGGAATGATCCTTCGCCTGCATATGCCAGCTTAGCGGCCGGCGCGGCGGTTTCAGTCAGCCAGGTGCGCAACTCTTCCACCCCGAGGCTCCAGTCCCGGATCCCTCCGGCGTTCGGCTGTACAATCGATAGGTGGACCAGCTTGACCCCATCGCCGTAGACCGGCGCAAACAGCCGCAGCGCTCCCGCCGCATACAGCATAAGCTGGGGATTGTTTTCCGCCTCCACCAATACGCCAGAGCCGTTTTTATAGTCCACAATGTCCAGGCGTTCCGCGCCGATCATGATGCAGTCGGCTGTGCCAAAGCCCTCCGGTACTATATCGGAGTAGTCCACTCGGGTTTCCAATGCGATGGTCGGATATGTTGGGTAGGACAGCGCCAATTCTTTCAGGTATTCCAGGTATTGATCGGTGCTACTGTCCATGACGCGGTCGTAGTATGGCGCCGCCTGGTACGATTTTAGGCGGGCCCTATAGGTACGTGCGTTGAGAGGTTCCAACAAACTGTTACGAGCCTTAAGCTCCGCGATCTCATGCGCCAATCGGCCTGCCTGCGCATATTCGCTGGCGGTATCCGGCCAGTTCTCGGTCAACCGGGCAGATGGCGGACAATGGATCCAGCGCTCGGCGCTGCTCGCCCCCAGCAGAGCGTGTGTTTCAGGTGGCATTATCCGGATCCTCCTCCATATTTTCCAGCGCGTAGTCGATACACTGTTCCACGATGTTGCCCAGCGGCAATCCCGTTTTGGCTTTCAGTATGCGGAGCGTCTGGTAATAGCTGGGCTTGAGACGCACAATGGGCTGCTTGGTCTGTGTATCATCCGGATATGGGAGTTTCAGCATAAAAGACGCCATTAGATCGTCGCCCCCATTCCGCGCAGCTCCGTGGCAAAGCCGCCAAGCTGGTCCGGCCCCAGCTGCTGTGCCGATTGCACACCGTAGCGCTTGAGCAGCTCCGTTAGCTGCGGCATGATCGCGGGATTAGCTGTCAGCAGGTTCGCCCCTGCTCGGCAGATCTGCTCCCTGGTGATGGCCGGCGCCGCCGTCGGCACGACTGGGACGGCAGGCGCTGTTGTTGGCGCGGGTGCCGCTCCATGATTACTTACAGGCTCCGCGGGGGATATCGGCGCGTCTGCTTTTGGGCCAATCAGCCCGTTCAAAGCCGCAGCCAGATTGTCTAGCCCGCTTACGTGGATATTTAATGTGATTTCCATTGACAAAACCTCCTGATTTGTTATACTGGAGGTGAGATCTCCAATCTCACCGTTTTCCGTCGTCAGTGTCGTTACCACTGGCGGCGGTCTTTTTTGTTTGCAGCTCCCGGACGATAAGCGACGCGAGCAGCAGCCCGATCCCGATCCCGCCCAGCGTACAGATCTGCGTCAGATTCTCGCTGCAGGCGGCGATATAAGCTAGGGCGCCGCCGCTCAGTCCCAGGATCCACTTGATCACTTGCATATGTATCACCTCCCTAAGCGTATTTACGCATGGTTTCCTGGTCGTCTATCCACTTCTGTATACTGTCCCTGCGAAAGCGCCACTCATTTCCAGCTTTAAACGCCGGAATTTGCCCTTTCTGACACATTTTTTTGATGGTGTCATACGACTTGCCGATGATCTTAACCATGATCGGGATATCAAAGACGATGGGTACGCTATCCCAATTGTATATGAGGGATTTTGGTCTCATGGTTTTTACCTCCTTTGCGCGATCTAATCTGGCTTTTTTATCCCCGCACCCTTGCCAGCGTAGCCACGACACCGTCTTCCTCATACACGAGGGTCAGCACTTTCCACTTGCCGCTTGCCAGCAAGGCGTTCACCTCGTCTTCACCGCTCACTGTGCGGATCTCGCGGATGTTTTCCAGGTTCATACAAATTCACCTCCTTTTCCCATATTTTTGCCATTTTTAATGTTTGGTGTCCTATTTATGGGACAGCAGTGGTGCTATGATGTGGTTCCGACCGGTGGTCAGACGGTTTGGGTCAACATCCTCCTAAAAAAACCAAAATATCGCAAAATATTTGGTTTATTGACGCATTTCGAAATGTTCGATATAATTGTTTCAAATTATCAGCGGCGGTGATCAATTGTGATTGAATCGATAGCGTCCCAAATTGTAGCGACTATAATCTCAGCAGCCATATTAGCCTTAATTCAATTTCTATATAAAAAATATAGAAAGCTGAATGAATGGTATAGGATTTCAGTTCTTCATGTATTTAATATCGCATGGGGCATATTCCAGGTGTTTTTAGGTTTGTTTTGGGCCACGAATGTAATTGCAAAAGTATTGTTTTTCCTATTTTCTACCATTTCGTTTGCTGGCGCTGCATTTATGTTCGTCAAACTTGCGGATACAATCCAAAAATTTGAATCGTTCATAAATAAAATTTCCAACAAAGACACCGACAATAGTGATAACAAGTCTTAAAAATAATTCGATAATTCCCATTCCTCATCCCCCTTTCTGCTTCCTTCTCACGCCGGTGGTCAGACGGTTTGGGTTGTGTCTTCCGGCAAATCCAGAATCTCGCGGATGGCTTGGATCACCTTGGGCGATGAGCGTTCGCCGGTAAAAATTTTGCACAAATACGGAACATCCACATATAGCCCGGTCTTTTCGTTTATTCTCTCGGCAAGCCATGTTTGTGTTTGGCTAATTTGAACCAATTTTGTTTTAACTGTTATTCCAAACTCACAAACTTTCTTTTTTTTCATATTCACACCCCCTTTTTCATTGACAAGTACATAATTTTGTACTATTATGAGGTTGTCACACATCATAGTTCAAAGTTTTGTACTGCCCATGTGCTAATGATAATACAAAACTTTGTACGTGTCAAGGCGTTAATACAAAGTTTTGTATCTTTGTGTTAATGCACTATTCGAGGTGCGTTAATATGTCTACTATCTATGAAATTATAGACCAACTGTGTGCGGAAAAAGGAATAAGCGGAAGCAAAATGTGCGATGACTTAGGCATGAGTCGAAGCACATTAACTGAATTACGTAAAGGAAGAGCGAAAACCCTAAAGTTAGAAAAAGCCTCGAAAATTTCCAATTACTTCGGCGTGTCGGTGGATTATCTGCTGGGTAACGAGCCAAAAGCAAAAACGCCCGCCGAGACCGGCGAGCGTACAGTAAGCGACGAAGATATTATGTTTGCTCTTTTCAATGGAGCTGACGACATTACAGACGAAATGTTTGAGGAAGTGAAACGCTTTGCGCAATTCATCCAAGAACGAGAACGAAAAAAATCCGATTGAATATGCCGAGCAAGTCGGTATCAATGTGTATTATGGGGAAATACCCCTATGCGAATCTATGTCCGTATGTAAAGGAGAAACTTGCTATATCGCGATCGATCCACTCTGTATAAGATCAATGGCGGATGGCCGTGTAAAAGCCGCACATGAAGTGGGACACTGTGAGACTGGGAGTTTTTACGCCCGCAGTAGTCCTGCCGATGTGCGAGGCCGTCACGAATACCGCGCAGATAAATGGGCCGTCCACTACCTGATCCCGCCGGACAAGCTGCAGGAGGCGCTGAACGATGGATATACAGATACCTGGGAACTAGCTGAGCAGTTTGATGTCACCGAGGAGTTTGTACAGCGGGCCGTGTACATTTACCAATGTGAAGGACTGCTTTCGGCATAAAAGCCGAATTTAGGAGGTAAATAATAATGGATAAAGAAATGCTCCAACAGTTCCAGCTTATTCTGCAAGGCATGGGAGAAATGGAAGCTCGACTCAATGCGAAGATTGATGGGTTAGAGACCAGGATCAATCTGAAAATTGAGAACGATGTGACCAAGCGGATCGACTCTCTATTCGATGGGTGTAAGGCATAAAAATGTTTTAGTGACACACTATACGTTGTGACCCGGAGAAAGATTGGCACACAATTCTTTAATTTTTTTTGTTGCAAATATTACATATAGATAATATAATTGGTATAAGGAAGTGTGGCGATGGACAAGATAGATGTGCTACAAAATATCATTGATGGTTTTCCGCACATCCAATACACAGAAGATCTTTTAAATGATATTGCTCATGATGTTTTTAAATCAGGATTGGAGGGTGATTTTTTTCGGATATTTTTATTTAGATTAAAACAGTTGGAAAAATTCGGACACAAAGTTGTAACGGAAGTTAAAGGATTTGAAAAATTAAAAAAAGCACCAGGCTTATATTCTATGCATATTGATTTACCAGCTCTTAATTATAGGATACTGTATACAATTGACCACTCTAATAATATACTACTACATGGATTCAATGAGATATCTGGGAAAAAGAATACTGATTATACCAAACCAATAAAAAAAGCACAGCAGAGAATAAAAGGAGACAATATATTATGAAACCAACGAAGCCGATCGGTGATCTATTGAGGGCAATTAGTATTGATTTGAGTGTGTCCGATTTAAAAAAGGCAGACATTCTATCTGACATTTCACTGGAAATAACAAGAGCTCGATTGGAGAAAGGGATGAATCAAAAGGAGTTAGCCGATTATATGGGAGTATCCCAAGGGATGATATCGAGATGGGAAAGCGGTAGTTACAATTTTACGATAGAAACTTTAATAGATGTCTTTTGCAAACTGGATATAGATCTTAATATGAAGTTTGAAAAAGTAAAATCTTCGGCAGAAAAAATAATTGATTTTCCTACTCACCTTGCCTCTTGGGAAATAAAACA
>OLNU01000559.1_pt1 | contig 34085 bp, 30 predicted proteins | sample 1672241 | NCBI WGS metagenome assembly OLNU01 (sample SAMEA3136663, study PRJEB25190) | human gut metagenome | biome: human gut; feature: human-associated habitat; material: faeces | place: Austria | collected 2013 | reverse complement strand
TCCAAAGGGCGACCGGAAAGCCCTTTGGTGGGGCGATGGGGCAAAGCCCCATATCTCAAAATGCTTAGACAATTTATTTCCTGAAATGTTCGGTTTGGCTTGATAGCCTCTTTCTATAAAATATGTTATCCTCAGCGAATATCGCCGTCCATCAGCGGCGAATGTGAATCGAGCGCAAATTCGGTGGATTCGACGCTGCCCGTGGCGGGGTTCAGCGTCACCAGCACATAGGTTTCGCGGGTCGCCGGTTCCGCGGGCGGAGCGGCGAAGCAGAAAACGCGATAGTGCGCAACGCCGTTTTCGTCGGCGCGCTCGGCGTAGAGCATCGGATAACAGAGCGGCGCATCCGCCGACAGGCCGTTTGCCTTAAAGACGGCTTTGGCGGCCTGCGACGCGATTTGAGCGGCCTGCTCGAACGAGATTTCGTCGCCGCGCGGCTCGCGCAGGGTTGCGCCCTTGTAGCGCCGCGCGTATTCGGTCTGATCGTCGGCAGACCAGCTAAACAGGTTGGAACCGAATTTCTGTGTCCACGTTTTCGCCTCGGCGCTGACCGCGGCGTCGGAAGCGGGCTGCGTGGCCAGATCGACGGGGGAATGTTGGAGGATTTCGCCGGTGAGCGCGTCCACGATCACGGAGAATGTGCAGCCGTTGCCGTAAATGCTGGTCATCAGCACGAAATAGGCGTCGCCCTGCCGCTCGCAGGAGACGGCGTACTCGTCGAAGGAAAAAACGCTCGTGTCGCAGACGGATTCGAAGCAGGCGCGCGCGGCTTGCAGGGCTTCCTGCTCGGTCAGCGCGCGGAGCGGCGTGGCGGCGGGCGGGGCGCTGGCCGCTGCGGCGGCCGTCGCAGCCGGGGAGAGAATGGGATCACTGCCGGGGACGGCGATATCCGTCGTGCCCAGACGGCGGCTGTGCAGCGTGAAGGCGGTGACGGGCGCGACGAGCAGCACGAGCAGCCCCATCGCAAAGGCGAAATTCAGGCGGCGGGCGCGCTTTTTGGCCTGAGCGCGGCGGCCGTGGATCGCCGCGAGCACAGCGCGCTCATCCTGCGCGTTGAAGCGGACGGAGCAGAGGCTCTCGTCGATGGCTTCGCGAATGGTCGGGTCTTTTTTCATCGAACTCAGCCCCTTTCTTCCAGTTGAATCCGGAGTTTTTTCTGCGCCTGCTGGAGCCGCCTGGTGGCGGTCGGCGCGGAGATGCCGAGCACCTGCGCACAGGCGCGCAGGCTCATATCCTGATAATAATACAGCAGCACGATTTCGCGGTGCTTGGGTGCAAGCGCCATGATGGCCTGCGTCAGCGCCAGCCGTTCCTCAGCGCAGCTCGCAATCGAGAGCGGGAGCGCCTCGATCTCCTGCCGGTTGTCGATGTGGCGCATCCACGAGGAGCGGAGCGTATCCTTGCAGGTGTTGACGGCGATGCGCATCAGCCATGCTTTGGTGCTTTCAATTTTGCCGGAGAGCAGCTCGTCGATGTGGTCATACGCCTTGATGAAGGTCTCCTGCACCGCGTCCTCGGCCAGCCCCATGTCGCGCAGATAGACGCAGCACAGGCGCTTGAGGCCGTCGCCGTAGACCTCCATCAAATGCCGCAATCGCTGCTCGCGTTCATCTTCCGTAAAGGGCGACATCGTCCATCCACCTCCCTATTAATAAGACGAAGGAAACGCGCCAAAATTTCACAAAAAGGAAAATTTTTTTCAATATATGGCAGTAAATGGGCAAATTCTGATAACGGACGTAATGCACGCCTACATGACTCCCTCAGTCACGGCTGCGCCGTGCCAGACCTTCGGCGTTCCGCTCGCCTGCCTCCCGCACCGCGGGCGACAAGCTCCACGCCCTCGAAGAGGGAGCTCTTTATCAGGTTATTTTCCGTCTAAGCAATAAGTTACGCCGCGCCCGCGTTTTATGCTGAATTTGCTTTTTGCTCACTTGTTGAAATATGGGAAATTGAAAATATAGACTGACTTTTCTTCTTTTTCACATTTCTGCCCTTGATTTCACGAATCCTGTTCTTTACAATAATAGATAACGCGCCGAAAATCAAGGGGCGCGGTCTGAAAAAGAGAATCCGATGAAAAAATTCGGTTTTGGAGGCGTTTTTATGAGCAAGGTTATCGGCATTGATTTGGGCACGACGAATAGCTGCGTGGCGGTGCTGGAAGGGGGCGAGCCGGAGATCATCCCCAATTCCGAGGGCGGGCGCACGACGCCCTCCGTCGTCAGCTTTACCAAGGAGGGGGAGCGCGTGGTCGGCGAGGCGGCCAGACGGCAGCAGGCGGTCAACGCGGCGCGGACGGTGCTCTCCATCAAGCGGGAAATGGGCACGGATTACCGCGTGAAGATCGACGGAAAGGCCTATACGCCGCAGGAAATTTCCGCGATGATTCTGCAAAAGCTGCGCCGCGACGCGGAGGCGTTCCTCGGCGAGCCAGTCAGTCAGGCGGTCATCACCGTTCCGGCGTATTTTACGGACAGCCAGCGTCAGGCCACGCGCGACGCGGGGCGCATCGCGGGGCTGGACGTGCTGCGCATCATCAACGAGCCGACGGCGGCGGCGTTCGCCTACGGACTCGACCACGGGCAGGCGCAGAAGATTCTGGTTTACGACCTCGGCGGCGGCACGTTTGACGTTTCGCTCATCGAGATCGGCGACGGCGTGATCGAGGTGCTTGCGACCAGCGGCGACAACCACCTCGGCGGCGACGATTTCGACGAGCGGCTGGCGGATTATCTGGCCGACGAGTTTAAGCGCACGGAAAAGATAGATTTGAAGCGGGACAAGGCGGCGATGCTCCGCGTTCGCGAGGCGGCGGAAAAGGCCAAGCGCGAATTGAGCGGCCAGATGAGCACGCAGGTCACGCTGCCGTTTTTGACGCAGGACGCAAACGGTCCGCACCACCTCGATGTGACCGTCACCCGCGCGCAGTTCGAGGGGATGACGCGCGATTTGGTGGAGCGCACCTGCGGCCCGGTCAGTCAGGTGATGACGGATGCGGCGCTGAGCATGAGCGAGCTGGGGCAGGTGCTGCTCGTCGGCGGCAGCACGCGCATGCCCGCCGTGCAGGAGATGGTCAAGAAGCTCACGGGGAAAACCCCGGCGCGCAACGTCAACCCGGATGAATGTGTCGCGATGGGTGCGGCTTTGCAGGGCGGCAAGCTGGCCGCGGGTAACGGCATGACGGTCTCCTCCGCGGCGCAGAGCGTGATTTTGATGGATGTCGCGCCGCTGTCGCTGTCCATCGAGACGGTCGGCGGCGTCGCAACCAAGATTATCGACCGAAACACGACCATCCCGACCCGCCACAGCCAGATTTTCACCACCGCCGCGCCGTTCCAGACCGCCGTGGACATCAAGGTTTTGCAGGGCGAGCGGTATTACGCGCGGGACAACAAGCTGCTGGGCAATTTCCGGCTCAAGGGAATCCGCCGCGCGATGGCGGGCGTGCCGCAGATCGAGGTGACGTTCGCCATTGACGCAAACGGCATCGTGACCGTCTCCGCGAAGGATTTGGGCACGGGCAACCAGCAGGAAATCACGATTTCCTCCACCACGAACATGAGCGAGGATGAAATCCGCCGCGCCATGGAGGACGCGCGCCGCTACGAGGCGCAGGATAAAGCGCGCAAGGAAGCGTCCGGCATTCGAAACGAGGCCGAAAAGCTGATCTACGAAACCGAGCAGGCGCTCGGCAGGGATAAGACGATCAGCCATGAGGACAAGAAGAAGGTCAAGGACGATATTTCCGCCCTGCGCAAGGCCGTGAACAAAACCAAGCCGGAGAGCATCACGACCGAGCAGGCTGCAGAGATTGCCCGTCTGGCCGAGGCGCTTAAACAGAGCGCAAAGGCGATCCGGACGGCGGAATAAACCGTTCGACAGCATGACCTAAAAAACAGCGCTTCACGATTCCATACCAAAGGAACGTGAAGCGCTGTTTGCCGATGCGGAGGAATTCTTTTTCGAATGATCTTGAAAACAGCAAATGAGCAAATCCGAAATGATGCACATATTCCGGTAACGGGCGCGCAATGCGCGCCCCTACAATGTTGCGAAAAAAAGCAAGCGCGCTTTGTGCAGAATTTGTTTTTTGCTCATTTATAGTTGAAAAGAAAATATACACATGCTATACTTTTTGTGTAGTCAAGAGGTTTTGCATAGGTGAATTGCCTCTTTCGCGATACGAAAGAGGTGATGCGCATGAAAAATGTGGAATTGCTCTGTATTCTGCTTTCCATTATTTCGCTCATGCTTACGGCTTTCAGCCTTGGCTTGATGATGCGATAAAGAAAGCGCCGCCTAGCAGGTAAGAGCTGCAAGGCGGCGGGCTTTCTAAGAAACTTGATCCGCGAAAGAGGCTTTTCACGGAAAGAGGGTCAATCCTCTTGACTACATTTTATAGCTTTTGGGCGCGGTTGTCAAGCACAAGCGCCATAAAAATCTGCCGATCCCGCCTTCGCCAAGGTCTGCAAAGCATCAAGGCCTTGCTCACGCGAACGATTTTGCACAATTAAAAAAGCGCCGCTTCCAAAAAACGGAAGCGGCGTATTTCGTCCTTGTTCAGCGCAGCAGGCTGGAAGCGACATAGGGCAGGATGGCCGTCAGCAGCAGCGCGCAGCAGGCGACAATCGCAACAACGCGCACCATCTTCTGCTTCTGCTCCGCCTTCTTGTTGGTCTTAGAAGCCATTGGAATCGTCCTCCAATCGTTGAAATTAAGCATATTATAGCACAAAGTTACGCATCCGCAAAGGGGGAAACGCAGGAAAATTGGCGGCGGTCGGTTTTCGGGCGATTTGGGGCGCGGAAAGGCTTGACTTCTCCCGACGCGCCGCATATAATAAGGCGTAAAGGCGATGAACGGAAAAGTACCTGTGCAGGGAGCGAAAGAGAGGGCGCGCCGTCGGCTGAAAGCGCGCCTCGCAAAGCGCAGAGGGAAGTGCATCCGCGAGCTTCGGGGCTGAGGCAGCAGCTTAGGCTCTGACATGGGCGCCGTGTTAAGGCGAAACGAGTGGAGCGTATCTTTTTAGATAGGCTTAAACAGAGTGGAATCGCGGCCTCGCCGTCTCTGATGAAGAGACGGCGGGGCTTTTTTGACGCAGGGGGCGATTCAAATGTTTGACAATCTTCGCGCGGATATCACTGCGGTGATGGAGCGCGACCCGGCGGCAAAATCCCGGTGGGAGGTGCTGCTGTGCTATCCGTCGGTCAGGGCGATGGCGTATCACCGCGTGGCGCACAGGCTCTATCTGCGCGGTCACATGACGCTGGCGCGCTGGATCTCCCAGCACAGCCGCCATGTAACCGGCATCGAGATTCACCCCGGCGCGTGCATCGGCAAGGGCTTTTTCATTGACCACGGCGACGGCGTGGTGATCGGCGAAACGACGGTGATCGGCGACAACGTGACGCTCTATCAGGGCGTGACGCTGGGCGGCACGGGCAAGGACGTGGGCAAGCGCCATCCGACCATCGGGGACAACGTGGTCATCGGCGCGGGCGCAAAGGTGCTCGGCCCGTTCACCGTCGGCAGCGGCAGCAAAATCGGCGCGCTGGCGGTGGTGCTCAAGGCAGTGCCGCCCAACTGCACGGTGGTCGGCAACCCCGGCCGCATCGTCCGCCGCGAGGGCGTCGCGCCGCAGATTGATCTGGATCACGTGCACCTGCCCGACCCGATTCGGGAGCACATCGTCGCGCTGGAACGCCGGGTGAGCGAGCTGGAGGAACAAATGCATAACCATTACGGTACAACCGTATTCAAGGAGGATATTCAAGATGATGCAGATTTATAACACGCAGACGCGCAGGAAAGAGGAGTTCAAGCCCATCGAGCCGGGCAAGGTGCGCATTTACTGCTGCGGCCCGACGGTCTACAACTATTTCCACATCGGCAACGCGCGCCCGTTCATCGTGTTCGACACGCTGCGCCGCTATCTGGAGCACAAGGGCTACGAGGTCAAGTACGTCCAGAATTTCACGGATATCGACGATAAGATGATCCGCCGCGCCAACGAAGAGGGCATCACCGTCAAGGAGCTGGGCGACCGCTTCATCAAGGAATACTACACCGACGCGGACGCGCTGGGCATCGAGCGCGCGACGGTGAACCCGCGCGCGACCGAGCACATCGCGGACATCATCGCACTGATTGAAAAGCTGATCGACAAGGGGCTGGCCTACGCCTGCGACAACGGCGACGTGTACTATAACACGCAGGCGTTCCCCGGCTACGGCAAGCTCTGCGGCCAGAACCTCGAGGATTTGGAGAGCGGCGCGCGCATCGACGTTGACCCGAACAAGCGCCATCCGATGGATTTCGCCGTCTGGAAGGCGCAGAAGCCGGGCGAACCGGCGTGGGAATCCCCGTGGGGCATGGGCCGTCCGGGCTGGCATATCGAGTGCTCCGCGATGAGCATGAAGTACCTCGGCGAGACGCTGGATATCCACTGCGGCGGCAAGGATCTCGTCTTCCCGCATCACGAGAACGAGATCGCGCAGAGCGAGGGCGCGACGGGCAAGCCGTTCGTCCACTACTGGATGCACAACGGCTTCATCAATGTGGATAACCAGAAGATGAGCAAGTCGCTGGGCAATTTCTTCACCGTGCGCGACATCGCCAAGGAGTTTGATCTGGAAGCGGTGCGCATGTTCATGCTCGGCGCGCAGTATCGCAGCCCGATCAACTTCTCCCGCGAGATGATCGAGCAGGCCAAGGCCTCGCTGGATCGCCTGTATACCGCGCGCGACCACTATCTCTTCCTGCTGCAAAACGCGAAGGACGGCGAGCCGGGCGAGAAGGAGCTGGCGCTGCTGGAAAAGGTTAAGGCGGCGCGCGAGGGCTTTGACGAGGCGATGGACGACGATCTGAACACCGCCGACGCGATGGGCAAGATGTTTGAGCTGGTGCGCGACGCGAACGTGGCGCTGGATGAGAACAGCCCGAAGCAGGCGATTGCCGCCGTGCTGGATGCGCTGGGCGAAATGGCCGGGGTGTTCGGCATCCTGACCCGCAAGGCGGACGACGGCGACGAGAAGGTGAAGGCGCTGATCGAGGCGCGCGCGAAGGCGCGGGCGGAAAAGAACTGGGCGGAGAGCGACCGCCTGCGCGACGAAATCACGGCGCTGGGTTACGTGCTCAAGGATACCAAGCAGGGGCAGCAGGTAACGAAGGCGATTTAAGGCGCGGCGGGAAAAGGCCGGGCATTGCCATATGCGCATACACGTTCCTCCTACACGGAGGAACGTGTATTTTTTGTTGCGAAAAATCGCCCGCGTGAGCAGGACTTTGACGTTTTGCAGACTTCGGCGGAGGGAAAGGCGGGCTCAGCCCGCTTTTGCCGAAAATGAGGCGAAATGTCGAATCGGCGCGAAGATTCAACGTTTTTCGCGCGCACAATCGACAGCGAAAAAAGGGCGCGTGTTGCTATAATCTCGCCATGAAAACGGGATGGATTTTTCTGCTGGATCTGCTGCTGGACGGCGTGATGGTGACGCTGGCGCTGCGGCTGGGCGGGCTGAAGGCCTCTGTTTGGAAGATTGGGCTTGCGGCGCTGGCGGGCGCGGCGGCGGCTCGGCTATGCGCGGGGCTGCCGAAGGGGATGCGCGCCGCGCTGTGGCTGCCGATTGCCGCGGGCATGATGCGCATCGCGGCCGGACGAGCTGAAAAGCCGCTTCGCGCAGCGGGACTGCTGCTCGCGGCGGCGGGGCTGCTCGGCGGCACGGTTCAGGCGCTTTCCGGCGCGGCGGGCTCCCGGACAATCGGGCTTTGGCTCGGCGCGGCGGCGGCGCCCCTTCTGAGCGCGGCGACGGTTCGCCTGCGCCGGATGCGGCAGGGCGCGACGCACGTTCGGGTGCGGATGACATGCGGCGGACGAACGGCGGCCTTCACCGCCATGGTGGACAGCGGCAACTGCCTGCGGGATTACCTCACCCATCGGCCGGTGATCGTGATGCCGCAGGCGCGCGGATACCGGCTCTTCGGGCTGGAAAACACGCCGCTGCGCCCCATCTTCGCGGATACGGCGGGCGGACGGCAGATGATGCTCTGCCTGACGCCCGAGGCGACCATCCTTGATAACGGACAAACCAAACGGGCGGTTGAAGCTCTGCTGGCGCTTTCGCCGGGGCTTGGGGGGAACGCTCCGGCTCTGCTGCCGGTTTCGCTGCTCGAGGACGGACAAGAGGGGGTTTGAACATGGAAAAACGGAAGTGTAAATCGAGCTGGGGCTGGCGCGCGCACAGGCCGCCGATGACCCTCCTGCGCACGGAGGGCACGGTGGCCTACATCGGCGGGAGCGACACGCTGCCCGCGCCGCTGAGCCGCGAGGAGGAACAGGCGCTCTTTCTGAACATGGAGGCGCAGCCGGAGACGGCGCGGCGGACGCTCATCGAGCACAACCTGCGGCTTGTCGTCTATATCGCGCGGAAATTCGAAAACACCGGCGTGGGCATCGAGGATTTGATCTCCATCGGCACCATCGGGCTGATTAAGGCGGTCAAGACGTTTGACCCGCACAAGAAGATCAAGCTGGCGACTTACGCCTCCCGCTGCATCGAAAACGAAATCCTGATGTTTCTGCGGCGCACGAGCAGGCAGAAGCTGGAGGTCTCCCTCGACGAGCCGCTCAACACGGATTGGGACGGAAACGAGCTGTTGCTTTCGGATATCCTCGGCACGGAGGGCGACATGGTGTATCGCTCCATCGAGGAGACAGTCGAGCGGCAGATGCTCGCCCGCGCGCTCTCCAAGCTCTCCGCAAGGGAAAAGGAGATCATGCGCCTGCGCTTCGGGCTGGGCGGCTGCGCGGAAAAAACGCAGAAGCAGGTGGCGGATATCATGGGCATCAGCCAGAGCTATATTTCCAGACTTGAAAAGCGAATCCTGAACAGGCTGCAAAAGGACATGACGCAGATGGGATAGGGCAGAAATCCGAAATTTTGCACAAATTCCAATAACGGGCGCGCATTGCGCGCCTGCGCTTTTTGCTCAATGATTGTTATTGCTAAGACAGACGTTTCTTCTGTGCGGAAGCGTCTGTTTTTGCATGCTCCCGCCGAAATCCATCCGGATGGCGTTGAAATCCGCCATATGAAATGGTATAATCACAGTATTATGAAGAGGAAAAGCCATTTTTCACGAAAATCCGAACGGATTGGAGCAAAGAGGACTTGCCTATGACCGACGAAGCATATCGAACGGAGCATTTCGGCCTGGACGAGCGAACGGCGCAGTCCGCCCGCGACGTCATGGATATTTTGGTGGGCAACGCGCTGGCGATCAGCGCGCTGGATCTGGATACCGGGGAACTGCGGCTGATTAAGCGCGGAATCGAGCTGCCGCAGATCGAAGCGGATAAGCCGATGCTGTTTTCGACGTTTAACAATCTGCTCATCGCCCAAAAGCTGATTCATCCCGAGGACGGAGACGGCTATCTGCGCGGCACGGCGCTCTCCGCGCTGCGGACGGTGTTCTTCGGCGGGGAGAAGCAGGTCTATCTGCGGTATCGGCAGAAGGTTGACGGCGAATACCGCTGGGTGGCGCTGGCGATCGTCGCGGGGAAGCGGTGCGAATCGGGGTGCGCGCAGGTGGCGATGGTGCTCAGCGGCGCAAGCGGGAGCGGCCACGCCAACCGCCCGAGCGAGCCGCGCGGGGTGGATTATGACTGCGACCCGCTGACGGGGCTGCTCAACCGCAGAAGGTTCGAGCGCGATTTGGAATGGTGGGGGCGAAACCGCCCCGAAGCGCTGACGTGCGTGTATATCGACGTGGTCGGCCTGCACGAAATCAACAACCATCTGGGGCACAAGGCCGGGGACGGTATGCTCTGCGCGGTGGCCGGCGCGATGCAGCGCATGTTCCCGCTGGCGGATACCTACCGAATCGGCGGCGACGAATTCGTTGTGCTCTGGGCGGACCACACGGGCGAGCAGGGCGCGGAGGCGGCGGCGCGGATCAAGGCGCTGCTGCGCGAATCCAATTACGAAATTTCCGTCGGCGTGCACCAGATCGAGCCGGACGAGAACCTCGAGGACGGCGTGGATCGGGCGGAAAACGCCATGCGCCGCGACAAGGAGGCCTATTATCGGGAGACGGGCAACCTCGACCAGATGCGCGTGCTCAACGAAAAGCTCGAACGGATTCTGGTTGAAAAGCGCGATATGGACATGTTTCTGCGCGCGATTGCGCCGCGCTATATCGGCGTGTACGCCGTGGATAACGACACGGGGCGGATGCGGAGCATCGTCATCCCAGACCGCTTCCGGCGGATCGTGAAGGAAGCGAAGGGGTTGTTCATCCCGGCGCTGGCGCAATATGCCGAGGAGGTTGTGGCGGATGCATGGCGCGGGAGCTTCGACCCGTTACTCGATCTGCCCGGCGTCATCCGCCGCGTCGAGCGGGAGGGCATGGTCTGCGCGACCTTCCGGCGCAGAGACGGCGCGTGGATTCGCCTGCAGGTGATGCGGTATCTGCCCGATGAAGACGAGGGCGGCGGGACGCTGTGGATTTTTTCCGCCGCAGACGCGGACGAACAGCGCGCTTGACAGTGCCGCGCATGTGCGATACAATGTCCCTTGCTGCAAAGAAAAAAATAACCGAAATTCCTGATATTCCCCCGGTAAACGGGCAATCCGGAATTTTGTATAAATTCCGATAACGGGCGCGCGATGCGCGCTCCCAGACTGTAGACAAAAAGCTATTCTCTCCCCGGAGGGGGGAGAATAGCCCTTTCCGCAAATGAAAGAATAGCTGAATTTCCTGATTTTGCTATTCAAGCCAAATTTGCCTATGTCAACAAGCTGCGGGCGCGCAATGCGCGCCCCTACGACGCTGCGCGATTCGAAAGGAGCGCCTATGTTTGACTACCTGAGCACGCTGTTCAGCGAGCCGATTGCCTTTTTCGATCAGGCGATTTTCCACACGCTCGCCGTGCTGATCGGCCTGTGCTGCCACGAGTGGGGTCACGCCTATGTGGCCTACCGCTGCGGCGACGACACGGCCAAGCGCGCCGGGCGGCTGACGCTCAACCCGCTGCGCCATCTCGACCCCGTGGGCACCATCCTGATGTTCTTCGTGGGGTTCGGCTATGCCAAGCCCGTGCCGGTCAACCCGTATAACTTCAGGGGCGACCGCAACAGGGACGATTTTCTGGTGTCCATCGCGGGCATTACGGTCAACCTGATTCTCTTTGTGCTCTTCACCTATCTGGCCGTGCTGTGCAGCGCGTTCATGTGGGACGGGCGCTTTGTCGCCTATAACGGCCTGAGCAAGGTGGTCAGCTACGAATATAACGCTGTCTGGTCGGTGATTGCGGGCAGCGCGAAGCAGGATTTCGGCGCGGTGATCGCGCGCGGCTGGCTGGTGCCGTTCGTGCGGCTGTTCGCCTATACGGCGCTGGTCAACCTGAATCTCGCGGTGTTCAACCTGATTCCCCTGCCGCCGCTGGACGGCTATCACGTCGTCAACGACCTGATCTTCAAGGGGCGCTTTCAGCTTAGTCAAAACGCCTTCCGCATCGGCATGATGATCGTGCTGGTGCTCTCCGCGCTGGGGATTTTGGGCAGAATCATCAGTTGGGTCGTCTATCCCGCACAGGGGCTGCTGCTCGCGCCGATCCGCGCGATTTGGGGGTAAGAGGATGTATTACGTCTCCCTCAAGCAGTTTGAAGGGCCGCTCGACCTGCTGCTGCACCTGATTACCCGCGCGAAGGTGGATATCAAGGATATATTCGTTTCCGAAATCACCGAACAGTATCTGGCCTCGATGGGCAGCGTGGACGAGCTGGACATGGACACGGCCAGCGAGTTTTTGACCATGGCCGCGACGCTGCTGGAAATCAAATCCCGCGCGCTGCTGCCGCGCCCGCCCGAACCGGCGGAGGACGGCGAGGAAACGCCGGAACAGACGCTCATCCGCAGGCTGGAGGAATACAAGCTCTATAAAGAGAGCGCCGGACGCATGAAGGAATTTGAGCAGGCGGCGATGCAGGTGTTTTCCAAACTGCCGGAGGAATATCCGCTGCCGCCGCAGCCGGTTGAGCTGACGGGGCTTTCGCTGGATGGGCTGGTGCGCGCGCTGGAGCGTATTCTGGCGCGGCAGACGCAGAGCGAAGAGCCGGGGCGCGTGTTCCGTTCCATCACGCGCGACCGCTTCACCATCGAGCAGTGCGTGTTCAACCTGACGGCGCGGCTGAAAAAAGGGCCGGTGCTGTTTACAGACATGCTGTCCGACGCGGTGACGCGGGACGAGATCGTTTCGTATTTCATGGCGATGCTCGAATTGCTCAAGCTGGGGCGGCTGCACGCCCGACAGGAGCATGTGTTTGACGATATTTTGATTTTACCCGGCAGGAGGGACGAGGATGGAGACGGAGAACCCGCAGACGAACAGCCCGGAGAGCCCGCAGACGGCGGGCGGCGCGGATAAGCCGGAGCTTAACGAGCGCGTGGGCATCGTCGAGGCGATTCTGTTTGTGACGGGCAACGCGGTGGAAAAGAGCGAAATCTGCCGCGCGATGAACCTCACGGAGGAGGAGCTGGAGGAGACGCTCAACGCGCTGGAGGGCGGGTATGATTACGACCGCCGGGGGCTGAGGCTTTTGCGCTTCGGCCGGCACGTGCAGCTTGCGACGCGGCCGGATTATGCCAAATACGTCGAGAAGCTGCTCCAGCCGGTGCAGAAGCAATCCCTCTCGCAGGCGGTGATGGAGACGCTGGCGGTGATCGCCTATCGTCAGCCGGTGACCAAGGCGGAAATCGAGCTGATTCGCGGCGTGAAATGCGATTACTCGGTGCAGATGCTCGTCTCCCGCGGGCTGATCGAGGAGGTTGGGCGCAAGGAGGCGCTCGGCCGACCGATTCTATACGGCACGACGGACGCATTTTTGCGCCACTTCTGCCTGACCTCGCTGGGCGATCTGCCGGAAATCGACTTTTCCGCATTGGCGGAGAAAATCGCCGAGGCAGAGGCGAAGCAGGCGAGCGAAGCGCCGAAGGCCGACCCGGTGGACAAGCTGGCGCAGAACATCGCGAGGGAAAAGGGCTGAGCTTTTGCGGCGAGAGCCGCTCAGACAGCAGACAAAAAGCTATTCCCCCCCCGAAGGGGGAGAATAGCCCTTTCCGCAAATGAAAGAATCGCTGAATTTCTTGATTTTGCGATTCAAGCCAAGTTTGCTTATGTCAACAAGCTGTGCGGTGAGAGCCGCTTAAAGCATAAGAAAGCGAGGAGAGATACCTATGAAAAAATTCTTTGAGGATTTCAAGGCGTTCGCCATGCGCGGCAATGTGATCGACATGGCCGTCGGCGTCATCATCGGCGCGGCGTTCGGCTCGATCACCACGTCGCTGGTCAACGACATCTTCATGCCGCTGATCGGCGTGCTGACCGGCGGCATCAACTTCGGCGGTCTGTTCGTCGCGCTCGACGGCGGCAGCTACGTTTCCGCCGAGGCGGCCGCGGCGGCCGGTGTCGGCACGATCAACTACGGCCTGTTCATCCAGAACGTCATCAACTTCATCCTGACCGCGTTCTGCATGTTCCTCGTCATCCGCGCGATGAACAAGATCCACAGGAAGCCGGAAGCTGCCCCGGCCAAGCCCAAGCGCATCTGCCCGTTCTGCAAGGGCGAGATTGCCGACGACGCGACCCGCTGCCCGCACTGCACGTCGATGCTGGAATAATACTAATTCTTGTTAAAATGGCTTAATCCGCGCACCATCTTTTTCGCTCTGACTTTGCCTCGTTCCGTTCAACGTACCTCCAGTACGCCTCACTTCACTTGGCTTCGTCAGAACAAAAAATCTGATGCGCTCTGTTAAGCATTTTAACTGCGAATTAGTATAAGCAAAAAAGAGTACGCCTTCAAGCCCAAAAGCCGCCAAAGCCCAACCGGGTTTGTCGGTTTTTTTGTTGCTCCAAAAGGGCGCGGAGCATGAAAACGGCAAACCCCCGCATATCATCGCCGGGAGGGATGAACATGCGATTGATTGCCTTTGGCGGGGACGAGAGGATGCGCGGGGCGCTGCTGGCCGCCGGGCGCGCGGGCTGGGAGACGCTGCATATCGAGGACGCGGCGGACGTTCCCGACGAAATGCCGCCTGCGCAGGCGGTCATGCTGCCGTGGCCGAGGAGCTTCCGGGAGGAGCGGCTGATTTCGGCGAAGGGCGGGTTGGAGCGGGAGCGCGTGCTTGCGCTGATCCCGGCCTGCCGCGCGGTGCTGGCGGGCGGCGACGTGAAGGAGGAGGAGCTGGCGCAGACGGCGCTGGTGGTTCGCCCGGAGAAGGACGAGACGTTTCTGCGCAAGAACGCGCGGCTGACGGCCGAGGGCGCGCTGGCAACGGTGATGCGGGTCAAAAAGCGGGCGCTGATGCGCGAGACGGCGCTGGTGACGGGCTACGGGCGCATCGGGCGGGAGATGACGGCGCGGCTCTGCGCGCTGGGGATGTTTGTCATTGTCTGCGCGCGCAGCGAGGAGCAGATGCGCATGGCGCACGCGGCGGGGGCGCATCCCGTGCTGCTGGCGCAGATCGCGGCTGCGTGCAGGCAGGCGGATGTGATTATCAACACGATTCCGGCGCATGTGCTCGGCGACGCGGCGCTGGCGGCGACGGCGCGCGATACGCCGATCATCGAGCTGGCCAGCGCGCCCTACGGGCTGGAAATGCAGAAGGCGGTCAAGCTGGGGCTGCAGGTCTGCGTGGAGAGCGGCCTGCCGGGGCGGTATGCGCCGCTGGACGCGGGGGAAGCGCTGTTTGACGCGCTGACGCGGGCGATGGGGACGCGGAAGGAGGATGCGCAATGCGCGACTTGACCATCGGGTTTGCGATTACGGGATCATTCTGCACGTTCAAGGCGGTCTTTCCGCAGATGAATCTGCTGGTGGAGCACGGCTATCGGGTGCTGCCGATTATGAGCGAAAACGCCTACGCGACGGATACGCGCTTCGGGCGCGCGGCGGACTGGGCGGCGCAGGCGGAGGAAATCTGCGGGGAAAAGGTGATTCACACGATTGCGCAGGCCGAGCCCATCGGCCCGAAAAAGCTGCTGGACCTGCTGATTCTCGCGCCATGCACGGGCAATACGCTGGGCAAGCTGGCCTGCGGCATATACGATACCGCGCCGACGCTGGCGGTCAAGAGCCACAGGCGAAACGGGCGGCCGGTGCTCATCGCCGTATCGACAAACGACGCGCTGGCGGGTGCGGCGGCGGGAATCGGGCTGCTGATGAACCGCAGGGGGACGTATTTCGTGCCGCTGCAGCAGGATGATTTTCGCGCGAAGCCGACGAGCTGCGTGGCGGATTTCGCGCAGATTCTCCCGGCGGCGGAGGCAGCGCTCGCGGGACGGCAGCTCCAGCCGATGATTTTTTGAAAAAATAGATCCGTCGGGGGGAAGAAAAAGGCGGGGGCGTTCGTCTCTTTACAAAGCGATTCCTTTTCGTGTACAATAGAGGGCAAGAGGTGATACGCCATGAAACGCTTGACAGCGATCCTGATGGCGCTGAGCTTGGCCTTTCCCGCGTGGGCGGCGGCCGAGCTTGACGTGAATATGGAGCAAAAGGAAGAAAACGGGCAGACGCTGACCGTCTTTTCGGCGGCGGAGGCGGGGACGGCAGAAACGACTGCCGCGCCGGAGGAAACACCCGACCCGGCGATAGCGACGGCAAACGCGCTGATTGAAGCGCGCTTTGAGCAGACGAAGGCGGCGCAGCTGACCCAGCGCGCGGGCGCGGAGATCATCCAGAGCGGCGAAACGCACACGCTGGGGAACGTCGCGTCGCTCGTGCTGCGATGGAACGGCACACAGCCGGACGGCACGGCGGGAAGCGCCGTGCGCGCGCTGGTGCTCGACCGGACGACCGGCGAGGAAATCCGCCTGGAGCAGCTTTTTGACGATGCGGACACGGCGATAGGCGCGATGGAGCGGATCATCGAGGACGATGTGCTGCCCGAATTGAGCGACTATATGGAATACAGCGAGCTGCTGCCGATGCCGCGCGACGCATACGCCGTGGACGAATACGGGCTGACGGTGTTCTATCCCGACGACAGCTATCGCTACTTTGACGAGCAGAGCGGCGCGGTGCAGTTTGCGTGGCATGAGCTGGCGGCGTATATCGGCGAAAGCAGCCCGGTATACGAGGCGGCGCATGCGCAGGGCGACATGAACGCGCTGGCCGACGCGGCGGGGGACGGCAGGCTGCCGGGGCCGATGACGCGGGCGGCGGTGGGGCAGAAGCTCGGCGAAGTGCTCTCCGCCTATACGCTGCTGACCGACCCGGATTACACGAAGGATTCCCGCGTGTATCTGTTTGAGGAGGCGAGCCTGCGCGGCTGGGCGGTGGAGATTCCCAAATACGCCGAAACGGACGAGGCGGAGACGCCGATTTCCGCAATCCGCACCACACGCGCGGACGTTTGCGGGCTGACCGTCGGCAAGACGACGAAGGCCGAACTGACCGCGCTGCTCGGGGAGCCGCTGGAAACGAGGGTCTATGACGCGGACGAAGCCGCCGACCGCATGCTGGAGGCGGGCGAGAGCCTGTTCTTTGCGCTTTCCGGGCGCATTTTGCAGGCGCATGTGGATGAAAACAATGTGTTACGGTGTCTGATTCTGCGCGACGCGATTCCCGAAGCGCTTTACTGATGGAAATAAACGTGGTATAATAATCTGCCTGACTATACGCGGGCAGATTGTTTTTTTCATATTTTGAATGATTTGGGATTATAGATTATCATTATAAAAGAAAGCGGGCGGGCTTGGAGCTTTGGGCTTTGAGTCAGTTTGGGCGGAAAGCCCGAAAAGACCCCTTGGAGGCAAGAAGATGGCGAAAAAAGCGGCTAAGGGCGCGGCGGCGAAGAAAAAGCGCACGGTTTCCGGCAAGCGGGGAAAGCCGGGGAAAAAGACCAATCAGGGCGTTGACCCGCGCGGCGTTGCGGGCATTGCGGTGCTCTGCCTCGGGCTGCTGGCGCTGTTTTGCCAGTTCATCCCGTCAAACGGCGGTTTCCTCAACCGGTGCATGCTGATTGTGCGCGGGCTGGGCGGCATGCTCTGCCTGCTGCTGCCGGTGGTGGTCTGCTGGGCGGGCGTGGTGCTCGTATTCTTCGGCGAAAGAAAGCTGAGCGCCAGAACGCTGATCCTCAGCTCGCTGATTTTTCTGTTTGTGGAGGCCATGTTCCAGCTTTTCCGTATTTCCGGCGTGAACGCGGCGCTGGCGGCGGACGGCGCGCAGGCGAGCTACGGCGCGTTTCTGGCGCGCTCGTTCACGATGAGCTCGCTGGATTGCAAGGGCGGCGGACTCATCGGCGCGCTGCTGGCGTGGCCGCTGTATAAGGGGCTGGACATTTGGGGCGGCATGATCGTGCTCATCTTCGCGACGGCGATTGCGCTGATGACGCTCACGGGATTCTCGTTCGGCGGCATCGGCATGCGGATATCCGAATGGGCGGATGATTTCCGCGTGGAGATGCGGGAGCGCCGGGAGGAGAAGGACGCGCTGCGCGACGCGCGGCAGGAGGAAGAACTGGAGCGCGAAAACGCGCTGGCCATCGAGCGGCAGAAGCGCAGGCAGGAGCGCCTGCAAAAGCAGAAGGAAGAGCAGGAGGCCGCCGCGCGCGAGGCCGATGAAAGAGAAAAACAGCGCAGGCGGGACGAAGAGATCCGTCAGGCGCTTGAAGCGGAGACAACGGAGGATGCGCCGCAGACGGACAAGACGCCTCGGCGGAAGGACAAGCCGACGCTGACCGTGATGCGGCGGCAGGACGACGAGCCGCCGGACGAACAACCGGCGATCACGAGCATGCCGCCGAGAAAAGCCGCCGCGCCGCGAAAGCGCAGGACGATTTCCGACAGCGCGCAGCTCTACATCGAGCGGGACGACGAATTTACCCGCGCGCCGGTGGACGAGCATACGCCCACCATGCCGAGCCGCCGCAACAGCTTCACCATGCAGGAGGCGGAAAACGCCTTCCTCTACGGGATGAACGGCGGCCAGCCAACCAGCGGGTATGCGCCCCAGCGCGACGCCTACGGCCGACCGACGGCGGAAAACGCGCCGTCTGGTTCGAGTGTGCCGAGCGCGCCGGGTTATCCGAGTGAACCGGGCTATCCGAACGAACCCAATGAATGGAGAGAACCGAGCGAACCGAACGCATGGGGCGAGCCGACCGATTTGAACGCGCCGATTGAGCCGAACATGCCGAACGACCCGTATACGGAGGACGACGACGAGGACGACGAGACGGCGGCCATCACCAACGTGCGAGCGGACGGCGCGGACAGACCCATCGACGAGCGCTACTTCCGGCAGGCGGACGCATCCGAGGACGAAGCGGGAGATTCCTCCGCATGGCAGGCGGCGAACGTCGAATACGACGACGGCGACGCGCAGGTGACGGCGGACGAATCCCACGACGAGCCGGAGGAAGCGCCCGCGCCGCCAACGAGCGGATCGTTCGGCGGCTGGCCGGGACAGGGCGCGCAGACGGCGGGCGGAAGCACCCCGTCGAGCTACTCGGCGGCGGCCATCGACGCGGCCAGAGCGCGGGCGGAGCGCAACGCGGGCTATCAGCCGCCGGTTCAGCCGCAGGGGCAGGACGTTTTGAAGGCGCAGCGGGTCAACGAGCAGCAGACGGTCGTGCAGCTCCGCGGCAACCGGCTCGACGGAACGCCCATCGTCATGCCGGCCAAGGACGTGCATGAAGCGCCGCAGACGGCGAAGGAGGAATACGTCTTCCCGCCGATCGACCTGCTCAACCAGAGCAGCACGACGGCAGACCCGGATCAGCGCGCCAAGGACGAGGCGGGCGCGCGCAAGCTGCTCGGCACGCTGGAGAGCTTCGGCGTACAGGCCAAGCTGCTGAACGTGACCCACGGCCCGGCCATCACGCGCTACGAGCTTGCGCCCGCGCCGGGGGTGAAGGTATCGCGCATCGTCGGTCTGGTGGACGACATCGCGCTGAACATGGCCTCCGACGGCGTTCGCATCGAAGCGCCGATTCCCGGAAAACCGGCGGTCGGCATTGAAATCCCGAATCAGAAAATTGCGACGGTCTCCCTGCGCGACGTGCTGGAAAGCCCGGAGATGATGCGGGAGAAATCGCCGACGGCGGTGGCGCTGGGCAAGGGCATTTCCGGCGCGCCGGTCATCGCGGATATGGCGAAGATGCCCCACGTGCTGATTGCGGGCGCGACGGGCTCGGGCAAATCCGTCTGCATCAACACGATCATCAACTCCATCATCTTCCGCGCCAAGCCGGAGGAAGTGCGGCTCATCCTCATCGACCCGAAGGTTGTCGAGCTTTCCGTCTACAACGGTATTCCGCACCTGCTCGTGCCGGTTGTGACCGACCCGAAGAAGGCGAGCGCGGCGCTGAGCTGGGCGGTTGTGGAGATGGAGCACCGCTACAAGCGGTTTGAGACGATGGGCGTGCGCGACATCCGCGGCTACAACAACGCCATCGGCCCAAACGAAGAGCCGATGAGCAAGATCATCGTCATCATCGACGAGCTGGCCGATTTGATGATGGTCGCCCCCGGCGAGGTGGAGGAATCCATCTGCCGACTGGCGCAGCTGGCGCGCGCGGCGGGCATCCATCTGGTGATCGCGACGCAGAGGCCGTCGGTCAACGTCATCACGGGCGTGATTAAGGCGAACATCCCGAGCCGAATCGCGTTCGCGGTGTCCAGCCAGATCGACAGCCGGACGATCCTCGATTCCGGCGGCGCGGAAAAGCTGCTGGGCAAGGGCGACATGCTCTATGCGCCGCAGGGCGCGGGCAAGCCGACGCGCGTGCAGGGCTGCTTCGTCTCCGACGACGAGGTGCAGCGCATCGTCGAGTTTGTGCGCGGCTGCCACAGCGTGGATTACAACGAGGACGTGATCGAGCAGATGAACACCGCGGCCGACGAGGACAGCGGCGCGTCCTCCGACACGCCGAGCGCGGGCGAGCCGGTGGACGAAATGCTCGCCAAGGCGATTGAGCTGGCCGTGGACGCGGGGCAGGTTTCCATCAGCATGCTCCAGCGGCGGCTGCGCGTGGGCTATGCGCGCGCGGGGCGGCTGGTGGACGAAATGACGCTGCGCGGCATCACCGCCGAGGCCGAGGGCCCGACGAAGCCGCGAACCGTGCTCATTTCCCGCGAGGAATGGCGGCGCATGCAGGAAAATCAAGAGTAAGGGCGAATAACTCCTTCTGACGCGGCGAAGCCGCGACCGAGGGAGAAAACACGAAAGGAATCACAACCATGAAATTCATCAAAACGCCCGTCAAGGGCATGTGCGATATGCTCCCCGCCGATATGCGCTTGCGCGAGCATGTGCTCGGCATGATTAAGGAAACCTACGGCGCGTGCGGCTTCATGCAGATCGAAACGCCGGTGATGGAGCACATCGAGAACCTGACCAGCAAGCAGGGCGGCGACAACGAGAAGCTGATCTTCAAGGTGATGAAGCGCGGCGCGGAGCTTCAGCGCGCGCTAGACAAGGGCGACGGCGAGCTGGCGGACAACGGCCTGCGCTACGACCTGACCGTGCCGCTGGCGCGCTACTACGCGAACAACAAGGAGAAGCTGCCGACCCCGTTCAAGGCGATGCAGCTTGGCAACGTCTGGCGCGCGGACAACCCGCAGAAGGGGCGCTTCCGCCAGTTTACCCAGTGCGACATCGACATTCTGGGCGACGACAGCAGCCTGGCGGAGATCGAGCTGATTACGGCGACGGCGACGATGCTCAGCAAGATCCTCGCCGAGGCGAACCTGAACGCCTTCACCATCCACATCAACGACCGCCGGATGCTGGCGGCGGCGGCGCTCACGGCGGGCTTTGAGCAGGAGGAAATCGGCGGCGCGCTGATTTCGCTGGACAAGTTTGACAAGATCGGCATGGACGGCATCGAAAAGGATCTGCTGGAGAGCGGTTACGCGCCGGAAAAGGTGGAAAAATACATGGCGTTCTACCGCGGCGTGAAGCCGGGCATGGAGATTGCCGACTTCTGCGCGGGCGTGAACGGCGAATATCTGGAGGCGCGCGTCGGCGAGGCGCTGGCGGACATCGTGGGCTGCGTGCAGCCGATGCTCGGCGAGGGCGTGAAGATCGTCTTCGACCCGACGCTGGTGCGCGGCATGGGCTACTACACCGGCCCGATTTTCGAGGTGACGCTGGACGGCTACAACTTCGCCATCGCGGGCGGCGGACGCTACGACCAGATGATCGGCAAATTCAGCGGCCAGAATGTCAGCGCGTGCGGCTTCTCCATCGGCTTTGAGCGCATCGTGACCATCCTCAAGGATCACGAGCAGGGCAGCTTCAAGCTGCCGGAAGGCTCCGTGGCGTATCTGATCGGCAATAAGGCGCCGACGGCGCGCAAGGCGGAGGTGCTCGCGCAGGCGGCCGAGGCGCGCAGGGCGGGCGTGGTGGCGACGGTTCTGCCGATGAGCAAGAACATGAAGCACCAGATCGAGCTGCTGGAGGCCGAGGGCTTCACGAAGTTCGAAAAGATTTACGAGTAAAGCGGAAACGTCGGGGGCGACGCGACCGGGAAAGGAAGACCCATGACCAACAAAGGGGTTGTGACCGCCGTAAACGGCGATACGCTCACGGTGGCGTTTGAGCGCCACGAGGCCTGCGGCGATTGCCACGCATGTATGCACGGCAGCGAGAATTGCGCCAAGCACATGGTCAAAATCAAGGGCAAGGCGCAGGTTGGGGACGTCATCGAAGTGGCGATGGACGATTCTCACGTGATGGAGGCTTCGGCGCTGGCGTACATGCTGCCGCTGGCGGGCTTTATCGCCGGACTGGCGGCGGGCTGGGGCATTGCGAAGACGGGCGCTTTTGGAAACGGCGAGCTGCTGATGGCGCTGTGCGCGATCATCGGCACGGCGGCGGCGTATTTCATCATGCGCGCGCTTGACCCCAAGCTCTCCAAGGGGCGCTGGGAGCAGAAGATCATTTCGGTGACGCATCCCGAAGAAACGGATGCGAAAAAATAAAGACAGGAGGAACTTGATATGGTTATGCATTTTGACGAGAAGACGTTTGACGAGGCCGTGCGCGGCGAAAAGCCGGTGTTGGTTGATTTCTGGGCGACGTGGTGCGGCCCGTGCCGCATGATCGCCCCGGCGGTGGAGGAAGTGGCCGCGGATTTTGAAGGCCGCGCCGTGGTCGGCAAGGTGGACGTGGACGAGCAGACGGAGCTGGCGCGCCGGTTCGGCATTATGAGCATCCCGACGCTGGTCGTGATGAAGGGCGGAAAGGTCGTCGAGCAGGCGGTCGGCGCGCGCGGCAAGGCCGATATCGCCGCGATGCTGGAGCGGCACCTGTAAAAGCGAACCGCTCGCAGGCGGGCTAAAAAACAAAAAAAGAAAAAATGAACGGAAAGCGCTCGAAGGGATTCAAAAAACGGGCGCTTCCCTTCTTTTTTGGCGGGATAGACTTTGACAAGCAGGGCTTTTGTGCTATAATGAACTGAATAGGCTTGATGTATTATCCCTCAGAAATGTTCGGATTTTGAAAGCCTGAGAACGACATAAAGGGCTTTTGGAAGATAAAAAAACAAAAGGAGACGACAGAAAGGAGGAGACGCATTTGGCGAAGCTGAGGATTATTCCGCTGGGCGGATTGGGTGAGGTCGGCAAAAACATGACGGCCTTCGAGTTCGGCGACGACATCGTTGTGGTGGACTGCGGCTCGATCTTCCCGCGGGCGGATATGCTCGGTATTGACCTTGTGATTCCCGACATCACCTATCTGGAGCGAAACAGGGAGCGCGTGCGCGCGTATCTGATTACGCACGGGCACGAGGATCACATCGGCGCGACGCCGTATGTGCTGCCGCGCGTACCCGCGCCGGTTTACGGCACGAAGCTGACCTGTGCGCTCATACGCGGGAAGCTGGCGGAGCATAATATCGGCAACATCCAGTTCCATATCGTGAAGCCGAAGGACGTGGTCGAGGTCGGCGCGTTCTCCGTGCAGTTCATCAAGGTGAGCCATTCGATTGCGGGCGCGGTGGCGATGGCGATTACGTGCCCGGCCGGCACGGTGATCGTGACGGGCGACTTCAAAATCGACTACACGCCCATCGACGGCGAGGTGACGGATCTCAACACGCTGGCCGCGTGGGGCAGCCGCGGCGTGCTGGCGATGCTGGCGGAATCCACCAACGTGGAGCGCCCCGGCTACACGATGAGCGAAAAGAAGATCGGCGAGACCTTCCACAACCTGTTCAAGGATGCGAAGGGGCGGATCATCATCGCGATGTTCGCCTCGAACCTGCACAGAATTCAGCAGGTGGTGGACAACTGCATCGAGTTCGGGCGGAAAATCTGCTTTGTCGGCCGGAGCATGGTCAACGTCACCAAGCTGGCGATGGAGATCGGCGAGCTGAAAATCCCGCAGGACGTGTTCATCGACGTCGGCGATCTGGATTGCTATGAGGACGATGAAATCGTGGTGCTGACGACGGGCAGCCAGGGCGAGCCGATGAGCGGCCTGACGCGCATGGCCAACAGCGAGCACCGCAAATTGCAGATTCGGCAGGGCGACACGGTGATTATCTCCGCGACGCCGATTCCGGGCAACGAGATCATGGTTTCCAGAATCATCGACCAGCTCTATCGCTGCGGCGCGAACGTGATTTACAACCGCATCGCGGATGTGCACGCCTCCGGCCACGCCTGTCAGGAGGAGCTGAAGCTGATGCACACGCTGGTGAAGCCGAAATACTTCATCCCGGTGCACGGCGAATACCGCATGCTGCACAGGCACGCGCATCTGGCGCAGGAATTGGGCATGCCGGAGGACAACGTCATCATTCTGGAAATGGGGCAGGCGCTCGAGCTTTCCGAGGACGAGGCGAACATCACCGGCCCGATTCCCAACGGCTCGGTGATGGTGGACGGCCTCGGCGTGGGCGACGTGGGAAACGTGGTGCTGCGCGACAGAAAGCACCTCTCGCAGGACGGATTGATTATCGTCGTCGTCGGCGTGAGCCGGGAGACGGGGCTGGTGACCAGCGGGCCGGAATTGATCTCGCGCGGTTTCGTCTATGTGCGCGAAAACGAGGAGCTGATTTCCGGCGCGCGGAACGTCGCGATGAACGTCTTGCAGCGGTATGACCGCATCGAGCAGAGCGACTGGACGAGCGTGAAGAACGGGATCAAGGACGAGATACACAACTATCTGTTCGATCTCATCAAGCGCAACCCGATGATTCTGCCGATCATCATGGAAACATAAAAAAACAAGGAAGTTGAAGCATGAACATTTACGATACGGCGCACAAGCTGGCCGAGGAAATCAAGAGAAGCGACGAATGTGTGCAGCTGGCGGAGCTGCGCGAGCGCGCCTACGCGGATGAGACCAACCGGCTGCTGCTGGAGGAATACAAGCGGTTGCAGGTGCAGCTCCAGATGAGCATGGTCGGCGCGGCGGGGGAAATGCCCAGCGAGGACATGCAGCGCTTTCAGCAGCTCGCTTCGCTGCTGTATATGAACAGCGACGTGCAGGCCTATCTGATGGCGGAAATGCAGATGCAGAAGACGCTGGCCGATATCTTCAAGATTTTGACCGAGGCGGCGGGCATCCGCTTTGACGTGCCCGACAAGCAATAAACCGGGAGGAAAGCGACATTGGCGAAGAAAAAGAAGCGCCCGATCCGCGACGCGGAGGAACGCGAGCTGCTTGAAAGCAGGCGGTACGGCTTTTTCTGGTACGACTGGATCTGGCGGATACTGCGGCCGATTCTGGTGTTCGTCTGCTCGTTTGTCATCATCTGCGGGCTGGTGTACACCGGCTGGCAGAAGGTGGACGACATGTTTTTTTCGCCGATGGACAGCGCGGACGGCCAGACCGTCGCCTTCAGCGTCAAATCCGGCAGTTCGCTCTCCGCGGTCAGCCGAAATCTGGAAGAGGCGGGGCTGATCCACAACCACACCGTCTTCAAATACATGGCCGATTTCATGGGCATGGGGCAGAAAATCCAGAGCGGCGACTACGAGCTTTCGCGCGCGATGTCCGCGACGGAGATCCTCGATCAACTGATCGCCGGCGACGGCAAGCCGCTGACGACGAGCATCACCATCATCCCCGGCTGGACGGTGGAGGACGTGGCGAATTATCTGGTGGAGCAGAAGATTCTCTCAAGCGCCGACGAGTTCCTCGGCCTGTGCAAATCGGGCGAGGCTTACAGCGGGTATTACTTCATCGAGGAGATGGTGAAGACCGGCACGGCGAGCCAGCGCAAATACGCGCTGGAGGGCTATCTGTCGCCGAACACCTATGAGATTTACACCAGCTCGAGCGCCGATACCATCATCAAGCGCCTGCTGACGCAGATGGAAGCGGCGTATCTGAGCGGCTACGACGAGCGCGCGCAGGAGCTGGGGATGACGATGGACGAGGTGGTGACCCTCGCCTCGATGATCGAAAAGGAAGCCAAGAAGGGCGACTTTGCCAAGGTCAGCGCGGTTTTCCACAACCGGCTCAAGGCGGATATGACGCTTGGCTCGGACGTGACGATCAAATACGCGACCGGCTCGCAGAAGATGGTGCTCGGCGACAGCGAGCTTTCCGTCAACTCGGCGTATAACACGTACACCCGAAAGGGGCTGCCGGTCGGCCCGATCTGCAACCCGTCGATGGACGCGATTGTTGCGGCGCTGTACCCGGACGAGCAATACGTGGCGCAGAAGTATCTGTACTTCTGCTCGACCGACCCGGCCTCCGGCGCGCTGCATTTCTCCAAGACGCTGGACGAGCACAACGCCGCCGTGGCCATGTATCGCCCGCTGTGGGAGGAATACGACAAGAGCCGCGGCCTGAATTGATCGGAGGACAGGATGAAGACAATGCCTTCGCTGCTCGCGCCCGCGGGCAACATGAGGGCGCTCCAAACGGCGCTGCGCTTTGGCGCAGACGCCGTTTATTGTGGCGCAAAACAATACGGCCTGCGCGCGCAGGCGAACAATTTCGACGAAAAACAGCTCGAGGAGGCCGTGCGGCTGGCGCATGCGGCGGGCGCGCAGGTGAACCTGACGCTGAACATCTTCGCCTTTGACGGCGACCTCGACGGCATGGTGAGGACGGCGCAGAGGGCGCGCGATATCGGCGTGGACGCGGCAATCGTCTCCGATCTCGGCGCGATTGCGCGGATTGCGCGGGAAGTGCCGGGGCTGGATGTGCACGTGAGCACGCAGGCGAGCACGACGAACAGCGAATCCGCCCGCGTATACAAGGCGCTGGGGGCAAAGCGCGTCGTGCTGGCGCGGGAGATGACGTTTGAGCAGATCGAGGCGATGAGCGCGGCGATCGGGGACGAAATCGAGTTGGAGACGTTCATCCACGGCGCGGCCTGCATGTCGTATTCCGGGCGCTGCATGCTTTCCAGCTTTTTGAACGGGCGGAGCGCGAACCGCGGCGCGTGCAGCCAGCCGTGCCGCTGGACCTACACCCTGCGCGAGCGGACGAGGCCGGAGGAGGCTATGCCCATCGAGGAGGACGAGCGGGGGACGGCGATTCTCTCCAGCCGGGACATCTGCATGATGGAGCACCTGCCGAGGCTGATGGAGAGCGGCGTTTGCTGCTTCAAGATCGAGGGGCGGATGAAGACGGAAATCTACATCGCGACGGTCGTCGGGGCGTATCGCCGAGCCATGGACGCATACGCAAAAAGCCCGGCGGGCTATCGGGCGGACGCGGCGCTGCAAAGGCGGCTGCGCGGGGAGCTGGACAAGATCAGCCACCGCGTATACGATACGGGCTTTTACTTCGGCCAGCCGAAGGTCTGCGGCGAGGCGGTCGGCGTGACGCAGGAGGCCGAATACATGGGCTATGTGCTGGATGCGTCGGGCGGCGAGGCGCTGGTGGAGATGAAGAACCGTTTCTTCGTCGGCGACGAGCTGGAAACCGTCACGCCGAAGGGCAGCGAAAAGCTGGTGATCGAGGACATCGTGATCGAGCGGACGGGCGAGCATGTCGGCGTGGTGAACGTGCCGATGGAGCGGGTGCGCATTCCCTGCGGCGGTAAATTGCAGGCGGGCGACATGCTGCGCGGCCCGGTCAGAAACCGAGCGTGACCCGGCTTCGATACGGAGCGGCGACGGGAGAGCGCCAAAAGAGCGGATAAAACGGATGCGCGCAGAGCGCGTCGCAAAGCATCAGAAACGCCCACGCATCGTCGGGCGTTTTTGCTTTATCCGGCAAGGCCAGAAACCCGTGCGGATGGGTGACGACGGAGGGAACGCGAATCCGGCGCAGGGGCAGGAACAGCGCGCTGTGCGCCTGTGCGCCATCCAGAATATCGGCCAGCCACGGCGCGGCGGCCTCCGGGGCGCAGGCACACTCGATCTGCGCGGGAAGGGAGCGGAGCGCCGCGTCGCAATCGGCCATGCGCTCGCGGATGGCCTGCGCGGCGGCCAGCGCGCAGGCGGTTTCATGCGCGTCGAGCGGCGCAGACGAGAGATCGGGAAGGAGCGCCGTCATTTGCCGCGCGGCCTCGTCCGGCTCCAGAAAGCCGAGCATACAGCCGCCGCAGGCGGCGAGCATCGCCGCGCCCGGAGCGGCATGATCGACAGGGGCGGCAAACGCTTCCCGCGCAAGGCGCAGAAGCCGCGCGCGTTCGGCGTCGCTGAGCGGGATGCGCTCGGTTTCCGGGAGAGTCAGCGCGCGGAACAGCGGCGGCGCGGCCAGCCAGAGCAGCGAAACGAAAAGCAGCGGCGCAAGCGCGCGCAGGCTGAGAAACGCGGCGGGGAGCAGCACCGCGCCGCAGACCGCGCAGGCGGCCGGGGTTTGCGCGCCCGCGGGAAAGCGGACGCGCAGAAGCGGGGAACGCGCCAGACGATGCGCGAAAAAAGCGTTGGCCGCGCAGAGCGCCGTCATCGGCAGAAAGGCTAGGCGAACGAGCGCGGCGGGGAGCATGCGCGGATGCAGCAGGGCGTAAGGCTCCAAGAGCGCCAGCACGGCGACCCATTCCCAGCCGGATACGGCGGCGAAAAAGAGCAGAAGAAGCCGAAGCGGCGGGGCGGACAGCATGAGCTTTTGCAGCCGCGTCGGCGCGGGCAGGCGGCAGAGACGATCCAAATCCCGCCGCGTCTGGCGGAGCGCGCCGCGCAGAGAGGGGGAAGCGTCGGCCACGAAGGCGGGAATGTCCCACAGCGGGCAGACGTCCGACCCATCCGATTTTTCAACGACGGAAAAAGCCCGAGACGAGGCGAGAAGCACGCCGTCGGACAGGCGCGCGCGACGGCGGCGGACGAGAAAATCATCCGACGCGGCGCGCGATTCCCAAAAAGAAAAGCCCGGCAGACGGTTTGAAAGCGGCGCGTCGTCGGCCAGCGGGGACAGGACGCGCGCGGCCAGAAGGCCGGATTCGCCCAGCGCAGCCAGCATGCGGCGCGGAACATCCGGCGCGCAGGAGACGTCGGCGGGGCAGAAGAGCGCGGCGGAGAACTGCCCGGCCAGAGACGCGGGCGAAAAGCTGGCGGCGGCAAACGCGGACGGCGCATGCCCGTGGGCGAGCAGCGCGGCGACAGTCTGCATGGGCGGAAGCGGCTGGTTTTCGCCCAGATACAGCCGCGCTGCGTCATCCCAGACGCGCTTGCGGACGAGCAGCAGAAAATGCCCCGGACAGCGCGCGTCGGCGGCCATCACGGCGGATTGCAGCGCGCGCAGCAGCGGTGCGTCCTCCGGCATGACCTCGGAAAAGGCATCCGGCAGGTCGCACAGGAGCAGCAGCGCATCCGCGCAGGGACGCATGGAAAGCAGACGGCGGGCGAGCGGGCGAACCTGCGCCGGGGTGCGCGGCGCGGCGGAAAGAACACAGAGCAGGGACATGGCGCGCCTCCTTTTTGTTTAGCCTGCCCCAAAGATGAAAAGATACGCGCATAAAAAAGCGGAGCGCGGCATAAAAATCAGAAAAGCAAAAGAAAAAAAGACCGAAAACCACAAAAAAACGCTTCAATACCACGGATTGAGGATTGAAAAGCCATCCGCCCCGTGCTATAATATAAGATAGCGTTTTGGGATTTCCGGGGCGCAACCATTACCGTAGAGGAGCATAAGAGCATGAGCACCACTGTTGAAAAGATTTCCAGCAATAAGGTGAAACTTTCCTTTGACATCGACGCGGCCAAGTTCGACGAGGCGATGGGCAAGGCATACATCAAGGTGCGCGGTCAGATCGCGATCCCCGGCTTCCGCAAGGGACACGCCCCGCGCAAGATGATTGAGAACATGTACGGCGAAGGCGTCTTCTATGACGAGGCGTTCGAGCTGATCTTCGACGAGGTGTACGGCCCGGCCATCGACGAGAACAAGCTCGAGGTCGTCGATCGTCCGCAGGTCGATATCCAGCAGATCGGCACCGGCAAGAACCTGCAGTTCACCTGCGAAGTGTTCGTCAAGCCGGACGTGACCCTGGGCGAGTACAAGGGCGTTGAGGTCAAGCGCGAGCACACCCTCGTGACCGAGGACGAGGTGAACGCCGAGATCGAGAAGGAGCGCAACAAGCAGGCCGCCGAGGTCGCCGTTGACGACCGCCCGGTTGCCGAAGGCGACACCGTGAACCTCGATTATTCCGGCAGCGTGGACGGCGTGAAGTTCGCCGGCGGCACCGCCGAGAACCAGACCCTCAAGATCGGCAGCCACACCTTCATCCCCGGCTTTGAAGAGCAGATGGTCGGCATGAACATCGGCGAGGAGAAGGATCTGAACGTCACCTTCCCGACCGAGTATCACGCGAAGGAGCTGGCGGGCAAGGAAGCCGTCTTCCACGTGAAGGTCAACGGCATCACCGAGACCCAGCTTCCGGCGCTTGACGACGATTTCGCCAAGGACATCAGCGAGTTTGACACGCTGGACGCATACAAGGCCGACGTTCGCGCCAAACTGGAAGCTCAGGCTGCCGAGCGCGACAACAACGTGTTCACCAACGCGGTGATCGGCAAGGTGATGGAGAACGCCACGGTCGAGATTCCGGAAGCGATGATCGAGCGCCAGATCGACTCCATGATCCGCAACTTCGAGGCGCGTCTGGCTCAGCAGGGCCTCAAGCTCGCCGACTTTATGAAGTACACCGGTCAGGACGAGAAGAGCTTCCGCGGCCAGTACCGCGATCAGGCCGAGAAGAGCGTTCGCGCGAACCTCGTGCTCGAAGCGATTGAGAACGTCGAGAACTTCGAAGTGAGCGACGAAGAGATCGACGCGGAGATCGAGAAGTTTGCCAAGCAGATCGGCCAGAGCGTCGAGGAGCTCAAGAAGAACCTGACCGAGGGCGACCGCGAGTATTTCAAGGCCGACGTGATCCGCGACAAGGCCGTGAAGTTCCTCTGCGACAACGCCAAGGCCGAGTAATCGACCCGACGCCGGTTTCGCGTGTGAAATCGCTTTGACGCATATACAAGCGAAAAAGGAAATTGAGAAATAAACGCCTGTTAAGGAGGCGTCCATGATGACCAACAACAACTATTACTTTGAACCCAGCGTCATTGAAAAGACGCCTTACGGCGAACGTTCTTATGACGTTTACTCCCGCCTGCTGAAGGATCGCGTGGTCTTTCTGCGCGGCGAGGTGAACGAGGCGCTGGCCAACAGCATCGTCGCCCAGCTGCTCTTTCTGGAAATGGAAGACCCGGACGCCGATATCTCCATGTACATCAACAGCCCGGGCGGAAGCGTGACCGACGGCATGGCCATCTTTGACACGATGCGCTACATCAAGCCGAAGGTTCGCACCGTCTGCCTCGGCATGGCCGCCTCGATGGGCGCGTTCCTGCTGATGGCGGGCGAACCCGGGATGCGCCTTGCGCTGCCCAACAGCGAAGTGATGATTCACCAGCCCAGCGGCGGCGCGAGCGGGCAGGCCACCGACGTGCAGCTGCACGCCCAGTGGCTGCTGCGCACCAAGGGCAAGATGAATAAGCTGATGAGCGAAATGACCCATCAGCCGCTGGAGCGCATCGAGCGCGACGTGGAACGCGATTACTTCATGACGGCCGAAGAGGCGCTCGCCTACGGCATCATCGACGAAATCTACCAGCCGCGCAAAAAGTAAGCCAGAGCGTTCTCCCTTCCCGAAAAGGGAGGGGAGAATTGCTTTTCGGCCAAGACGTGAAATCAATGTTTTCTGAGGTGCGAAATGCCGAGAGATAAGGACGAAACCCGGCAGCCGCGCGTGGCGCGCTGCTCCTTCTGCGATAAAACGCAGGATCAGGTTCGCCGCATCATTGCGGGCAACGGCGTGTATATCTGCGACGAGTGCGTCGCGCTGTGTCAGGAGATCATCGCGGATGATCTGGGCACGGCCCCGACGCAGGAGCCGCAGAACCTGCCCAAGCCCACCGAAATCAAGGCGGTGCTCGACGAGTACGTGATCGGTCAGGAAAAGGCCAAGCGCGCGCTGGCGGTTGCCGTCTACAACCATTACAAGAGGATCAACGCGCCGAAAAAGCGCGGCGACGTGGAGCTGCAAAAGAGCAACATCGTCATGGTCGGCCCGACCGGCTGCGGCAAGACGTTCCTCGCGCAGTCGCTGGCGAAGATCCTCAACGTTCCCTTTGCCATCGCGGATGCGACCAGCCTCACCGAGGCGGGCTACGTCGGCGAGGATGTGGAAAACATCCTGCTGCGCCTGATTCAGAACGCCGATTACGACATTCAGGCGGCGCAGCGCGGCATCATCTACATCGACGAGATCGACAAGATCGCGCGCAAGGCGGAGAACCTGTCCATCACGCGCGACGTCTCCGGCGAGGGCGTGCAGCAGGCGCTGCTCAAGATCATCGAGGGCACCGTCGCCAGCGTGCCGCCGCAGGGCGGACGCAAGCACCCACATCAGGAGTTTATCCAGATCGACACGACCAACATCCTCTTCATCTGCGGCGGCGCGTTTGACGGGATCGACAAGATCATCGAAAAGCGCGAGGGCGCGGGCTCCATCGGCTTCGGCGCGGACGTCAAGAGCAAGGAGACGCGCAACGTCGGTCAGGTGCTCAAGGATATCCGCCCGGAGGATCTGCTGAAGTTCGGCCTGATTCCGGAGTTTGTCGGCCGCCTGCCGATCATCGTGACGCTGGATAACCTCGACGAGGACGCGCTGGTGCGCATCCTGACCGAGCCGCGCAACGCGCTGTGCCGTCAGTACGGCAAGCTGCTGGAGATGGACGGTGTGGAGCTGGAGTTCGAGCCGGACGCGCTCAAGGCGATTGCAGCGAAGGCGATTGCCCGCAAGAGCGGCGCTCGCGGCCTGCGCGCCATCATCGAGGATGCGCTGATGGGCACGATGTTCGATCTGCCGTCGCGCAGCGACGTGGCGAAGGTTGTCGTCACGCCGGAGGTCATTTCCGAGGGCAAAGAGCCGACGCTCGTGCCCGGCGAACCCAAGCGCAAGCTGCCCGCGGGCAAGACCCGCCGGGAAGGCGACAGCGCCGCGGCGAATAGAAGGCCGTCGGTTTCCTAATCCATAAATGTTTCCCCCATGTCCGTGTCGAAACGACGCCGGGCATGGGGGATTTTTTTAACGTATGGGAAAATGTAGAAGCAGAGCCTGTTTTGAAGCCCGTCCGCGAGGGCTTTTTTCCCGCCCCGACACATAAGCTCTTCTGAAAAGGGGGAGAGGCTATGCGGAAACGGATTGCAACCGCGAGGGGTGACCTGACGGGCGACGGCGCGCCGGAAAGTCTGGTTTTATCCGGCGAACAGAGCGCGGGATCGGCGTATTGGCAGAACATTGAGCTGGAAATCACGGATGGCCGAACGGGAAGAACCGCGCGCGTCCCTTTGGCGCACGACGGCGGCTATGATCCGCAGCTGGTGCTGGGCAGCATGACGGCGCGCGACCGGGTGGATGCGCTGATCGCGCTGGAAACGGGATCGAGCGGCGCGGTGGGGCTGTACAGCGTCGTCGCGTACCAAAACGGCGCGTATCAGACGGTGTTTGACAGCGAGCAATACGCCAAGAGGATGCGATACCGGGTGCAGTACCTCGATCAATACGTCGTTCGGGCGGAAAGCGAGAACACGGGCATGGCGTATTTCATTGATCTGGCGGGGAAGGACGGCGACTATCTCGCGCAGCTCTACGACGAAAACGGCGTGCTCAGGCAGCCGCAGACGGGCTTCGTCGATCCCGTGAGCCTGCTCTACCCGGCGGACGTGAACCGCGACGGGCTGCTGGAGCTGGTGGCGTGGCAGAAGATCAGCGGGTTGTATCACGCGGACGCGCTGGGCGATTTCATCACGACGCTGGCGTGGAACGGGCGAGCCTTCACGCCGACCACGCAGACGGTCGGCATTTTGGGGTATTCGAAATTTCCCGAAAAAAATTTCTGAAAGCCGGGAACTTTTTTGCCGCCTCATCCGTCTAAATGATATCGAACAAAGCGGTTCGACTTCAAAAAGACATTCAGGAGGACGACAATATGAAAAAGTGGATGATTTTCGCGGCGGCGATTCTGGTGGTTCTGGGAATCGGTTTTGCGGTGAAGGGCGCGAGCGACAAAAAACAGGGCGCGACGCCGGAAGGAACGGCCGTGCCGGAGACGACGACGAGCGCGCCGAATGAAGAGACGGAAACGGCGAACGCGCTGCGCGAAGAGACCGAAACGACGGAGACGGAGGACGGCGCGGAGGAAATTGACACGCTCTGCGGCCAAATTACGGAGATCAACGACGAATACCTGATTCTGGAAGGCACGCAGCAGGGCACGGTGCAGGTCAACATCTTCGACGACACGCTCTACAACGGTTCGCTCCAGCAGGGTGAGCTGGCCGTCGGCCAGTATGCCGAGGTGATCTACGACGGCAAGATGACGCGCTCCATCCCCGCGCAGATTGCGGCGCTGGCGATCAACGTCTATCCGCTGAAGGGCACGGTGGACGCGGTGGAGGAGGACGGCCGCGTACTCGTGACCCCGGCGGATGGCGGCGAGCAGGTGGTGCTCTCCCTGCCGGACGGCGTGACGATGGAGGCGGGCGAAACCGCGACCTTCTACACCAACGGCATGGCTACCATGTCCATCCCGGCACAGATGAACGCCATCGGCGTGGTGAAGTAAGCGAAAATTAAGAAACCGGCGAGCTGTCCAAGAA
>OLNU01000557.1_pt1 | contig 34096 bp, 34 predicted proteins | sample 1672241 | NCBI WGS metagenome assembly OLNU01 (sample SAMEA3136663, study PRJEB25190) | human gut metagenome | biome: human gut; feature: human-associated habitat; material: faeces | place: Austria | collected 2013 | reverse complement strand
GTCATCCTTTTTTCTTATAAATAGTTCTTCTTATCTTCTTTCTGACTCATACATGACCAACACTACCACTTCAAATCAGGATTGTATAAAAACGAATAATCTATAGAATTCTTAATAAATTATGCTATAATATACAAGATTAATTAAACAGTTTCAAAATGAAAGAGGGAGTATCAAATGAAAAGGTTATTATTAGTTTTAATGCTGATTCTGGGAGCAGTAATGATCACAAGCCGTCCGGTGGCGACTTATGCATATACAGATGAAGAAAAGCAGCAGGCGAAATCATGGCTGTCTTCGCATGGTTATCCACCAACAAGAGCAGGGGCAGAACAGGCATATCAGGATTATATGGATGGAAAGATTGATGTTCCAGAAGCAGATGCATATATGGGAAAGAACCAGAAAAATGACATAGAAGAAAAGAAAAATTCAACTGTGAAGACAGAAACAAAAAAAGATAAACAATCTAAAAATACCAATAAAAATAGTACAACAAAACAAGAAAATTCATCTACAGAACAGACAAACAACAGTACAACATCTGCAAAAGAGTCAACAACACAAGGAACAACAGAAACAACAACGACCAAAGTGACAACAGAAACAAAAGAACAGAAACAACAAAAAGAAGAAAAAAAGAAAAAAGAGCAGAAAGAAACAAAGAAAAAACACACAACAGGGATTGCGATCGGAGCAGCTGCAGTTGTGATTTTTGCTTTACTTGTAGTATTTATGCGAAAGAGAATGTAAAAAACGCTATGCTGAAGTGATAGAAAATTCACTTGACACAACAGTTAGCGAGTGCTATTCTATAAATAAATTACATAACGTCTTCAGGGCAGGGTGCAAGTCCCTACCGGCGGTTATAGCCCGCGAGCCTTATATGGCATGACTTGGTGAGATTCCAAGGCCGACAGTACAGTCTGGATGGAAGAAGATTTAAGAAGTGATATTGATCATCATGTCCTGGGATTTTTATAATTCCAGGATTTTTTTATTTCAAAAAGAAATATCAAGATATCAAAAAGGAGTTCCTGAAGAATTAGAACAAAGATCAGGAACTCCTTTTTATATTTCCGATTTCAATACCAATCAAAATCCAACATCCCAAAATCAAAGAACCTGAAGGGAAGGGAGAAAAATATTTGAAAGAAGAATATATGCGGCGTGCGATCGAACTTGCTAAGAAAGGCTGTGGATATACCAATCCAAATCCTTTGGTCGGAGCAGTGATCGTAAAAGATCAAAGGGTTATTGGGGAAGGATATCATGAGAAGATTGGCGGATTACATGCAGAGCGAAATGCCTTAAAAAATTGCATAGAAGATCCTGAGGGAGCTGAGATTTATGTAACATTGGAGCCATGCTGCCATTATGGAAAAACACCACCATGTACGGAAGCATTGATTGAAGCAGGAATCAAGAAAGTATATGTCGGGAATTTAGATCCCAATCCAAAAGTGGCAGGGGGCGGGATCAAAATCCTGAATGATCATGGAATAGAAACTGAGACAGGAATTCTTGAAGAAGAGTGCAGACAGTTAAACGATATATTTTTTCATTATATTCAGAATGATATTCCATATATAGCACTAAAATACGCAATGACATTGGATGGAAAGATCGCAACGGCAACTGGTGAATCCAAGTGGATCACAGGAGAAGAAGCCAGAAGACATGTACATACATTACGACATCAGTATGCAGCGATCATGGCAGGGATCGGTACGGTTTTAGCAGATGATCCGATGTTAAATGCACGAATCGAACATGGGAATGATCCAATTCGTGTGATATGTGATTCAAACTTAAGGATTTCGGAAGGATCAAATATCGTAAAAACAGCCAGAGAAATTCCAACGATCATCGCTACCATAAGTAAGGATCAAGAAAAAATAGCAAAATTAGAACAAAAAGGATGCAAGATCTTAAAAACGTCAGAGCAAGATGGAAAGGTCAATGTCAAAGAAGTTTTAAAACAGTTAAGAAATATGGAAATTGACAGTGTTTTAGTTGAGGGTGGTGGAATCTTGAATGAATCCTTGATCAAAAACGACTGTGTTCACAAAGTTTACGCCTATATTGCTCCAAAATTATTTGGAGGAGAAAAGGCCAAAACACCTGTAGAAGGCAAAGGAATCGAAAGGATCCAAGAAGCTTTGGTATTTGATGAATTAAAGGCAACACCACTTGGAAATGACATATTACTGGAAGGGAAGGTGAGATCATGTTTACCGGAATCGTAGAAGAATTAGGAACAGTCATATCCCTGAAGCGAGGAAGCAAAGCAGCAGTCCTTACGATCAAAGCAAATGTTATTTTTGAAGATCTTAAATTGGGAGACAGCGTAGCAGTTAATGGTGTCTGCCTGACAGCGACTCACATTAGCGGCAATACATTTCAGGCAGACGTGATGAATGAGACATTCAACCGAAGCAGTCTTGGAAGTTTAAAAAAGGGATCTGTCGTCAACCTAGAGCGAGCGATGGCAGCCAATGGAAGGTTCGGAGGTCATATGGTAGCAGGCCATGTGGACGATACAGGGGAACTTGTTAGTGTAAAACAAGATGATAATGCTGTATGGTTTACGATCAAAGCCCCAGAAAATATCATGAAATACTGTATTGAAAAAGGATCGATCGCACTCGATGGAATCAGCCTGACGATCGCTAAGTTAAGCGATGATACCATTTCCGTATCCATGATCCCACATACCATAAAAAATACCAATTTTGGATATAAAAAACCAGGAGATAAGATCAATCTGGAGAATGACATGGTTGGGAAATATATAGATAAACTGCTGCATTTTGATCAGCAGGAAACAAACGACAAACATACAAATAGCACCTTAACAATGGAAATGTTAAGAAATGCTGGATTTTAATAAAAAACGAGGAGGGAAAAGACAAGATGAGCGATGTAGTATGCGAAGTAATCGCACAGCTTCCAACAAAATATGGAACATTTGAGGCACATGGGTATGTAGACCAGAGAAGTGGGGAACATCATGTAGCACTGGTCAAAGGAGATATCGCAGACGGAGAACCAGTTTTATGCCGTGTGCATTCTGAGTGCCTGACTGGAGATACTTTTGGATCTCTACGCTGTGATTGTGGAGAACAGCGAAGCCGTGCAATGCGTCAGATCGAGAAAGAAGGACGAGGGGTTTTCTTATATATGCGTCAAGAAGGACGAGGAATCGGATTGATCAATAAACTGAAAGCTTATGTATTACAGGAACAGGGAATGGATACAGTCGAGGCCAATTTAGCTCTTGGATTTAAAGATGATGAACGAGATTACAGTGCAGGAGCCATGATCTTACAGGATTTAGGAATCAAAAAACTACGACTGATGACAAACAATCCAACAAAAATTGACGGATTAAATGAATATGGACTCGAAATCGTAGAACGAGTACCGATCCAGATGCCGATCAATCCATTTGATAAATATTATATGCAGACAAAGCAAAAGAAAATGGGACACATGACAACATACGAAGTTTAAATTAACAGAAAAATTAAAAAAATTAAGGTCCCAGGGACCTTAAGATTAACGAAATTAATGAAGAAAAAAGGAGTAATTAAAATGAGAGTATTAGAAGGTAAATTAGTAGCAAGCGGATTAAAAGTAGGAATCGTAGCAGCCAGATTTAATGAATTTATCGTATCCAAATTAGTATCCGGAGCTTTAGATGGATTGAAAAGACATGATGTGAAAGAGGAAGATATCGATATCGCATGGGTACCAGGAGCTTTTGAGATTCCACTGATCGCAGACAAGATGGCAAAAAGCAAAAAATACGATGCAGTGATCTGTCTTGGAACAGTGATCCGTGGAGCAACAAGCCATTATGATTATGTATGTAACGAAGTATCCAAAGGAATCGCACAGGTATCATTAAATACAGGAATTCCAGTCTTATTCGGAGTTGTTACAACAGAAAATATCGAGCAGGCGATTGAACGTGCTGGAACAAAAGCAGGAAACAAAGGATATGACTGTGCATTATCTGCAATCGAAATGGTACAGCTGATCAAAGAAGTAGAAGCATAAAAAGAATCAGAAATTAAAGCAGGAAGTTAGTATGGAACAATATTATTTAGGATTTGACGCAGGAACACAAAGTGTAAAAACAGCAGTTTATGATATTGATATGAACCTGATCGTGCAGGATACCAATGCAACAATCTTAAATTATCCACATCCGGGATGGGTGGAAATGGACGCAGACCAGTATCTTCATGCAACGGTTACAGGGATCAGAAACTGCGTTACAAAGATGAAAGAAAAGAATCTGGATCCAGACAACATCCGCTCTATTTTTGGAGATGGGATCATCTGCGGGATTGTCGGTGTTGATAAGGACTGCCATGCGATCACACCTTACATCAATTATCTGGATTCCAGAACAAAAGAAGATGTTGAGGAACTAGCATCCCATCATTATGAGATCTGGGCAAAAGAGACTGGAAATCCTCAGCCAAACTGTATGTTTCCAGCGATGTTTGCACGTTGGATGATGAACAATTGTGAGGGCTTTAAAGAAAAAGGCAGAAAATTCATGCACAATGCCCCATATATCCTGGCCAATCTTGCAGGACTGTCTGCAGAAGATGCATTTATTGACTGGGGAACAATGTCTGGATGGGGACTAGGATACCGTGTAACAGAGAAAAAATGGTCCAAGGAACAATTAGAGATCCTTGGAATTCCAATGGAAATGATGCCAAAGATTCAAAAACCATGGGATATCATTGGAACATTATCAGAGACATTTGCAAAAGAAACCGGATTGAAACCAGGAATCCCAATCTGTGCGGGAGCCGGAGATACGATGCAGTCCATGATCGGATGCGGAGTGATCAAACCAGATCAGGCAGCCGACGTAGCAGGAACATGTGCGATGTTTTGTATCGCAACCGATGGGATCAATGAAGAATTAAGCAAACCAGAAAATGAACTGATCTTTAACAGCGGAACTTTAGAAAATACATACTTTTATTGGGGATTCATAAGAACCGGTGGATTAGCACTTCGTTGGTATCGAGATAATGTATGCAACGAAGCAGGAAATGGAGCATATTTTGATGAATTAAATGAGAAAGCACAAAATGTGCCATGCGGATCCAAAGGAGTCCTGTTCCTTCCATATTTAACAGGAGGATTTGGAGAAACATCCAATGCAAGTGCCTGTTTCCTGAATATGACGATGGACACAGATCAGGGAGTACAGTGGCGTGCAGTTTTAGAAGCGATCGGTTACGATTATATGAGTGTGACAGATATTTATAAAAAAGCAGGCGTGCCACTTGAATTTATGACGATCACAGAAGGTGGAAGTAATTCAGAAGTCTGGAATCAGATCAAAGCAGACATGTTAGGATGTAAGAGTGCCACATTAGAAAATGCACAAGGAGCAGTTCTTACAGATGCAGTGATCGCAGCATATGCGGTAGGAGATCTGGAAGATCCAAGTCAGGTATTTGAAAAAACAAGAAAGATCAAGAAAATTTATGAACCTGATCCAATAAGAACAAAATACTATCGCAGTATTTATGAACAACAAAGAAAACTAATTAAAGACGATATGGCAACAGTTTTTGAGACTTTACACCAGATCAGTAAGATTCAAGAACAAAGCAATGATTAAAAAAATGAAAAGGCTTCTTTACAAGAGGCCTTTTTTTCTTGTACAATAAAAGGTAAAGTATATAAAAATAAGTTATAAGCAACTAACTTTGCAGATGATTTTTGATCAATTAGATTTCAAGGAGGAAAAAGTCATGGATAACGAAAAGATTGAAAAATTACAACAGATGATCGATGAAAGTGATCATATCGTATTCTTTGGTGGCGCAGGTGTTTCAACAGAGAGTCATATTCCAGACTTTCGAAGCACGGATGGTTTGTATCACCAGACTTATAAATATCCACCCGAGGTTATGGTAAGCCATACATTTTATACACAGCATACGGAAGAATTTTATGATTTTTATAAGAATAAGATGATCTTCTTGGATGCAAAACCGAATAAGGCACATTTAAAACTTGCAGAGATGGAACGGGCGGGAAAACTGTCTGCGATCGTTACGCAAAATATCGACGGGCTTCATCAGGCAGCAGGAAGTAAAAATGTCTTTGAACTGCACGGCAGTGTTCACAGAAACTATTGCCAGAAATGCGGCAAGTTCTTCGATGTGAATTATGTTGTGAATGCCAAAGGAGTCCCATATTGTGACGAATGTGGGGGAATCATCAAACCAGATGTTGTATTATATGAAGAAGGCTTAGACTCTCAGACGATCAATGGGGCAGTCAGAGCCATTTCCAAGGCAGATATGCTGATCATTGGAGGAACATCACTGGTTGTTTATCCAGCCGCTGGAATGATCGATTATTTTAAAGGAAAATATCTTGCAGTACTGAATCGTGATGCGACAAGCAGAGATAAACAGGCAGATCTGTGCATTACAGACCCAATCGGAGAAGTACTGGGAAGAATCAGGGTATAAAGATGAAGAAAAAGGATATGATCTTGATCGCAGCAGTACTGGCAATTTCACTGATCAGTTTGGCAGCGATCAAGATGACACAAAAAGACGGAAAAGAAGTGATCGTGACAGTTGACGGAAAAGAAGTGTACAAAACATCCATCAAGAAAGATCAAATTTATCAGATTCCAGAGAAAAATGGCACGAACGTCATGCAGATCAAAGATGGAAAAGTTACAATGAAAAAAGCAGACTGTAAAGACCAGATCTGTGCAGACCATAAAGCAATTGAGAAATCAGGAGAAACGATCGTATGTCTGCCACATAAAGTAGTGATTGAGATTCAATCAGAAGATGGCAAAGAACAGGAATTAGACGGGGTAACACAATAAACATCAGATGAGATAGAAAACAACAGGAGAAATAAAATATATGTCAACAAAAAGATTAGCGACAGATGCGATGTTTTTAACATTGGCACTTGTTGTATCCTATATAGAAGTATTGATCCCGATACCAGTTGGAATTCCCGGAGTGAAATTAGGACTTGCCAATGGAGTGATCATGGTTTTGTTATTCTTTACAACATGGACAAGAACGCTTGAGATCTCAGTGATCCGAGTTGTACTGGCAGGATTCTTGTTTGGAAATCCAATGACGATCGCCTACAGTCTGGCAGGAGGGATCTTAAGTCTGGTCATCATGGGACTTCTAAAGAAGATCGAAGGATTCTCACCCATTGGAATCAGCGTTGGAGGCGGAGTAGCGCATAATATCGGGCAGCTCAGTGTTGCTGTTTTCTTAATGGAGAATACAAAGATTTATTATTATGCACCAGTATTACTGATCACAGGAACGATCGCAGGGATCATCATCGGAGTGTTAAGTGGAGTGCTAGTTAAGAAGATCCCGCCACAACTATTTCGATAAAAGATTTGAAATTTCTACAAAATCGTGGTACTACTATATGTATACACTTTCTAACAGGCAATGATTTTGAAGAAAGGAGTCACAATTGAGAACAAAATTAAATGAGATCATAAAGAATGGACATATTGGTATGATCGCAGTATTTTTTATAGTTTATATGATCACATTTTCCTACATTGAAGATCGAGATGTGCATCATTACATCATACATACAACGATAGATGATCAGATACCATTCTGTGAATATTTCATCGTACCATATCTATTATGGTTCTTATTTGTAGCAGTTACAGTTTTTTATTTTATGTTTTTTAATAAGAATCAATGGAAAGAATATTATCAGCTGATCATAACACTTGGAATAGGTATGACCCTGTTTTTGATCATCTCATTAGTATTTCCGAATGGACAGGATCTAAGACCAGTTCTTACTGGAGACAGCATTTTTATCAAAGCAGTACAGATGATCTATCACACGGATACTCCGACGAATGTACTTCCAAGTATCCATGTATTTAACTCTCTGGCATGTTGCGTTGCGATTTTGAAGAATCAGAGAAAATATAAGAAAAGCACCGATACAGCATGTGTTGTCTTAACGATATTAATTATCATGTCGACGATGTTCTTAAAACAACACAGTGTGGTGGACGTAGTGCTCGCAGCCCTGATGTATACTGGATGTTACAGGATCATCTATGGGAATGAATTATGGTCACAGAATGCATTTCGCACGTCTATTTTCAGCGATCATTCGTAAACCACGCTTGACACGACCAAGAAAGATTTGCTATAAATACCAGAGAGAAACCGTAGAAATTGGAGTAGAGAAGAATGAGAAAAAAGATTTGGATGATCCTGGTATGCATCATATCCATGAGTTTTTGCATGGCAGGATGTACTGGCAATACAAGCAAGAAGAAATCAAATGGCAAGATAAGAATTACAACAAGTTTTTACACCATGTATGATTTTGCAAAGAAGATCGGTGGAGACAAAGTAGAAGTGATCAATTTAGTACCAGCAGGAACAGAACCTCATGACTGGGAACCATCAACGAAGGATCTGATCGAGATGGAGAAATCAGACATCTTCATTTACAATGGAGCCGGCATGGAACAATGGGTAGATGACGTTTTGGAAAGTCTTGATACGGAAGAACTTACAAGCGTTGAAGCATCCAAAGGGATCAAGTTACTAAAAGATCAGGATGCACATGAACACGATCACGAACACAACAGTGAGAATGATCCCCATGTCTGGTTAGATCCACAGAATGCAAAGTATGAGATGAACAAGATCAAGAAAGCATTGATCAAAGTGGATGCAGAGAATAAAGATTATTACGAAGCGAATTATAAGAGATACGCAAAAGAATGTGACAAATTAGATACATTATATAAGGAAGAAACATCCAAACTTACAAAGAAAGAACTTGTTGTGGCACATGAAGCATTTGGCTATCTATGTCACGCATATGGGTTAGAACAGATGGGAATTGAGGGATTATCCGCAGATGATGAACCAGATCCCAAACAGATGAGCGAAGTGATCCGCTTTGCAAAAGAACATCAGGTAAAAACAATCTTTTTTGAAGAACTGGTGAGTCCGAAAGTAGCGAAAACCATTGCAAAAGAGACCGGAGCCAATGCAAAGATGTTAAACCCCCTGGAAGGACTAAGTAACAAAAAAATCAAAGCAGGAGAAGATTATTTTTCCGTAATGAAACAAAATCTCGCTGCGATCAAAGAGGCATTAAGCGAATGAGTGAATCAAACACAAAACAGATGATACAATTAAATCATGTAAAATTCGGATACAGTGATACGGAAGTCTTAGAAGAGATCAATCTGACGATCCATGAAGGCGAATATGTCGTTCTGACTGGTGAAAATGGAAGCGGAAAAAGTACACTTATGCGTCTGATCTTAGGTGAAATGAAACCAGATGAAGGAGAGATCATCCTGATGAATAACGATCCAAGATTAAAGAAACGGATCGGTTACGTGTCACAGAATGGGATCAGTAAGAACCAGAGCTTCCCAGCAACAGTAGAAGAGATCATGATCACAGGACTTTATCAGGAACTTGGCTTGTTTCATCTGCCACATAAAAAACATAAGAATAAGATCAAAGAGACACTAAGGGATTTTGGAATGGAAGAATTCCTTAAGAGACGGATCGGTGAATTATCTGGTGGACAGCAGCAGCGAGTAATGATCGCAAGAGCAATGATCGGAGATCCGAAACTTCTGATTTTAGATGAACCAACAACGGGAGTAGATGCAAGATCAACAAAGATCTTGTACGATATGCTCTATGAGATTAATACAAAATATAATACGACCATTTTTATGATCACACACGGAAGACTGCAGGAATGTAAAGGATGTGATCGTATTTTAAGAATGGATGAAGGGAGGATCGTGGAAGAATGATCGAGATGTTACAATACGGATTTATGCAGCGCGCATTTATTACAGGAATCTTACTGGCCGTGATCGCACCATTGATCGGAATCACGATCGTCTTAAAGAGAATGTCCATGATCGGAGATGCACTCTCTCATGCATCCCTAGCAGGTGTTGCTCTGGGCTTGTTATTAGGGATCAATCCAATCTTAGGAGCAATGGGAATCTGTCTGTTTGCAGCCCTGGGAGTTGAAGCGATCCGAAGAAAGATCCCAAGATATTCTGAGATGGCGATATCGATCATTATGTCAACAGGGATCGGACTTGCTGGTATCCTATCCGGATTCGTAAAAAACGGAACGAACTTTAACAGTTTCTTATTTGGAAGTATCATATCCATCAGCAAAGACGAACTGAAGATCGTATGTGTGATCAGTGTGTTAGTATTGCTCTGTGTATTGCTTCTATATAAAGAACTATTCTATATCGGATTTGATGAAAATGCAGCAAGGATCAGCGGTGTACCTGTCAAGACGATCAATTTTATCTTTACTTTATTGACCGCATTGACGGTATCAATCGCATCAAGAACGGTTGGAACACTGATCGTCTCATCCATGCTTGTGATCCCGATCGCATGCGGAATGCAGGTAGGACGAAGCTACAAAGCAGTCATGATCATCGGTGTGATCACAGCATTGGTCACAACAGTGATCGGATTAACACTGTCTTATTATGTAGGTCTTAAGCCAGGAGGAACGATCGTACTGCTCGAGGTGGTATGTTTCCTGATTCTTGCACTGATAAGCAGGTATACGAAGTAAATTTTTTGACATTTATCAGAAAATTTTATATAATAAAAAGAAGGCATGCATAACAGAATAAAACTGCATGCCTTCTTTTTTGGAAAAAACAATGAAAGGAAAGGCAAGTCAATGATTGTTCAGCTAATAGAAAATATATATCAGTTTTTATGGGGAGAATGGATTCATGTTCCGTTACCAGGAGGTGGAAGCCTGGGACTTTCGCTGCTCATTATATTGCTGCTTCCAGCAGGTATCGTTTTTACGATCAAAACAAGATTTTTACCAATCCGTCTGTTCCCGGATATGGTCAAAGCACTAACAGCAAACAATAAGAATGGAAAAGATGAAAAAAGTAGTCTTTCTTCTTTACAGACCTTGATCGTATCAACAGCAACACGTGTCGGAATGGGAAATCTGACAGGAGTTGTCGCAGCAATATCCGCAGGTGGAGCAGGGGCCGTATTCTGGATGTGGATCACAGCATTGCTTGGATCATCGACAGCCTTTATCGAAGCAACTCTTGCACAGTTACATAAAGAAAAAGACCCCCTGTATGGTGGATATCGAGGAGGACCAGCCTATTATATTCACCACTTTATGGAAGAGAGACAAGGAAAGAAGAAAAAACACACACTGATCGCTGTCTTATTTGCGATTTCAGGATTGATCTGCTGGTGTGGGATCAGTCAGGTGGTAAGTAATTCCGTGGCAGAATCATTCCACAATGCCTTCCATATTCCAACACTTTATACAACGATCGTGCTTGTTATTGTGGCAGCAGTGATCGTACTAAGGAAGAATGCAACTGTCAAAGTATTAGATATCGTTGTACCAATCATGGCAGTCATTTACTTCGGGATTACGATTTTTGTGATCCTCACGAATCTGCCAAGCATTCCAGGGGTTTTTGCAAGAATCTTCAAAGAAGCCTTTGGAATCCGTCAGGTAGCAGCCGGAGGATTTGGAGCAGTTCTTATGAACGGAGTGAAACGAGGATTATTCTCCAACGAAGCAGGATCAGGATCCGCACCATGTGCAGCCGCAGCAGCAGACTGTGAACGCCCAGCACAGATGGGATTGGTACAGGCATTAGGAGTCTTTATCGACACGATCGTGATCTGCAGCTGTACGGCAATGTTGATGTTATTAGCACCACAGAATCTGACCAATGGATTAACCGGTATGAACTTGTTACAGACAGCAATGAACTACCATTTAGGAGGATTCGGAGTTGTATTTATCGCAGTGATCCTCTGGATGTTCAGCTTCTCGACATTCCTTGGAATCTTATTCTATGCAAGATCCAACGTCGCCTACCTGTTCGGTGACAAATGGGGATGGCAGACAGCCTATAAAGTATTAGCACTTGTGATGTTATTTATCGGAGGAATCCAGACCTATACATTCGTATGGGATTTAGGAGATGTCGGAATTGGGTTAATGACGATCTTTAATATCTTCATCCTGTATGCAATGTCAGGACAGGCGATCAAAGAGTTAAAGAACTATGAAGAAACAAAGAAGAAATCGATCGAAGAAAGAGCATATGCATTGCAAGAAGATGAATAGGAAGTAAATATGTGAAATAAAACCGAACAATTTACGTAAATATGATTTTGATTTACGTAAATTGTTCGGTTTTTTGTGTGCTAAATATTAAAAATAGCAAAGAAAAATGTCTGTTAGATCTATTATGAAACAAATAGGTATAACAGACATTTTAATTACATCATCAAATTATAAAAACAGCTTCTTACGTGTCCTAAAATAAGCCACCAGAACCATCGTTCCAGTCAACACCCAAGAGATCGGATAGATCGCCATCAAAAGCTTATAATCATGGAACCAGTTACAGACCGTTGCAAGCCAGATCAAACGTAATACACAAGATCCAAACACTGTTAGGATCGCAGGAGTCATGGAACGTCCAAATCCACGCAGACAGCCACCACTGATCTCATAAGAACTTGTCAGACACTCGAATGTCAGAACGATCAAAAAACGAAGCTGAGCATAATGATAGACAGATGGATCACTTGTAAATAATCCAATAAAGAACGTACGGAATACAACAAAGATTGTACTAAGGATTCCACAAGAGATCACACTGCACAACATTCCAAGACGAAAAATCTTCTTACAACGTCCCTCATCCTTCGCACCATAATTCTGTCCGGTAAATGTAACCACCGTCTGAGCAAAGGCATTGACCAGATAATAAGCAAAATACTCATAATTTAATTCCACAGCAGAACCCGCGATCCCGCCAGCTCCAAAACTGTTGATCCCAGACTGGATACAGACATTGGCAAGAGAGAACACCATTCCCTGAAGTCCCGCAGGAACCCCAATCTTCAGGATCTTAGAAACAGCATCCCGATCGATCGTCAAAGACTTAAAAGACAAGCGGATCGGAAGTTCTTCATGCGTCAGAAAATAAAGGATCTGAATCGCACTTGTTGCATTCGCACCAACCGTCGCAAGTCCGGCACCCGCAACACCCATATGAAATACAACGACAAATAGAAGATTCAAGATCACATTCACAATACCAGACACGATCAAAGCATACATCGGACGACGTGTATCTCCGATACTGCGAAGAATGGAAGCACCGAAATCATATAACATAAAAAATGGCATTCCAAGAAAATAAATCCGCAGATATAACGTTGCAAGATGAATGATATCCTTCGGTGCACCCATCAGCAAAAGGATCGGATGAGCCACAAACTGTCCAAGAATCAGTAAAAACACACCACTAAGCAGTGCAAGAGACACAGCGGTATGTACCACACGAGGAATCCGCTTCGTATCATTCTGTCCGATATAATTGGCGATCACAACATTAGAACCAAGAGAAATTCCAGAAAACAATGTAACCATCAAAGCGATCACAGAACTATTACTACCAACCGCCGCTAAAGCCTCGCTGCTCGCAAACCGTCCGACAACGGCAGTACCGACCGAATTAAAAAGCTGCTGTAAGATACTACAGGCAGCAAGCGGCATAGCAAACATTAACATCTTATCGAATAAACTTCCATGAAGCATATCCATCTTCACGGACTGTTTCGAAGAATTCTTCATATACAATACCCTCTTTCAAAAAACTATACAGATTCTAATACTTTTTGGGAAGAATATCAAGATGATTCCAGGAAAAACAACGAAGAAAGATGTATCAAATCCGAAACATTTCTTGTATAAAAAAAGCAGAATGATATACTAGGATGAGATATCAAGAAAACATACAAAAGAAAGAAGGAAAACACCATGCAAATCAGCATTCTGCTGCTAAAACAGATCGTACAACTATTCCTGATGATCCTCATGGGTTACATTATGGTAAAGATCAAATTTTTAAAAGAAGAAGACAGCAAAGTAATCTCAAAGATCATACTCTATCTGATCGTACCATCTGTGATCATTACTGCATTTCAGGTAGACTATACCCCAAGCATTATGAAAGGACTGGCAGTTGCATGTATCGCATCTGTGATCCTGCAGTTTTTATTACTGTTTGTCACATGGATCATGGGAAAAATGTTTCATTTAAACACGGTGGAATACACATCTGCCTACTATTCCAACTCAGGAAATCTGATCGTACCATTAGTCACCTATATCTTAGGAAAAGAATGGGTCATCTACGGCTGTGTCTTCATGAGTGTTCAATTATTCTTCATCTGGACCCACTGCAAATGTAAGATCAGTGGAGAAACAGAAATCAGTTTAAAGAAGATCCTGTTAAATATAAACATGATCTCTGTATTCGCAGGAGTATTCTTATTCTTCACGAAGATCAGATTTCCAGAGATTATAGGAAATACCCTGTCATCCGTTGGAAGTATGATCGGACCATTAAGTATGATCGTCACAGGAATGCTGATTGCAGGCGTTGATCTAAAGAAAGTATTTACAAACAAAAGAATCTACCTGGTCACATTCATCCGATTAGTGATCGAACCGATCATAGCACTTGCAGTCATTATTCTGTTAGGAATGAAAAACTGGCACCCACAGGCAGAAAACATCATCCTGATTACATACATGGCAGCGATCACACCATGCGCCTCAACGATCACACAGATGTGTCAGGTGTACGGAAACGATTCGAAATATGCAAGCGCGATCAATGTAATGACGACATTGCTGGCGGTGGTTACTATGCCGGTGTTTGTTTATTTTTATATGAATCTGTAATGTAAAATAATTACAAGTAAAATATTGACAAAAATGATAATGATAGTATAATAAGAAAAAAATACATTGTAAATACAACAAATATGATGTACAATTAAGGAGAAATATATGAACATAAATTATTATACAAATAATTCAGGTAAAAACTTAATCCTAGATTACATAAATTCATTATCTAAGGAAGAACAAATTGACGCATTATCAGTAATACAATGTATGGAAGAAGAAAAGTTTGAGTCTATATTATTTAAAAAATGGGACAAAAAAGTATATGAAGTTTATTTTTATAAGCATAATCGTATTTTTTATATAACTGTGGATAAAGATAATATTTATCTTTTGCATGCGTGTAAAAAGCAGAAAAATAAAACAGAGAAGAAAGACAAAAATATAGTAATAAAAAGAGCAAAAGAATTAGGGAAAATGTTTAATAAGAGATTTATCTAATCGGAAAGGAATGATTATATGCCATTTACAACGATAAAAACAGAAGAATTAATTCATGAAAAGAAACAAAAAGATAAAGTGTTTGCAAAACAATGGGATGAGAGCAGGAACGAATATAAGCTGATTCAGGAAATGATCAAAATTAGAAAAGAGCAACATATTACACAAACACAATTAGCAAAAATGACAGGAAATAAACAACAATCAATATCAAGAATAGAAAAGAAATTGGTAAAACCGTCTTTGGCAACATTCTGTAAGATTATAAATACGTTAGGATATGACTTAAAGATTGTTAAGAGATAATAAAAAAGAGAACTTACATACAAGCGGGTAAGTTCTCTTTTTGATTGTACATTCTTCAAAAATTTATAATGGAGTAAGATTTTACTGTCTATAATACTCCAAGAAATCCCTCAGCTTCACAGAAGCATCCTCGAGCACTTCCACACGAGGCAGATAAACTACTCTGAAATGATCCGGATCCTTCCAGTTAAATCCACTTCCATGTACGATCAGGATCTTTTTCTCACGAAGCAGATCCAGAGCAAACTGCTCATCATTTGTAATGTTAAACTTCTTCGTATCAATCTTCGGGAAGATATAAAAAGCAGCTTTTGGTTTCACTGCACTGATACCAGGGATATCACACAATGCATTATAAATAAACTCTCTCTGTTCATAAATACGTCCACCAGGAATGATGTAATCATTGACACTCTGATGACCGCCAAGTGCTGTCTGGACAACTGCCTGCGCAGGAACATTCGAACAAAGGCGCATATTTGATAACATATTTAAACCTTCAATATAATCCCTCGCGATCGCCTTATTACCACTTAAGATCATCCATCCGATACGGAAACCAGCGATCATATGAGACTTGGATAAACCAGAGAATGTCACACAGAACAGATCTGGAGCTAAGGAAGCGATGGATACATGTTCTTCTCCATCCATCACCAGACGGTCATAAATCTCATCAGAGAAGATCATCAACTGATGTTCTCTCGCGATATCAACGATCTGCTGTAAAACTTCTCTTGGATAAAGAGCCCCCGTTGGATTGTTAGGGTTGATCAGAACAATCGCTTTTGTACGGGAATTTACCTTTCGCTTGATATCTTCCATATCAGGATACCACTCAGACTGTTCATCACAGATATAATGAACTGCTTTCCCACCAGCAAGCGTTGCACAAGCCGTCCATAAAGGATAATCCGGAGAAGGGATCAAGATCTCATCCCCATCATCTAATAAAGCAGACATTGACAGATTGATCAGCTCACTGACACCATTTCCAGTATAAATATCGTCGATATCAACATTTGGGATCTTCTTAAGCTGCGCATACTGCATGATCGCCTTTCTTGCAGCAAATAATCCCTGAGAAGCGGAATATCCCTGGCAGTCAGCTAACTGATGTCTCATATCATAGATGACTTCATCCGGGGTTCTGAAACCAAATGGAGCAGGATTCCCGATATTTAATTTCAGGATATGAGTTCCATTACGTTCCATGCGGTTCGCTTCATCTACGACAGGACCACGTACATCGTAAAGTACATTATTTAATTTGGTAGATTTGCTAAATGTTCTCCTTGGAGAAGTTTCTAGATTCACAGTATTCCCTCCATTTCCAGAAAGCCAGTCAGCATCAACATCAAGAGTTTCAGATAAGAAATGAAGAATCTCCGTGCGAGGAACCGTCTTGCCGCTGACATACTGGCTGATATGACTTTTCCCGACCTTGACTCCGGCAGTCTCTGCTGCATGAATAAGATCAACCTGTTTCATATGTTTTTGTTCCATTGCAGACTTCAAACGATCTGCAAAGGTAAATGTCTGATTCATAACACCCTCCGATAAAAGTTCAAAATAAAATTCAAAGTTCAAATGATTTTGTTTAATATAGCACAAAAACAAGAAAAGTTCAATGAAAAGTTCAAAATAAAAGCCAAAAGTTCAAAGAAATAATATACGAAATAAGAAAAAAAATTAAAGTTCGACAAAAAGTACAAAGATTCGTATTGAAATTTAGAAAATATATGCTATACTTTGGAAAGTATAGATAATTAACACAAAGTGTAAAAATAAATGGGGATGAAATAGAATATGGAAGCAACAAGATTACAGATGCAGAACTTCCTAATCTTTTTATTAGATCTGGTGGGAGTTACTGTTGGTTATTTTGCAGCAGTATGGCTGCGGTTTGGAAATATTGAAACAGGGTATACCGTGATGGGGAACGATACGTATTATCGTTGGCTCATTGCGATCGTAGTACTTATGATGATCTACTTTCTGTTTCGTCCAAATCGTGGTTTTTTTAAGCGCAAATTTATAGAAGAAATGAGAATGAATCTGCAGACAGTTGTCCTGATGGCAGCAGGAATGGCGATGGTCGCATTCCTGATTCAGGATGCAAAAGATTACTCCAGATTTATCTATATCTTTACTTCTGGATTCAGTTTTGTATGGATGCAGATCACACATCGAGCTTATCGGAAATATTGGCTATCAAGAAGAAAGGATCATTCTTATGCAAGGAAGATGATGATCATCACAACGAGTGATCATGCAGAAGAAGTAATCGGGAATATCATGGAAGAGAAGAACTGGGACCTGTGGATCACAAGTGTTGCAGTTGTGGACAAAGACATGACAGGATGGCTTATCAACGAGATTCCGGTTGTAGCACATTCATATCGAAGTATTTTTGAATATGCGATGCGGTCGGTTGTAGATGAAGTATTCTTATATATACCGATGGATGACGAATTTCCAATCGCGATGACGGTACAGAACCTTGAGGACATGGGAATTAAGACGAATCTTAACATTTCTCAGTTTCAGATCAATGAGAATCTGGAACGATCACTGGAGAAGGTTGGACCTTATGAGAGTGTAAGCTTCTCTGGTCATAATGTACCATTTGTCATGCTGATGATGAAGAGAGCAATGGACATTGTCGGGGGATTGGTTGGAATGCTGATCACAGCGATCGCAGTGATCATTGTCGGACCACTGGTGAAGTTAGAATCACCAGGGCCGCTGTTCTTCTCACAGAAGAGAGTTGGGAAGAATGGAAGGATCTTCAAGATCTATAAGATCCGTTCGATGTATCAGGATGCGGAAGAGCGCAAGAAAGAGCTTATGGCGCAGAATGAGATGGACGGTTTGATGTTTAAGATGAAAGACGATCCGAGAATCACCAAGGTTGGAAAGTTTATCAGGAAGACTAGTATTGATGAACTTCCACAGTTTTGGAATGTACTGAAGGGGGATATGAGTCTGGTAGGGACAAGACCGCCTACAGTGGATGAGTTTGAACAGTATAGTGCTTACCATAAGAAGAGACTTTGCCAGAAGCCTGGGTTGACCGGAGTTTGGCAGGTGAGTGGAAGAAGTACGATCACAGACTTTGAGGAGATTGTTCAGATGGATGTTGATTATATTGATCATTGGTCTATCTGGAGAGATATTGGGATATTGTTTAAGACAGTGTGGCTTGTTGTTTGTGGGGATGATGGGGCACAGTAGGTAGATTTGAGAGTGTGGAGTTGTGGATTAGTTGATTGTTGATTGAATGAAGGGGACTATCAAATTGAAAAAAAGAGGTAACAAGAATTTAAGAATTGCGATGATCGGTCATAAGGTTGTTCCATCTAGAAGAGGTGGAATTGAGCGCGTATTGACGATTATGTGTCCATTAATGATAAAAAAAGGCCACCAAGTAACATGCTTTAACCGATCTGGCGATAAAGTGGAAAATGAATATGTAAAAACTGTAAAAAGGAAAAAGTATAGGGGAGTTCAGTTAAAGAAAGTAATAACGATCAATAAAAGAGGATTAGCAGCGATGACATCCTCTTTTTCTGCTGCAATTTGTGCAGCATTTGGAAAATATGATATTGTACATTTTCATGCAGAAGGACCAAGTGCATTTCTATGGATTCCGAAACTGTTTGGAAAGCGCTGTATCGTAACGATTCATGGAATTGACTGGGCGAGAGATAAATGGAAACACGGATTTGGTTCCAGATATATTAAGTTTGGGGAATATATTGCAGCAAAGTATGCAGATGAAGTGATTGTATTAAGTGAAAAAGTACAGAAGTATTTTAAGAAGTTTTATGATAGAGATACTGTTTTGATTCCGAATGGGGTTATGACACATGAGAATCGGAAAGCAAATTTGATCACTCAGAAGTTTGGACTTCATAAGGATGAGTATATTTGTGCATTATCACGATTGACAGAAGAAAAGGGAATACATTTTCTGATTGAGGCTTATAAGGAGCTTAAGACAGATAAGAAACTGGTGATCGCTGGGGCTGCAAGTGATACGGATGAGTATGTGAAGATGCTGAAAGAGATGGCTGGAAATGATCCGAATATTATCTTTACTGGGTTTGTTTCTGGACAGACACTTGAGGAGATTTATAGCAATGCTTATGTTTATGTGCTTCCTTCTAAGTTGGAGGGGATGCCACTTAGTCTGCTTGAGGCTATGAGTTATGGGAACTGTGTGATTGGGTCTGATATTGCTGAGATTGCTGATGTGGTTGAGGATAAGGCGATATTGTTTAAGAAGGCTAATGTGGAAGACCTTAAGGAAAAGCTACAGATGGTTTGTGATGATGTGGAGCTTGTGGAGAAGTATAAGAGAGAAGCGTCTGGGTATATTTGTGGTAGGTATAATTGGGAAGATGTTGTGAATAGAACTGTTGAGGTTTATAGAGGAAAGAAAAGCTGCAAGGAAAAATTAGTAGAGAATAGTAGTGTGGCTTCTATTTGAGGTTGTTAAGGTGAAAGGAAAGCAAAATGATTAGAGTATTACAGTGTGTAAATGATATGCATCGAGCTGGATTAGAAACGATGCTTATGAATTATTATCGAAATATCGATCGAACAAAGATTCAATTTGATTTCTTGACACACAGACCAGATAAGAGTGATTATGATGACGAGATTTTAAGTCTTGGTGGAAAAGTTTATTATGCACCAAGATTATATCCACAGAATTATCCAGCATATTTCAAATATATGAAAAAGTTTTTTGCAGAACATCCTGAATATCAGATAGTTCATTCTCATATTGATTCTATGAGTTATTTACCTTTATTAGCTGCGAAGAAAGCAGGGGTTCCAATTAGAATTGCACATAGTCATAATACATCTATTGATAAAGACTTTAAGTATATTTTAAAACAGTATTTTAGAAAGAAGATTACAAAGGCAGCTAATTATTATTGTGCATGTGGTCAAGAAGCAGGAGAATTTTTGTTTCCGGGAAAAGAATTTACATTTATACCTAATGCAATAGAAGTAGATAAATTTTTGTATAATGAAGAAGTAAGAGATAGAAAGCGAAAAGATCTTGGGTTGACAAGTGAATTTGTTGTTGGACATGTTGGAAGATTGAGTTATCAGAAAAATCATGAATTGTTGATTAGAATTTTTAATGAGCTTCATAAGAAAGATGCTAATACAATATTATTATTGATTGGTGTTGGAGAGAAAGAAGATAAAATTAGAAAACAGGTTCATGAATTGAACTTAGATGAATGTGTAAAATTCTTAGGTAACAGAGATGATGTAAATGAGCTGTATCAGGCGATGGATGTGTTTGTGATGCCTTCATTGTTTGAGGGAATTCCGGTGGTTGGAGTTGAAGCTCAATTTGCTGGAGTGCCTTGTGTATTTTCTGATAAGGTTCCAGTGGAAGTGAAATTTAGTTGTAAAACACAATTTGTTGGTTTGAATTCAAAATTAGAAGACTGGATAAAAGCTATTGAAAAACATAAAGGGACAGAAAAGAATATTGCTACGGAAGATTTAGAAAATAGCCAGTATGATATTAAAAAAGCTTATGCAATATTACAAAATTATTATTTAGATATAGCAAGTAAGAAAGGATTATAATATGGCAGGTCACAAAAGTATTAAAAGAATAATACATCGTTGTGCTGAAGAAGTAGATGCAACAAGAAGAATAGCAAAAGTTACTTCATTAAAAGAAGGACTTGAAACATTTAGAGCAAAAGTTGATATACAAATTATGAATAGAAATGGTTACTATGAAAATGAAGCTAGGAAAAATCATTTGCTCCGTAAACATGATATAATGTTACGTTATTATGAAAAAACATTTGGTGATTTTTTAGAAACATATGATTATAATCATGGGAATGAAGAATTACCTAAATCAGAATATTCAGATTGTATATGGGTTTGCTGGTGGCAAGGATTAGAACAGGCACCAGAAATTGTGAAGATTTGTGTGGAATCTATCAAGAAAAATGCTGGGGATCATAGAGTTATTATATTAACAGATGATAATTATAAGCAGTATGTAGATATTCCTGAATGGGTTGAGGAGAAGAAGAAGAAAGGGGTTATTAGCAGAACACATTATTCCGATATTTTGCGATTATCATTATTAGCACGGCATGGAGGAATGTGGATAGATTCTACATTTTATTGTACGGATAATGTCTTAGATGAATATTTTAAATGGCCATTATGGTCAATTAAAAGACCTGATTATTTTCATGCTTCTATTGCATCAGGATATTTTGCCAATTATTCATTTGCTTGTAATCAAGAGAATAGATGGATTTTTAAAACTATCTTAGATTTTCTATTAGAGTATTGGAAGAAAAATGATATTTTGACGGATTATTTATTTTTGGATTATATAATTGTTCTGGTGCAGAAATATGATAAAAGAATTAAAAAGATATTTGAAGAAATAGTTCCTAATAATTCAGAATGCGATGAATTATTTAAAATAATGGGGGAGCATTTTGATTATGATAGATGGGAGAATATGAAAAAGAATACGGCTTTATTTAAATTAAGTTGGAAGTACGAATATCCTAAAGAGAAAGATGGGAAAATGACATTTTATGGTAAAATATCTGAAGTAAATTGAAATTAATGAAAGGACCCTTTATGAAAATACGATTGTTTAATACATATATATTTAATATGATTATTTTTTTAATACCAATTTTTGAACCTAAATTATTTACACAGTATAGTATTACACAATTTTTATATATAATGATGAATATAGTTGAGTTGTTATATTTTTTGCTATATTTTTCAGGTCGAAATGGCAAGATAATAGTTTATCGTCCAATGATAATTTGGCTTGTGTTTCAAGGATATTTATTTCTTTCAATGTTAATAAATAATAATTTTGGAGGAGTACTTCAATGGGGATATTTAACATTGATGGTGGTTAATTTACTTTTTTTATGTGAATATGCGTTAGTACATGATTTTATGGATTTATTAAAGGCAATCGCAATATATGGAAGCTTATTGCTGTTAATAAACTATATTACGTTATTGGCTTTTGAAGATGGAGTGATACCACCAGAAGTATATTATATGCAAGATAATGCAACTTATTTTTTAGGGATAAAAACAGCATTTACGACTATGATGTTTCCTACGATTGCTGCATCTGGAGCAGTGTTTTTGATGGAAAAAAATAAAAAGAATGTTTTAATGTTAATAATAGCTATAGTAGTTAGCATTTTAAATATGGCATACAAAATGATATCAACAGCTATAGTAGGGTGTATATTAATTATTGCTATGGTTATTATTTGTAAAATTACAAGGCGAAGACTTTCTAATTATGTGTTATTTACAAGTGCAATTCTAGCTCAAATAGCAATAGTATTTTTTGGAGTACAAGAAGTATTCTCAGTTTTTTTTCAACTTTATTTTCATAAAGATGCTAGTTTGTCAGCCCGAACATATATATGGAAGTCTGCAAAAAAAATGATTGAATCAAGTAATATTTTTCACATTTTGTTTGGAAATGGAATAGCTGATCAACAAGCTTTTGTGCCATATAGTGGAGGATTATGGCAACCGCATAATCAATTGTTAGTTTGGATATATACAGGAGGAATTATTGGAATAATAATATTATTGTTTTATATATTTGGTTTGTCTAAATGGAGATCTAAAAAAAATAAGGTGTATTACTATTTGAGTATAGTTTGTTTTGCTGTCATATTTCTTTCTGTAACAGAAGTTTATTTTGATACAGCGGTTTGTTATGTGCCATTTTTAATTTTATATTTTAGTGGTAAATATTATGAAAAGAAAGTGTAGTTAAAAATATTTTAGAACTTTAATGATTTAAGAAAGTTGCTGGATAAAGCTTTCTTGTGTAGTTTTAATAAAAATATATAGGGAGGGAAAAATGAAAAAAATATTAATTTTTAGTCCATATTTTGGAAAATTTCCAGAAACAATAGAATTAACTTTTCAAACAATGGGAAAAAATGAAAGCATAGATTGGATGATTATAACAGATAATGAGCAATATAAAACTAAGTACGATAATATAAAGTTTAAATATATGTCATTAGATGAAATGAGAGATTTGATAAAAAAGAAATTTGGAACAAAATTAAGTACATCTTATAAATTATGTGATTATCGTCCAGCATATGGATATATGTTTGATAAATTTACAAAAGGATATGACTTTTGGGGTTATTGTGATTTAGATGTTATTTTTGGAAATCTTAGAGATTTTTTTACAGATGAAAAATTAGAAAAATTTGATAAGATATATGATGCGGGACATTTATCAATCTATAGAAATTCAAATGAAGTAAAAAAAGCATTTATGGGAAATGAAACATACAAAGTTCCTTATAAAGATATATTTAATCATAAGTATAATTGTATATTCGATGAATATTATGGAAATAATGCAGGAATCAATCAAGTTTTAACAAAGCAGGGTTTTTCTGTTTATATTAATAGAAATGAGATTTCAGATATAGATATAAAATATCATAATTTTCACATTCATAATAGAGATAATCAAAAAGATTTTTATTTTTTAGTCAAGGATGGTAATTTATATGAATTACGATATAACGATAAAAATTATTGTAGAAAAGTAGCATATGCACATTATCAAAGAAGAAAGGAAATCCCAATAAATGTAAAAGATAAAAATTGTTTTATATCAACACCTAAGGGATTTATTTCAACTAAGAGTGTTAATGAAAAAATGTTTTTTGAGAAAAATGATTTTGCAATAAAAAAATATTTCCTTTATCGTATAAATAGAAAAATAGGAAATATTAAAGCTAAATTATGGCAAAAAACTCATAAAAATATAAGTAAATACGATTTTAAACTTCCGTAGGAGATATTAGAATTATTAGTCATATCAATTTATGAAAGATTAGGAGGTGTATGAATTGAAAACGATAATTGTTACAGAGGAAACAATATATAGTGGGATTTTTTCAGTAATGTTTGAAGATATTGTATTAAATTATGATGCAAAGATAATTAATACATATTTATCGGAAAAATCAAGAATAAAAAAAATAATATTAAATGTGCTTTATAAAAATAAAATAAATCGTTTTCTTAAAGGGTCATTTGAAAAAATATTAAAACCAAAGTTTTCACTTGTAAATATTTTGGATAAATATAAAAATGAAAATATACTTGTTATTTTTACAAATGCGAGTTTACAGAAAGTGTATTCTGAAAATAATTTAAAAAAAATAAAAGGACAATATCCGAAAGCGAAGTTTATACTTCTCTTTGTAGACTCAATTTTTCAGCCACAAGCAAAAGTAGCGGTCGAATTAGCAGAAAAAAATATATTTGATATAGTTTATACATATAACCAGGAAGATGCAAAGGCGTTTGGGTATTATTACTGGGAAACGCCTTATTCAACAGTGAATGAGTTTGAAAAAATAGAACCATCTAAAGGTGTGTATTTTTGTGGATCTGATAAGGGACGTGCGGAATTTTTAGATAAAATAGCAAGTGTACTTAAAAATAACAATATAAATTTCAATTTTAAAGTTTTTGGTAATAAAGAGAAAGCATATAAAAATTTTAAAGTTTTACCAGTAGAATTAAAAGATTATAAAGAAATATTAAAAGATACTTTAGAATATAATTGTATTTTAGATATAGTACAAGAAAGCAATGGAGAAAAATGTGGACTTTCTCTGCGAGCTTATGAAGCTGTGGTTTATAAGCGAATTTTAATTACTAATAATCCAAGTATAAAAAAGTTTAAGTATTATGATCCTTCATATATGCATTTTATAGACAATGAAAATGATATAAAAAAAGAATGGTTAACACAAAAAGTTTCTTCAAATTATTCAGGAGAATTATCGCCCGTTAGATTTATTAATGATATAGAAAACAACCTAAATACTATATAAAAATTAGATTATCGAAAAATGGAGGGATTATGAGTAGAAATATATGTATATCAACATGGTATCAATCGTACAATTATGGAACTGGATTACAAGCAATTGCATTATTTTTATTTTTAGAAGACAAAGGATATAAATGTTATTTTTTGGAGGATAACAGAGATAAAAAAGAAAATAAACAAGAGGTAAAAAAAATAGATAAATTTTTAAAGTCATTTGTTAATGGAAAAGTTTTTTCTAAATTTCTATATCATAAATCATTTAAAGAAAAAAATGATTTTCAAGTACAATATATGAAAAAAGTTAATAGAGTAGAAACAATTAATAATAGTGAAGATATAGAAAAGTTAAACAAAAAATTTAATACATTTATTATTGGTGGAGATCAAGTTTTAAATCCATATTATTTAGAAGAAAAACATTTATTGACTTTTGTAGATGACGATAAAAAAATGTTAAGTTATGGATCAAGTGTTGGAGTGAAGGAAATTCCGAACGAATTACAAATAAAATATAAAAAGTATTTAGGAAGATTGGAAAATATAAGTGTAAGAGAAGTGATGTCTGCTGAAGCACTTGATTTTTTGAATAAACCAATTGAAGTGGTACTAGATCCTACGATGATTTTGACAGAAAATCAATGGAATAAATTTATTAAGGATGCAGAAATTGATCCTTCTTTAAAAAAGAAAAAATATATACTATGTTATTTTGTTGGTGATAGACACAGCTATTGGAAATATGTGGAAAAAATTAAACAAAAAACTGAATATGACGTTGTAGTTATTCCATTAAACTATAATTTAGGAAATAAAAGCTATTTAAAATATTATAAGACATCTCCAAAAGAATTTATATGGTTGATAAAAAATGCGGAAATAGTTTGCACAGATTCATTTCATGCTACGGTATTTTCAATTATATTTCAACGTGAATTTTATACAGTCAAAAGATTTTTAGATACATCTGGAGCTTCTCAAAATGGAAGAATTGTTAATTTATTGGATAGGTTTGATTTAAGTAATAGATTGATTGATGATGAAACAATTTTTAAAAGAATTAATATTACAAATTACAATGAGGTTTCCCAAAAATTAAAACAAGAAAGAGAGGATTCAATACAGTGGTTAATGAATGCACTGAGATAATAGATAGATGGAATGTTTGCGATGAATTTAATTGTACAGCATGTGGTGCATGTGTAAATATATGTCCTAAACAATGTATAAAAATAGAAAAGAATCAATTTTATGAAGGCATTGCCAAAATCAATGCTGATGTTTGTATACAATGTGGTAGATGTAAACAGGTATGTCCTAATTATAAAAATGATTTATTAAAGAAGCCTTTAAATGTATATGCGGGATGGAGAAAAAATATAAAAAAAATAGATAAATGTTCATCAGGAGGCATAGCGACATTACTATCTGAATATATGATTAAAAAAAGAGGAGTAGTATATGGCGTCTTAGGGAAAGAAGGCAAATTTTTTTATTCAAGAGCAAATGCATTTAAGCATATAGAAATGTTTAAAGGTTCTAAATATGTATATGTAAGTGGTGCAGAAGTATATAAAGAAGTTGAAAAGGATTTGCTAGAACAAAAAGATATATTAATTATAGGGACGCCATGTTTTATAGCAGGTTTAAAATCGTATTTTAAATTGAAAAAATTTAATTTAGATAAACTAATTTTAATTGATTTTTTATGTCATGGAACAGTTCCACAAGAATTTTTGGATGCGGAACTTGCAAAATTAAAGAGAAAATACATATTTGATGAAATAACTTTCCGTAGTAACAAAAAAGAGGAAAATTATTATTTAACTTTAAGAGAAAAAGGAAAAATTGTTTATAAGCAAAAAGCAGAAATCAATGAATATTTCTATTGTTTTTTAAATTCTATTTCAACAAAAGAATCTTGTTTGAATTGTAAGTATCATACAGCAGAGAGATGTGGGGATCTTACTATAGGAGATTTTATAGGATTAGGAGAAAAAATTCCATTTGATCAGAATTCTCCAGTTTTAAGTATTTCTTTTATTTCAGCAAACAATAAAAAAGGAAAACATGTTTTAGAAGAAAATGCAATAGAACTCTGTATCTTTGAAAGAACTTTGGAAGAAGCGGTAAAAGGTGGACCGAGTTTAAAAGAGTGTAAAAGAGATAATCCTGATAGGCATAAATTTAGAGAAAAAATAGCTGTAATGCCATTTTCAAAAGCCGTTTCGAAAAGTGTTGGATTGAAGATTAAGAAAAATAAAATGAAATACTACTTGAAAAAAATTATAAAAGGTGAAGCATAAAGATGAAATCAATGAAGAAAAATGCGGTTTTAACAATATTTCGTACTTTACTGTCATTGTTAATTCCATTAATAACATTTCCATATATAACAAGAATATTGTCGGTTGAAGAAATAGGAGGGTTTAATTTTTCTACATCTATTATTAGTTATCTTGTTTTAATTGCTGGACTTGGAATCAATACATATGCTATTAGGGAAGGTGCGAAAATAAGAGAGAATAAAGCAAGAATAGATCAATTTGCATCGGAAATGTATACCATTAATATTTTTTCGACATTATTTGCATATGTAGTATTAATTTTCTTATTGATAACTATAAATAAATTTAATTATTATAAAAGTATAATTTTAATACTAAGTTTAACGGTTTTTTTGAATTGTTTTAGTAGGCAATGGATTTTTAATGTATATGAAGATTTTGAAGTTATTACGTATCTACAGATGGCATTTCAAATATTATCTGTGATTCTTACACTTGTATGTATTCGTCATTCAGGAGATGTCAATAAATATGCATTAATTTATGTATTGTCAACTAGTGGTCCATATTTGATATATGGATTTATTTCTAAAAAATATGTTAAGATTAATTTTAAAAATGTTAGTTTATCAGATTTAAAGAAGCATATTAAGCCCATTATGATTATATTTGGTATGGCTATAGCAACAACAGTATATATAAATTCTGATATAACTATTTTAGGATTTTTAGCAAATGATTATACAGTTGGAATTTATAGTACAGCGGTTAAAATATATAATATAGTAAAACAAGTATTGGTAGCGGTAATAACGGTAACAATTCCTAGATTAACAGCATACGCAGGGACTGAGAAATTTAAAAGCTTATTTACTAAAGTATTTGATGCGCTTATTGTAATGACAATTCCAGCGATGGTTGGACTTTATATGTTAAGTAAAAATGTAGTATTGATTATTGCAGGAAATCATTATTTACAAGCTGTTAGTTCATTGAGGATATTATGTTTTGCGATAGTATGTGCACTAATTGCCAATTTATTTGGAACATGTGTACTTTTACCATATGGAAAGGAATTAATTTTTTTAATAGCTACAGTTATAAGTGCATTAGTTAATATTATATTAAATTTTATTTTAATTCCTTTTTTTGGAGAAAATGCAGCAGCATTTACAACTGCACTGTCACAATTTATAGTTTTAGTTATTCATTATTATTATTCAAAAAAATATATAGATATTTCTAAATCAATTAAGTGTATAATTCTTTGTATTATTGGTTCTGGATTGATTATTACAGCTTGCTTAGTAGTCAAGAGTTTTCATCTTGCATTATATATAGAAACAATAGTTGTAATTTTCATTTCAGTATTATTATATGGAATTAGTCAGATTATTTTAGGTAATGATATAGTTATAGATTTAATAAAATCAACTTTAAGTAAAATTAAAAATAAATGATAAAAATATGAATAATAAAATAAAAAACTAAAAGCTTTCTGTATACTTTAAACATATTGTAAAGGGGAGAAAATACGAATGAATACAACATTAATTATTATGGCAGCTGGAATTGGCTCTAGATTTGGAGAAGGAATCAAACAGTTAGCCCAAATGGGACCAAATGGAGAGATTATCATGGATTATTCCATTCATGATGCAAAAGAAGCAGGATTTAAAAAAGTAGTCTTTATTATCCGCAAAGACATTTTCAAGGAGTTCGAGGAGATCATCGGAAACAGGATCAAAGAACAGATCGATGTTGAATATGTATTTCAGGAGCTTGATGATCTGCCAGAAGGTTTTAAAGTACCAGAAGGAAGAACAAAACCATGGGGAACAGGACAGGCAGTTTTATGCTGCAAAGATGTAGTGAAAGAACCATTTGTGATCATCAATGCAGATGATTATTATGGAAAAGAAGCATTTGTGAAGCTGCATGATTTCTTAGTATCCGGAGAAGACCTTGGAAGAGAATTTACCATGGGAATGGGTGGATTTATTTTAAAGAACACATTGAGTGACAATGGAACAGTGACCAGAGGAGTTAGTGTTGTCGATGGAAATGGTTTATTAAGCCAGGTACATGAGACAACAGGAATTGAAATGGGAGAAGACGGACAGATCAAATGCGACAGTGAAGAAGTACAGGAATGGATCAGTCCAGAAGATAAAGTATCCATGAACATGTGGGCAGGATATCCAGAATTTTTGGATTTCTTAGCAGAGGATTTCAAAGATTTCCTTGCGAATGTGGAAGAAGGAGATTTAAAGAGCGAATATCTGTTACCGAATATCGTGGACAAACTTTTGAAAGAAGAAAGAGCGAACGTGAAGGTGTTGGAGACACAGGATCGTTGGTTTGGAGTTACATATAAGGAAGATAAAGAGACTGTGCAGGAAGCGTTTAAAGAGTTAATCTCTGATGGGGTTTATGCGGAGAAGCTTTGGGAGTAGATGAATAAGTGGTAGCATTAATAAAAGTTCCATAATGCCTAAGAATAGAAATATTGGTAATCAATATGAAAAAATATTATATGGATGAGAGCTTTTATGGAAAAACATATTATGGAAATTTTAGAATATGATATTTTTATAGTTGATTTGATATGAAAAAAAATATATTATAATTATAATACGATTAATTGTCCAATATGAGGAGATGGAACGATGAATAGATTGCGGTCTGAAATTAAACATAATTTTTTGAAACAAATCATATTTAGATTAGACTATGAAGGAATTATGGATTCTGACATTGAGAAATGTATTGTATCTCTGCGTGAAACATTTCTTCATGCAGGTTTTAAAAAAATGGAAAATAGAACAGAGAATCAGTTTGATGTACAGATAAAAATGGACTTAAATATTTCAGATGATAATGCATTTTCTATAAATAATAATAACAAAAGTATAGTGTATAGTTTCTATTCTGAAAAAAAAGAGATTTTGGAAATAAGTAAGAATTTTTTTACACTTACAGTTGATATTGATGAAGAACATGGATATCAAAGGTTTGATAAATATGTAAATTTATTAGCTGAAAGTATTAAAAATATTAAAGAAATATCACCTTATTTTCAAGTGCAGAGAATAGGATTAAGAAAAATAAATATTTGTCTTTTACAAGATTTGAATAAAGTTCCTAATTATTTTACAAATGCAGCTTTTAATATAAAAGAGGTAGTTGATCAGTTTGAAGAATGTGATTGTTTAGCATCTAATATAGTGACCGTTTTTACTAAAGATAAATACCAGGTAAATTATGTTAGAAATATCCAACAAGGTATTGTGAAAGAAGATGATAGACGTGAAACGACTACGTATCAAATAGTTTTGGATGTGGATGTTTTTAAAGAAGGAAATAGAGAAATATTACCATTACTTATTGATGTGGAAAATATAAAGAGTATATTAGAGACGCAAAATACTATAGAATTTGAAATCTTTATTAAATCTTTGAATGATGAATTTATTACAGAGTTAAAACAGGATGTGTTTAAAGATAGCGCAATAAAAGGAGTGATTTAAGATGTTAAATTTTGTATCAAATAGTAAAAATCCTTATGCAAAACAATCACAAAAGGAGAAAACGGATTGTTTAAATGGAAAATTTATTCCAAAAGCAAAGGTTGGAACTATTCATTTGTTTACAAATAACACTGCTAATATAAAAAGGAGAAAAATTACATTTAAAAATGTATAACATGTATTTCTCAAAGAATAATACTCCATATAAAAATATAGTTTATTTTGAAAAAAGCTTAATTATTGAAACATATTTAATAGGTTATAAAACTGAGGGAGAAGCTATTTTATTTTTTATTCGTACAGATGGAAAAATTAGTTTTTCGGGGTTAGTGGACTGCTTTTATTTATCTGAAGTTGATAAGATAAAAGAGATTTTAGATAAAAATAATGTTGAAAAGTTGGACTTTATTTGTTGGACACATCCTGATTTTGATCATTCAAAAGGATTGAGGAATGTTATCGATGAATATATGTCACAAAAAACTATGATATGGATACCAGAAGGTATAGATACAAAAGAGATAAATTGTAGTGAAGAAGTAAAAAAACTTTTTGAATGTTTAAAAGAATGTACAACTAATATTCATGCTGAATATAATGTGTATTCGGTATCAGATAAAAAAGACATGATGTATTATAATTCGTTTTGCTTTCAAAAGGATGTGGCGAGATATCCATTAGAAATAACATCATATGCACCTAATTCTAATATCATTCGTAAACAAAACTATATGGAACGATTTATAAAAAATGATCGATCTATATTTTTTGTTTTAGCATTAGGGGATGTAAGAATTTTTTTGACAGGAGATGTTGAAGATGGTACGTTAGAAAAAATACCCAGTAATTATTTTTATGATAATGTACATATTATTAAAATTCCACACCATGGGTCTGATAGTTCAGTTAAGATGTTAGATTTGGGATGGGATGAATGTGATGTTGCTTTTTCTACAGTTTATAGAAAAGGAAATAATGATTTACCTATATTGGATGTTATGGAACAATATAATAAAAGGGTAAAGCATTTGATGTGTACTGGGAAAAAAGTTCAAAACCAAGAAAGTGAAAAATATGGAATAATAAAAATTATAACAGATGTTCTGAATAACGAATATTCTATACAAAAGGAAGGTAATGCAGAATATTGGGAGTCAGCTTCAGATTTGGAGAAGGGATCAAACAGTTAGCTCAGATAGAACCAAATGGAGAAGTCATCATGGAATTATTCCATTCATGATAACAAAGAAGCAAGATTTAATAAAGTAGTCTTTATTATCAACAAGCACATTTTCAAGGAGTTCAAAGGAATTATCAGAAACAGAATCAAAGAATAAATTGACATTTAATGTTAGAGAAATCTTAGGTGATAATTTTTGAGAAAAAATGGATGTAATAAACATATATTTAGATTTTGAAAGGATTTGACAATGGGGAAAGCAGAAAAGCTAAAAGAAGCTTCACAGTGGTATGATGAAAATAAAGAGTTATATGAAAGATGTGCCAGAAATAAGACTGAGATAATAACTAAAATTTTACAAAGTAAAGGTATTCCATATCATAGTATTACATATAGAGTAAAAGATAAAAAAAGCTATTGTGATAAGTGCGAAAAAGATAAATATGTAGATCCAATAAATGAAATTATGGATTTATCAGGGATTAGAATTATTGCGTATACTAATAATGATGTGCATAAAATATGTGAAATAATAAGAGAAGAATTTATAATAGATGAAGAAAATTCAATGGATAAATATGACATTATGAAAGAAAATCAGGTGGGATATTTGTCTGTTCATTTTATAGCAAAATTAAAAGAAGATAGAACAAATTTAATTGAGTATCAAGAATATGCAGAAATAAAAAGTGAAATTCAAGTTAGAACATTGTTGCAACATGCATGGGCAGAAATTGAGCATGATAGAAACTATAAATTCTCCGAAGTACTACCTAGAAATATTAGTCGTAAATTTTATTTATTAGCAGGAGTTTTAGAATTAGTGGATAATGAATTTGATTCACTGTCTAATGAAATTGATTCTTATGAAAAGAAAACGAAATTGGATGTTACTAGAGGAAAATTTGACATAGCAATTACTTCAAATTCTGTAGAGCAATATATGATCGAAAAATATGGAAATAATAAGAATCTTAAACCATGTGCAAATGGGCAAATCGTAGATAATGAAATAATAGAAGAATTGATAAATTTTGGATTTAATACAATAAAAGATTTGGATGAAAATTTAAAAGATGAATATATAATGCCTGATGATACATATATAGGATTTTTAAGAAATGTTATGATTTGCAAAGATGCACGGAAGTATTTCAAGAATAGTTATAAAAAACAGTGGAATATTGTTTCAAGGGATGATGTAACATTTTGGGAAAGTTTAGGAGCAAAAAATGTACGTGAATATATAAAAAGATGTGATATTAGAATTGATTCAGAAGAAGATATTTTAGAGCTTTTATATGAAAATGGAGACTGGGAATAACTTAATGAGAACTTAAGATTCAGTAGATGTTAAGGAATTAGAATGTAAAGTAAATTGTTGGGTCCCACTTAAGCATTCCTGTAATTCATAAATAATGTCAATAGACGAAAGAAGATAAGTGCTTTATCTAAGGGTGGATTTTCAATCCACACAAATCCTGTCATAGTGATTGATAGATGCTAGTGTTTTACTTCCATCGTTTGCTAGATGAATGAAAATGCTAGTACT
>OLNU01000554.1_pt1 | contig 34159 bp, 35 predicted proteins | sample 1672241 | NCBI WGS metagenome assembly OLNU01 (sample SAMEA3136663, study PRJEB25190) | human gut metagenome | biome: human gut; feature: human-associated habitat; material: faeces | place: Austria | collected 2013 | reverse complement strand
TACAGTTATATTTTTATAAACTTCAAATTTAGGAATTAATAAATAGCTTGTATCATAAAATTTATTAATTTATAAGTTTGGAGGGAGAGAATGAAAAATATATTTGCGATAATATTTGCAACATTAGCTGGGGTTTCAACATCGTTAGAAGCTTTTATAAATGGAGAACTTGGAAAAAATACAACTGCATTAGTAGCAACATTTATAAGCTTAGTTGTAGGAACTATATTTTTCTTTATAAATATATGTTTAACTGGAAATTTAAAAACATTAGCAAGCTTTAATGATATAAACCCTAAATTACTTTTAGGTGGAGTTTTAGGAGGACTTGTAATTTATTTTACTGTAAAGTCTGTACCTAATTTAGGTGTATCAAAAACACTTACATTAATAGTAGTATCACAAATGATAGTAGGATTTTTTATAGATTCACATATATACAAAGAAGCTATGCATTTATATAATTATATAGGAGCTATTTTATTGTTTATAGGAACATTCTTTATATTAAGTTAATAAATAAAATATAATAATTTTCATCATCCTGCCAAACAAGCATATGTCTATCCTTTTTCTTTATATAATCAGCTTCTGTGTTTCCATTAATTATTATCTTATTCACTACAGAATCTTCTGTATCTATTTGAAAATTTCCATTATTTAATTTAGTACATTCAAAAGAAATATAATCATACCCATCAGAATAATCTAATGTAAAATAAAAATCTGATATTTCATCACAATTAACTTCTTTAAATCCTTTTGGTATATAACTTGGTTTTCGTATTTTAAAGTTTTCAGATTTTATCTTTCCTTTAAAACTATAATTCGTTTCTTCCCTGCGAACATTTTTTATAAATTCAAGTACCCTATATCTAATAGCATCAACACTCATAGTTGCCCCAAACACAGAAATTATAACCAAAAATATGATTGCCACTTTCTTAGAATATTTATAAAATTTTGCTACAAAATTATGTTTATTTTCTTGCTTTATAATTTTCTTAATTTTATTTTCAAATTCTTCTGAATACGTATGATCTATTTCTTCACCATTAGGTATTTTATCAGTTATATATTCATCTACTGTCTTACAATATTTATAAAGTAATTCGTCCGTAATTTTTTTACTCATTATTAACACCTTCCATTTTATTCAGAATAAATTCTAGCTTTTCTTTTCCCCTAGCCAATCGTACCCTAACTGTAGATTCTTTTATATTTAGTAATTTTGCTATTTCGTTATTTTCTAATTCATGACTATACTTTAATAAAAATACTTCTTTATAAATTTCTGTAAGCTTCATTATCGAAATTTCTATATTATTTAACCCCTCTATTTCTACTTCTTCTAATTCATCTGATGGAAAAATAAAATTATCATCTAATTCAACTTCTACCTTATTTGAAAGATTTTTTCTATATACATCTATAGCAGTATTTTTAACTATAATCGATATAAAAGATTTGGTTTTTTTACTATTTATTTTTTCAATCTTATCTAAATTTCTAATTATTTTTATAAAACTATCTTGTACTACCTCTTCAATATCTCGTTCATCTTTTAATATCTGATTCGCTATCCAAAACATCATTTTTTTATATTTATTATAAATATCTTCAAACTTTATCTTGTCATCTTCATTGTCTATTAAAGACATATACATTATCATAAGACATTTCCCCCTATTCCCCTATTAATGCTTAATACTTTTTTATCTAAGTATAGCATTAATATTGCTGCATATTAAAATAAATTTATCCTTACATAATCTTCTATAATTCTATAATAATTTTATTTCATAATGGGAAAAGCAATATCCTAATTCAATGAAAAGTTGGGTTGATAATTGGGATGCTATTTGCCCAATATTTAAGTTTTCATCTAATGTTAGAAAAATGATATATACTACAAATGCAATAGAAAGTCTTAATAGCACTATTCGTCGTTTAAACCGTCAACGCAGTGTATTTCCAAGCGATACAGCTTTACTAAAAACTTTATATCTTTCAACATTTGAAGCTACTAAAAAATGGACAATGCCTCTTTGAGGATGGGGCTTAGCCTACGGAGAATTAGCAATAATGTTTGAAGGAAGATTAGATTAACTGTAAGTCAAAAAATACTTTTTAAAAGCTTCTATTGACATGCAATTAAATACATATTATATTGAAAATAAGGCATAGGCTAAATTAGCAAGCCTATGCCATTAAAAAAATTATCATAGAAAGTTATTTACAGAAAAAATTCAAACTCTCAAAAATTGCGATAGCTCCTTTATCTTACACTCCCTAAAAATAAATTTTATTTATATACAACTCTAAGATATGTTTTTGTTGTAGGGTCATATACATAACTCCAACCTAAATCACTTGTAACTCCTAAACTAGATGTTTTTTGCATATGAGTATGATATTTTTTATAATCAGCTTTAAATGCTAATTTGCTATCTTTAGTTTTATTTGCAGGTATATATGTAGTAACAGTATATGTTTTTGTTCTTGATATTGTAAATTGTCCACATGCTTTAACAGCTGTTTTAAAAATACTTTCTGCTGTTGCAGAAAATCCAATTGAATAACCTTGAGAAGTTCCATCAGCAACTGTATATTGACTTGCTTTAGTCCAATCAGATGTTATATATCTTACATGTCTTTCAACGGTAGATATATAATTTTTACTCAATACTTTATAACTAACAGGAACTTGAACAGAGTTAGGTTTTAATTCGTTTTCAATAGCATAACTTGGTATTGCAGCGCTAAATAATAAAATTAGTGATAAGAATAATATAGATATACTTTTTTTCATAATTTACTGACCTCCTTAAAAATTATCTTTAAATTCTTTATATATTTTTGACATTTCATCTTCTTCTATAGGTAAACCATATGAAGCAAAAGGTATCACAATATTTCTTTTTTCGTTTTGTATTTGATATTCTATATTTGGAGAAAAATAAAATATGTCATAATCATTTACATCAGCTTTAAACTTAATCGCTATTTTTAAATTATCCTTTGGTTTTATATTTTGTATTTTTTCTACTTTTTTTGAATTAATAAAATAATATACGTTGTTTATATATTCGTTATTTTTTACATTAATAGATTTGATGATATTTTTAGATTGATTCTCTAGTTGTACATCGTAACTGTTCATTTCTTTTGTTAGACCTAAATTAGATATTAAACTTAAATCATCGCTTGCTTTAATTCTTTTTATGAAAATATCTCCTATATAATATTTTTTACCTAGTAATTCTAAAGTTTTTAAATCATAAGAATTATTTTTCTCTAAAAAATTAATATCTATATCCATAGAATATAAACAAATGTCTTTATAATTATTACCTTTGTTTAATTTATCCAAATAAATTTCTACATTATTTTTTCTATCATTATAAATTAAATAATTATTAGAAATATATTTACTGTCTGATTTTAATTTTTCATTTAAATCATTAAATAAAGTGCTATTTTTAGAATCTACAAATATCAATGAAAGTTTTAAATTATCGTCTTTTTCATCAATATAAATGTCACCTTTGTGTTTTAAAAATAGAGCATTACTAGATGAGTTACTAAAAACATTAGTGCCTTTTTGAATAAAGATAAAACTGATTAGAAGTAATCCTAAAATTAAAAAAAATTTTTTTTTCTTAAATATTTTTTTTAACATATATACAACCTCCTTATGTTACTTTACTGTAGAAAAAATATGTATGTATATAGTTTTATGTTTTCATAATAGAAACACCTCCTTATTTCTCTTTCATATATATAAACGAAAAAGAATAGGAATCCGTTTCAATTTTCACCAAAATTTTTTCTAAATATTGAGACAATATAATTTTATCTATCGTTCATTTATATAAAAAAGCAAGTACATAATCTTTGGATTTGTACTTGCTCTGTTATTATATCAATATCATCGCCAATCAATTGTGCTGTTTGCGATATTTTTTATATTTTGCCAGTCACATTTTGAATATTCATCGTATACTCCTATAACTGTACATTGTGCTTTCTTTGCACTTTCTACTGCATATAGTGCATCTTCGAATACTACTGTATCTGATGGCAATTCATCCATTTTTTCACATGTTTTGATATAGATTTGTGGATTTTTCTTACTTAAATCAAAATCTCTATCTGTATAAACCTCATCAAATAAATCTAATACTCCTGTTCTCTTTAATGCGCCTATTGCTTGAGATTTTTCAGATGTTGTTAGTATGCACATTTTATAACCGTTAGAATGTGCTTTTATCAAAAATTCTTTAACACCTTTTTTAAGTGGGATTTCGTTTAAATATTTATCTTCTATAAAATCCAACACTTGTTTTATAATAGTTTCTACATCTTCTTCTAGGTTGTATTTTGTTTTAAAATATGATGCAGATTCTTTAAGTGTCATAGATTCTATGATTTTTTCCAAGTTATTTTCTGGAGTTTTCCCTTTGCTTTCTAGATATTGTCTGCCTAGGTTTTGCCAGAATTCCATCGAATCCAAAAGGGTACCATCCATATCAAATATCAATAGTTTTTTATTTTTATCTATCCAATTATCTAACCTCAATTTTAGCTCCTTCTTGTAACATTTCTGCATTCATTTTACCCATATAATCGATTAAATTCATTCTTAATGTTGAAGTATAGCCGTCCATTTCCATAGTTTTCTTATATGCTAATTCTCCTGCAAGTCCATAGGCGCTCAATGCTACAGCTGTTGCTTTTAGTATATTATCTGGATTTGCTGATATAAACACACCTACTACACTACTAAGCATACAGCCTGTTCCTGTTATATCAGACATCATGCTATGTCCATTTCTTATTACATAAGCTGTGTTTTCATCTGCAACTATATCTATTGCACCACTCATAGCTATTACACTACCTAGTTTTTCACTTATATTTTTTGCATATGCCACCATTTCATCTAAGTTTTCTTCTGTAACTTTGTCGCCTTCAACAGCATCTACACCTTTTGTACCTGAACTTTTGCTTCCTGCAAATTTTATTTCTGAAACATTTCCTCTAATTACTGAGAATTTTATTTCTTTTAATAGAGTTTCTAAAACTTGATTTCTTCTTTTCGCTGCCCCTGCACCAACGGGATCTAATACTGTTGGATGATTTACCTCGTTGCTTTTTTTGCCTGCACGAAGCATAGTTTCTACCATGAATCCACCTGTGTTGCCCATATTTAATACAAAACCATTGCATGCAGAAGTTATATCTTCAACTTCATCAGGATCATCAGCCATAGTTGGAGAGCCACCACAAGCTAGTGTTATATTTGCACAATCATTTGCAGTTACTATATTAGATATGTTATGCATAACTGGTCTAACTTTTTTTATATTTTCAAAGATTTCTTTGCTGTCTTCTATAATGCTCATGCCTATTCTCCATCCTTTTTAGTGTATTTGTCGATTTTGTCTGATATAGTTAAAATTCCATCTGGACCAGGATTGAAATTTATTTTTACATAAGTCATAAGTCCTGGAGCCCCTGCCTCACAAGCTACATATTGACATTGTTTTACGATTTCCATTAATTTATCATAATCGCCTTCTATTGTTGTTTCAAATGGTGAAACTACTGTTTTTAATCCTTGGCTTTGAATATATTCTATTACTTTGTCCACTACTGGAACTAACTCCTTATCTGGTAATGTTGGTAATACTTGAATTGCTACACTTGCGTTCATTTTGTTATCCCCCTAATTAAAATTTTATTTTAAAACAAAAAAAGCAGAAAATGATTCATACCCAAGGTGGTATGCCCCATTTTCTGCTTTTACGCTACTAATAGTATAGCACTTTATTCCATTATTTTCAACTTTGGTGAGATTTCAGTTTGATTATTTTCCATCATATAATTCAAATCTATACTTTTGATTTGTTATATTGTCTTCTCTTCCATCTTCAACTTCTTCCATAAACATATCAAGAGGTCTGACAAACATCCCATATGGTGGGTATAGTGCTTGATATGAAACTAGAACTTCTTCTGTTTCAGTATGTGTAACGATGTTGTGAACGTAATATAATTTTCCTTTAAAGTGTCTATAAGGTCTTTGTGTTTCTATCTTTCTAGTCATAATTTTCTCCGTTCTATCCCATTTGTATTAATTGTATTTTTAGTCCGTCTGGATCATTTACATAGAAAAATTTAGTTTTTGGATTTGGTGATATTATATCAGTAGTTTGATATCCCATTGAATTCATTTTTTCCATATATTCTTCTACATTTTCTACTGCAAACCCTAGTGATATACCACTACCTGAGTATAGTTTTTCATTTTCATCTTGTATAAGTTCTATTTGTGTATCTCCTTCTTTATCAGATAAAAATGCTAATGTTTTTACACCTGCGCTAAATCTATTTCTTATTGTTATACCAGCTACCTCTTCATAAAATTTTATAGATTTTTCTATATCGCTTACTATTATAGTTGTATGTGCATATCTCATTTTTTCACCTCTAATTTAATATTTTTACCACTTGTTTTTATTATACAATATAAATTTTTTCCAATAAATGTTTTACATTTCCAATTTTTTATGTTAATGTATTATGGTATCAAAAAATTGAAAGACAGTTCATTTAGACCATCCTGTCTATAAATAAAACTAGGCTATTGAATGAAAAAAGGTTTATTTTTTCGCACTAGTTTTATAGTGTAAAAAAATAAGCCTTTTTTTATTTCATAAATTACGCCTAAAATTTTGATATTTTAATCAACATAAGTATTTTGGGAGGTAAATATGTTTAAAGTAAAAAGTCAAATTGAATTTGATATGGCACATTACTTGAGTGGATACAACGGAAAATGCTCAAATATACATGGCCATAGATATAAATTAATCGTTTCAGTTAAAAGTGAAACTCTTCACCAAGAAGGACAACTTAGAGGAATGGTTGACGATTTCGGAAATATAAAAGCTAGATTAAAAGAAATAGAAGATTTATATGACCATAAATTAGTCATCGAGGATAATGAAGATGGTCGTTTGGTAGCACAAAAATTGAGCGAATTACCAAATGCATTCAAAGTTATGTTAGTTCCATATAGACCTACTGCGGAGGAAATGAGTAGAGATATTTTTTATAAATTAAAAGATATGGGCCTAAATGTTAGCGAAGTTGAATTATTCGAAACACCAACAAATAGCTGTACATATTCGGAGGATTAAGATGTTTAATATTATAGAAAAATTTGTGTCGATAGATGGTGAAGGTCCTACTGCTGGTGAACTTGCTACTTTTATAAGATTCCAAGGTTGCAATTTGAGATGTTCATGGTGTGATACTACTTATTCTTTTGATAAAAGTGAAATCACAGAAGTTTTATCTGCACAAGAAATTTACGATTACATAAAAAGTACAGGCGTTTCAAACGTAACATTAACAGGTGGTGAACCTTTGTTTCAAGAGAATATAGACGAGGTCTTATCATTATTAAATGATGATAAAAATCTTGTGGTTCATATAGAAACAAATGGTGCTATTGATATTCTTCCATTTAAAGAAAAGTATCCTAATATAATTTTTATACTGGATTATAAACTAGCTTCTAGCAATATGACTCATCTTATGAAGCTTGATAATCTCAATTATGTTACTAATAAAGATGTTTATAAATTTGTATTGGGAAGTGATGAAGATCTTCAAGAAGCATACGAATTAATTACTAAATTCAATTTAACGAATAAATGCTTAGTTTATTTTAGCCCTGTTTTCGGTGCTATTAAACTAGAGGATATTGTTGAATTTATGAAAGAAAAAAATTTAAACAAAGTTAGACTTCAGGTCCAACTACATAAAGTTATCTGGGACCCTAATATGAAGGGTGTTTAGGATTAAGAACGGTGTTAATCAAAAGGGAATAAAAAATAAAGGAGAATTAGCATGAATAATAATAGTAACAACAATGCGGTAGTTGTATTCAGTGGCGGACAAGATTCAACTACTTGCTTATTTTGGGCATTAGAAAGATTTGATAAAGTTATTGCAGTAACTTTTAACTATAACCAAAAACATAAATTAGAAATAGAATGTGCAAAAAATATAGCTAAAGAGCTTGGTGTAGAACATCATATATTAGATATGGATTTACTTAATCAATTAGCACCAAATGCGTTAACTCGTGACGATATAAAAATTGAAGAAGGAAAAGACGGCGAACCTCCTTCTACTTTTGTTGAAGGCCGCAACATGGTGTTCTTAACTTTCGCAGCTATACTTGCTAAAACTAAAAATGCTAGACATATAGTTACAGGTGTATGTGAAACAGACTTCAGCGGATACCCTGATTGCAGAGATGTATTTGTGAAATCATTAAATGTAACTGCTAATTTAGCTATGGATTATGATTTTGTAATGCACACTCCTTTAATGTGGCTAGACAAAGCACAAACTTGGGAATTGGCTGACAAATACGGAAAACTTGAATATGTTAGAGAAAAAACTCTTACTTGTTACAATGGAATAATTGGTGATGGATGTGGTGAATGCCCTTCATGCAAACTTAGACAACACGGTTTAGAAACTTACTTAAAACAAAAAGAAGAACTTAATAAATAGTGAAAGGAATTTAGATATGTTAGAAACAGGAAGACAAAATAAAGAATTAGAAGGTTTAAGTTTACTTGGGAATCAAGGAACTAAATATAAATTCGGATATGATCCAGATATATTAGAAGTATTCGATAACAAACATCCAAACAATGATTACTTTGTTAAATTCAACTGCCCTGAATTTACAAGTTTATGTCCAATAACAGGACAACCTGATTTTGCAACTATATATATTAGTTACATTCCAGGTGAAAAAATGGTTGAAAGTAAGTCATTGAAATTATATTTATTCAGTTTTAGAAATCACGGGGATTTCCATGAAGATTGCATGAATATAATAATGAAAGACTTAATAAAATTAATGTCTCCAAAATACATCGAGGTATGGGGTAAATTTACTCCAAGAGGTGGAATCAGTATCGACCCATACTGCAACTACGGAATACCTGGAACTAAATATGAAAAAATGGCTGAACATAGAATGATGAACCATGATTTATATCCAGAAAAAGTTGATAATAGATAATTTAAAATAATTATTAAGTATAAATTTTTACTGTAAATAAAAAGACAATAAGTTATCCAATCCGTTTCATATGGTTTGTAACACTTATTGTCTTTTTATTTAATCTATATTATTTTTTATAAACAATCTTACCATCAATCATAGTCATAACAGGTAGTATATCTCTTATTTCCATAGGGTCACAAGTAAATATATCTTTATCAAGAACTACTATATCAGCAAGTTGACCAGGTTTAATTCTACCTTTTTTGCCTTCCATAAATTCCATATATGCACTACCTTCAGTATATGCATCTATTGCTGTATAAACATCTACACATTCTTCTGGATAGAATCCACCTTCTGGGAATCCTTTTGAATCTTTACGAGTTACTGCACTGTATATGTTCGGGAATGGATTACAGTCTTCAACTGGACAATCTGTTCCATAAGCTATTTTTGCACCTAAATCTCCTAAAGTTTTGAATGCATAAGAAGTAGAAGCTAATTCTTTACCACATCTTTTTTCAACTATGTGCATATCGTAGTCAAGGAATATCGGTTGGTAACTTACAACTATTCCTAATTTCGCAATTCTTTCTAATAAAGCCTTATCTGTTATTTGACAGTGAACTAGGGTATGTCTTAATTTATTGCCTTCTTCTCCAAATGTTTTTTCATAGCTATCTATAGTTTTTTCAATAGCACCATCACCTATAACATGAGTTGCAACTTGGATTCCTGCATCACTTGCTACTTTGCAGAATTCATCCATAACTTCTTCGCTCATCCATTCAATTCCGTTATTTGTTGGATCATCTTTATATCCGCCTCTGACAAGGGCAGTTCTTGCACCTAAACTTCCGTCTTTGAATAATTTAAGTGGTCCAAGTTGGATTAGAGAATCTTCATCGTATTTTCCATTTTTAAATTCTCCATTTTCGATATAATCTTTGAATTCTTCTACTGTTTCAAAAGATATTTGATGTCTGTAACGAATAATTCCTTCTCCTGAATTATATATATCTTTGAAGAATTTGAAATATGCTGGATAATCGAATACTATTGTTCCTAAGTCATTACTTTGAACAGTAGTTATACCATGTTCTGCAGCGTATTCACTTGCTTCTATGAACATTTTCTTTCTTTGTTTAATATCTGCTTTTGGAATTACATTTTTTGCATAGTTACAAGCATTTTCAGCAAAAATTCCATTTGGATATCCATCTTCACCTATTTCAAATGTACCACCTGGATATTGTGGTGATTTTGCATCTATACCTAAAAGTTCTATAGTTTTTGTATTTGTAGTTAATATATGACCACAAATTCTTTCAAGAACTACAGGTATTTCAGTAGATATTTTGTCTAAATCAAATCTAGTTGGTATTCTGTCGCTATCTGTGAAATAATCTTGATTCCATCCTTGAGCATATAAACCGTGTTTTACGCTGTCTGGGTTTTCTTCAACATATTTTTTACATATATCTATCATTTCGTCGATGCTTTCGCAGTCTCCTATTTTAACTTGGCACATTCTTTCACCAAAGTTAAATATGTGCATATGTGAATCGTTTAATCCTGGTATTACCGTTTTTCCTTCACAATCTATTTTTTCATCAATATCTGCAGTTGCTAAAATTTCTTCATTAGTTCCAATAGCTTTGATTTTTCTATCTTCGACTAAAACAGCTTCTACAAATCTTTCTCTTTCTACATAAACTTTTGCATTATATAAAGCTATTTTCATTTTAATTTTCCCCCATAATTTCATCTAATATAATTCGAAATTATAATATTATGCTGTACGTTCTTCTTTTTTATTCTTTTTATCAAAATATAAATAGAATACAACCCCTATAGCAGGAACTATAAATCCAGTTACTGCACTTACTGGATCATCAAAGAATGTACTTATAACTAATCCCAAGAAAATAAGCGCTGTAATTATTACACTTACTGGATAGAACCAAACTTTATATGTTCTTTCTATTTCAGGCATTTTTTTACGAAGTATTGGTACAGCTAAAACAACCAAGAAGTTAAATAACATTGTTTGGAAAACAACTAAGTTAGTTAATTGGTCTAAATCTCTCATTAATACTAAGATTATAGATATTATTGCTTGAACTATTAATGCAGTTGTAGGAACTTTATATTTAGGATGTAATTTCCCAAATGATTTAAAGAAGTGACCTTCTTTAGACATTGCATAATACATACGAGGTTGAGCTAATACTAGTCCATTTACTGAACCAAATATAGCTATTACCATCGCTGCAGTAACTAACATACCACCTGCATTACCAAATATTAATTTAGCAACTTCTGTTCCTAAATAGTAGTTTTCTGATTTTATCATTTCTACTACTGTTTCATAAGGTAAAACCCTGTATATAGCATAGTTAAATAATGCATAAAGTACTGTTATTCCACCTATACCTATTATTAATGCTAATGGTAAATCTCTTTTAGGATTTTTAATTTCTTCTGTTACTGTATTTAAATTAGTCCATCCTTCATAAGCCCACAATGATGCTACAATTGCAAATGCAAGCATTGATATAGTTCCTGCAGTACCATGAGATGCTATTTCATTTCCCATACTTAAATCTGGAGTAATTTTTCCACAGAATAATGCTCCACCTAATATTAATAAGATTGGTACTAATTTTGCTACCATAGAAATATTTTGTAAAATTGATGATAATTTTACACCATAACAGTTATAAATAGTTAATCCTATAATTAATACGATTGCAAATACTTTTATTCCTGTATTATTAAGGTCCACAAAAGATTTAAGAGCAGTTGGAAGTGCTATAGCCAGAGCTGCTACTGAACCTGGTCCTCCTATTAACCAGTCTGAGAATCCTGCTAAGAATCCTACACATGGATGATATGCTTCTGTTAGGTATACCATTCTACCACCTGCTTTAGGCATAGCTGCTCCTAATTCTGCATAACATAATCCACCGAATAGAGATATTATTCCTCCTAGAACCCAAGCTAAAATTGCTAGGCCATAATTATAATTAGTTCTTTGTAATACGTAAGAACCAAGATAGAATATACCTGAACCTATCATGATTCCGCCGATAATACTTACTCCTCCGAAAACACCGATTTCTCTTTTGAACTCAGTTCTTTCAGATGATAATTCTTGTACATGTTTTTGATTATTCATCCCCTATTTTTCCTTTCTTTATTATTATTTATCAATCCCCTACCAAATTATAGCATAATCTAAAAATTCTCACAATTCGATATATGTATTATTTACTCTAATTTATATATTTTTTTAAATAAATTATATATTTAATTAATAAAACAACTAATTTGAACATATTATTCATCTTATAATTTTTAAATTTAACCTTTTTACACTTTTTATATTTAATAAAAATTTATATCTTTAAAGAAATTTATTATCTTAGATTTATGGGTATATTATTAAAAAGGATTTAATCATGAAAGGAGGTTATGAGTGATTTTTGTAATTACTCTGCTGGATTTATGATAGATAAAAATATTCAAATTGGATTTAATTTTGACAATTCATATATAAATTTGCCAAAAGAATTTTACAGCCATGTAAATTTGAAACCTGTAAAATCACCAAAACTTGTTATTTTAAATAATAACTTAGCATCATCTCTTGGATTAAGTTTAGAATTTCTTAAATCACCTAAAGGAATTTCTATTCTTTCTGGAAATACAAAAGCTGACGATGGGGTATATATATCTCAAGCTTATGCAGGTCATCAATTCGGACATTTTACAATGCTAGGTGATGGTCGTGCTTTGCTTATTGGAGAACAAATTACACCTTCTAATCAAAGATTTGATATACAGCTTAAAGGTTCTGGTAGAACTCCTTTTTCTCGAGGTGGCGATGGTCGTGCTGTTCTCGGCCCAATGTTGAGAGAATATATAATAAGCGAGGCAATGCATGGATTAAAAATTCCAACTACAAGAAGTCTCTCTGTTATTTCAACTGGTGAAGATGTATATCGAGATGAAATTAAGCAAGGTGCTATATTAACAAGAGTCGCATCTAGTCATATCCGCTTTGGAACTTTTGAGTTTGCATCATATTTTCTTGATAAAGATAAATTAAAACAACTTGCCGATTATACAATAAAAAGACATTTTCCTTTTATATCTGATGAGCAAAATAAGTACGTTTCTCTTTTAGAAGAAGTGATAAAACTACAAGCATCATTAGTTGCAAAATGGCAATGTGTTGGTTTTATACATGGTGTTTTAAATACAGACAATATGAGTATTTGTGGTGAAACAATTGACTATGGTCCTTGTGCTTTTATGGATACTTATGATCCAAAAACAGTTTTTAGTTCTATAGATACTGAAGGAAGATACTCTTATCAAAATCAAGTAGCTATGGTTAGTTGGAATCTATGTAGATTTGCAGAAACACTACTCCCTCTAATAAGTGATGATGAAGACAAGGCAATTGATATTGCACAAGATTGTTTAGCTAAATTTACGGATTTGGCCATATCTAATCTCATTTTAGGAATGTGTTCAAAAATCGGTATATTCGAACCTGATTCAAACGATGAATCTTTATTAAATGGGTTATTAGATATGATGAAAAAATATAAAGAAGATTATACAAATACTTTTTTAGCATTAACTTTTAAAGATTTTCCTAAAAGTAGAATGTTTATGACAGATGAATTTTCTGTTTGGTATAAAAAATATCAAGATAGAATTAAATCTCAAGGTAAATCAAAAGAAGAAGTTTTTAATTTGATGAAAAACTCTAATCCAGCAGTTATTCCTAGAAATCATAGAGTTGAAGAAGCTTTATCAGCAGCTAATAATAGAGATTTTTCTGTAATGAATAATCTTCTAAAAGCTCTAGCTAATCCTTTTGAGCATTCTGATTTCCAAAAAGAATATTCAAAACCAGCTCCAAAATCCCAATGTGATTATAAAACTTATTGTGGAACTTAATATATTTTGATTTAAAAGGCGTTATAAATTTAATGTTATAACGTCTTTTAATTTAAAATATTATACAATTTAGTATTTTTTTCAACTTATTCTTTTATTTTTTATTTATTTGTCTATCAAAACATTTTGTATACATTCCACAGTATATTTCTGCTATAATATTAATATTATAATCGGAAATAAGGAGGTTTACTGTGATAAATAATTTACAAGAAGCTGAAAATTGTATGCTTTGTAAAAAAGCTAGATGTCAAAAAAACTGTCCTATAAATACACCTATTCCTCAAGTAATTCAACTCTATAAAAACGGTGAAATTGAAAAGGCAGGAGAAATTTTATTTAATAACAATCCTCTATCTGTAATTTGTGCGATAGTATGTCCACATGAAAAACAATGTAGGGGGAATTGTATAAGAGGAATAAAAAAAGAACCTGTTCATTTCCATTCAATCGAACAAGAAATTTCAACAGAGTATATAAAAAACACTAAATTTATAAAACCAGAAAGTAATGGTATAAAAGTTGCTGTAATAGGTTCTGGTCCTGCAGGGCTTACAGTTGCTTTTGAACTTGCTAAAAAAGGATATGACGTAACGATATTTGAAAAAAATGAAAAAATCGGTGGTGTTTTAACTTATGGTATACCTGATTTTAGATTATCTAGAGAATTAATAGATTTATTAGTTAGTCGCCTTTTAGATCTTGGTGTAAAAATAAAAATAAATTCAATAGTCGGTCCGGTAATAACCTTAAATAAATTATTCAAAGATGGATATAAATCTATATTCATAGGTACAGGCGTATGGAATCCCAAAAGATTAGATATAAAAGGCGAAACTTTTGGACATTCTCATTATGCAATAGATTATTTAAAAAGTCCTAAATACTACTCTTTAGGAAAAAAAGTTGTCGTTATTGGAGCAGGAAATGTGGCTATGGATGCTGCTAGAACTGCAAAAAGAAACGGTGCCGAAGAAGTTTATGTTGCTTATAGACGTGATTTTGAAGATATGACAGCGACTAAACATGAAATTTCTGAAGCTATAGAAGAAGGTGTTTTATTTAAAACATTTGAGGCTCCAGTTGAAATAGTAGATGATGGTATAATACTTGCTCGTACCGAGAAAAAGGAAGTCGACGGAAAAAGTACAGTTGGTATGATTCCAGATAGTGAATACTTATTTGAATGTGACTCTATATTAATTGCGGTTAGTCAAGCACCTAAAAATACTATTGTTGTAAACAATAAAGGTGTTGATACAACTAAACGTGGTCATATCGAAACTGACGAAAAAGGTCACACTACTAAAGAAGGTGTATTTGCATGTGGGGACGTTGTTCTTGGGGCTAGTACAGTAATTCAAGCTGTAAATTCAGCTAAAATAGTTAGTGAATCTATGGATGAATATTTACAAGAAATAACTGAAGAAGAAGTTATTTAATTAAAAAACAGTATTGAAAATCTGCTTAGATAATCAATACTGTTTTATATTTTTGCCTATTGTTTCATGTAGAACTTTTTTATTCTGAATCTACTTTTATAGCAGTCCATGCATCATCATACATTTGTTTAGTTTTTAAATCGAAATCTTTGTATATTTCGCATCTATTCATAATTTCTTTTGTCATATATGCATTTGGATTGTCTTGAACTTCTTTTGGTTGCTCTAATCTAGCTTCTTTATTTGGTGTTGTATATCCTATTTCATCGGCTATTCTAAGTGCACTTTTTTTATCACTTACAAAATTTATAAATTTCTCAGCACCATCTACATTTTTAGCATTTGAAGTTATACATAAACTATCAATCCAGAAGTTTGCTCCCTCTTTTGGAACAACATAAACTAAGTTTGGATATTCAGCTTGAAGATTTAGACCTTCACCTGACCAAATCATATTTATATTAGTTTCGCCAGCAGGTATCATTGTAGTTCCATTATCTACTCCGTATATTGGATTTACTAATTTTCTTTGTTTTAATAATAATTCTTTAGCTTCATTAATTTCATCTTTATTAGTTGAGTTTAAAGAATATCCTAATTTCTTTAATGCTACTCCTATTGTATCTCTGTATGTATCGAACATAAATATTTGGTCTTTATATTTTTCATCCCATAATATGTCCCAACTATCTACTTTTTCTTTTACTACATCTTTATTATATATAAGACCTACTGTTCCAAACATGTACGGAACTGAGTATTGATTTCCTGGGTCTATATCTAAATCTAGATATTGTTTATCCATTTGAGATATATTTGGTATATTGTCTTTATTTAATTTTTGTACAAGTCCTTTTTCAATCATTCTTGGCATTAATGCATCTGATACTAAAACGACATCGTATTTTCCAGCACCACTGTTTATTTTTTGATACATAGCCTCCATATCATCAAAAGTCTCCATATTTACTTTTATGTTATATGTTTTTTCAAATTCTTTTATTGTTTCATCATCAATGTTTTCACCATAGTTAAAAAAGTTTATTTGTTCTTGTTCTTTTTTGCTACACCCTGTAAATAATACTGTCATCATTAATATACATAAAGATATAGCAATTAATTTTGATAATTTTTTCATAGTACACTCCTTTCAATTATTAAATCCAACTTAATTAATATTACAATAGTTTATTATATCATTAATCTGTATTTTTTTTACTTAATATATTCTATGTTCTTTTAGAAAAACCTTATGTTTTTTTGAAAATAATTCTTTTAAATTTTTATTTATTTACAAATAATAAAAAGACGATCTAAAAGACCGTCTTTTTATTATCCTATTATACTATTTTTTATATTATTCTACTACAGGAATTGCATTTAATTTCTCATTCATATCAAGTAATTGTTCTTTTGTTAAAGTTACATTTGTTGCTCCAAGAAGTGATGTTAATCTAAGAACAGTGAAACTTCCTAACATTTTCATCATTGGCGCTATATCAAACTTTTCAGAATTTCCGCCCATCATACTGCCCATAGCTGATACCATAACTTCTTTAAATACTGTAGCACCTTCTTCAGATTTAACTATATCTTCTATTTTGCTGTTTAAAGAGTAATATCCTTCTGGTGCAGTTACATCGAACCAGTTTAATATTGCTCCTTTTTCTTTTAATCTATATTCTTCGTTGAATACTTCTACTTTTCTTATGAAACTTTCGTCTTTGCAATCTCCAGCAACAGCAACTAAAGTAGTTTCTCCTGTATTTGGTACTTCGAAGTAGAAGAAGTGTTCTGGACAAGTTTGTTTTCCTAAGCTTACACCATTAGCGAATAATTCTACCTCTGGTTGGTTTGAGTAAACAGTTACTTTTGTAGTTTCTTCTACTCTATCAACATATCTTTTTCCGCATATGTGTACAAATGGCTCATCTGATAACCAAGCTTTGTAAGCGTAGAATGAGTCCTTTTTATATTTACGGTCAAATGTTATTAAACCTTTGTGGTTTTGTCCATTTTCCCCACCTTCATTTCTTGAGTCTGCACCGAAGTCAAACATATTCCATACATGTGTAGCCCACATATATTTTCTTGTGTAGAATTGTTTGATTAATTCTTCATGGTAGTATGCTTGATATTCTTCTGTATAGTCACCTTGTTGTGGGTCAGAAGTATGCCAGTTTAATGCTTCACAACCATATTCACTACAACCTATTGGTATGTTTGGATATTTTGCATGGAACTCATCAAACCAAGGACCATTTTGAGAAGTATCTCCTCCATACCATCCGAAGTAATGGTTATATGAAACTGTATCTGGTATTTGAACATATGGATCATCCATGCTACACATAGATACACAAGCCATAGTTGTTAAACGAGTTTTGTCCATTTCGTGAACTAAGTCATTTAATATTACATGGTTTTCTCTTAAATCTTCATCAGAATCACCATGCATTGTTATTTCGTTTGATAATCCCCATACAATTATTGATGGATGGTTGTAGTTTTGAACTACTAATTCTTTCATTTGAGATATTGTATTTTCTCTACCATTTGGCATATGAGTAGATATGTATGGTATTTCAGCCCATACTACCATACCTCTTTCATCACATAAATCATAGAAGTATTGGTCATGTTGATAGTGAGCAAGTCTTATTGTAGTTGCTCCTAATTCACATATTAAATCCATGTCTTCATCATGATGTTCTTTAAGTAATGCATTACCTATTCCCCATCTATCTTGGTGACGAGATACACCCCTTAATGGATATTCTTCCCCATTTAATATAAATCCGTTTTCTGGATGTATTTCGAAAGTACGGCATCCAAATCTAGCACTTACGTTGTCTAAAACTTCTTCTTCATCTTTTAAACAAACTTCTGCAGTGTATAGATATGGGTCTTTTTTACCATGCCATAAATGTACGTTTTCTATTTCGAAAGATGCTACTGTTTCTGATGCTGGAGTTTCTTTTTCTGCAACAACATTTCCTTCTGCATCTTTTAATGTATATACTAATTTTTGAGTTTCTTTTGCATTTTTAACGAATACTTCAACTTCTACTTTAGCATCTTTTCCTACTACCTCTGGTGTAACTTTTATACCCGGAGTTCCGTAGTATTCTAAATCAAAGTGTGATTCATTTACTGCGATTATGTTTAAATCTCTGTATATACCACCATAGAAAGTAAAGTCCGCATTTTGTGGGTAAACTCTATCGTTTTGTGAATTGTCTACTTCAAATACGAATAAGTTTTTGTCTTCTAATGCATCAGTTATATCAACTCTCCAAGTTGAGTATCCACCATCATGGTTAGCTAATTTTTTACCATTAATATATAAAATAGCTGAAGAATTTGCCCCTTGTATTTCTAAGAAATATCTATCAGCTTTTGGTAAATCCATTTTTTCAAGTTCTTTTGCATAGAAAGCAGTCCCTCTATAAAGGTCATTTCCACCATCTTGTCCGTCTATATTGTTCCAAGTGTGTGGTATATTAACCCAGTTCCATCTTTCAGGCATTGTAGTTGGAGCCTCTAATGCTTCTTTAGAAAATCCCCATTTTGTGTTGAAATTATATATTTGTCTCATTATATATATTCTCCCCTCATTATAATAAATGTTAAAATTAAATACATTTTTCCAACCAAATCAAAGTTAGAAAATCCTATTTTCATGCCACAAGTAATAACTATAGCATTTAATTTTTTCATTATGTATTATTGATTTTTACATAGTATGTTAATTATATCACAGAAAACGTTTTTGTAACTTAAGATATCCGTTTTTTTAATTAATATATCCGACTTTTTGTGTAGTATTAATTTTAACATTTATTTTATTTTTTTTTTTAAATAAAAATTAATATCTAAAAAATTGTTTTTATAATTACAAAATATGTTTATAATATTCTCATATACTTTTAAATTTTAAACTTACTAAAATTATTATAAAGGAGATTATTTTATGCAATCAGATACTCTAGATTTTACTATTAAACTATTATCAAAATGTATTTCTGTAAAAGTAAGGCGATTAAAAAAATCTTTATTAGACGATATCGCTCTTGAAGGCTATTCCGATTTTTCTTCTATGATTAATTATTATCTTGCAAAATGTTTAAATACTTATCTTAATCAATGTGAAAATTCTATAATCACAAATATAATTACTCCATTTAATACTCAATATTATGCATTATGCATTTCAAAAGAAGAAGATGAACATATTATGATTGGACCATTTTTAGAAAATCCAGTCAGAGGTAATATCGTATATGAAATTATAAGTAAATTACAATTAAGCTTGGATTACGCTGCTAAATTGAAACTTTACTATCAATCAATCCCATCTATTGATTCTGCTGAAGTTTTTGAAATTTTATATACTATAAATGAGCACTTTACTAAAAACTCTGAATTGCCTATAGTAAATACCTTAGATTTGAGTATTCTGTCTAAACAAGATTCAAGTTATGATATTTTTGTCCAAGATATAAATCGAACTTCAATGTATAAAGTTCTTGAAGATCGCTATTTATCAGAAGATAAACTTCTATCTTATATTACAAGTGGAGATATTAATAGAGCTCAAAATTATTTTGAGAAATATCCTGTAAAAATTATTGAATTTAGTAATTCTTCACACTCAATAAGGGAAATTAAAAATCTTTTACTTAGCGGAAATACATTATTTCGCAAAGCTTCACATATAGGGGGTGTCCCTCCTATATATTTAGATGAATTATCGAGAAAATGGGCAAAAAAAATAGAACATGCTGCCTCATTTGAGGCTTTAGACAGTTTTCCATACGAAATGATACGTTCTTATTGTCTATTAACAAAAAAATATTCTCTACCACAACTTTCTTATACTGTAAAAGAAGCTGTTACCTTTATTAACTTAAATTTATCGTCTAATCTTACGGTAAAGAAAGTATCTAGCAAAATTGGTTTGTCTCCAGACTATCTTACACGATTATTTAAAAAGGAAATGGGGATGAATATTATTACATACATCAATAAAAAGAGAATTGAAACATCATTAGAATTATTGAAAGTTACAGATTTATCTATTGCCGAAATTGGAGATTTGATTGGCTTAAATAATACTTCTTATTTTTATACATTATTTAAAAAAGAAACAGGAACATCACCTAAACAATATAGAAATAGCATCCTATCTTAAAAAGGGCTTTTTAGGCCCTTTTTAGATTAATCAAATGGTTGTTCCTCTAATACCCACGGTAATTCAACATTTGTTACTTTAGCAATAAAATAAGGTTTTTCCATACCTGTGTTTGCATAAATACGTGCATCGGTATCATATCTATATAATGTTATAACTGCATCTTCATCATATAGCACAGTTTTGTCCTCGAATAATTCACCCTTAACTGAATAATAACTTTCATAGATACGCTTATCTTCATTTTCATTCCAGCAAAAATCAATTATCTCCAATGGATAATCTATATTAATACCTAACTGTTGTAATTCTTTTGCTGCTTTTGGATATGTACTTTCAAAAGTTTTTAAGTAATTATTACAGTACATACATTGGCAATGCTCGTTGTATATATCCAAGTAAGATTTTGTTGCTTCTATATCAACTTTGTATTTCATATTAATCACTCCTATCTAAAAATATTTCTTTTTCACCAATTATTAACTATTTTATATTTTTTATATACCTAAATCAAATTTTTTGGTATTATATATTAGTGATTGTATACAAAATACATTATTAATATATTTTATAGGAGGTTTCACAATGAATAACGAAACAAAAGTTAAAGTTGTAACTGCTGATCCTTCAGCATTAGGACTTTTCGGATTAGCAATAATAACATTAGTAGCTTCATCTCAAAAACTTGGATTAACTTCTGGTGTATCTTTAGTTTTACCATGGGCTATATTCTTAGGAGCAACTGCTCAATTAATGGCATCAATAAATGATTTCAAACACAATAATACATTTGGAGCAACTGCTTTCGGTGCTTATGCATTCTTCTGGTATGCAGTTGGATTCACTTGGTTAATACAAAATGGAGTATTCGGTGCAGAATTAGCTGCTGCTTGCGACTCTAAGCAATTAGGATTCGCTTACTTAGGATACTTAATATTCACTATATTCATGACTATAGGAGCTATGGAAACTCATAAAGTATTATTCACTATATTTGTTCTTATAGACTTCTTATTCTTAGGATTAACATTAACTTCATTCGGAATAATGGAACATGCTACTCATATGTTAGCTGCTTATTCTGAATTAGCTATAGCTATAGTTTCATTCTATGGATGTGGTGCTGCAGTATTAAATACTCACTTCGGAAAAGTATTCTTACCAGTTGGTAAACCATTTGGAATATTTAAAAAATAATAATTTTTAATATATAGTAAAACAGCTTAGGTATAAATTTCTAAGCTGTTTTTTTATTGAAAAATATCATATATAAATTCTGTACTTATTACTTATGATAAGGTTCTCCGTTATTTATTCTATAAGCTCTATAGACTTGTTCCAATAAAATTAATCTCATTAATTGATGTGGGAATGTCATTTTTGAGAAAGATAATTTATAATCTGCTCTTGATAAAACTTCATCTGAAAGTCCTAATGAACCTCCAATTACGAAAGTTATATTACTTATACCCCTTACACCTAACTTATTTATAGTTTCTGCAAGTTCTTCTGACGATAAATTTTTACCGTCGATTGCAAGGGCGATTACATAGCTATTATCCTTGATTTTAGATAGTATTTTCTTTCCTTCTTTTTCTTTTATCATTAGCATTTCTTTATCACTAAGATTTTCTGGAGCTTTTTCATCTTCTAGTTCTATTATCTCTAATTTGCAGTATTTAGATAACCTTTTTTTGAATTCATCTATTCCTAGTTTCAAATATTTTTCTTTAATTTTTCCGACGCATACTATATTTATTCTCATATAACTTGTACTGCTTTTTATATGCAGCAATTCCTCCTTTGTATTTTATCGTTCCTTTTTATTCAAATACTAAAACTTATTATTCCATATTTAAATAATCCTATTTGATTATATTATATCAATTTGCATTTGTATATATTTTAAAATACAAGATTTATTGCAATAATTAGAAATAAACAAAAATTCACATACTTATCCACAAATACACGGTGGATAAGTCTAAAAACGGTGGATAAGTATCAATTCTTCATAAATATAATAAAAAACCCCGCTATTTTTTTGCGAGGTCATCTATTTTATTAAACTTTCTTATCTATAATAAATCAATTAGAGCTTCAACATCCCCCATTTTTGTTGCCCAACTTGTTGCAAAACGGATTACTGTATGAGTATCATCATATTTTTCCCAAAAACTATATCTTACATCCTTTGCAAGTCTCTCTAATTTATCGTTTTCTAATACTATAAATTGTTGGTTTGTTGGTGAATCTAAATAAAACTTATATCCTTTATCAGCTAGTCCTTTTTTCAATACTTCTGCTGTATCGATTGCATTTTTAGCTATTTCAAAATAAAGATTATCTGTAAATAATGTATCGAATTGAATACCTAATAGTCTTCCTTTTGCAAGTAATGCGCCATGTTGTTTTACTCTTGTAGTAAAATGTTTAGGCATATTATTTTTAGTAAATACTACTGCTTCACCACATAATGCTCCTACTTTTGTGCCTCCTATATAAAATACATCACAGTATTTTGCTATAGTTTTAATATCTATATCCGTATCTTTTGCCATTACACCATAACCTAGTCTTGCACCATCTAAAAATAGCGGAATTTCAAATTGTTTGCATACATCAGATATTTTTATTAATTCTTCTTTTGTATATAAAGTCCCATACTCTGTTGGATGAGATATATACACCATTCCTGGAAATACCATATGTTCGTGTGCTTCATCATCGTAAAATGTTTCTATAAAATCCTTTAATTCATCCGCATGCATTTTTCCATCATGTTCTGGAACTGTTAAAACTTTATGCCCTGTAAATTCAATTGCTCCTGCTTCATGCACATTTATATGACCTGTTGCAGCAGCCACAACTCCTTCATATGGTTGTAACATTGTATCGATTACTATTTGATTTGTTTGTGTTCCTCCAACTAAAAAATATACTTCTGCATCATTGCAACCGCAAGCTTTTTTTATTTTTTCTTTAGCTCTTTCACAGTACTCATCACTTCCATATCCAGAAAGGCTTTCGTAATTTGTTTTTGTTAATGCTTCTAAAATTTTTGGATGTGCACCTTCTGAGTAATCATTTTCAAAATATAACATTGCTAATTCCCCCTGACAATTGTTGTTTTAATATTTATAAAAATAGTTTCTATAGTTCATAAACCTTTGAAACTTTATCTCTTGATAACACATCTAAAGTTAAATCCTTACCTATTATCATCTCATTTTTTGTTAATACATTTTTTGTTGTCGCATATGCTAACTCTGGAAAATTATTTTCTTTACTTAAATGTGCTAATAAAATTGATTCTGTTCCGCCTTCTACTAACTCTGTACAAAAACTTGCCGCTTCTTCATTTGATAAATGCCCACCGTCTGACATTACTCTTTTTTTAAGAGCATAAGTATAACTTCCCATCATAAGCATATTTGGATCATAATTTGATTCTAAAACTACTAACTTTGAACCTTTTAAATTGTTTCTAATATTGTCTGTTATATATCCGATATCCGTAGCTATAGACATTTTTTCCTTGTCCGAATAAATATTATATCCAACTGCATCTTCCGAATCGTGTGGTATTGAAAAAGGTCTTATTTTAAGTTCACCTAATTCATATGTTTTATCATTATCAAAAACAATCATATTTTCTTCTTTTATATTTCCGATTTTGTCTTTCATTCCACACCATGTTTTAAAGTTTGCATATATAGGAATATCTAATTTTCTAGACATAATCCCTGCACCTTTTATATGGTCCGAGTGTTCATGTGTTATAAATATCCCTTGAATTTTATCTATATCAAAATCAGCCTGTTCTATTCCTGATGTAATTCTTTTACCTGCAAGACCTGCATCTATTAAAATTCCTGTATCTTTGTATGATACGACGTGGCAATTGCCACTACTTCCACTTCCAATTGAACAATATTTTAACACCGTGCTACTCCTTTCTATATATCTTTCTAAATTATATTATACCAAAAAAATAGGGTATGAGATATTTTTTCCCAACCCTATTTAAAATTCACCTATTTTTCTAAGTTTTAAACATCAAACACAACCTAGTTGCATTTATCAACTATCTTATTTATATCTACCCCTTTGTCCTTCCACATCTTCATAAATTGGTTTCCATTTACATTTTGGAACATATAATTATTGCAGTATTCTTGTAATGTTTCAAAAAATATTTTATCTCCGACTTCTTTTCTTATTTCATTAAAAACTACTGCTCCTTTTGTATATACGTTTAAACTATATTCTGATGAATTATCAAACTCTGTACTGGCTTTAAACATATCTGAACCTCTATAATTTTCGCTTTGCACTTCCATAGTTTTTAATAGTTTATCACTTACCTCTTTTCCATATTTATTTTCAAAATATAAAATAGTTGAGTATTCTGTAAGTGCCTCATCTAACCATGGTTCATTAACTTCATCATTTCCGACAATACTATACCACCATTGATGAGCAGTTTCATGTGCTATTACGTATTCCAATAAAAACTTTGTATCCTTATTATATAATGTTTGATCTATCATAACTAATGTAGGATATTCCATTCCTCCTATAAAGAAATCACTCGCAACAACTGAATATGTATCATAAGGATATTCAGTGAATAATCCACTAAAAACTTTTATAGAATCTTTAGCTATTCTATTTGCTTCAACTGCTAAATCTTTATTCAAACTATATGTAATAATTGATGTTTTTCCATATACACTTTTATTTATTATAAATTTGTCGCTCAATACCATAGCAAAATCTCTTACCTTTTTTGCTTGTAATTTATATAATTTTTTACCCTTACTTTCTTTTTCATCTATTACTGAACCAGTACATGCAAGGTCATATTTTTCTGGTACTAAAATATTTACTGAAAAGTTGCTTGTATCACTATAAAAAGGATCTCCTATTGTTGAGTAGCTTTCTAAATTCCATCCATTTTCATCATAAACACACGCTATCGGAAACCAATTTGTAATATTTATAGTATTGTCTCCATACCCGAAACGCCCTAAGCAATTAGGCAATTTTACTGTATATTTCATATCGATAGAATATTTTTGCCCACTTTTTAACTCTTTATCCAATATTATTTCTAAAATATCATTTTTATCTCCTACTATATTGTATTTTAATTTTGAATTGCTATTTAAAATGTTTGAAATTTTTATATATCCCTCATTAAATCCATTTGGGTACGCTTGGCCCATTTCTTCCTTTTCAAACGGACATATTTTGCTGTTTGAAAATGCATTTGGATATATATGCATATATATCTTATCTAAAGTTTTATCTGTATTGTTTATATATGTAATGTTCTGATTGCACTCAATTTTTTTATCTTTATCATTGAACACAACATCGATTATGTAATTATTTATTTCTCTATCGTCTAAAATAGCCAGTGTCTCCTGTTCTGGCTTATGATTAATAATTAAAAATGCACTTATAATACATAATAAGGTACATAATATTAATGCTATTTTTCTCCTCTTTTTGTTAAAATTTATAACCACTTTCTTTCCCTCCCATTTTACATGCATATTTTTTTTTTTTAGTTCAAAGATAAAACTATAATGTCTTATGTTATAATTTATCTGAGGTGATGAAATGTTTTTTAAAGAAGTTAATAGAAAAGATTCTGGAGATACAATAATCTCTAATATCTTCATAGATATATTTATGCCTATGGCTAATGGATTATACGTACAAGTTTATCTTATGGGTTATCGACAAGCATGTGATCCTAAGGCCAATCCGAATTTTAATAATGTTTCATTGGCTAAAAATCTCGGTGTTCCCTTGTCAGATGTAATTAATGCTTGGAAGTATTGGGAACAAAAAAATATTGTAAAAATGCATAAAAACGGGGTTGATGATGATTTTGATTTTTCAATAGAATTTATAGATTTAAGAAATTACTACAACAATAATATAGATAATTCTGTTGTTCAACCTGTTCAATCTGACACAGACAAACTTCTTGAAGCTAGGGATAACCCTAGTATTGTTAGAATGTTTAATTCTATAAATAAAATCATAGGTAGACCTCTTGCTCCAAGTGAAAATATAAAAATCCTAGAACTTATTAACGAATATAATTTAACGCCTGATTTAGTTGTATACGCATATGAATATAGCAAAGAACAAAAAAACGGCAATCCAAAACCAATTAATTATGTTGAAAGTGTACTTAGGGGATGGTATGATGCAAATATAATTTCTGTTGAAGATGCTAAAAATAGCTTTGTTGCTAGAAAAGATAGATATTCTATATATCGTAGTGTTTTAAATCAACTTGGTTTCTCAAATAGACAGCCAACTGATTCTGAAAAGGAAATTATAGATATCTGGATTGATAAATATAATTTTAGTCCAGAATTAATATCATATGCATGTTCTAAGAGTATAAATACTCCAAATCCGTCTATATCTTATATAAACGGGATAATCGAAAATTGGTATTCTAAAGATATAACAACTTTAGAAGATGTGAAAAAAGAAGAAGAAGAATTTAGAGCAAACAAACAAAAAGAAATTACTAAAACTAAAACAGAAACTAAAAACCATAATTACAATAATAACTACAATAAGGATAGAACTCCAAAAGTAGTAACTAGATATCACAATAGTTTTAATGAACATTTTAGAAAATATTCCGAAGATGAATTAGAAGCAAAACTATTGAGAGTGCAAAATTCAAAAAAAGCGAAGTAGGTGATGAACTAATTGAAAGATTCTGCAGTAAGGGAAATCTTGTTTTCATACCAGCAAAAAAGAGATAAAGCTGAATATGAATTCGAAGAAAGAAAAAAGAAAATTTATAATAGATTCCCCGAGATACAAAAAATAGATGACGACATTACTAATGTTGGGCTAAGAATGATGAGAATTGTTATATCTAATTCTCCAGATAAAGAAATCCAATTAAATCAATATAAAGATAAATTGAATGCTTTAAAATTAAGCAAAAATAATCTTTTAAAAATGCATAATATACCTAAAAATGCTCTAGAAATTCAATATGAATGTCCACTTTGTGAGGATACTGGATTTTTAAAAAGCGGTGAGAAATGTAACTGTTTTAAACAAGCTCTTATAAATGAATATTATAAGATGTCTAATATATCAAAAAATTTCAAAACACAAAATTTTAATACTCTGGACCTTTCTCTGTTTTCAGATGAGATAATACCAGAATTAAATATTTCTTCAAAGCAAAATATACTTGAAATATCTGCAATATGTGAAATGTTTGTTCAAAACTTCACTAAAGAAAATGAAGAAAATCTTTTATTCTATGGCGATACTGGTTTAGGAAAAACCTTTATGTCAAACTGTATAGCTAAGGCTTTATTAGATAAAGGGTTTACTGTTATCTATCAAACATCATTTAAAATGTTTGAAATAATTGAGGAATATAAATTCCACAATATAAACAATTCTATATCAAAAGAAAACTATAACAACTTGTTTGAGTGTGATCTTTTGATAATAGACGACCTTGGAACTGAACTTACAAATACATTTACAGTAAGTGAATTATTTATGATATTAAATACTAGGTTGTTAAACAAAAAGAAAACTATTATTTCAACTAACTTCTCTCTTAGCAAATTAGCCGAAACTTATACAGAGAGAATTTCATCTAGAATTTTTGATAAATTTACTTTAGTTAAATTTGTTGGAAAAGACTTAAGATGGGAAAGTAAATTTGATTAAAAAAAGGATGTACCATTTAGATTCTAATCTAATGATACATCCTTTTTATTTTATATTAAATTCCGATATCTTAAAAAATCTATTGATTAATTATCGAATACATTTTTTCTTATTATAGTTTGAGCTCTGTTTGGTCCAACAGAAACTAAATCTACGTTAACGCCTATTAATTCTTCTATTCTAGTTATATATTTTTTAGCGTTTTCTGGAAGGTCTTCGTATTTTTCAACCTTAGTTATATCTTCTGTCCAGCCTGGCATTGTTTCATAAACAGGTTCGCATTTAGCTAATTGTTCTAATGAAGCTGGGAAGTTTTCTAATATTTCATCTCCACATTTGTAAGCTGTACAGATTTGTATTTCTTCAAATCCTGTTAAAACATCTAATAACATGAATGCTATACTAGTTAAACCATTAGTTCTAGCTGCATATTTAACAACAACAGCATCGAACCATCCACATCTTCTTGATCTACCAGTTACTGTACCAAATTCATGACCTTTTATTCTTATTTGGTCACCGATTTCGTTTAATTGTTCAGTAACGAATGGCCCTTCACCAACTCTTGTAGTGTAAGCTTTAACTATACCTACAACGTCTTTTATCATGTTTGGTCCTATACCAGCACCAACTGCAAATCCACCTGATGTTGGGTGAGATGAAGTAACATATGGGTATGTTCCTAAATCTAAGTCTAATAAAGTACCTTGTGCTCCTTCAAATAAAACTTTTTTACCAGCTTTTATTGCATCATAAACTATTACAGTTGTATCAGCAACAAATGGTCTTAATTTTTCTGCATATGCCATGAATTCAGAATAAATTTCATCGAAGTTAAACATATCTTCTTTTTTGTCATATACACCTTTAACTAATTTATTTTTAGCCTCTACTTGACCTTTCAGTTTTTTAGCGAATACATCTTTATCCATTAAATCACATATTCTTATTCCTGATCTTTCAGTTTTATCCATATAACAAGGTCCTATACCTCTTTTAGTAGTTCCTATTTTGTTATCTCCTCTAGCTTCTTCAGCTAAACCGTCAAGTTCTTTATGATATGGGAATATTATGTGAGCTCTATCACTTATTTTGATATTTTTAGTATCTATCCCATTTGATTGTAACATTTCAAGTTCTTCAAAGAATCCTTTTGGGTCAAAAACTATACCATTTCCTATAACATTTATAGTATTTGGATTTAATATTCCAGAAGGTATTAATCTTAATGCAAATTTTTTACCATCTACAACTATAGTATGACCAGCATTATTTCCACCTTGTGCTCTTATTACTACATCTGCTTGAGTAGCTAAGAAATCTATTACTTTACCTTTTCCTTCGTCTCCCCATTGAGAGCCTACTATTGCTACTGTTTTCATACGTTCACCTCTATATAAATTATTATTAATTTTCGAACTCTTACGTGTAATAGTTTATCAAATCTTCGATTTTAATGCAACTTTATTTAGAATTTAAATAATTTAATTTGTATTTTCAATATAATTTACAATAAGTTGCCAACAAAAATTATACACAATTATCAACAGAGGCCTGTGGATATTGTGTATAATTCTAATTAATACTTTATTTTAATATATACTTTTATTCAAATACTATACTTCTAAATATAATATTCTTTATTGTTCAATCATTTTATCGGCAAATTTTTGTATTCCACCAAACCAAACTAACTCTACAGTTCCTGTTTCTCCGTGTCTGTTTTTAGCAACAATAACTTCACCGATATTTTTCTTTTCTGTATCTGGATTATAATATTCGTCTCTATATAAAAACATTACTATATCGGCATCCTGTTCTATAGACCCTGATTCCCTCAAGTCTGAAAGCATCGGTCTATGGTCTGCCCTTTGCTCTGGTGCCCTTGATAACTGCGATAATGCAACAACTGGACAATCCAATTCTTTTGCTAATATTTTTAAAGACCTAGATATTTTAGCTATTTCTTGTTGTCTACTTTCGTTCTGACCTTCACCTTCCATAAGCTGTAAGTAATCTATTAATACTAAATCCAGTCCTTTTTCTATTTTTAACTTTCTACATTTTGATCTTAATTCAGATATTTTTATACCAGGAGTATCATCTATATGAATTTTAGCTCCAGATAAGATAGCCATTCCATCTGTAATTCTTGGCCAATCATTATCAGCTAATGTTCCTGTTTTTATCTTTTTTAATTCAACAGTAGATTGAGAAGCTATCATACGTTGAACAAGCTGTTCCTTCGACATTTCAAGACTAAACACAGCAACCGATGCATCTCCCTTTAATGCTGCATTTTGAACTAAATTAAGAGCAAATGCTGTTTTACCCATTGCCGGACGTGCTGCTATTAATAATAAGTCAGATCTTTGAAGTCCATTTATTTTTTTATTTAAATCCCTAAATCCAGTAGTTAAACCAGTAACATCATTCTTTTCTTCATATAATTTTTCAAGCATAGAAAGTGCTTCTGAAATAACTTGATTTATAGGTTGGAAATCATTAGTGGCTCTTTCTTGGGATATATCAAAAATCTTTTTTTCTGCATTTTCTAAAACATATTCAACTTTTGCAGAACCATCATAACCTAAATTTATGATATCATTAGCTGCTGATATCAATTGTCTAGATATAGACTTTTCTTTTACTATATTTACATAATATTTTATATTAGATGTTGTTGGAACAACAGTAGATAAACTTGTTATATATGCTATTCCTCCGATATCATCTAAATACCCCTGATCTCTTAGTTCATCTGTCAATGTTATTAAATCTATTTCAGATTGACTATTATAAAGTTTTAACATACTTTCATAAATTACTTTATGTGCTTCCTTATAAAAATCCTCTGGTACTAATGTCTCAGAAACACTTATCATAGCCTCTTTATCTAGTAATATAGATCCTAATACAGACTGTTCTGCTTCCACACTATGTGGAGGAATTCTCATATTATCCTCCATTATATATCACCTCAAGTTCAGGTTTATTTTTCTTTTACGTCAACTCTTATCTTAGTAACAACCTTTTGATGAATTTTTATTTCAACAAATCTAGAACCTAAAACTCTTATCGGTTCATTTAAAAGTATTTTTCTTTTATCTACAGCTATACCTTTTTGTTTTTTAAGTTGTTCTGCGATTTCTTTTGCAGTTATAGAACCGAATAATCTTCCGCCTTCTCCTGCTTTTGAATATATTTCTATATTCATTTCTTTCATTTTATCTCCTAATTCAACAGCTTCTTCATATTCTTTTTGAGCTTTTATTTCTGCTGATTTATTTTGTTCTTTTAATTCTTTAACAGCTTGGTTATCTGCTACTTTCGCCATTTTTTTAGGTAGTAAGAAGTTTCTTGCATATCCATCACTTACTTCTTTAACCTCACCTTTTTTTCCTGTGCCTTTAACGTCTTTTAATAATATTACTTTCATTGATTTTCCTCCTCTAAATATTCTTCTATTATCTGATGCACTTGTTTGTAAGCTTGGTTTAATGTTACGTTTTTAAGTTGTGCACCAGCTATATCTATATGTCCGCCGCCTCCTAGTTTTTCCATGAGTACGTGAACGTTAATTTGTCCTAATGACCTTGCACTGATAAATACAGTATCATTTTTATGTCCTAGGATAAAAGAAGCTTCAACATTTTTAATATTTAAAAGTTCATCAGCCGCCTTAGCTATGACTACATTTATATTGCTTATTTCTGATTCCGAATAAGCAATACAAATTCTTTTATTTATTATTTTTGTATTTTTTATAATATCAGCTCTAGCAATAAAATCTTCTACATTCGATTTGAATAACATTTTAGTTTCAACCGTATCTGCACCGATTTTTTTCAGGTAAGATGCAGCTTCAAAAGTTCTTACTCCAGTCTTAAATGCAAAGAATTTCGTATCTAAATTAATACCGGCAAGTAATCCTTCTGCCGTTAATTTATTTATCTTAACATCTTCTTCTAAGTACTGAATAAGTTCTGTTACCATTTCACATGTAGATGATACATATATCTCGTGGAATAATAAAACTGTATCTTTTATAAATTCCACACCTCTTCTATGGTGATCTATTACTATAACCTTTTTAGCGATATTTAATAATTCTTGACATTCTGTATAACTTGGTCTATGAGTATCTACAACTATTACAACAGTATCTTTATTGCAATTTTTTATAGCATCTTCACATGTTACAAATACGCCCTTATAATATTCTTGTTTTTTTACTCTTTTAACGAATTCTTCTATTGAATCATTCACATCATCTAATACTATATGAGCTGATTTGCCACAAGACTTACATATGTCAAATATGCCGACAGCTGCACCCATTGCATCTAAGTCTGGATATTTATGACCCATAATGTATATATTATTACTTTGTGAAATTACTTCTTTAAGTGCATAACCTATTAGTCTAGATTTAACTTTCGTAGTTTTTTCTACAGCTTTAGATTTTCCACCGTAAAATTCAAATTTATCCTTTGTTTTTACAACAGCTTGATCTCCACCTCTACCTAAAGCTAAGTCTAATGCACCATTTGCACGTTGCAAATCTTCATATAAAGAATCTCCATCTCTTCCGACTCCTATACTTATAGTGACTGGAAGTGTATTTTCGCAATTTATATTTCTGATTGTATCTAATATTGCGAATTTATTTTCTTGAAGTTTCTTTAGTTCCTTTTCTCTTGTAAAGAATACATACTTATCTTGTGATGTCTTCTTAATCGCTCCTTTTAGTTCATTTTCAAATACAGCAGCAAAGATTCGTTCTAACTCTACTGTTATTAATGATCTTTTTTCTTCTGGAGCACTTTTTAAAACTTCATCATATCCATCAACTTGAATTAACATGATTACATTTTTATTGTCTTCATATCTCTGTCTTAAATCTAAATATTCTGTTTTATCTAACCAATATAGCATCATTAAATATTTAGCTTTGTTGTTTTGTTCGTTTTTTATAACGTTATAAACAACTGTATACTTTCTATTTTTGTATTCTACATCAGTATACATTTCTTTATTTTCATTCAAAACCTTTCTTAAATCAAGGTTTTGTATTATATTATCTATATTTTCACCTAATAAATCTGGTGAACCTGTCATTTCATAAAATTTATTATTGTACCAATTTATATTTCCATCGAATTCTAATATACAAAGTGGAATTGGTAAATTCATTATTGCCTTTTTTGTTGTTTCATCCATATCTAAAGACAAATTTTGAATATATTTATTCCATTCCTTCTTTCTAAAATTAGCAATTCTCCAATTGTGAAAAACTATATATATAAAGCCAAAGAAAAATAAGCCCCCTAAATATAAATTATAAGCAAGAAGCATTATACTCATTATCCCTATTATTAATATATAAGCATTGATTTCTGGCATATTTATTTTAAAATTCGGCTTATTCCTCATCTTTTTCCTCCTATATTAATTCACAATTCTTTACTCTTCTAAAGTCGAATATAGTATCTATCATTCCTAATATAGAAATTGACATAATTCCAAGTACAAGTATTGCTATAACTCCCATAGTAAATTTTATTATTTGACCTGATTTAAGCCATTTCTTCCCGAAAAATACAGCTACTGATACTCCTTGTATAAAGAATAATATATAGAATATTAACTCTAAATTCATTAATATTAAATCTGTATATAGTGGAGTTTTTAGTATTT
>OLNU01000526.1_pt1 | contig 35178 bp, 32 predicted proteins | sample 1672241 | NCBI WGS metagenome assembly OLNU01 (sample SAMEA3136663, study PRJEB25190) | human gut metagenome | biome: human gut; feature: human-associated habitat; material: faeces | place: Austria | collected 2013 | reverse complement strand
TTTTGCTGGATGATAAAACGGCACCTGCTCTTACAATTCTGACACGCTATGTTTAGGGGGAACCTGGTACCGTTCTTTCTTAGAGATACTGGCCGCGGACTTCCCAGAAGGCAACTGCGCTGGCAGCGGCCACATTGAGCGAATCAACCTGATGCGCCATAGGAATCTTCACGGTGTAGTTGCAATTGGCAATAGTGGAAGGCGCCAAACCATCGCCTTCGGTTCCCAGGACAAGTGCCAGCTTTTTGGCGCCTGCGATATGCTCATTCTGAAGTGTGACGGAATTGTTTTCCAGCGCCAGGGCCGCAACGGTGAATCCGAGCCGGTTCAGTAGCGGCACTCCCTCTTCTGCCCAATTGCGTTCAGTCCCGATGCGCGTCCATGGTACCTGGAACACGGTTCCCATAGAAACGCGGTTGGCGCGACGGTAGAACGGGTCGTGGCACCCAGGGGTAACCAGCACGGCATCCATTCCCAACGCGGCGGCCGAACGGAATATCGCACCGATATTGGTGAAGTTCGTCACATCTTCCAAGATGGCAACGCGCGTTGCATTGTTAAGCAAGATGGCAACGTCAGGCAGGGCGGGTCGGTGAAAAGCCGCAAGCGGGCCACGCGTGCGTTCGTAGCCGGTAAGCTCAAAAACCTGTTGGTGCGTGCCAACGAACAGGGGAGTGGTTGGGGCGGCAGCATCGATGCGAGCAAATAATTCTTTGCACGCAGGGGCCCAGCGCTTATCGGCTAGCAGAGCAAAAGGAGCAAGCCCTGCATCCATAGCCCGATCAATCACGTTGCGCGATTCGGCAATGAATAAACCCTCGTCGGACACTTCACTGCCTGTTGCAAGGCGAAGGCCCACCAGTTGCTTGGGGTCGCGCAGCTCGGAATCGGTCATGCTGGAAAATACGCGTAAACGGGCATCGTCTAAGTTGGTGAGCTCGATGAGGGGCATGGCGTTCCTTTGCTGTTGCGGGTTTGTTTGAATTATACGTTGAGGGGATTTTAACCCCGAAGTGCTTGTCAAGCACTAATTAGGTGATTGTGCTAAAATATCGGGTCGGAATATCACCCACGGAAAGGTACATATATGTCAGGGCATTCAAAATGGGCAACCACCAAGCATCGTAAGGCAGCTCAGGACGCAAAGCGCTCCGCGCTGTTCTCCAAGCTTTCCCGTAACATTACCGTTGCGGCGAAGGAAGGCGGCGACCCGAACCCTGAAAACAACGCTTCCCTGGCAGCTGCTATCGATAAGGCAAAGAGCTATTCCTTGCCTAAGGACAAAATCAAGACCGCTATCGACAAGGCTTTTGGCTCCGGCAAAGACGCTGCTAACTACGAAACGGTTGTGTACGAGGGCTATGGCCCCTGCGGTGTTGCTATCTACTGCGACGCTCTGACCGACAACCGCAACCGCACCGCTGCCGATGTTCGTGCTGCCTTCAATCATCATGGCGGCAACTTGGGTACTTCCGGTTCTGTTGCTTTTCAGTTCGAAAAGAAGGGCCAGATCCTGGTAGAAAAGGTTATCAAGTCCGAGCAGAAGAAGGTCGCCGACAAGGAAAACGCTGTCGACGAAGACGAATTCATGATGGCTGTTGCCGAGGCTGGCGGTTCCGATTACGAAGACGCTGGCGAAGAGTGGATCGTATACACCGCTCCCACCGATCTTATGACGGTTAAGAAGGGCCTGGAAGAGCAGGGCATCGAAGTTAAGGGCGCCGAATTCATCATGGAGCCCACCACGCCTACCGAAGTTACCGTTGCTGATGCAAAGAAGGTTATGCGCCTGGTAGACCGTCTGGAAGAGCTTGAAGACCTTCAGAACGTATATCACACCATGGACATCACCGACGAAATCGCTGCTGCCCTCGACGAAGAGGAATAAGCGATTCCCGTATCTGAAAAGGGACTCCTTTAGTTCCATATTTGACAATCAACTGGTGTTACTTAGTAACGTTACCGTAAAGAGAAAGGCTGCTTTGTGCAGCCTTTCTTTCTTTTAATCAAGGGTCTATTTCGGACTGGTGCCTGTGGTATAGTAATTGAACTTCAAAGCATTAAACGCACTACTTAACCACACTACGATGCTCAAGGGGTCTTCTTTTCGTGACGCGACAAGCGAACATTCTTTCGTTCGATGAGGTGAAAGCCCGCGAGGCTTCGCTTCCGCGTACCGTTTCACCCTCATCCTCTTCCCGCAGAGCCTACGAGGCTCATCGAAATGCCGAAGAAGGCGCGACTCGTCGTACTTCTTCTCGCTCAAACACCCCTCGTGTTTCCAGTGCACGTTCTTACCGTGAGGCATCGGCATCTCGTTTTGCCGAAGGCAATTATGCCCAGCTCCAGCGCCCTTCTCAGGAGCGCGTCTCTATGCGTGGGTACGATGATTTCAATCTCAATTACAGCGCTCCACGTGCTGGTCGTGGTTATTTTTCGTCTGTTTCCGCGGGCGACCGTCGTTATTCGTCAGCTCGCGCTCAGGCTCGTAGAGGCTATCAGCCCCAAGCGCCCTCTGGCTATGCTGCTTCTCGCATCGATGCCGCACGTGGTGCTCGTTCTCGTCGCATAGACGATGCGTCTGCGGAAGGTGAAGAACATGCAGCAGCGCGTCGTTCAGCTCAGCGCAAGCAGAACGAAAGCTTCTCTCGCGAGATCCGCAAGCGTTTCCGTGCCGCAAAGGCCGATCGTGAATTCGATCGCACTATCGGAGCTCGCGAAAGGGCACGTGCGCGTGCTGAGCAGCAAGAGCAAGGTAGCCGCGCCGCCGTATACGATATGCGCATGGGTTCAACCCAGCGTAAGTCGGTGCGCAGCATGGCTGAAGGCGAAAACGGCAAGCGCGGTTTTTCGCTACCGTTTGCCGTGCCTTTTACGGGGTCTATTTCCGCATGGGCAACGCGCGGCATCGTTTCGCTTATTGCCGTTGTGTTTGCGGTAACCATGCTCTATTTCCCTTGCCAGAATTACTACAACGAAACACGTCAGCTTCAGCAGCTCCAAGCTGAATACGATGCGCTTCAGGAATACAATACCCAGATGCAAAATCAGGTTGATTACCTTAATACCGATGAAGGCATTGAGGATTATGCTCGCTCCGAGTTGGGATGGATACGTCCGGGCGAACATGTTGTTTCGGTTGAAGGAGTAACCCCTTCAACCGACACTTCGCGTTCAAACGATCGCGTCTACGCCATTCCCGCTGGTAGCGTGGCAGCTCCCGACACGTGGTATTCCGGCTTTTTGGATGTGATCTTTGGCTATGGCCACTAATTCAAAACGTATTGCAGCTTTCGACATCGGCACGGTAACGTGCCGATTGCTATTGGCAGAGGTTCAAGATGGCGTGCTTCATGAGCTTGAGCGCCGTTGTGTTATAACCAACCTTGGTGTTGGCGTCGATAAAACGGGCGTCCTCCAGGAAGACGCTATTCAGCGTGTGGTTGCGCAAATTGGCGAATACATCGAAATTGTAAATAGCTATCGCACCGAACAGCAACCCGAAATCCCCATCGTGGCTGTTGCTACCAGCGCTTCGCGCGATGCGAAGAATTCCGACGCTTTGGTGGGGAAGTTGCACGATTTGGGCGTAGAGCTTTCCGTTATAGAAGGCGAACGCGAGGCGGCTCTTTCGTTTCGTGGCGCTTCGCGCGGGCACGAAGGCGAAAACCTTCTGGTTGCCGATATCGGTGGCGGCTCCACCGAGGTGGTGCTGGGCGTTGGCGGTGAAGCTCCGAAGTTGGCGCATTCGTTCAACGTTGGATGCCGCCGTATGACGGAGCGCTTCTATGTTTCCGATCCTCCGGCTGAACTTGAATTGGTGCAGGCTCGCACCTGGGTTCAACACGAATTCAAGCCTTTTTTCGAACATGCGAAAAACAAGGGGATTGCAATCGACCGTATAGTTGCGGTGGCGGGCACGGCAACCAGCGTTGTTTCCATGGACAAGAAGATGGAAGTGTACGATTCTTCTTTGGTTGATGGCGTTACGGTTTCAAGTGAAACCTTGGATTGCCTGTACCGCCAGCTATCCAGCATGCCCCTTGCAGACCGCAAACATGTAGTGGGCCTTCAGCCTGAACGCGCTTCGGTTATTGTTGCCGGCTTGGGCATTTTGCTTGAAGTGCTTGCGGCAGCAGATTGCAAATCCTTCACAGTTAGTGAATCGGACATCCTTCAAGGTTTGATCCTTGGTGCCTATGAGCAGGGGAAATAAACAAATCTTGCTTATTGGCCAAGGTTTGTTCACCAAAGAGCCTTCATGGGAATAATCCTTAACCGTGCGTTAAGGATTATTTTTGCTATGATGGTAGCGCTTGCCCGTTAGGGGCAACACGGGAGCGTGGTGGAATTGGCATACACAGCGGACTTAAAATCCGCCACCTTCGGGTTTGTGGGTTCGAGTCCCACCGCTCCTACCAGTTCTGAATTCAGCAGTGCCCCGTTTTAGCGGGCACTCGGTTATAACGAAAGCGTTGAAGATGACAGACATTGCACCTTACATGCAGGATCCCAAGATCGTCCAAAACATCAAGGATTTCGAGGCATACTGCAAGACAGAAGATGCATCTGCCCAAACCGGATCGCCCGCGCTGTTCGAATCGTACCTGAGCCGCTACGCGGACAAAGTAGGCGACATCATCAACACGTTCATTCCTGTGGGTAGCCACCCCGATATGGACAAGTACCTGTACGCTCCGCTTATGAAGTACAGCCAGAACGGTGGCAAGCGTCATCGTCCTCTTATCTGCGTTGCGGCATGTGCTGCGGTAGGTGGCGATATCCGTCGCGCATTTTCCGCTGCTGCCGCTATCGAACACTTCCATACGGCTGCTCTTATTCACGACGATATTGCCGATGAGGCATCGTTGCGCCGTGGTGAGCCTTGCATGCACCTTACTCAGGGCGAAGGTCTTGCCATCAACGCGGGCGACTTGGCCCTGTCCATCGTAAACGGCATCGTTATGCGCGACCCGTTGCTTTCCGACTCCATGAAGGTGCGCGTTGCCATCGAGCTGGTTTCCATGGCCCAGAGCACGGTGGAAGGCCAAGCTCTTGATATCGGTTGGGCTCGTGATGGTCGCTATGACATCACTCCGGAAGATTATCTGGTTATGGCAACGCACAAAACCGCACACTATTCTGGCGCGGTTCCTCTGGCTGTTGGCGCTATGGTTGGCGGCGGTACGGAAGAGCAGGTTGAAGCTCTTCGTGCTTATGGTTTGGATACTGGCCTTGCGTTCCAGATTCAGGACGACTTGCTTAACCTGGTTGGCACCAAGGAAGCGAAAGAAAAAGACTATCGCAGCGATATTACTGAAGGCAAGCGCACGCTTGTTGTGGTTCATGCGCTGCAGAACACCACAAAGCGGGAACGCTTGGTAGAGATTCTTTCCTCTAAGGAAACGGATCCGGCAATTCTCGAGGAAGCGGTTTCCATCATGCGTGAGGCTGGCAGCATCGATTATGCGCGCGCTTATGCAGAGAAGCTGACCGCTAACGCTCAGGAGCGCCTTGCGAAAATCCTGCCCGAATCGAAGATGCGCGACCTTTTAGCGTCGATGGCAGATTGGTTCGTTGATCGACTTAAGTAGTGAAGCATATGGATCCTATTAAGAAAAACGATTCCGGTGCCGCAGTTGAAGATGTGCAGCGCCGGCTCGTAAAAGCTGGTTACCTGGCTGAAGGCCAGGTAACGGGCACCTTTGGTGCCGAAACGGAAAACGCTGTTTTGTCGCTGTGCCGTGATTGCGGCATCGAACCGCGCGCCGAGGTGGACAACGCCGTTTGGACCAAATTGGTTGACGCGTCGTTCGAATTGGGCGACCGCAACCTGTTCTTGCGCGTCCCGTTCTTCCACGGTGCCGATGTACGTACGCTCCAGGAAGCTCTTTCCGCGCTGGGCTTTTCTTGCGGTATTGCCGACGGCATTTTTGGTGTCCATACGGAAGATGCGCTGCGTCGTTTCCAGTTGAATATGGGCTTGCCCACTGACGGCATTGCCGGTGCATTCACGTTCCGCGCGCTTTTGCACTTGCAGCATTCTTGGAAGGGCAAGGATTCCTTCAGCCCCGTTCCCCGTTTGGGCTTTGCCCGCGCGGCTCAGGTGCTCGAATCGAACCTTATCTGCCTTTTCGGCACATCGGAATTCACCCGTTCGGTTGCTGCTCGTATGTCGAACTTGGCGCTTGCCACTACTCCGGCATCGAAGGTTACCAGCGCCGATTCGCTGCTGGTTGCTCCGGATGAAAGCATGTATTTCGTGCAAATTTTGGTTGGCAACGAAAAACCCGCTTCCACGGTTCCCACGGTAGATTTCGTAGACGAAGAAAGCCTTCCCGACCGCGTTGGTCAGGCTCTTATGGCAACGGAAGGCCATCAGCGCCGTATTGCCGTTCGCCTGCCTGAAGAGGGATGGGAGGACGCTGGCGCCGATCGTTCGGCTCAACATTACGCCATTGTTTTGCTTGATGCGCTTTGCTCCGGTTTGGTTATTGCGGAGCAGCGGTAGCGTTGGTTTTCGTTTGCTATACTGAGGACGCATAGGCAATTGAGCAGAAAGGCGTCCATGGAAGCATCAGCTCTTATTCTTGCTGCGGGTGCAGGTACCCGCATGAAATCATCTAAACCCAAGGTGGCTCACCAGATTTTTGGTAAGCCCCTTGTTCGTTGGGTCGTCGATGCCGCGCATGCTGCGGGCATCGATTCCGTTGTTGGCGTGGTGGGCCACGGCAGGGAGCAGGTAGAGCCTCTCCTTACCGACGTAACCACGGTTGTTCAGGAAGAGCAGCTGGGTACTGCCCATGCGGTTCTTGCCGCTCGTGGTGCGCTCAAAGGTCGCACTGGTTCCCTGGTGGTGCTTACGGGTGATTCCCCGCTGGTACGCGCTGAAACCATCGCCGAGCTTGTTCGCACGCGCGAAGAGGCCAACGCTGCCGTGGTTGTTCTGACCATGGAAGCGGAAAACCCCACAGGCTATGGCCGCATTATCCGCGATGCGGCAGGCGACGTTCAGGAAATCGTTGAGCAGAAAGACTGCACGCCTGAACAGGCAGCGGTTACGGAATGCAATTCCGGTTTCTATTGCTTCGACATCGAAACCCTGTTTGCTGCGCTGGAAGAAGTTTCCACTGACAACGCGCAGGGCGAATACTATCTTACCGACGTTTTGGGCATTGCCCGCAACCAGGACAAGCGCGTTCTTGGCTTGAAGGCCGAAGACGCATCCGAATGCCTGGGCGTTAATTCCCGCCGCCAGCTTGCGGAAGCCACCAAGGTGCTGCAGCAGCGCATCAATGGCATGCATATGGACAACGGCGTAGCCATCATGGATCCCGCCACCACGTGGATTGGCCCCGATGTAACCATCGAGCCCGATGTTGAGATTTTGCCCATGACCTTCCTTATGGGTGCTACCTCCATTGCCACTGGCAGCGTTGTTGGTCCCAATTCCCGCCTTACCGACACTACGGTGGGGGCTAATTGCCAGGTCGAAGAAACCGTGGCTATCGAAACCGTTCTTGACGCTGATGTTGCGTGCGGTCCTCGTGCGTATCTGCGTCCTGGTACGCACATGTGCGAAGGCTCCAAGGCGGGCACGCACGTGGAAATCAAGAAATCTACCATCGGTAAGGGCAGCAAGGTGCCGCACTTGAGCTACATCGGCGACACCACCATGGGTGAAGGCGTTAACATTGGCGCCGGCAGCATCACTTGCAACTACGATGGCGAAAAGAAATGGCCTACCACCATCGGCGACAACTGCTTTGTTGGCAGTGACGTAATGATGGTTGCTCCGGTAACGCTGGGGGAAAACTCCCTTATCGGTGCCGGATCTGTTATCACCAAAGACGTATCTGCGGGGGCCCTTGGTTTGGGCCGTGCCCGCCAAACGGAAATTGAGCATTGGAACGAGAGGAAGAAGAACTAATGAGCAACATGACCAAGACCATGGCGGTATTCGCCGGGTCAACCTGTCCCGAGCTGGCTGAGGATATTGCCACTGCGCTGGGCACCACGCTCGGCAACGTGAAGCTCGAGAAGTTCTCGAACGGCGAAATTTACGCACGTTATCTTGAGAGCGTTCGTGGCGCAGACGTTTTCATCGTACAGTCCACTTCCACGCCTAACGTTAACGAAGCGGTAATGGAGCTGCTTATTATGGCCGACGCGGCAAAGCGCGCTTCTGCTCGTACCGTAAACGCCGTTGTTCCTTGCTATGGCTATGCTCGTCAGGATCGCAAGGCTGCTGCACGTGAGCCTATTACGGCTAAGCTGGTTGCCAACATCATGACTGCTGCTGGCATTGACCGCACCATTACCATTGACCTTCATCAGGGCCAGATCCAGGGCTTCTTCGATACCCCGGTAGATCACCTTACGGCGCTGCCTATTTTTGCCGATTACTTCCGCAAGAAGAATATCGACACCGAAAAGCTCTGCGTAGTAAGCCCCGACGTTGGCCGCGCTAAGGCTGCAAAGAAGCTTTCCGACATGCTTCATTCCGACCTGGCTATCATGCACAAGGGCCGTCCTGGTCATAACAAGGCAGAAATCACCGCTCTTATCGGCGACGTTAATGGCAAGATCTGCATCGTTAACGACGACATGATTGATACCGCTGGTACCCTGTGTGCTGCTGTTGCCACGTTGAAGCAGAAGGGCGCTGAAAAGGTATATGTATGCGCTACGCATCCTATTTTCAGCGGTCCTGCTTACGAGCGCATCGAGAACTCCCAGATCGACGAGCTGGTAGTTTGCAACACCGTTGCTGTTCCCCAGGAAAAGCAGACCGGCAAGATCAACGTAATTTCCGTTGCTCCGCTTTTGGCTCGCGCTATCAATAACGTATACGACAACAAGTCGGTTGCTTCGCTGTTCGATCCAGAGTTTGCCCTGTAAGGCATGCGCGTAGTAGTTGGCCTGGGCAACCCAGGGGAAGAATACGCGCATACACGCCACAATGCGGGTTTTGAGGTGGTAGACCTTTTAGCCAGCGAATGGGGCGTAACCTACTGGAAGAACACGTGCGGTGCTTTGGTGGGTGAAGGCAAGCTGCGCCATTCCGATGGCAGCATCGAAAAGGTAATTCTGGCGAAGCCCCAGAGCTTCATGAACCTTTCTGGCGGGCCTACGTCGAAGCTGTGCAAGGAATACGATTGCTCGGTTGAAGAGCTTATTGTTATCCACGACGAGCTCGATATCGACCCAGGTACTGTGAAGGTGAAGAAGGGCGGTGGGCATGCAGGTCATAACGGCCTGAAGTCCATCATCGAAAAGTGCGGTTCGCGCGATTATTTGCGTGTGCGTACTGGCATCGGCCGCCCTCCCGGAAGGATGAGCGTGGTAGATTTCGTGCTTGGCACCCCGAAAAAGGATGCAAAGGACGATTTCGACCAGGCATGCCAGCGAGCTGCTGAAGCAGTTGAATCGCTGCTGGAAAAGGGCCTGGCAAGAACGCAGGATGTGTTCAATCAGCATTAACGAAGATCCCGATCGCAAATAGCGGTCGGGGTCTTTTTTTGTTGGTGGGGGCGGTGGAGTGGAATGGAACCCGTTCTGTTTTCAGTTGGACGGTTATTCGTTTGAATGAGGAGGCGGAGACGTCTGGTTTCAGCTGATCGCCAATCCCATATCACACTTTATTGATCTTCGTGGGCATTGTGGTGTACACGCAGAAAAGATGAAGGATGTACTGTTTCCTAATTGCGAAAGCGCAGGTAAGAACGTAATTCATTGGAATTGAAGAACCGTTTAGCGGAAAAGCATTTTCCTTTGTCGCCTTAGCTACCAGCTAAGGCCAACTATGCAATTTGAGCGGTAGTATAGGGAAAACAAAAAAGAGCCTTTGAAAAGGCTCTTTAACAAGTCAAATAAATCCCCCTACGGGGCGATGCTCCCGAAAGAGCAGCATTTTTGGCTTAGCCGTATTTTGACTCGCAGTGTCGTCCTGACTGGTAATCGGGACAAGCTCACTGTAACACAGTATGAAGGAGACACAAGTGGCTAATTTGCGAAACTATAAAGGCGATTACAACATCGGTCTTGATATGGGTACGGGTTCGGTAGGCTGGGCGGTCACCGATTCAGAGGGCAAATTGCTCCACTTTAAAAAACAGCCAACATGGGGAAGCCGCTTGTTCGATAGTGCTGAAACAGCAGCATCAGCACGCATCCCCCGTGGTCAGCGCAGGCGATATGTGCGTCGACGTTGGCGCTTAGATCTATTGCAGCAGTTGTTTCAAGATGAGGTTTCCAAGACTGATCCAGAGTTCTTCATTCGTCTTCGCCAGTCTCGCCTTCTGAAGGAAGATAGAGAAGAGGGTCACCGCGATTACAGTCACCCGCTGTTCAATGATTCTGATTTCACCGAAACGGATTATTACAACCGTTTCCCCACCATCTACCATCTTCGCAAGTGGCTTATGGAGACCGATGAAAAAGCCGATATTCGCTTGGTCTATCTTGCTACTCACAATATCGTTAAGCATCGAGGTAATTTTTTGCGCCAGGAAAGCACTAGCCTCAGCGCGAAAAACGCACGTCCGTTAGATGCCTTGAGGGAATTCCGTTCTGCTTTGGTGGATTGGTGCGCTGAACTTGGGTACGAATGCAATCCAGATATAAGCGGTGAGATTTCAAATGAGATCCTTTCTGTGCTTGAAGAAGAGCACGTTGCTAACTCGGATAAGAAAAAACGTATCTCTTCTTTGATTGGCGTTGCCATGAATGAAGGAGCAAAGGAAAGCAAGGCGTGCAATGATGCACTTGCGGGAGCCATGGTCGGCTTAAAGGCTGAGTTTAAGAACGTCTTTGGTGAGATCTCCGCAGAGCAAACTTCCATTTACCTCTCGAACGATGAAGCGGTAGATGCTTTGCGTGAAGGCATCCCGGATGAGGGAATGGAGCTATTCGGAAAACTGTGCAGCGTATATTCTGCATATATTCTTCAAGGGCTTCTGTCTTACGCTCCTGGTCAGACTATCTCCGTGAATATGGTTGCGAAGTATGAGAAGTATGGCAATGACCTCAAAACCCTTAAAGCCCTTGTTCGCGAGTACGCCCGAGGTGAGTACGATTCTTTCTTCCGTGGCGAGTTCTACCGTGATCAGGATGGCCATGAGCTGAACATCTACAATGCATCCAAAGCCCAAGGCTATACCAGGTACAACTTGGGCACATCGAAAATGTCTTATGAGGACTTCGAAAAAGCAGTAAAGAAGCTACTTGCAGGTACTGTTGCCGAGGAAGACAGCCGATATCTTCAGATGATGAAAGAATTTGGCGAGCAGCGTTTTCTGCGTCGTTTAAAGACGAGCGATAATGGCAGCATCTATTATCAGCTTCACCTTGAAGAGCTAACTGCCATTCTTGCAAATCAGGGGAAGCACTATCCCTTCCTTGTGGAAGAGGCCGAGAAGATCAAGTCGCTTGTGTCTTTTCGCATTCCTTATTATGTTGGGCCTCTTACGGATAGAAACGCACGTAAAGACAAGCATGGGAAGAACCGCTTTGCGTGGTCTGAGCGTAAACCCGGAATGGAAGATGTCATTATCACCCCTTGGAATTGGGATGAAGTGATTGATCGAGGCAAAAGCGCCGAGGCTTTCATTACCCGCATGACGGGTATGTGCACGTACCTGCAAGGTGAAGATGTTTTGCCGAAGTGTTCGTTGCTCTACGAGGAATTCTGCGTATTGAATGAGCTTAATGGCTCGCGTTGGAGCATGGATGGCGACAAGGAGCACCGTTTTGATGCTGCGGATAGGGAAGCCATCATTGAAGAGCTGTTTAAGAAAAAGAAGACCGTTAAGTACAAAGATGTTGCGAATTGGCTCGAGCGCGAACCTGGTCATATGAACGTTCATGTGTTGGGCGGGCAGGGTGAATCTGGTTACGAATCAAAGCTTTCCTCGTACTATTTCTTCCGTAGGGACATCTTTGATGTTGAAGAGCTGGATCGTGCCGATTATCCAATGATCGAGCAGATTATCCTTTGGAACACCCTATTTGAGGATAGGAAGATCCTTAAAGAGAAATTAGAGGATGCATACGGCTCAAAGGGCAATGGACGTTTGAACGACGATCAGATTAAAAAGATTTGTCGCAAGCGTTTTACCGGCTGGGGCAGGTTGTCGAAAAAATTCCTCACGGGAATCAAGGCGGACACTGATTGTGGTCCGCGTTCGATCATGGATGTATTGCGCGAGGGGGATCCGAACGCCGGTTTCCGAGGCAAAACCATGGTGATGATGGAAGTTCTCCGCGATGATAATCTCGGGTTCCAGCAAAAGGTTGACGAGTTTAATAAGAATTACTTTGGGCAAAAGGGCAAGGCTCTTGAGGTTAATGAGTTGCCCGGTTCGCCAGCAATTCGAAGGAGCCTCAATCAGGCAATTAGGATCGTTGATGAAATTGCTAGAATTGCCGGTAAGGATCCCGAGAATATTTTTATTGAAGTTACGCGCGATGACGAACTTGATAAGCGAGGTAGACGGACGAAGCGCCGTTACGACGCTTTGAAAGAAGCCCTAACCGTCTTCAAAAAAGAAGATCCTGATATTTGGGCAGAACTGCAGGCAACTTCTCCTTCTGATTTGGATGAACGTCTAACGTTGTATTTCATGCAGCGAGGCAAGTGCCTTTATTCTGGCGAACCTATCGACATCAATAAGCTATCAAGTGGCGAATACGAGGTGGATCATATTATTCCGCGTTCGTATATCAAGGACGATAGCCTTGAGAACAAAGCATTGGTATGCAGGAAATACAACCAGAGCAAGACGGATGCTATGCTGCTTGATCCTTCAATTCGTCGAAAGATGCACTCGTATTGGAACATGCTTCTTGATGCGAAATTGATTGGTCCGAAGAAGCATCGCAATCTGCTACGTGATCATATTGATGAAAAGGCAATGAAGGGCTTTGTTGCGCGTCAGCTGGTAGAGACCAGCCAAAGCGTAAAACTGGCGGGTTCGCTTCTTTCGGTTCGTTATCCCAATGCGAATATTGTTCCAGTTAAAGCAAGCATGTCGCATGATTTGCGTGAGGCTGCTGGTTTCGTGAAATGTCGTGAGGCAAATGACTTCCATCATGCCCATGATGCCTACTTGGCGTGCCGTATGGGTCTGTTTATCCAAATGCGACATCCAAAGGTGTACGAGAACCCCATTGCCATGCGTAAGTACGCTCAGCAGCAGTCGAAGGAATTCAATCGCAACCACCGTGTGCCAGGAACTAGTGGATTTATCGTTAATAGCTTCATGAGTTCAGGCTTTGATGCGGAAACGGGCGAGATATTTAAAGATACTTGGAATGCGGAAGCCGAAATCGAGGGCATACGCAAAGCGCTGAATTACCGCCCCAGTGCTATATCTCGCGTATGCCAATGGAGGATACGGGAGCATTCTGGAATGCAACAGTGTATTCGCCTCGTGACCCGAAGATGGGGCCCAAGCTTGCTTTGCCTCTGAAGAGGGGTCTCGACCCGAAAAAGTATGGCGGGTTCTCCAGCCAGCAGTTTGCTTACTTTTTCGTATATGAGGCGCGTGACAAGAAAGGCAAGCGGGTATTTCGTTTTGCTGAAGTGCCGGTTTGGCTTGCCTCTCAGATCGAGAGCGATAAGACTGCTTTGGAACGTTATGCATCAGAGTTGGCAGATGCCGAAAAGCTTAAGTTTGTGCGTATCGAACGAGCGAAGATTCTCAAGAAGCAGCTTATCGAGATTGATGGGGATAGGTTGATTGTTACGGGTGTAGAGGAGGTCAGGAATGGAAGGCAACTATATTTGAGTCAACAAGAGCAGGGTGTTTTCCTTGACTTGCTGGGCTTTGAAGCTGCGGTAAACGAAGGGGATCTTGATTGTCTGTTGAGAGAAATGATTAACAGGGGCAGTCGAATCGCCGAAGGGCTTCTATCGAAGATGAAGCTCGAGGATAGAAGAGGGGACATCGAGGCGGCAACGTTTGAGGAAAAGAGAGAGCTACTCATCCAATTGGCTCGGATTATTAATGCCTCGAATCGCCAGATTGACCTTTCTGCTTTTGGCGGGGCTAGAACCGCTGGTCAATACAAAGTCAACTACTCGAAGGAGCTTTCTGATCCTAACGTATCTTTTGCCATTATCGATCAATCGGTGACGGGCATGTTTGAGAGGCGAATCCGAATTGGCCTTTAGGAATGTCATAATCGAGAATCCTTGTAAATGCACCTACAAGGGCGGGTACATGGTGATCAGAAAAGAGGATGATACGGCAAAGGTTCATCTGGATGATATTGCCTCGATCGTCCTTCAGACTAACCAGGCTTTTATCAGTGCTTATCTTCTATCGGAGCTTGCAAAGAAGAAAATTTCTTTTGTTGTGTCCGATGAAAAGAGAAATCCGATCGGCCAGTACTTGCCCCTTTATGGTGCTCATAATGCTAGTAAGAAAATCGGCGAGCAGCTTGAGTGGAGTGAGCCCTCTAAAAAGAGGGTTTGGCAACATGTGGTGCAAGATAAAATCACCAATCAAGCCGCTCTTCTTTCTGCTCGCGCGAGGACGGATGCCGCGGAGCGACTTTATTCCCTTGTTCCCGAAGTTCGCTCTGGTGATCCGACTAATCGTGAGGGAGCCGCCGCTCGCCTGTACTTCCAGGCGCTTTTTGGCGATAGTTTTTCACGCGATGAAGATACTCCCGTAAATGCGGCATTGAACTATGGGTATTCGATTCTTCTCTCCTCGGTAAATAGGGAAATAGTGGCAAGGGGGTATCTGACGCAAATTGGCATTTGCCATAGGAATGAATACAACTTGTATAACCTAAGCTGCGATTTGATGGAGCCCTTTCGCCCTATTGTGGACCGGCTTGTTTTCGATAACGTTGATGAGTTATTTTGCAAGGAAACGAAAAGGCTCCTTGTCGATATGCTCAATATGGGTATTCCCTACAGAGGGGGTTCGTATCGGGTTAGCTCAGTTATCTCGCTGTATGTTCAGGATTGTCTTAATGCGTTGGCAAAAAGATTGTCTGTGGATGAGATTGAATCATTCGATGCCGTATGAGCGATGCCGCAAGGATTCGTTATATGAGATTGATAGTTTTCTTTGACCTTCCGGTTCAGACGGCAAAACAGCGTAAGGACTATCGTTTATTTCGCAAGTTTTTGCTGAAAGACGGATACCTGCAGTTGCAGGAATCCGTTTATGCCAAATTAGTTATGAACGATGGAGCTGCAGGTGCAGCTATTGCTAGGCTTCGCAAGAATCGCCCTCCTTCGGGGTTGGTTCAAGCAATGAAGGTTTCTGAGGCTGCGTATGCGACGATGGAGTTCATTACGGGTAAGCGTAAAGAGTACGACGAGGTCGACACCATGGAAGAATTGCTAATCTTATGAGGTTGGTTTTTGATGGGCTTGAGACGGCTATCGAAATCGAAGCTGGCCTACCCGCGGTTGTGCAGGTAGAGAATCAGGCATTATTTGCTCGTTTGGTTCAGTCGCTATCCTCCCGGGAGGGGAGGTATGCGCCTGAGTCATATTCAGTCTGGAACGGCGACATTGAAGTGGCTCCCAAGATGGCGACTTTGCTTATAGCTGATGTTTTTGGTCTTCCGTGGGATGATCGTTCTTTGCTGGGCGAGGTCCTGAAACGTATCGAGAGAGACTTGATTGACGACGAGGAAGCTCGGCTTGGCCTGGAAAATGCAGAGCGTCTTTTCGCCTCGAAAATGATGGCTCTCAGCGCGGGGTTGTCTGCTGATTATGCTTTTGGAATAGAATGGGATTTAGGTCGAAGCCTTAAGGCGTTGGGTTTTGGCGTTGACGCAATGCCCAGCTATAAGCTCATTGATAACTTGATAACGTTTTTGTCTCTGGCTCTTGACTCCGGGTGCCAGAAGATATTGGTTTTTGTGAACCTTAAAACTTTTTTGACAAAAAACGAGCTCGAATTGTTTTATGAGCACGTTTTTTATACAAAAAACCATGTTTTGCTGTTGGAGAATATACAGGACAGCAATAGTTATCAATATGAGATAAAGTGTATTGTTGATCAGGACTTTCTCGAGTATTGATATGTTGATCCGGTCAATTTTGCCGTCTCCTGGCAGAGGGGATTTTGCTCCATAGGTTTTGGAGCAGTGTCGAACTGACTGGTAATCAAACCTCAATCACGTAAACATCGAGGAATCGTGAGTTTTGGAGCAGTGTCGAACTGACTGGTAATCAAACTCCTTTTGATACTAATAGTATACACCTATAGTTTTGGAGCAGTGTCGAACTGACTGGTAATCAAACATTCCGACGTGACGGTCAAGCACACGCTCGGTTTTGGAGCAGTGTCGAACTGACTGGTAATCAAACTTGAAAAACTTCCGCTCAGCCCTTGCAACCGTTTTGGAGCAGTGTCGAACTGACTGGTAATCAAACGCAACGGCGCACGGAACCGCGCAGACCGAGGTTTTGGAGCAGTGTCGAACTGACTGGTAATCAAACAACAGCAGTTAGCTAACAACCAGGCTAACCAGTTTTGGAGCAGTGTCGAACTGACTGGTAATCAAACTCGCTCACCACCTCCGCGCCGCAGTTGGCGTTTTGGAGCATTGTTGAGCAGACCGCCAATCAAATGCCCAGAACACTGATCCGCTGCGTTTCCTGTACACACGAGGGCAAAACCGAGTTCACGAATATCCAGGGGATTCAGGACGGAGGCTCGCTTGACGATTTCGGGAAGAGTCTGAGAGATGGGCAGAAGCCAAAAGAATAAGAAACGCTATCGAATACGAATCACGCAGCAGATGCGAAAGTAAGAAAAGATTATTGGAGTGGTGAAGGTGTCCAGTAGATGGGACAGCGGAATAATCGTCTGGCGTGCCGATGGGCAGATGCAGGTACTCAAAGAGGGCAATGACGGCGTTTACGTGGTTGATCCAAGCCAGAAGGGTTGCCCAGTGGTGCTGCAGTACCACGACATCATGTTTGTCGAGCACTATAAAGGTTCCGCGATCGGCGCAAAGAGCAGGGTGCCACGTGCCGCTTTAGGCGCTGCCATCGGCGGCATGCCCGGTGCAGTATGGCTTGGGCTTAGCGGCAGCGCAGGAAAAGGCGAGTGGAAGCTGTGGATCAAGGAGAACGGCGACGGCGAGGACAACATTTACTCATGCCGTAATCAATATGATGCAAAGAAGATGGAGAAGCGCATATCTAAGCATGCCCATCGACGCCAACCTGGGGATCAACCGCCCGCTCCGCGACCCCCCAAGCGCAATGTCCCGCCCGAACCGCCAGTGGGGCACACGGGGCAGGTAAGTGCTTCCCGCATGCGCAGGGATGATCCCTGGTAAAAGAAAACAGCTGATGATGGGAAGTGGAACGGCACCGAGATATGCGCAGCGAACAAAGTTGTCGGATTCATCGTGCGCAAGGACGGAACAGAGGTTCCGACACGCCCGTTCAAGATTCATTACAGCAAAAATGGAACGTATATCGTTCCATTCGCGAAGGAGGGCAAGCCGTGGAGTGGCAGGAGCTAAGCGAGATAGAGGAAACGCTATGGGGCCACAACGTTGAGGTTCTATGCACCGATGGGCAGGTTCTGCGCGGCGCGTACTGGTGTCACAACGCATCGGAGGTCGAAGAGGAAGACGAAATCGAGATAGACATCGAGCAGAAGGCGTTCTTCGTTGGAATACCAATCAGCGAAATCAAAACGATAACCGTGATAAACTGATCGAACCGCTTTAAACCCCGTTTTTGTGGAATACACGCAAAAACGGGGTTTAATTTTTCCACTAAGCCGTTTCGCGTTCCCCGCATACGCAGGGATGATCCCGGGGCCATGTTCAAGAACCAAGAACTGTTCTGCTTCTCCAACGACAGCGTTACCAGCATGAACCGCAGGGCTTCAAGCGTGTTCGAGTACCTGAAGAATGCCAACCCTGGGATCTCGGAAGAGACCTTGAGCGCAATGATGGGATACCCGCTCGGTTGCGATGCAGCAGAGCAAAGGCGCTGAGGCAGCAGGCGACAAGGAAGACCGTGGGGACGATTTCGACGAGTAGCCGATTATGCTCCGGTAGATATATAGCGCAATATCGTGCTGGAATGATAGATAAGTATGAAGGGAGGGCATTGCCATGATAAGGGAAACGAAAAGATACGCACTCAAGCTGTACAACCGGGAACTTATGAGCTTCAACTTGAGCTATGACCGCTTTGCAGATCTCAAAGTAGAGGTTGTGGATTGTGATCTCAGCACAAAAAGCTCTGGCCTATGGGAATGAGCCCTGAGAGTTTAGAAGACGACATCGCATCATGGGCGAAATCCAGGATCATCCCAAAGAACAGGAAGTTCGCGGCTGAGATCCTGGCGACTGCGGGGCTGTCGGCCAACGACTCGATCGGCATCTTGGATACCTGCAAGGGACTGTCGGCGAACGACTCGTATTGGCTCGACGATGGCAGGGAGAGCCTGACATTCGACGATGTGAACCTCTTTGACAGCAACCTGGATGAGGCTTTGTCGGTCGTTGCCTACACAGGCTACCCTTCCGGCATCAAGCACAAGCTTGAGCTTTCAGCCGAGTGGACGACCGACGGGCAGTACTCTAAGGCTTGGAGGAGGATCGATGACAAGCTGGTACTGTACAAAGCAGGGTCTACCGGGTTCATGAACTCTGGAATGGAACCGTATTCCGAGTATTTCGCATCTCAAATCGCAGAGCATATCGGCATCAAGCACGTTCCCTACGACTTGAGGATGTGGAAGGGAAAACTGGCATCGACCTGCCCTCTCATCAATACCAAGGACGTCTCATATGTTCCGTTCGCCTACACAACGAAAAACCATATGTTCCCGGCTTCCATGGCTGTGGCGCATGCGTTCAGCCGTGACATGATGGACGATTACAGGGATATGCTCCTGTTCGATGCGTTGATCTGCAATCCAGACCGACATGCCAAGAACTTCAGAGTCCTGAGGGACAACAAGACCGGCGATGTGCTCGGGATGGCACCGTTGTTCGACCACAACCTGTCGCTGTTTCCTTATGACATGGCAGATGAGTTCGAAAAATTTGAGGACAGAGCCAACACCGTGTACTATCCACGGCTCAGCAACTTGCCGTTCATTGAGCAGGTTGGGCTCATGATGTCGGAAAAAACCACGATATGTTGCGCAGGATGACCGGCTTTGAGCTTGAGAACCACCCGTCCTACCCTGTTCCACAAGACAGGCTCGATGCACTCAACCGCTATCTTGAGAAGAGAACAGTGGAGCTGCTGAAGGTGCCGGTTGTCGACGAGCAGGAGTTGAATGCGATGCTCAGTGAGAGTTGTCGGCAGATCACCGAGCCGATTGCCTTGCTTTCATGCAAGAGCGATTGCAGGTTCAACGATCTGAAAGAGCTTGCAGGCGATGGAGAAGAGCCTAAACGTATCGTCCGTGGCAACGGTTTCGGACGGGAATAAGACCAAGGAGGTGAATAAAAAACTGAGCAGATACAAGGATATTGTCGAGCTGTGGAAGGGCTTTGAAATCGAGTCCTCTGCAGATTTGGAATCGCATTTGGAGAATTCCTCTGTTCTTGTGCTCCCCGCATACGCGGGGATGATCCCGTGCGGTCGGCAAAGAGCGAGAACACCATCAGCAAGTATATCGGTAAGGCGAAGAGAAAAAAGGGATACAGACAAGCCGTCATCGACGTTAGCGAGAATCCTAGCATCTCCAACGAAGAAGCCAGGGGCATGATTGCCAACTGTTTGCGACGGCGTACGATGACAAGCGTGTTGATGGTCAACCATAAAGGCGAAGTAGAGGTTGTGTATATCTCGCAGTAAATGAAGAGGGGCTCATACCGCTACGGCGGTACAAGGCCCTCTTCGGGTTGAATTATATCACGCGGGGCTACGCCCACCAGCTTCTGAGGCTGGCGCGTCTGCCAGCTCCGTCACGCCCCGATGTGGTAAATTGCATTGAAAGCGGCGAGCGCCGCCCGGGTTAGGAACCTGGGTAGAGCATCGCCGCTTTTTATCCAGCTATGATAACTTTCGAAAATGTTCCGTCATCGACGAATCTCTTTGCCGCATCCTCCGCGATGTCGGCATCCGAGTGCCCCCGCATACGCGGGGATGACCCCCTGGGGCCTCTCCGTTTACTATAGTTTGCTTGTGATAAATTTGTGCTAGGTAAATTTGCCTATAAAGCTGCGGTACGCCCCGACCTTCGAATCGGGATACGGCCGCAGCTTTATTTGTCGCTCAAAGCCCTAACAGCCCCGCTGCTTGAGACAGCAAGGAACACCTCTCCGGGCCGTCTTCTCTTTTCAAGAGCTACGCACGTTTCATTGAATCTCCCTCCATTGGTGAAAGCATATCTGGATGGCAACGGGAGTCCGAGCTTGAACCATTTGATTCGTGCCCTTTTTTACCTGATTGCTGACCGAGCTAGCGCAATTTGTAAGTTTTTTCATTTCCCAAATTCGCCATTCATGGATATGTCCAGATTTGCGGAGCATGAGGGATCTTCATCTACTGTTTCGTGCTCCCCGCATACGCGGGGATGATCCTAGATAGGGCGCTTGCGGACAATTCGATTGCAATGATGGAAAGGCGCTCAATGAACGACAGGCAGTTCAGGCTGAATGCTAGGAGACTCAAGAAGGGAAAAGGCTTTTTGATATTGCAGCACACCGATCGCCTGGATACGTGGAAGCATACGGTAAGCGTATTGACGCAAAAACCGTTTGGGATGTTGTGCGGAAAAGCGATGGACGCAGCGGCGAGGACATCCGCCTTTGCACGTGCTTTGGCGCTGTGGAAGACGAGAACGGGAGGTCGATAGCTCAGGAGCTTGCGAACATATCGGGCAAGAAGGTGAAGGCGGCTACGAGGTTCTTCTTCATTCGCCAAGACGGCTCGTATTACGTTGGCAGCGATTTCTGGCATTCGGATGGTAGGATGGAGCTGTTCGAGCCGAAGGGAAAGACATGATTGGAAGCGAGAAGAGATTCGAAAAAGCAGGCGATGCAATACTTTCCAAGCAGGCGGAGATAGTGTCTGCTATGGAGCCGTTCTCGGAAACGCCGTTCGTGGTCGCTGCAACTCAAACCTATGACAGGGTTACTGGCGAACAGCTCGGTGCTCTATGCGTATACACCCATGAAGGGTTTGACTGGACTTCGGAAGACCTTTATAACTTCAAACATTACGGGTTGGTCGATTACAGCAGCGAATACGCAAAAGCCGCATTCGAGCATTTTCTTGAGCTAGTTTCCATGTAGTTGACATTCAAAACCCTGTTTTTGTTGAATCCACGCAAAAACGGGGTTTTATTTTGCCATTAAGCCGTTTCCGAGGTCGATAGATCGAAGAAGCGGCTTCTTTAGCACGTCATACTCCTGCGGCTCTTCCCATGAGTATTGCGTTGTACACACAAAAATGAAATAGGTCGTAATATTGCCTTGATCACAGAAGTGCAGCTCATGGCACCTCTTGCCTACGAGAAGAGGTGCGCGAAGCGCCCGACGCTGACATTCTGCTTGTTAGACATGGAACTGCCGGATTTCCTTGGGAGGGTCGAGCGAGCCGAAGGTGGCGCATATCAAGTGGCCTATTGCTGCGGAGAAAAACTGTTTGAACAGCGGAAATAGTTCAAATTCCTGTGGTTATCATGTGGGTATTTCGCTATACGATAACCACGGCTTGAGGGAAAGGAGCCTCAACCATGGAAGAAAAGCAGGGCATGACAGACGGGCAATACAGTGATCATCTAAGAGCGGTGATCGCCGACCTTGAGCGGATCAAGAAGCTGGGGGTTAGCGAGGAAGCCGAGGCAGAGATCGATTCGATCATTGCCAGGTACCGTGAGACAGTCGGGTAAGCAAAAAGTAAAAGCAACTACTGAGAAACTTCCTACAAACACAGATCTCCCAGCGTTCCGATTTACTGCCTGCCGTGTTATACTGCCGAAGCCATCATCCCCATGTCGTGGCTATAAAAGGAAGCCTGAAAAATGGCTTCCTTTTGTTCTTTTTGCGCTCAGTTTCCCCTGTTCCGCGGAATACCCAGGGAATTATTCTGTACACCTGGAAAATGCTGATTCCGTATCGTTGTCGTTAATGAAACGAAGCATAAACGCACAACGGAAGGAAACGATAGCCATGGTTACCGTCATTATTCTTGCCCTGTTGATATACGGCATTTTCCAGTTCACAAAGTACTTGATGGGCGCCACGGTAAACCATGCCCAATCGCATATTGCAGGAAGCTGGGGGTGGCAAAATCTCAACCCCGAGCCAGGCGAAGATCTTATCACCTTCACCAAATCCGTTACGGCATTTGTGCTTGCCCTTCTTTTGTTTTCGATCTTCTTTTCGTAATCCCGTTATTCCCACGCCGCTTTGGCGTGGGAAAGCGTTGAGGTTCGCCGAAAGGGTCTTCGTCGCTAGGTTCGGGAGTCGGATCGGTGGCGTTGGCCGTGTAGGTAGCCTCGGGAACCGAGAAGCTGCTTGTTTCGGGTGCGTTGAGCTCGCATGAATGCCCATTCTGCATCTCGCGGCTATCAAACACGCTAAAGCCATATCCATTCAGCATATCCTGTTGCTTTGGTAAAATTTGAACGTTTCGCATGCGTTCTTCTGATGTCTGCCTGGCGCCGAAATCGACTTCGGCGCATTTATCAGCGCGTGCATAAACTTCCTTATTGTTGCCTTCGTCGTATTCCTGCTCATAAAGGCGGTGAACAAGGCGCAGGATCTTAGCAATAAGATTGCTAAGAAGGAAAAGGAAGAAGAAACGCCTGCTCCTACCTGCCTGTTCTGTTTGGAGGAAGTCAAGAAGGGCGCAACGAGCTGCCCTCATTGCGCGGGCGCGTTCGCCGGCCTGGCAAAGTCCGGATAGCAGTTCTGTTTAAGCGGTGGGTTTGGCCCGCTACTTTTTATTAGGTGGAAACTATGGATCACATTCAAAGTGAATTGGCACAGTCTATTGCAGCTGCGGCTCATAAAGGTCAGGTGGACAAAGCGGGAAAACCCTACATCGAACATCCTGCTCATGTTGCAGCTAGCGTACAGGGAGATGCTGCCAAAGCCGTTGCATGGTTGCATGATGTGGTTGAAGATACCCCGCTTACGTTTGCAGATCTTCGGGAAAGAGGAGTTGCGCCCGAAGTTATCGAAGCGTTAAAGCTACTTACCCACGATGAATCGGTGCCGTACCTCGAATATGTTCGCTCCCTTAAGCCGAACCCGCTCGCACGTGCGGTGAAACTTGCCGATTTGCGCCACAACAGCGACCTGTCCAGGCTTCCGTGCATCACCGAAAAAGACCAACGTCGCGCAGAGAAGTACGCAAAAGCTATTGCCGTCCTTGAGGGGGAGGGGCCTGAGGGATGGATTGATGGGCGGGGGCCTGAAGGTGCGAATTGATGGGCGAAGCCAGTGATACTTCGCCGCATAACGCCATACCAATAGGACAATTCCGCTGATTAGACCCCTCATTTTACAGGCTGGCTGGGCGTACAATTGCTACATGAAGCTCCCGAGTGAACATATTGAAGATTTAGACGTAAAGCATCACGGCATCCATCTTGAGGGCATGCGAGCTCGCTCGGCGGAACGCGCTGCGGAGCGGGCGCTTGCCCATAATCCTCTGCTGGTGGTTTCGGCGGTGGCGGCTCTGGTGACGATGCTTTTCGTTCCTCCCTCTATTGCGTATCTTGATTATTTCAACTGGCATACCCTGGCCTGCCTATTCAGCATTCTTGCGGTAATTGCCGCCATCGATTCTTCAGGGCTGCTTGAATTCGTCGCCCATTCCTTGGTGCAGCATGTAACCAGCACGCGAACCTTGGTAATTGCCTTGGTACTGATCACGCTCGGCTGTTCGATGATTTTGTCTAACGACATGACACTGATTGCTGTCTTGCCCCTTGCTTTGGTGCTTCTGAAATCGGTTAACCGCGAATCGGAGATCCCGTTCGCTTTCATCGCCATCACCCTTACCGCCAATTTTGGCGGAATGCTGCTGCCATTCAGTAAGCCCCACAATTTGTATCTGTACACAGTGTTCGGGGTTAGCTTCGGTGATTTCGTTGCGGCTATGGCTCCCCCGCTTGTTTTGTCAGTGGTGCTCATTCTTGTTTGTTGCTGCTTTGTGAAGAAGGCGGAGTTCCATTACCGAAAACCCGAAAGCATTCAGGTGTCTAAGCCGCGCGTTGCAATATACGTTGTTTTGTTTGCACTCTGCATAGCAATGACGGTTGGTGCGGTGCCGTTTTTGATGGGCATGACCGTTATCGTCGTTGTTCTTGCCATTACCGACAGAAGGGTATTCGCAAAGACCGATTACGCCTTGGTGATGACATTTGTCTGCTTCTTCATTTTTAGCGGGAACATTGCTCAGATCCCCGCCATTTCCGATTTCTTCAGCACCGTTTTGGATGCTTGCGGCGCATTCGTGACCTCGCTTGTCAGCAGCCAGATTATCAGCAATGTGCCCAGTGCAATTCTGATCAGCCATTTCTCGAACGACTGGGCGGGCATTGCCCTTGGCACCAACGTGGGCGCAGTAGGTACGCCCATTTCTTCCTTGGCAACTCTCATTACCCTTCGGCAGTATCAGAAGTCGGGGCTGGGTAGCAACGGCAAGTTTATCGCTCGCTTTGAGGCATATAACTTTGCCTTCCTGGTAGTTGTTTCCCTGTTCGAGGTTTTCGTTATGGGAATCCGTTAGCCTGCATGGCCTTTTGCCCCTTTTGAAGGTTGGCTTTTCTCTCGTTCCCCTGCATACGCCGCTAGCTTCCAAGGGCGCGCAAATCTTGGATAAGCTCCGTATAATACGGGCGTAGAGGGCGGTTTCTTGCTGCCTTTCGCTCAGTTTTTGCTGATAAGACAGCCTTAAAGAAGCGACGAAAGGACGTTCCATGAACGATTTCGAGTTTTACTCTCCAACCCGATTCGTGTTCGGGCGCGGCGTTACCGATGAAGTGGGGCAGCACGTTGCCAAGCTCGGTTATAAGCGTGCTCTGCTTGTGTATGGTGGCGGATCGGTGGTGCGCACGGGCACCTTGGCGCGTGTAAAGGAATCGCTTGCAAAGGCGGGCATCGAATTCGTTGAGCTTTCGGGTGTGCGTCCTAACCCCGAAGTGGCCTCGGTGCGTGAGGGCATTGCCGTAGCTCGGGAAAATGATGTCGACCTGGTAATTCCCGTTGGTGGTGGCAGCACGATCGACTGCGCGAAGGCTATTGCGTTCGGCGTGTTCCACGATGGCGACGTGTGGGATTTCTTCGCCAAAAAAGCAGCCATTGAGCAGGCATTGCCGCTTATGTGCGTGCTTACCATTCCCGCTGCGGGTTCGGAGGGTTCCAGCTCATGCGTTATTTCAAACGACAGTATCGACGCGAAATTCGGCGTGAATTCTGATCTTATCCGTCCCAAGGTTTCGTTCTTAGACCCTGAACTTACATTTACCTTGCCTGCGTATCAGACGGCAGCGGGTGTAACCGACATGATTGCCCACATATGCGAGCGGTTCTTCAGCGGCGCAGGGTCTTCCGAGGTTACTGATAACATTGCTACGGGCATTATCCGTACGCTCATCAACCAGGCTCCGATGGCAATTGCTGAACCTGAGAATTACGAGGCTCGTGCCAACATTATGTGGTCGGGCACGCTTGCTCACAACGATCTTGCGGGCTGCGGTCTTAGTGCCGTGCCTACGAGCCGTGCCGGCGGGTGGGAAAGCCACGCCTTGGAGCATCAGCTTTCCGCATTCGACACTTCGATAACCCACGGTGCCGGTTTGGCCGTTATGATGCCCGCGTGGATGCGTTTCGTGTGGCGCGAAGACCCCAGCCGCTTCCTTGCGTTTGCCGATTTGGTATTTGGCATTGAGCCGGTAGACGAAACAGAAGAAGCCGTGGAAGATGCAGTTACGGCTGCTATCGATGAGCTGCAAGCGTTTTTTGCCGAATTGGGCATGCCCACCAAACTGGGCGAGTTTGGTCTGAAGCTCGAAAACGTTGACGCCTTCCTTGTCACCCTTAAGGCCAACAAAGGCGAAGCATTCGGGGGATTCAAGAAGATCACCTTGGAAGACGCGCGTGCTATCTACGAATCGGCTTTCTAGCTTCCGTTTTTGACCAAAACTTTTGAAGGCGGCGCAAGCGTTTGGTAAGCGTTGATGCAGCTGCGTTTCTGCAGTGATTTGTTGGTTGCTGCGGGTGTTGTAGTTGCTGCTTTAGCTAAACCGCTCAGTGAAGGCGCCCTTTCGTCAACGCCTTGGAACCATCGGCGCGTTATCTCTATGGGTAGCGCGCCTTTCTTATATAATGCCTTTCGAGAAAGAAAAAAGTTAGTAGGTATTGTTATGAGTGCGCGCATCAATCTTGCTGCGGCCAATTCGGCTGCGGCATCGCGTCTTGCAGCCGAATTTGATCTGCCGCAGTTTATTGCCGCCACGTTGGTGGCGCGTGGGTTCGACACGGTTGAAAAGGCTCAGGAGTTTCTGAATCCCTCGCTTGAAAGGGATTGGGCGAATCCTTATGAAATAGAAAACATGGAAGCAGCGGTGAATCGTATCGAGGCTGCCATTAAAAATGAAGAACACATTTTGGTGTTTGGCGACTTCGACCTTGACGGCGTTTCGGCAACCACCATCATGACGCGTGGTTTGCGTGAATGCGGCGCGTGTGTTACCCCGTTCATCCCGTTGCGTTTCGAAGAAGGCTATGGCCTCTCGAAAGCCGCCATCGACAGGGCGTCTGCCTGCAATCCGAATCTGGTGGTTACGGTAGACAACGGCATTGCCGCCAAGAATGAAGTGGAAATCCTCAAAGAGCGTGGCATCGATGTGATCATCACCGACCATCACGAGCCTGCCGATTTGGTTCCCGAGGGCGTGCCGGTGGTCGATCCTAAATGCGACGACAATCCCAGCTCCATCCTTGCGGGCGCTGGTGTGGCGTTGAAAGTAGTGCAGGCAGTTGGTTCGCGTTTTGGCAAACCCAACCTCTGGCGTGAGCTTATCGATCTGGCAACGTTGGGCACTGTGGCCGACCTTATGCCTATGCGCAGTCAGAATCGTGCCATGGTAGGCGCCGGTGTGCGCATGATCAACGAAAACCCGCGCCCTTGTATTGCAGCACTTTTGGGAGAATCGGGCTTCGCCGATAACCCCGTTTCTTCTTCGAGCTTGAGCTTTACCATCATTCCTCGCTTGAATGCGGCAGGACGTATGGGCAATGCCCAGTTGGCACTCGATTTGCTGATGTGCGACGATTTCGCTGAAGCGTGTCACCTTTCTGCCGAATTGGAAAACGTGAACACCCAGCGTCGCACCATCGAAGCGGAGCTTGCTGAAGTTGCTTCCGAACAGGCAGAACGCGTCTTTAAAGGCCAGCGTGCCTTGGTGGTTGCTGGCGAGGGCTGGCACGAGGGCGTCAAAGGCATTGTTGCCTCGCGCCTTACCAACCGTTATGGCGTTCCCTCCATTTTGTTCACTATCGAAGGGGACGAAGCCCATGGTTCTGGCCGTAGCGTTGGTGACGTTAACCTGTTCGAGGCAGTTTCCTCGTGTCAGGACATCCTTACGCGTTTCGGCGGACACCACGCTGCTGTGGGCGTTACGCTGCCCGCTTCTAAGCTCTCCGAGTTTTCGGAACGCTTGTGCGCCTACATGGACAAGCTTCCGCCCGAAGATTTCATTCCCCGCATTGAAGTGGATGCCAGCTTGGATCTTTCCGAGCTTACGCTGGAAAACGTGGCAAAGCTCGATTTGCTCGCCCCGTTTGGGCAGGAAAACCCCAGCCCTCATTTTCTGGCGCATGGCGTGGTTATTTCCGGGGGTAGGGCAGTGGGTGCCGATAAGACGCATCTTTCCTGCACGCTTACCGACGGGGTGAACTCTCTTTCCAGCATTATGTTCCATTGTCCTGACATCTCGGGGCTGTTGGGGTGCGGATGTGCGCTCGACGCGGTGTTCGAGTTGCAGATAGACAGCTGGCGTGGGCGCCGTTCGGTCAAGGCAGTTATTTCTTCTCTCAAGCCCCTCACGCCCTGCAGCGCGCTTGAAACGTGCTTGGGCGAAGACAAGGAATTCGTTTCAGGTTTGGTTGCTGCCGAAGAAGACGAAACCCAAGGCGAAGATGCAACTAGCCTTATCGCTCCGGAATCCGATCGTCTTATGTGGCAGGAATACGCCAAGGCCGATCCTGCGGGTTTTCGCGCCGCATTGATAGGCGCGTTCTTGGGCGAAGCCCAGCTGCACGATTCGCAGCAGCGCACCTTGGACGTTCTTGATGCAGGCAATTCCGCTTTAGCCATCATGGGAACAGGACGCGGCAAATCGCTCATTTTCCATATCCACGCCGTTGAGCAGGCCCTTGCTCATGGTAAAGCAAGCTTGTTCGTGTATCCCCTGCGTGCCCTTGTTGCCGACCAGTCGTTCCATCTGGACAGAACGCTCGGTTCGTTTGGCATCCGGTCTGAAGTGCTTACGGGCGCTTCTACGCCGGAAGAGCGTGCTGCGGTTATGGCTGGTCTTGCTGCTCATGAAGTCGACATCGTGCTTACCACGCCTGAATACCTGGCGTTCCATGCGGCCGATTTTGCTGTTACCGGGTCTATCGACTTTGCGGTAATCGACGAAGCTCATCATGTGGGAACCTCGAAGGCAGGGTTCCGCCCCTTCTATGCTCGCTTGGGCGAATCTATTGCGGCATTGGGGTCTCCTCAGGTGCTTGCAGTTACCGCAACGGCAAACAGCGAAGTGAAACAGTGCATTTGCGAAGCATTCCGTATATCGCCCGAATGCGTGGTGGTAGATAAACACGAGCGCGCCAACCTCGCAGTGGTCGATCAGCGCAATATGAAGAAGCGTGAGCGCTATTTGGTTAACCTGGTAGCGCAGGGCGAAAAAACCCTGATCTACGTTAATTCACGCATGGAAACCATTGCACTAACCCGAAGCCTTCGCAAGCAGGAGCCCCATATCGCCTCGCTGATCGGCTTTTATAACGCTGGTCTTTCTCGCTCCGAGCGCGAGCGTGTTGAATCGTTGTTCCGTGAAGGTGGCTTGCAGGTGCTGGTTGCAACTTCTGCCTTTGGTGAAGGGGTTGACATCCCAGGCGTTCGTCATGTGGTGCTGTACCATCTGCCTTTTAGCGAGGTTGAGTTCAATCAGATGGCGGGTCGTGCGGGTCGCGATGGCCAGCCGGCGCAGATCCATTTGCTGTTCGGTAGGGGCGATGCGCAGCTCAACGCTGGCATTTTGGATGATGCTGCTCCCACCCATGATGGAATGGCGCAAATTTATCGAGGGCTTCGCACCCTTCAGCGCAAACATGGGCAAGGCTTTTTTACCCTCGACGCGGAGGGTGCGGCGAAGAGCTCTTCCCGTTTGTTGGGTGCCGTTATTACCGCTACACAGGTAGAGTGCGGCATTTCGGTGTTCGAGGAATTGGGGCTTATCAAAACTCAAGGTTGCGCAGGGGTTTCGGGTAAAGAACGAAGCATCAATGTCGTAGACTATAAGGGTAAGGTTGAACTGGACGATAGCGTGCGCTATCGCGAAGGCATGGATGAGCGCGAATCGTTCGCGACCTTCAAGGATTGGGTGCTTTCCAGCTCTGCGGAAGAACTGCAGGGCCGCATAAGGCGCCCTCTGCTTCCCACTACGAACTCCCAGGAGGAACGATAGCCATGTCAGATGCCAACGAACTTCATCCGGTTGGATTAGTGGCTTCGTCTGTTGACCCAACCATCAAATCGGCCACTTCGGCGCCAGTCGGCTCCGACCCGAAGGAGCGCTTCAAGGCGCTTGAGGGCTTGGCTTCTACCTATTTGGACAAAGACGAATTGGCTTTGCTGGAAAAGGCCTTCCGCTTTGCCGAGGAAATGCATGCTGGCCAGAAACGTAAATCGGGCGAAGCATTCGTAATCCATCCCGTGGAGGTTGCCATTATCTTGGCCGACCTTCACATGGACGTGGAAACGCTTATTGCCGCCCTGCTGCACGACACGGTGGAAGACACTGTTGCCACCAAGCAGCAGGTGGCCGAAATGTTCGGTGATTCGGTTGCCGAATTGGTTGACGGCGTAACCAAGATCACCAAGATCGAGGTGGAAACGCTTTCCGACGAGCAGGCTGAAACGTTCCGCAAGATGCTCGTTGCCATGAGCAAAGACATCCGCGTTATCGTTATCAAACTCGCCGACCGCTTGCACAATATGCGCACGCTTTCGGCCCTTCGCGAAGACAGGCGTATTTTCAAGGCGCGCGAAACGCTGGAAATCTATGCCCCCATTGCGCATCGCTTAGGCATCAGCTCCATCAAATGGGAATTGGAAGACCTAGCGTTCTTCTATCTGGAGCCCGCTAAGTTCAAACAGGTTTCTCGCATGGTTGCCGAAACGCGCCGTGAACGCGAGGAGTATTTGGAAAAGGTCATTTCCATTCTCCATGGCGAAATGGACAAGATCGGCGTGGGGTCTCAGATCATGGGACGCCCAAAGCACCTGTATTCCATCTATCAAAAGATGTCGAAGAAGGGCAAAGGCTTTTCCGAGATCTACGACCTTATCGCTGTGCGCATCATCACCACTTCGGTGAAAGACTGCTATTCGGCGTTGGGCGCGGTTCACAGTTTGTGGCATCCAATGCCTGGGCGCTTCAAAGACTACATCGCTATGCCGAAGTTCAACATGTACCAGAGCTTGCACACTACGGTTATCGGTCCGGCTGGTAGGCCTCTCGAAGTGCAGATTCGCACCGAGGAAATGCACCGCATGAGCGAATACGGCGTTGCCGCGCACTGGCGCTATAAGGAAAAGGGCGGCAAGGGCGCCGAATCGGCGTTCGATAAACAAATTGCCTGGTTGCGTGAAATGGTCGACTGGCAAGACGAAACTAAAGACTCGCGTGAATTCCTGAAGTCGCTCAAGACCGACCTTGATCCGAAAGAGGTGTATGTCTTTACGCCTAAGGGCAAGGCTATGAGCTTGCGCTTTGGTTCAACTCCGGTCGATTTCGCTTTCGCCATTCATACGGAAGTGGGCTACCACTGTGTTGGCGCGAAGGTCAACGGTTCCATTGTGCCGCTTTCCTATAAGCTGCAGATGGGCGACCGCGTGGAAATCCTCACCCAGAAAAGCGCTACGCCTTCTCGCGACTGGCTGAACATCGTGAAAACGCCTTCGGCTCGCTCGAAGATCCGTTCCTTCTTTGCCAAGATCAGTCGTTCCGACGACATGCAAGAAGGTCGCGACATCCTTATGCGTGAAATGCGCAAGCACGGCTTCGGTATTTCAAGTGCTCAGAGCATGCGCGCAATGCGCGAAGTTGCCGAAGCTATGGGATACAAAGATGCCGACGATATGCTGGTTAACATCGGCACTGGTAAGGAAGCGCCGATGCATGTGGCTAACCGCATGCTGAAGCTGCTGGTAGACAACGGCACCGAAGACGCTTCGAAGCCCCTTATGGGAACATCAGCCTCGTCTACGGGCAAGATGCCGCCTATGCTTACGAGCGTCAAGCGTCCGAAGAAGCATGAAACCCATTCCTCGAACGGCGTGGTGGTTCGTGGCATCGACGATGTCTTGGTGCGTCTTTCCCGTTGCTGCAACCCTGTTCCCGGTGACAAGATCGTGGGCTTTGTTACCCGCGGCCGCGGTGTTTCGGTTCATCGCGACGATTGTCCCAACGCTGCTGCGCTCAAGCAGCATCCCGAGCGCATCATCGAAGTGTTCTGGGAAGAAGACGGCCCCTCGGGCGACACTTCGTTCAACGTGCAAATTTTCGTTGAGGCGCTTGATCGTTTGAATCTTCTTATGGACGTTGCCTCGGTGCTGTCCGAGCACGGTGCCAACGTTCTTTCCGTTAATACGAATACGCATCGCGACGGCATGGTTGAAATGCGTTTCTTGTTCCAGGTTTCCGATACGGCGGTTATCGAGCGCATCCTTTCAAAGCTTCGTGCGGTGGATGGCGTGTTTGATGCCCATCGTATGATGCCTGGCACAGCATCTTCTAAGTAGCTATTTTAGAAAGGTTTTGACAATGAAGCTATCAGTGAAAAGAGACGGACATACGTTCCGTGTAACGGGCGCCGCCGTTGACATCAAGTATCTGGTGCTGGGCCCCATTGAAAACAACACTTTCATTATTTCTGATGATGCAGCCACCTTCGTGGTTGATCCGTCCGATAATGCTTCTGCAATCGTTAAGGCATTGGGCAACAAAAAGCTCGATGCCATTGTGGTGACGCACCATCATTCTGATCACACCAGCGCCCTTGCCGATTTGAAGGCTATGACGAACGCCCCTGTGTATGCTTCGGCAATTGATGCTCCCGTTATCGAGAACCAGCCAGCAGGGGAGTTCCCTCCCACCAAGTCATGCAAGGTTGATCATCTCTTGAAAGATGGCGATAAGCTGCGCCTGGGCAATATGGCATGGCGCGTTATTGCCACGCCTGGCCATACGCCGGGCGGAATCTGCCTGTTCCTTGAATCGGATTCGGGCAAGTACCTTGATGGCGCTAATGTTCTTATTGCGGGAGACACGTTGTTCTGCGCCTCTATCGGCCGAACTGATTTCCCGGGCGGTAATGCTAAGCAGATGCGTGCATCGTTGCGCAAGCTTTCCCAGCTGCCCGATGAAACGCTGGTTTTGACGGGTCACAACTCTTTGACAACAATTGGCGACGAGCAGAGGCGGGTGGTTGCCTACTACTGTTAAACTTGCGCTGCGCTTTGTAAGTGCATGCGCATAGAGCGGACGAGACTGCTGCGGCAATCCGCGGCATCGGACCTTGGAGGGGTCATGGCCGGAATCGGTAGAAAAAAGAAGAAGAAGTTCGACTATTACGATGCATTTGAGGCTCAGGCAGCTTTATGCGTTAAAGAAGCGAAGCTACTAAAGGAAATTGTGCATGACTTCGAGTCTGCGGCGGAACTTGAAAAGGAGCTGTCCCGCGCTCATGCTATCGAACGCGAAGCCGATGGCGTATGTCATAGCGTGTTCGAAGCGCTGCTTCCCGATTTCGTGACGCCGCTCGACCGTGAAGACATCATTGCTATGACGGAAAGCCTCGACGAGATCATCGATATGACCGAAGAGGTTATCCAGAACTTCTATATGTTCGATATTCACTTCATGCATGAAGATGCCAAGAAATTTTCTAAGCTCATCGTTCGTGCGTGTGAGGCGTTAAGCGAAGCTATGGTTGACTTCCGTAACTGCAAGAAGGCATCCGAAAAGCTTAATTCCTTGCTGGTACGCGTGAACGATATTGAAGACGAAGCCGATGCGCTGTTCCTGAACATCATTCGCGAGCTGTACATTAAGGAATGCGACAACCCCATGCGCGTTTCGGTATGGACGCGCTTGTTCGAAGCAATGGAAGATTGCGTCGACCAGTGTGAAGCGGTTGCCAACAAGATGAGCATGATCATGGTGAAGTACGCCTAACGCTCAACTCAAGGTTAGGCAAGGCCCTTCGGTTCGCGGATGAATCGAAGGGCCTTGTGCGTTTTGGGCGCAACGTTTGTTTGTCTTGGAACTTTGCCCAATCGCTGAATCGCCCCCGCCTTATTCTTCCCGATTGCAGTGGTGGTCCAGGGTCTGCTTTCAATGCCTCGTGCGGAGCGAATTGAGCGCTTTAGCGGGCGCCGCGGTTCGTTTCCCGATCATGCGTGCCGTTTTGTTTCCTGTTTGCTTCTAATCTTTTGTGACAGGGTTTCCCGCTAGGTGCTTTTGGTAATATGTAAGAGTTATCCCATACGAGGAAAGAAGACGATGGCACTTATAGTTTCAAAGTTTGGTGGCACTTCGGTTGCCTCCCCAGAACGAATCAAAAATGTGGCAAAGCGTCTTATTGCCATGAAGCAGGAAGGCAACGACGTTGTTGCTGTAGTTTCCGCAATGGGCAAAACCACCGACGAACTGGTGGGTCTTGCCGCTGCATTGAACGATCATCCCTCCAAACGCGAAATGGATATGTTGCTCTCCACGGGCGAGCAGGTAAGCATGTCGCTTTTGGCCATGGCTATTCAGGCACTGGGCTACAACTCAATCAGCTTTACCGGATGGCAGGCCGGCATTACTACCGACGATGTTTTCTCAAGCGCTAAAATCGAAGACATTAATGCTGACCGAATCCGCGGTGCTCTTGATACGGGTGCAATTGTGGTTGTTGCCGGCTTCCAGGGCATTTCAACCGATGGCGATATCACTACACTTGGCCGCGGCGGTTCTGACACTACAGCAGTTGCTCTTGCCTGCGGTATTAGTGCCGATGTATGCGAGATTTATTCCGATGTAGAAGGCATTTACACAGCCGACCCGCGCGTTTGCCCTCGTGCTAAGAAGCTCAACCGTATCTCATACGATGATATGCTTGAGCTTTCCAGTGGCGGCGCTGGTGTTCTGCAGTCGCGCGCTGTGGAATTCGCTCGTAAATATCATGTTGTAATCCATTCCCGCTCTGCTTTCTCTGACGCAGAGGGAACGCTTATCGAGGAGGTTGTTCCTTCTATGGAACAGGCAGTAATTTCCGGCATTGCACACGATACATCCGAAATGAAGATCACACTGCGTGGCCTTCCCGATGAAGTTGGCATGGCAGCTCAGCTGTTCTCTATCCTTGCGGGCAACAATGTTTCGGTTGACATGATCATCCAGAACACCACAAACGATGGTAAGGCGAACATTTCCTTCACCTTCCCCGGCTCCCAGAAAGAACAGGCTCTGGAAGCTGTTGATACCCTGGTTAAGAAGTTCGGCGCTACCGCTTTGATGGACGAAAACATTGCCAAGGTTTCCCTGGTGGGTACGGGCATGAAATCCGCTCCTGGCGTTGCCGCTAAGGCGTTCGGCGCGTTGGCTGAAAACCATATCAACATTTTGATGATTTCCACCAGCCCCATTCGTATCTCCATCGTGGTCGAAGGCAGTCAGGTAGATGCAGCGGTGCGTTGCCTGCACACTGCATTTGGCTTGGACTCCGACACCATCTTCGAGGAAACCCAGCTTTCCCCCGAGGAAATCGCCGCAAAGATGGCAAAGGGCCGATAACTGGGAATATAGGAAAAGCCCCCGTTTTCCTGCCTAGCCATAGGACACAGAGGCAAGGCCTCGCTTGCGCGTTTTGCTGCAAGCGAGGCCTTTTTGCGTGAGAAAACGGGACCTTACCCCCCCC
>OLNU01000505.1_pt1 | contig 36175 bp, 28 predicted proteins | sample 1672241 | NCBI WGS metagenome assembly OLNU01 (sample SAMEA3136663, study PRJEB25190) | human gut metagenome | biome: human gut; feature: human-associated habitat; material: faeces | place: Austria | collected 2013 | reverse complement strand
TTGGTCATAAGATCCTGTCATTATACCTACCCCGCCATTATTTTCCAGTGTTTTCCGTACGGCCTGTGACATAGCCTGTGTCTGTCCCGTTACAGTCTCACCTAAAGAATATATGTTTTCTACATAATTTTCTATTTCCATTTTATAAAAAGCCTCTCTTCGTCTTATGCCTTCTTCATCCTGCTTTTATCTGTATCTTCCAAATTAGATTCATTTATTACCAAGCCCTCTCCATGTCCGTCTGGCTTTTTGTGGGAAAGCAGTACTACCGTCTCGACATGCGCGGTACCAGGGAACATATCGACGGGGGTGACGGCCTCAATATTATAGTCCTCGGCGGTAAACTGCTTTAAATCGCGGGCGAGGGTGGCGGGATCGCAGGAGACATAGACGACGCGTGTGGGGCGCATGGCGGCGATGGTCGTGATAACGGCGGCATCGCAGCCCTTGCGCGGAGGGTCGATGACGATGACGTCGGGGCGCTCGCCGCGCTCGTAGAGGATGCGCGCGGCGTCTTTGGCGTCACCGCAAAGGAACTCGGCGTTCGTGACATGGTTGTGCGCGGCGTTTTTGCGGGCATTTTCAACAGCGGAGGGGATAATCTCCGCGCCGATGAGCTTCTTCGCGCGGCTCGCCATGGAAAGACCGATGGTGCCGGTGCCGCAGTAGAGGTCAAGCAGCGTTTCCGCACCTGTAAGCCCGGCGTACTCTGCGGCCTTGTTGTAAAGCGCCTCCGCCTGCGTGCGGTTCACCTGATAAAACGCGTGGGGCGAAATTTCAAACTCCAGCCTGCAGAGCGTATCGCGGATCGTTGGCTTGCCCCACAGCGTGCGCAGCTCGCGACCCAAAACGACATTTGTGCGCTCGCGGTTGATGTTTAACACAATGCCGGTAATTTCCGGCACAGCCTCGTGCAGCATTTTGACGAGCAAGTCTTCCCCGTGCAGCTTTGCGCCGTTCGCGACGATGCACACGAGCACCTCACCGCTCTTTTCGCCGCAGCGCATGTAAAGGTGGCGCAGAACGCCGCTGTGCGCCGCTTCATCGTAGATGCTCTCCCCGCTCAGTTTTTGCCACGCGCGGAACGCTTCCGCCGCGCGATCAAACACCTCGGGCTGCAAAAGGCAGGTGTGCGTGTCGATGATACGGTGGGAATTCACGGCGTAAAAGCCCATCTGCATTTCGCCGTTTTTGGAAAGCCCGATGGGCAGCTGGCATTTGTTGCGGTAGCGCGTGCGGGACGGCGCGCCGAGGATCGGCTCCATGGGAATATTTTCAAAGCCGCCGATGCGCTCCAAGGCATCGCGGACACGCTGCGTTTTGATCTTCAGCTCCGCTTCATACGTGATGTGGCGGTAAACGCAGCCGCCGCACGGGCCTGCAATGGGACAATCCGGTGTGGTGCGATCGGGCGACGGCGTAAGCAGCTCCTCGAGCCGCCCGAATGCGTACTTTTTGAGGACTTTTACGACGCGCACGACGCAGCGGTCGCCCACGGCGGTACCGGGCACGAACACGGCCATGCCATCTGCGCGGCAGATGCCGCTGCCCTCGGCGGTCATGGCGGTGATCTCCGCTTCAAACAAATCATTTTTCTTTATCATGGAAAAACCTCCGTCAAACACAAAATTCTCTTTTTCATGTATAAAGCAGAGAACATGCGGGTAATTTAAGGGTGAGATACGATTTTAAACGGCTTATGTGGAAAAACGCGGTCAATTTATATGTGCAAAATATACACAAATTTTTATTTTGATTTGTGCGACAATAGCAAAAGGGAGATTGTTTCAGAAACCGTTGACAATCGATATTTCAGTCGCTATAATAGAGACATAACAAATGACAACGAGCTCTGCGGTAAACGTTACCGCGACTTTTCAATACAACTCCTCCCCAAAAGAGAGCAAAAGGCGAGATTCATTTCTCGCCTTTTGCTCTTTTCTGCATTACTTTTTACAGAAGGCTTTTGAAGTCTCCGCAAAAAGCGAAAAGAGCGGTAAAATCACGAAACGACGCTCTGCGGCGTGCCGTTCCGGAACGCTTTCAGGTTCTCGGCAACAGTCTTAATGAGACGGGCGCGCGCGTCTCGGGACGCCCACGCGATGTGCGGCGTGACGATACAGTTTTGGGCGGTGAGCAGCGGGTCATCCTTTTTCGGCGGCTCGTGCACAAGGACGTCAAGCCCCGCTCCGGCGATGCGGCCACTATTCAGCGCCTCGGCAAGGGCAGCTTCGTCCACAACTGCGCCGCGCGCCGTATTGATAAGGAACGCAGTGGGCTTCATCAGGTTAAGGCGCTCCGCATTCACAAGCTCGCGGGTCTCGTCCGTGAGCGGGCAATGCAGCGAGACGACATCGGCATTTTTGAAAAGCGCGTCGAGCTCCGCCCACTGATAACGCTCGGGCAGCTCCCGTTTCGTGCGGCTGTATACGAGAATTTTCATGCCGAGCGCCGCGCCGAGCTTTGCGACGGTCTGCCCGATATGTCCGAAGCCGACGATGCCGAGCGTTTTGCCGTACAGCTCAAACAGCGGGTGCGTGCTGTGGCTCATCGTTTCGGCCTTATCCCAGTCGCCGCCGCGGGTGGCGGCGCTTATTTTTTCGGTGTGATTGCACAGCTCCAAAAGCAGCGCAAACGCCTGCTGCGCGACGGTCTCCACGCAATAAAGCGGCACATTGCACACGGTGATGCCCAGTTCTCCTGCGGCTTTGACATCGACAGTATTATACCCCGTTGCAAGAAGGCCAATAAAGCGCAGCTTCGGCAATTTCTGCATGATTTCGCGGCTTATAACATTGCGGTTCAAGATGACAGCTTCGGCGTCCTTTGCGCGCTCTACGATTTCTTCGGGCTTAGTGGAGTCATACACGGTGACGCTGCCGAGTGCCCTGAGCGGCGCCCACGAGACGTCGCCGGGGTTTGTAGAGCCGCCGTCCAAAATAACGATATGCATAGCGAGGTCCTTTCTGTTTTCATTTTTTATCCTACATGTAAAAACGTGTTATAGTTCTTTCTAACGGCCGTTTCTGACCGCCGTTTAAAAAACCCCTTGATAGGGCATCTTACGGCTGAACAGTCCCCCGGACTGTTCGGGCTCGTCGCTTCTTTCGCTTGCTATTATACCGCATTTTGTTTTTTGTTTCAACGATTTTGCGCGCCGTTTGTCAAAGGATTTTGTCATCCTCTACACATATTTGCAGTTTTTAAAACTTAGAATTGCAATTTCACAAAAATCCGATTATAATAATTCTGTTAAGCGGGAAACGTTTTCACAGCGTTTGCCGCCTGTGTATTTTCGGCAGATAAACAGAACACAAACAGCAGAATACCGCGGTTTGCGGAGGAACGGGGGACTTCTATGAACTACGATCGAACACCATTTGAAACGGACAAGCCCGGCGAGGAATGCGGTGTTTTCGGCGCATACGATTTTGACGGACACGACATTTCTTCTTCCATTTATTACGGATTATTCGCCTTGCAGCACCGCGGACAGGAAAGCTGCGGCATCGCCGTCAGCGACACCGAGGGCCCCAAAGGCAAGGTGGATTACTACAAGGACATGGGCCTTGTAAACGAGGTATTCGACGAGGAGCGTCTCAATCGCCTGCACGGCAATATCGGCGTGGGCCATGTGCGCTACTCCACCGCCGGCGCGAGCAACCGCGAAAACGCGCAGCCGCTCATCATCCACTATATCAAGGGCACGCTGGCCGTAGCGCACAACGGCAACCTGACAAATGCCGTTGACCTCCGCGAAAAACTAAAGTACAGCGGCGCTATTTTCCAAACGACCATCGATTCCGAGACGATCGCCTACTACATCGCACGCGAGCGCGTACAGACGAAAAACGTACAGGAGGCCGTCAGCCGCACGATGGACAAAATTGAGGGTGCCTATGCCCTCGCGGTCATGTCCCCCCGCAAGCTGATCGGCGCGCGCGATCCCTATGGCTTCAAGCCCCTATGTATCGGCAAGCGCGACAACACGTATTTCCTCTCCAGCGAGACCTGTGCGCTTGACGCCGTGGGCGCGGAATTCGTCCGCGACGTAGAGCCGGGCGAGATTGTCACCATCACGCCGAACGGCATTCTCTCCGACAAATCGCACTGCCTCCCCGCCGAAAAGCAGGGGCGCTGCATTTTTGAGTACATTTATTTCGCCCGCCCGGACAGCCGCATTGACGGCATCAACGTGTATTTCGCACGTCTGCTTGCCGGCCGTTTCCTCGCGAAAGATTCCCCCGTGGATGCGGACATCGTCGTCGGCGTGCCGGAATCCGGCAACGCGGCAGCACAGGGCTACGCCATGGAATCCGGCATCCCCTACGGCACGGCATTCGTGAAAAACAACTACGTCGGCCGCACATTCATCAAACCGAAGCAGAGCAGCCGTGAATCCAGCGTGCGCGTTAAATTAAATGTCCTGCGCGAGGTTGTCAAGGATAAGCGCGTCATCCTCATCGATGACTCCATCGTGCGCGGCACGACGAGCGACCAGATTGTGAACATGCTGAAAGACGCCGGCGCAAAAGAGGTGCACATGCGCATCAGCTCGCCCCCGTTCCTGTGGCCGTGTTACTTTGGCATCGATGTGCCGGAGCGCCACCAGCTTATCGCCTATAATCACACGGTCGACGAGATCTGCAAGGAGATCGGCGCAGATACGCTCGGCTATTTACGTTTAGAGCGTCTGCCGGAAATGGTGAACGGTCTCGGCATCTGCACGGGCTGCTTTACGGGCGACTACCCCATTCCCGCCCCGGAAGAAGACATTCGCGGCGAATACGAAGCGTAATGCGTCTCTGTCGGCGAAAAGGCTCTGCTCACAAACGCGTGGTGGATTATCGTCATTCCCGGCGTGTTCCTCATCGCAACACTCCTTTGCATCACCAGCCTCGGCAGCGCCCTGCAAACGGGTTTGAGCCGCCGCCACAGCAATTTGTAAAATCGAATTTACCTGTATACACAAAAACGCTCCCGGCATAAATGTAGATGTCCATAAAACAGCATCAGTCCCGGCAGTAATGTCTGTCGGGATTGTTCTTGCCGTACATTGAAGCCATATGATATGATTAAACAGACTGATAAACTTGAGTTTATTTGATTAAGGAGAATTGAAAATAATGTTGGAATTAAAAAGATTGTCAGTTGATGATGGCTTAGATATTTACACAATGCTGCAAGAGATCCCTGCTGAAGAAAATGGATTAATTAACAAAGCCAACGGATTAACATTTGATGAGTATAAAGAATGGCTGATTGTAAAACAGAGGGATTCTGAGCAAGAAGGGATTGTAGATGGCTGGAAAGTGCCTTCTACAACTTTTTGGCTATATGCTGATGGTATTCCGGTTGGATTTGGTTCTGTCAGACATTTTTTGACTGAGGCACTGAGAAAAGCAGGAGGAAATATCGGGTACGGAATTGCACCAGCGTTTCGTGGAAAAGGATATGGAAAAGAACTGCTGAGATTATTGCTTAATGAAGCGAAAGAAATGGGAATAGATAAAGTGTTAGTAACCATTCTTTTAGATAACATAGCATCTCAAGCTGTGGCAATAGCAAACGGAGGTGTTGTTACTGAAAGAACTGACGAGAGAGTTTTCATTTGGATTGATACTAAGAAATAAAAAGGAAAATCAATTCCAATTTGTCAAACAGTAAGGGCGCACTTCTATACACCATTCGGTGTAGTGCGGTAATGTGCGATTTTGCACCGCATCCAAGCCTCCCGCGTCAGAGGGAGCCATGGATATTCCAGCCCTAACATAAAAAAAGAATCCGACCTTTGATTGCAGCCATAGGTCGGATTCACTTTTTTATGAGCAACCAGCTAAAAACCGGGAGCATTTTTCGTTTCGTGTTTTAGCAGCAAAGGTGCCGCTTCAAAAACAGTCTACTGTATAAGGTTTTTATTCCGCCTTGGAAAGCAGTCCGTCGATGAACTGACGGGCGAGTCTCGCGGAGCGGTTGCCACGCTCCAGCGCAAAGCGCTCCGCGAGCAACTCCAGTTCCTGCGTCGGCATATCGATGCCGTTTTCCTCCGCAAGGTGGCGCACGATGTGCAGGAACGTGTCCTTGTTCGGCTTGCTGAACGTCACGTGGATGCCGAAGCGCTCGGAAAGCGATGCGAGCTCCTGCATCGTATCGTTGCGGTGAATGTCATCGCCCTCACGGTCGGAGAACTTCTCCTTGATGATATGGCGGCGATTACTCGTCGCGTAGATTGCCACGTTCTGCGACTTCGCCGTAACGGAGCCCTCCAGCACCGCTTTCAGCGCATTGAAGTTATCGTCGTCCTTGAGGAACGAAAGGTCGTCGATGAACAGAATAAACTTCAGCGGGTTCGCAGAAAGCTCATCGAGAATTTTCGGGATCGACTGTAACTGATCCTTGCGCACCTCGATGATACGCAAACCCTCGCGCCACAGCGCATTGACGACGGCTTTCACCGTAGACGATTTTCCCGTACCGGCGTCGCCCGTCAGCAAAATGTTCGCCGCGGGTTTACCCTCAAGCAGCGCCTTTGTGTTATCGATGATGATCTGGCGCTCGCGGGCGTAATCCACAAGGTCGGAAAGCTCCGTCTTGTCCGGGTTGCTGACCGGCACGATCTCGGCATTTTCGCCAAGGTAGAACATACGGTTTTTGGCGTAAATGCCGTAGCCGTACTTGCCGATGTTCTCGGTACGCTCTGTGTAGCACGCTTTAATGTCCGGCGCTTCGCTGACAAAGCCGGGTAAAAAGCCCCTATACTCCATCGCGCTGCGCAGCGTTTCCGGCGTGAGCTCCGCCGTCATCTGCAGCGTTTTAAGCTCTTCCAAAACGGCCTCGCGCAGGTAAGCGGGGATCTCTTCCTTTTTGCCCACGGCCTGCACGTAGACGTTTTCGCTGTTTTCGCAGATTTCGCGCACATACGCGCCGAGTATGCCGCCGTTTGCGCGGTACAGCGCAGAGACGAACGACGCATACAGCGCCGGGGACGGCTCTGCGAGATACTTACGCAGACGATTTATAACCGCATCTTCCTGTAATTCTCTGAACACCGCCAGCGTGGAAAGGCGGATGCTCAACTCCTGTAAACTACCCATCAGTTCAAAATCGCCCCCGAAGCACCGCTGGAGACCAGCGCCGCATAGCGCTTCAGGTAGCCGGAAAGCTCTTTCTTCTTCGGCACAAAGTTCTTCATGCGTTCATTGAGGACAGCCTCGTCCACCTTCAGCTCAATTTTGTTCTCCGGAATATTGATGCTGATGATGTCGCCTTCCTCCACAACGCCGATGGGGCCGCCGGAAGCCGCTTCCGGGGAAACATGGCCGACGCACGCGCCGCGCGTTGCGCCGCTGAAACGGCCGTCCGTGATGAGCGCCACGCTGTTGCCGAGACCCATGCCCATGATAGCAGAGGTCGGGTTCAGCATCTCGCGCATACCGGGGCCGCCCTTCGGACCCTCATAGCGGATGACAACGACGTCGCCCGGTACGATCTTGCCCGCGTTGATGGCCGCCTGTGCGTCCTCCTCGCTCTCAAACACGCGTGCCGGGCCTTCATGCACAAGCATCTCCGGCAGAACGGCAGAGCGCTTTACAACGCTGCCCTCCGGCGCAAGATTACCGCGCAGCACGGCGATGCCGCCGGTCTGACTGTACGGATTCTCGATGGGACGGATAACGTTGTGGTTCAGGTTCACGCAATTCTTGATGTTCTCGCCGACGGTCTTGCCGGTCACGGTTATGCAGTCCGTGTGCAGCAGACCCTTTTTGCTCAGCTCGTTCATCACAGCGTACACGCCGCCCGCTTCGTCAAGCTCTTCAACGTACGTTCTGCCCGCCGGTGCCAGATGGCACAGGTTCGGGGTCTTTTCGCTGATCCGGTTTGCGATGTCGAGGTTGATCTCGATGCCGCACTCGTGCGCGATGGCCGGCAGATGCAGCATACTGTTCGTGGAGCAGCCGAGTGCCATATCGACCGTAAGAGCGTTCATGATGGCGTCCTTCGTCATGATGTCACGCGGGCGAATATTCTTTCTCAGCATATCCATGACCGCCATGCCTGCGTGCTTTGCAAGCTCGATACGTGCGGAATATACCGCCGGGATGGTGCCGTTGCCGCGCAGACCCATGCCGAGGGCTTCAGTCAGGCAATTCATGGAGTTTGCGGTGTACATGCCGGAGCAGGAGCCGCATGTCGGGCAGGTCTTGCACTCATATTCGCGCAGCTTTTCTTCGGTAATCTTACCGGCGTTGAATTCGCCCACCGCCTCCGAAATGGAGGAGAAGCTCGTTTTTGTACCGTCTACGTGGCCCGCAAGCATCGGGCCGCCGCTGACAAACACCGTCGGCACGTTAAGGCGCGCCGCCGCCATCAAAAGGCCCGGCACGTTTTTGTCGCAGTTCGGCACCATAACGAGCGCATCAAAGCCGTGTGCCAATGCCATGGCTTCGGTGGAATCCGCAATGAGGTCGCGCGTGACGAGCGAATACTTCATGCCGGTGTGGCCCATTGCAATGCCGTCGCATACCGCGATCGCCGGGAAGACAATCGGCGTGCCGCCTGCCATCGCAACGCCGATCTTTACGGCGTCCACAATCTTATCGATATTCATGTGGCCCGGGACAATCTCGTTATAGGAGCTGACGATGCCGACGAGCGGACGTTCGATCTCCTCTTCCGTGAGGCCCAGAGCATGGTACAGCGCACGGTGCGGCGCGTTCTGCGTACCGATTTTCAGAGAATCACTTTTCATTTTATTTCCTCGATCCGTGAAATTTTGGCTGTGGCGCGGCGTCCCACATGGAAAAACGCGCCGTGTGTAAATAGGGTTTAAGCCATAGAGGAAAACTCCCCTATGGCTATCCCCTTAAAACAGATTCTGTTCAAATCAGTTGTTGATGAGCTTATCCTCGTCGCTCCAGCTGTACAGCTTGCGGATATCCGCGCCCACAGCCTCGCTCGGATGCTCGGAAGCCAGCTTGCGCATTGCGTTGAAGTGTACCTGGCCGCCTGCGGAAGACATGTCGAGCAGGAAGTCCTTTGCGAAGGTGCCGTCCTGAATGTCCTTCAGGATCTTCTTCATGGTCTTCTTCGTCTCCTCGGTGATGATCTTCGGGCCGGTGATGTAATCGCCGTACTCTGCCGTGTTGGAGATGGAGTATCTCATGCCGGCAAAGCCGCTCTGGTAGATGAGGTCAACGATGAGCTTCATCTCGTGGATGCACTCAAAGTACGCGTTTCTCGGGTCGTAGCCTGCCTCAACCAGCGTCTCGAAGCCGGCCTGCATCAGAGCGCAAACGCCGCCGCAGAGAACTGCCTGCTCGCCGAAGAGGTCGGTCTCGGTCTCGGTACGGAACGTGGTCTCCAAAACGCCTGCTCTTGCGCCGCCGATACCGAGTGCATATGCGAGGCCGATGTCCCAAGCGTCGCCCGTTGCATCCTGCTCAACCGCGATGAGGCACGGTACGCCCTTGCCTGCCTGATACTCGCTTCTGACCGTGTGACCCGGGCCCTTCGGCGCGATCATGATGACGTTGACGTTCTTCGGCGGCTTGATGCAACCGAAGTGAATGTTAAAGCCGTGTGCAAATGCCAGGGTCTTGCCCTCGGTCAGGTTCGGCTCAATGCTCTCTTTGTACAGTGCAGCCTGCTTTTCATCGTTGATGAGAATCATGATGATGTCCGCAGCCTTTGCAGCCTCGGCGCTCGTCATGACCTTGAGGCCCTGTGCCTCGGCCTTTGCCCAGCTCTTGGAGCCTTCATACAGACCGACGATAACGTCAACGCCGCTGTCCTTCAGGTTCAGTGCATGTGCGTGACCCTGCGAGCCGTAGCCGATGATGGCAACGGTCTTGCCTGCGAGCTTCTGCAGATCGCAATCCTGCTGATAAAAAATTCTTGCCATGATAAATTACCTCTTTCTGTGCATGAATTGGTATGTTAATTTAAATGGACAAACTAAATTAGAAATTGATGGCCTGACGGATCGTCGTGCTGCCCTTTTCAAGGGAAACATTGCCGGTGCGGCAGATCTCAAGGATCTCGTAGTCGCGCATCAAATCGACGAATTCATCGATTTTTCGCGATTCGGAGGTCAGGCAAAGCATCAGGGAATCCTTGGAGTAATCCATGGTCTTCGCGCCGAACGCGTCCGCCGCGGCAAGGATGTCACTGCGCGTTTTGGAATCGTTTTTCAGCTTAATGAGCATCAGCTCGCAGCTGACGGAGGTGTCCGGGGTGAACTCTTTAATGGAGCAAACGTCCGGCAGCTTATAAAGCTGGTTCACGAGCTGCTGCTTCTGCGTCTCGCCGCCCTCAAACGTGACGGTGATGCGGGAAAGCGCGTTCGATTCCGTTTCGCTGACGGTCAGAGAAATGATGTTGAACTGACGTCTTCTGAACATGCTCGTCACACGGTTCAGCACGCCGAACTGGTTATTGACCAGAACCGCTACGGTATATCGATTCATCTCATTCACCCACCTTCATGATAATATCATCCATGCTGCCGCCCGGCGGGAGCATGGGCAGGACGAATTCGTCCTTATCGATCCTGCAATCGATGACATACGGGCCGTCGCAGCTGAACGCGTGCTCAAACGCCTTGTCGAGCGCCGCCACGGTATCAACAGCCTCGCCGTCCGCGCCGAACGCGCGCGCAAGCGCCACAAAGTCGGTCTTGCGGTCGAGAATCGTGTTGGAATAGTGCTTATTAAAGAACAGCGTCTGCCACTGACGCACCATGCCGAGCACGCCGTTATTCATCAGAAGAATGACAACCGGCACGTTGTAGGTTACGGCAGTGGTGAGTTCGTTGAGACACATGCCGAAGCTGCCGTCACCCGTGACAAGCACGCTGCGCTCGCCTGTGCCGACCGCCGCACCGATGGCCGCACCGAGGCCGAAGCCCATGGTGCCGAGGCCGCCGCTGGAAATGAAGCGGCGCGGCTTTTTAAAGTTCACGTTCTGTGCCGCCCACATCTGGTGCTGGCCGACGTCCGTTGCAACGGCGGTATTCTCGCCGAGGTGCTTGTTCAGCGTCATGATCGCATTGCGGGGCGTAAGGCCCGGGCGAATATCGAGATAATCGTTTTCGGTTTCTTTTAAAGCCTTCACGGCCTTTTCCCAGTCGGGCTTCTGCTCTGCGTTGACGAGCGGAATGAGCTTTTGCAGCGTCAGCTTCACGTCGCCGCGCAGGCCGCAGGCGGAGTTCACGGTTTTCGAGAGCTCGGAGCCGTCCACGTCAATATGGATGATCTGCGCAAGCTTCGCAAACTTCTCGCGGTTGCCCGTCACGCGGTCGTTAAAGCGCACGCCGAGCGAAATGATGAGGTCGGCGTCGTGCATCGCCATGGAAGAAGCGTAGTGGCCGTGCATGCCCTGCATACCGAGGAAACGCGGGTGGTCGGTCGGAATGCCGGAAAGACCCATCAAGGAGCAGCCGATCGGCGCGTCAATCTTCTCGGCGAGCGCCAGCATTTCTTCCTGCGCTTCCGACGTGATGAGACCGCCGCCGAAGTAAATGAACGGACGCTTCGAGGCGTTGATGAGCGCCGCGGCTTCTTTGATGCGCACGTCCTTCGCCGCGTGGCGTTCTTCGGGCTGTACGGGTGCCTGCGGCTCGTAGTCGCAGACCGCTGTCTGCACGTCCTTCGGCACATCGATGAGCACCGGGCCCGGTCTGCCGGACTGCGCAAGCGCAAACGCCTCGCGGATGGTGTCCGCCAGATTCTCCACGGAGCCGACGAAGTAGTTGTGCTTCGTAATGGGCAGCGTCACGCCCGTAATGTCGATCTCCTGGAAGCTGTCCGTGCCGATCTGTGTTGTCGGCACGTTGCCGCAAATCGCGACAAGCGGGATGGAATCGAGGTACGCCGTCGCAATGCCGGTCACAAGGTTCGTTGCGCCCGGGCCGGAAGTGGACATCACCACGCCCACCTTGCCGGTCGCTCTCGCGTAGCCGTCCGCCGCGTGGGCAGCGCCCTGCTCGTGCGCCGTCAGCATGTGGCGAATTTCATTCTGATATTTATAAAGACTGTCGTAAACGTTCAGGATCTGCCCGCCCGGATAACCGAAAACGGTGTCACAACCCTGTTCAATTAAAGTTCTGATGAGGATATCTGCACCTGTAAGCTGCATTCAATTACTCCTTCGTTAAGTATTCAAGGATGAGGTCGCCGCACTTTTTGCAGCCGACCTTCGTCATGCCGTCTTCCATAATGTCGGCAGTACGGTAACCCGCGTCAAGGTACTTGGAAACCGCATGCTCCACCGCATCGGCTTCCTTCGCCATATCGAAGCTGTAACGCAGCATCATGGCGGCGGAAAGAATGGTGCCGATCGGGTTTGCAAGGTCCTGACCCGCAATGTCCGGTGCAGAGCCGTGGATCGGCTCGTACAGGCCGCAGCTCGTCGCACCGAGGCTCGAGGACGGGATCATGCCGATGGAGCCGGTGATCATGGAAGCTTCGTCGGAAAGAATGTCACCGAACATGTTCTCCGTCACGATGACGTCGAACTGTGCCGGATTCTTCACGATCTGCATCGCGCAGTTATCGACGAGCATATCGGTCAGCTCCACGTCGGTGTATTCTTCCGCCAAGCGGTGCATGACCTTCTTCCAAAGGCGGCTCGTGTCGAGCACATTGCTCTTTTCTACGGAGCACAAACGGTGATTGCGCTTTCTTGCCGTCTCAAATCCGATGCGGCCGATGCGCTCGATCTCCGCTTCACTGTACTTCATAATGTCCGTCGCGACCGGCTGGCCGTCTGCATCATCGGTCTTATGCTCGCCAAAATAGATGCCGCCGATGAGCTCGCGCACGATGATGAAATCGATGCCCTTTTCGACAATAGATTTTTTCAGCGGAGAAGCGTCAGAGAGCTGCGGCCAGATCTTCGCCGGGCGGTTGTTGCTGTAAACACCCATACCCGCGCGCAGGCGCAGCAGACCCTTTTCCGGGCGCTTCGGGCCCGGCACGTCGTTCCACTTGTCGCCGCCTACGGCGCCGAGCAGCACACTGTCGGAAGCTACGCACTTATCGAGCATTTCCTGCGGCAGCGGGTCGCCCCACTTATCAATGGCACAGCCGCCCATATCGACGTCTGTATAATGAAAGGTGTGTCCGTACAGCTCTGCAATTTTATCCAGCACGCGGAGCGCTTCGTTTACGATCTCCGGGCCGATGCCGTCGCCGCGGATCACCGCGATGTTCTTCGTCATTTGTTTTCCGCCTCCTTGAGGGATTTCAGCAAGCCGCCTGCTTTGATGATGTTCTGAATGAACGGCGGGAACGGCTGTGCTTTATACGTCTTGCCGGTCGTGATGTCGGTGATGATGCCGGTATCAAAATCGACCGAAACTTCGTCGTTTGCGTTGATCTCGTCTGCCGCTTCCTCGCACTCGAGAATCGGCAGGCCGATATTGATGGCGTTGCGGTAGAAAATACGCGCAAAGCTCTTTGCAATGACGCAACCCGTGCCGCAGGTTTTAATGACGAGCGGTGCGTGCTCACGGGAAGAGCCGCAGCCGAAGTTCCAGCCCGCCACAATGACGTCGCCCTTTTCGACCTTCTTTACGAACTCCTTGTCAATATCCTCCATGCAGTGGAGCGCAAGCTCCTGTGCGTTCGGGGTGTTGAGGTAACGTGCGGGAATGATAACATCTGTATCGACGTTATCGGGATATTTGAAAACCTTGCCCTGTGTGTTCATGCTTACGCCTCCTTATATTCGGTGATGTAGCCGGTCAGCGCGCTGGCTGCCGCCGTGTGCGGAGAAGCCAGGTACACTTCGCTGTCCACATGACCCATGCGGCCGACGAAGTTGCGGTTCGTTGTGGCGATGCAGCGTTCGCCCGCTGCCAGAATGCCCATATAGCCGCCGAGGCACGGACCGCATGTCGGGGTGGAAACAACAGCACCCGCGTCGATAAATGCCGTCACGTAGCCGCGCTCCACGCATTCGCGGTAGATCTGCATCGTGCCCGGAATGATGATGCAGCGGATGCCGTCCGCAATCTTCTTGCCGTTCAAAATGCTGTACGCTGCTTCCATGTCTTCCATTCTGCCGTTCGTGCAGCTGCCGATGACAACCTGATCGACCTTAATATCGTGCAGCTCGCTTGCCGGGTGCGTGTTCTCCGGCAGATGCGGACAGGCGACGGTCGGCACAATCTTTGCGAGATCGATATCGATAACCTTTTCGTATTCCGCGTCGGGGTCTGCTTCGTATACAACCGGCTCGCGTTCGCTTCTGTCCTGTAAATAGGCAAGCGTAATATCGTCCACCGGGAAAATACCGTTTTTCGCACCGGCCTCGATCGCCATATTGCAGATGCACAGGCGGTCGTCCATGGAGAGGTTCTTCACGCCCTCGCCGGTGAACTCCATGCTCTTATACAGCGCGCCGTCCACGCCGATCATGCCGATGATTGTGAGGATAACGTCTTTGCCGCTGCAATTTTCCGGCAGCTTGCCGGTCAGGTTAAATTTGATCGCGGACGGAACCTTAAACCACGCCATGCCCGTTGCCATGCCGGCTGCCATATCCGTAGAGCCAACGCCTGTGGAGAACGCGCCCAGCGCACCGTAGGTACAGGTGTGGCTGTCCGCGCCGATGATGCAGTCGCCGGCGGTCACAATGCCCTGCTCCGGCAAAAGCGCATGCTCAATGCCCATCTTGCCCACGTCATAGAAGTGGCTCACGCAGTGGCTGCACGCAAACTCGCGGCACGTCTTGCTCTGCTCCGCTGCCTTAATATCCTTGTTCGGCACAAAGTGGTCGAGTACGATCGTCACTCTGTCCTTATCGAAAACGTCTGTAAAGCCCGCTTTCTTAAACTCATGGATCGCGACCGGCGTCGTGATGTCGTTGCCGAGCACGATATCCAGCTTTGCATTGATGAGCTGACCGGCGGTAACTTCACTGAGACCCGCGTGTGCCGCAAGAATCTTCTGCGTCATGGTCATTTTCATTTTAGTCTCCCCCTTTAATCATATTGTTGTAAGCGCTCAACAGCGCCTTTGTATTCGCCTTTACAACGTCGGTGTCGGTGCCTGCGCCCCAGAACATTGAACCGTCTTCCTTTTCAAGGCCGATGTACGAAGCCGCCACGCTCTGCGAGCCCTGTCCCTGCATACTGTGCTGGGTAAAGACCTGCAAGGTGTACTCTGCACCGGTGTACGCACGCAGCGCGTTGTTGATCGCGTTGAGGGAACCGTTGCCCTCCGCTTCCATCTCGGTCTCTTCGCCGTCCTTCGCGAACGTGATGCCGATCTTCACGTTGTCCTTGTCGCGCATAAACTCAAAATCCGTCACGGTAACACCGTTCGTCAGATTGAGGTAGTTCTTTTCAAAGATATTCAGAACCTCATCCGGCTTCAGTTCCTTGTGCTCGTGGTCGGAAATACCCTTGCACAGATAGCTGAAGTGCTCGCGCATTTTCGGCGGCAGGTTATAGCCGTACGTCTGCTCCAGCAGATAACCGATGCCGCCCTTGCCGGACTGGGAGTTGACGCGGATAACGTCTGCGTCGTACGTTCTGCCGATGTCCTTCGGGTCGATCGGAATGTACGGTACGTTCCACTGATGCAGCTTATTTTTCGCTCTGTATTTCATGCCCTTTGCAATCGCATCCTGGTGGCTGCCGGAAAACGCCGCAAACACCAGTGCGCCCGCATACGGGGCTCTTTCGTACACATGCATACGCGTGCACTTTTCATATTCGTCCACAAGGTACGGCATGTCGGAGAAGTCAAGCTTCGGGTCAACACCGTGGGAGTACATGTTCATCGCAAGCGTAATGATATCCACGTTGCCGGTACGTTCACCGTTGCCGAACAGCGTACCCTCTACGCGGTCTGCGCCGGCAAGGAGCGCCAGCTCGGTGTCCGCAACGCCCGTGCCGCGGTCGTTGTGCGGGTGCAGAGACAAAGTCACGAATTCACGGTACTTGAGGTTCTCGCTCATGTACTCGACCTGCGAAGCATACACGTGCGGCATGCTCATTTCCACCGTGACCGGCAGATTGATGATGACATTGTTCGTCTCGCTCGGCTCCAGAACGTCGAGAACCGCGTTGCAGACCTCCAGCGCGTATTCCGGTTCGGTGCCCGTAAAGGACTCCGGAGAATACTCAAAGCGGAAGTTGCCTTCGTATTCGGCCGCAAGCTTTTTGACGAGCTTCGCGCCGTCTACGGCGATCTTCTTGATTTCTTCCTTGGACTTCTTAAACACCTGCTCACGCTGTGCAACGCTGACGGAGTTATAGAAGTGGATAATCGCGCTCGGTGCGCCCTTGCACGCGTCGAATGTCTTACGGATGATGTGCTCGCGGCACTGGGTGAGCACCTGCACGGTAACGTCCTCGGGAATCATGTTGTTGTCAATCAGCGTGCGGAGGAACTCATATTCCGTCTCGCTCGCCGCCGGGAAACCGACCTCGATCTCCTTAAAGCCGACCTGCAAAAGCACTTTGTAGTATTCAAGCTTTTCTTCAAGGCTCATCGGGATGACAAGGCTCTGGTTGCCGTCGCGCATATCCACGCTGCACCAGATCGGCGCCTTTTCAATGTGGTCTTTTTCTACCCACTTGTTATATTCTTTCGATACCGGGAAGTACCCGACCTTATATTTGCTTGCGTCCATCATTTTGCTTTCTCCTCTCAACCCTTGGTGGTTCTGAAGCCTGCTTCACGCAGGGCGTTTTTGATCGTTTTCACATGGTTGTTGTCGCGCGTTTCCATTTCGATGCGCAGGAAGCAGCCGTTAATGCTTTCGGTGTTGCCCTTTTCATAGTGCACGCCGGTCACGTTGCCGCCGCAGTCCGCGATGATTGAAGAGATCTCCTTGAGCTGACCGGGCTTGTCGATAAGCTCGATGAGGAGGCTCGCGGAACGGCCGGAGTTCATCAGGCCGCGGTCAATCACGCGGGAAAGGCTCGTCACGTCGATGTTGCCGCCGGAGACGATGCACACAACGCGCTTGCCCTTTAAATCAAATTTATTGAACATCACGGCGGCAACGGAAGCAGCGCCCGCGCCCTCCGCAATCATTTTCTGCTTTTCGATGAGTGCCAAGATTGCGCTCGAAACTTCGTCCTCGCTCACCAGCGCGATGTCATCCACATATTTTTTGACAATCTCAAACGTGTTGTCACCCGGGCGCTTTACGGCGATGCCGTCCGCCACGGTCTGCACGGTGTCGAGTGTCTCGATCTTGCCGTCGTGAATGGAGTTGTACATGCTCGGTGCGCCGGTCATCTGTACGCCGTACACCTTCACGCTCGGGCGGATGTGCTTTGCGGTATACGCAATGCCGGAGATGAGTCCGCCGCCGCCCACCGGCACCACAATGGCATCGATATTGTCAAGGTCATTCAGAACCTCCAGCGCGATGGTGCCTTGGCCCGCGATAACGTCTTCGTCGTCAAACGGGTGCACGAACGTATAGCCCTCTTTTTCTTTCAATTCAATCGCCTTGTTATACGCGTCGTCGTAAACGCCCTCCACAAGGCAAACCTCTGCGCCGTAGCCCTTTGTGGCCTCCACCTTGGAGATCGGTGCGGAGTCCGGCAGACAGATGAGCGATTTGATGCCGTTTTTCGTTGCCGCCAGCGCCACGCCCTGTGCGTGGTTGCCCGCGGAACAGGCAATAACGCCTTTTGCTTTCTCTTCTGCGGAAAGCTGGGAGATCTTATACGCAGAGCCGCGCACCTTAAAAGAGCCGGTGATCTGCAAATTCTCGGGCTTTAGGTACAGGTCGCAATCCGGCGCGATGCCGTAGGTCTTCACGACGTTTGTTTCGCGGATGATGCTCTTTAGAACGGTTTGCGCATCAAATACTTTGTCTAATGATAACATGTTCTTCTGCCTTTCCTGCTGTGTTCGGTTTAAAGCCTTATGAATTTGAAAGTTTGTGCTTTCAAACTTGCAGCTTGTTTTCTTGTTCTTCCGCTTTGAAGTGTAAAAAAACCGCCTCAAAGCCGTTTACGCTTTGAGACGGGTGTAATAACTAAATTATGCACTCGCGGTACCACTCAAATTGCGGAGAACCTCCGCCACTCTTCGAAGTCCAATAACTTCTATGCACTGACGTAGCAATCACGGGATACCCTACTGAATTCGCTGTTCAGGCATCCGGCTCGGAAGGGAGAAATCTTTGCATCTCTGCACCGGTTCACACCTGCCACCGGCTCTCTGAAACAGCTCTGCACAGACAGTCTTCGTCATCGCTTTTTGTTATGAAATTGAATAGATTATAACACCCGCTTTCCCCGTTGTCAATGCTTTTCGACCGCCTTGTCAAAATTTTTCTTTTGTAAGTTTTGCAGGAAACACCTTTTCTCCCATCGTTTTTTCCTTTTTTCGCAAATCGGGCGCTTTTTCCGCAATTCACGCAAAAAGTGTGGAAAACAACGTGCAAAATCCGCAGTTCTGCCATAGCCAAAATAAAAAAGGTATGATAAAATAAGAAGGTTGAAAAATGACTATGTATTTTCGGGTGATTTTCGTGACAAAAAGTATGACAGAGGGTAAGCCCCTCAAGCTTATCCTGCAATTTGCGGTGCCGCTTTTGCTCGGCAACCTCTTGCAGCAAATGTATAATCTGGTTGACGCCGCTATCGTCGGCCGTGTGCTCGGCACCGGCGCACTCGCCGCCGTCGGCGCTACAAGCAGCGTGCAGTTTCTGGTACTCGGTTTCTGCATCGGCATCTGCATCGGCTTCGGTATCCCCATCGCCAAAAGCTTCGGCGCAGAGCGTCTTGATAAAATGCGTTCGTACATTTTCAACTCCGTGCTGCTTACCGCCTTATTCGCGGTGCTCATCACGGCGGTATGTTCTCTGTGCTGCACGCTCATTTTACAAATGCTCTCCGTGCCGCAGGATGTTTTTGACGACGCCTACGCGTATCTCATCGTCATTTTCCTCGGCATCCCCTTTACCTTATTATACAATCTGCTCTCCAGCATCCTGCGCTCCGTCGGTGACAGCCGCACGCCGTTCCTGTTCCTCGCCATCTCGACCGTCCTGAATATCGGTCTTGATCTGCTCTGCATCATTGTCTTCAAGTGGGGCGTTGCGGGCGCGGCGATCGCCACCATCGCAGCGCAGGCGGTCAGCGGCATTCTGTGCCTCATCTATATCCGCTTCCGCGTGCCGCTCCTCACGCTTTCCCGCGCAGACTGCAAAGCGGATGCCGAATCCATCCGTGACCTCGTCGTCATGGGCATCCCCATGGGGCTTCAAACCTCCATCACAGCCATCGGCAGCATGGTCATGCAGGCGGCGAACAACGGCCTCGGCAGCGTGTACGTTTCGGGCTTCACAGCCGGTATGCGCCTAAAGCAGTTCTGCATGTGCCCGTTTGATGCCCTCGGCTCTGCTGTTTCCGTCTTCTGCGGTCAGAATCTCGGTGCAAAAAAGCCGGAGCGCATCCGTCAAGGCGTACGGCTCGGCGTCATCGTCGGCGTCGCCTACGGCTTCTGCATCGGCCTTGTCATGATCTTCTTCGGTCGCAGCATGTCCATGCTCTTTGTTGAATCGAGTGCAGGTGACGTGCTCGACGCTTCCGCAAAATATCTGCGCTGCATGGGCTACTTCTTCTGGAGTCTCGGCATCCTCAACATCTGCCGCATGGCGACACAGGGCATCGGCTTCTCCGGCCGCGCGGTATTCTCCGGCGTAACGGAAATGTTCGCGCGCTCCATCGTCAGCCTCGGCTTTGTCGGCGCGTTCGGCTATACGGCTATCTGTTTCTCGGATCAAACCGCGTGGATCGCCGCCGTGCTCTACATCACCCCTACCTGCCTGCACTGCATTAAGAAAGTCACAAAGCAGATCGAAGCGGAAAAAGCGAACGCCAATCTCTCCGAAAGCGTTGGTTAAAAGTTTTTGATCCAACTTTTTTCAAAAAGTCGGTCAGATTCCAAAGGTGAAACCTTTGGTCGTCGTCCGCAGACGACGAAAACCTTTTGCCTAACCAAAAATCAGGAGTGATAGTAAGCAATGCTTCGCATTGCTAGAACTGTCCGGTGGACAGTTGAACCGCAAGGGACTCAATTAGGGGATCCCTTGAAAGGCTTGCCCTGCAAGCCTTTAGAAAAAGCTCCTCCATCTCAACTATATAAAAGGAACCCATCTATGAACGAAACTATTGTAACACTCAAAAAAGGCGAAGGCCGCGCTTTCAAAGCGGGCGGTCTTTGGATCTATGACAACGAGATCGAAAGCATCCACGGCACGTTCAAAAACGGCGCCGTCGTCACCGTGCAGGAGCAAAACGGCTGCCCGCTCGGCCGCGGCTTCATCAACCAGAACTCCAAGATCCGCGTTCGCATGCTCACCCGCGACGCGTCACAGGAGATTGACGACGCGTTCCTCAAGATGCGCGTGCGCAACGCCTGGGCATACCGCAAGCGCACGGTCGATACCTCCGCCTGCCGCGTCATTTTCGGCGAAGCGGATTTCCTGCCCGGCCTTGTCATCGATAAATTCTCCGATGTCCTCGTCGTCGAGTCCCTCGCGCTCGGCATCGATAAAATGAAGCTGCAGATCGTTGACATCTTAAAGAAAGTCCTGCTCGAAGACGGCATCAAAATTCGTGGCGTATACGAGCGCAGCGACGCCAAAGAGCGATTAAAAGAAGGCATGGACCGCAAAAAGGGCTTCATCGGCGACGAATTCGACACCGATGTCGAGATCGTCGAAAACGGCGTGCGCTACATTGTGGACGTTAAAGACGGCCAGAAGACCGGCTTTTTCCTCGACCAAAAATATAACCGTCTCGCCATGCAGCGCATCTGCAAGGATATGGATGTGCTCGATTGCTTCACACACACGGGCTCCTTCGCGCTGAACGCCGGCATCGCGGGCGCAAAGCACGTCCTTGGTGTAGACGCGTCCGAGCTCGCCGTCGCGCAGGCGCAGAAAAACGCCGCTCTAAATAATCTTTCCGATACGGTCGAGTTCAAGTGCGCCGACGTTTTTGACCTGCTCCCCGCGCTCGAAAACGAAGGCAAGCAGTTCGACGTCGTCATTCTCGATCCCCCGGCGTTCACAAAATCCAAAAACGCCATTAAAAACGCCGTCAAGGGCTACCGCGAGATCAATCTGCGCGGCATGAAGCTCGTCAAGGACGGCGGCTACCTTGCCACCTGCTCCTGCTCGCACTACATGAATGCCGAACTCTTCGCCCAGACCATTGGGCAGGCCGCGCGTGCCGCGCACTGCCGCCTGCGTCAGGTGGAGTTCCGCACCCAGTCGCCGGATCATCCTATTTTGTGGAGTGCCGACGAATCCTATTACCTCAAGTTCTATATTTTTCAAGTCTGCCACGAGCACTGAGGAGGCGCTTTTCCTTGAAATTCACAAACGACCTCGGATCGGATAACATTAAAAGCCTCGTCTGGACCTTGGCCGTCCCCTCCATGCTCTCGCAGCTCGTCAGCGTACTGTACAGCATTGTAGACCGTATGTACATCGGCAATATTCCGAGCAACGGCACGCAGGCGCTCGCGGGCGTCGGCGTGTGCGGCCCCATCGTCACACTCATCTCGTCGTTTGCGTTTCTCGTCGGCATCGGCGGCGCGCCGCTTGTCAGCATCAATCTTGGCGAAAAGAACATAGACGCCGCTAAAAAAGTCATCGCAAACTGCTTCGTGTACATTTTGGCCCTCGCTGTGCCCGTCACGGTGCTGGCCTATATCTTCCGCCGCCCCATTTTGCTCACGTTTGGCGCAACCGAGGCCGTTTACCCCTATGCCGAGACCTACTTTTCGCTCTACCTAATCGGCACGGTCTTCGCCCTCACCGCCACAGGCATGAACCAGTTTATCATCACACAGGGCCACAGCCGCAGCGGCATGCTCTCCGTTTTAATCGGCGCCATCATCAACATTGTGCTCGACCCCATTTTCATCTTCGCTCTCCATATGGGCGTCGCGGGCGCGGCCATCGCCACGGTCATTTCGCAGGTTGCAAGCTGCGCGTTCGTGCTGTGCGTCCTGTTCGGCAAGCATATCGAAGTTCCCATCACATTTGGCGGATACGATTTAAAAGTCATCGGCCGTGTGACGAGCATCGGCATGAGCGCGTTCCTCATTATTCTTTTCGATAACGTCATGCTCATCTCGCTCAACATGATGCTTCAGCGCTACGGCGGCGATAACAGCGACATGCTCCTCACCTGCAACACCATCGTGCAAAGCTTCGAGCTGCTCATCACCATGCCGCTCGGCGGCCTTACCATGGGCACGCAGACCATTTTAGGCTACAATTTAGGCGCACGCCGTCCGGAGAAAATCCTTCGCGCGCAGCGGTACATCTTCGTGATCGCGGTCAGCTTTTGCGCCCTCATGACGCTCGCCGCGCAGATCATTCCGCATCTCTTTGCAGGCATTTTCACCAAAGAACCCGAATACATTGCCATGACGGCACGGCTCATCCGTATTTACACGCTCGGCACCGTGTTGCTTGGCATGCAGTACGAGATTGTGGACGGCTTTACGGGCATGGGCGTCGTCAAAATCGCGCTGCCGCTTTCGGTCTTTCGCAAGGTCGTCTTCTTTGCGTGCATTTTCATCCTGCCGCGCTTCCTGCCCATCGAGCAGATCTTCTTCTGTGAGCCCATCTCGGATATTATCCCGCCGCTCGTCTCCATTTTGGTCTACGCACTCACCATCAAACGCGTTATTAACCGCGGTCCGCAAAAGCAGATCGCCTGACTTCTGTAAATCTTTTCCGAAAGGACTGTTTTAAATGGCATTTCGTTCCGTACCGTATGACTCCCTGTCTTTAAACCCGTTCACAAAAATCGGCAAAGAGTGGGCCCTGCTCACTGCCGGCGATGAAAACGGATTCAACACCATGACCGTCTCCTGGGGCGCCATGGGCTTCATGTGGGGCAAGCCGTCCGTCACCGTGTATATCCGCCCGCAGCGCTACACGAAAGAGTTTGTCGATACCCGCGATACTTTCACGCTCTCGTTCTACCCCGCAGAGAAAAAAGACGCACTCTCCTACCTCGGTAAAGTTTCCGGCCGCGATGAAGACAAGGTCAAAAAAGTCGGCTTCACCCCGGCGTTCACAAACGGCAATGCGTATTTTGAAGAAGCGGAGCTCGTGCTCGTCTGCCGCAAAATGAGCCGCACGCCGTTAAGACCCGAGCAGTTCCTCGACGAAACCGTAGACGGACGCTGGTACCCGGACAAGGACTACCACGAAATGTACATCGCAGAAGTCATCGATGTGCTCGTCAAAGAATCATAAAAAGCACAAAACCGCCGCATACCGGAAAAATTTCGGTATGCGGCGGTTTTCTCATATCTATCCTGTTTTTAAACGCATTCACCGAGGCAATCCTTAATCTCCGTCATGCGCGTCATCTGCTTTACGCCAAACGGACAGCGCTTCGGCCAGTATCGCGTTATCAAATAGTCTTTTTGCGCGTTTTCCTTGCGATTTTGCAGGGATTGTGCTACCATGTTTCCTATAAATTCAAAAAAGGAGGGACACCGTATGACGTTTGTCTCCACAAAAAAATTAGAAAAGCCCATCCCGGAGGGCATGTCCCCGCAGAAAGCACCGTGCGGGTCTGCCTTTGCAAGATAAAAAATTCGGAGGTATTTCCCGTGTCTGATAAACTTCAAAAATCCCCGTTGGCGGTCGTTTTCAATATCGTGCTCGCCGTCGCGCTCGTGCTGTTCCTTATCAGCGCCGCTGTCGTCTTCACGCTCAATTTCCGTCCGCTCTATTATTTTGACGTTGACCATTTAAACATTACCGCCATGTCCGGCCTGCCGCGCGAGGAAATTTTGCAGAACTACAACGTGCTCATCGATTACAACTCCATTTTCGGCACAAAAGTTCTGAATTTCCCCACGCTCGCCATGAGCGAGAGCGGCCGCATCCATTTTGAAGAAGTCAAAAACGTGTTCGGCGTCTTCGAAATCACGCTTATCATCAGCGGTATTTTGAGCCTTGCGGGCATCATCTACCGCCATTTTAAAAAGAACCCGGGGTATCTGCTGCTTTCCGGCATTTTAACGGTCGCCATTCCCGCAGCGCTCGGTGTACTCATCGCCTTAAACTGGGAAACGGTGTTCGTCCTATTCCATAAGATTGTCTTCCATAACAACTATTGGATCTTCGATGCCGCAACAGACCCCGTCATCACCATTTTGCCCGATACCTTTTTCATGCACTGCGCTTTGATGATCTTGGCGCTCGTGGTACTGGGCAGCATCATCTGCCTGCTCGCATACAGGCACGCAAAGCATAAAAAGACGCACACCGCCTAAAGCTTTGCTGAAGCTCCGCTTTTCACGCTCAAATAAGGAGGGATCTGCTTTGCAGACCTATAACTGGCCATATAAAAATGAATTAGACATCACCGAAACGCTTTCCTGCGACGTTTTGGTGCTCGGCGGCGGCCTTGCCGGCTGCTATGCCGCCATCGCGGCGGCACGGCGCGGACAGTCCGTCATCTTAGTGGAAAAAGGTGCCACCGCCCGCAGCGGCAGCGCAGGCACCGGTTTCGACCATTGGGAATCTGCCTGTACGAACCCCTGCTCCACCGTCACGCCGAAGGAAATCGCCGAAGCGTACGTCGATGAGCAGTGCGGCTACTCTAACGGCATCGCGCACTACATCGAGTGCCGCGAGGGCTACGACCGTCTATTAGACCTTGAGTCGTTCGGCGGCAAAGTCCGCGACACCGACGATGAATTCAAGGGCGCAGAGTTCCGCGATGACGAAACGAAGCTGATGTTCGCCTACGATTATAAAAACAAATTCACTCTGCGCGTCTGGGGCAGCACCTTTAAGCCCGCTCTTTTCAAGGAGCTTCTGCGCCTCGGCGTGAAAGTGCTTGACCGCACCGAAGCCACCGCATTGCTCACCACCGCCCGGAACGGCAAAAAGCATGGCGCGGGCGCCTGCGCCATGGACGTGCGCACCGGCAAGTTCTACATTCTCCGCGCCAAAGAGACTGTCCTCACCATGAGCCGCCCGGCGCGCGTCTGGCTTTTTAACCCGGATATGACCGGCCTGTGCGAGTTCCGCCCCATGCAGAGCATCGGCAGTGGCCACGCCATGGGCTACAAGGCCGGCATCGAGTTCACCATGATGGAAAAATCCGTCAAGGGCGAGTTCTCCGCCGCCGGCCGCAGCTTTCCGCCCTACGGCGCAGGCAATAACCACAACACGTGGTATGCCGCAACGATGGTCGACGCCCGCGGCGTGGAAATCCCCTACGTCGACCGCGACGGCAATGAGCTTAAAACCGTCTCCGAGCGCTACTACCCCGCTCCCGGCCAGAAATTTTTCTTAAAGGGCGGCGTCATCGATAACCCCAAGTACGAGTACCGCGGCCCCGAAACGCTCGATTTTGAAGAGCTCATGCGCCGCGGCTACCAGCTGCCGTTCTACGCAGACCTCAGCCGTATGCCCGACGCGGAGCGCCGCGTCATCTGGGGCATGATGGTCGGCGAAGAGGGCAAAACAAAAATTCCGATCCTCAAAAATTACACGGAGCGTGGATTTGACCCCAAAAAGCACATGCTGCAAAGCTACGGCACGGGCTGGCAGTCCGCAAACTTCCTTGAGCAGGAACGGCAGCTGTTCGGCGCGCCGGGCGGCGTTTGGCACGACTGGGACCTCAAAACGAACATCGACGGCATCTACGCCGCCGGCGACCAGCTCTACGCTTCGGACTGCGCCGGTTTCGCCTGCGCCACGGGCTACTACGCCGGCCGCAAAGCCGCCGCAGCTGCCAAAACACTCGATACCCTGCCCGACTATAATGAAGCGGAAGCCGCAGCCGAGCGCGAACGCCTGCTCGCCCCCATCCGCCGCGCAGACGGCATGGATTGGCGCGAACTCAACATGGCCATCTCCAAAGCCATGCAGAACTACTGCGGCGGCGTAAAGTGCGATGCGCTTTTGCATGAGGGTCTCGACCTGCTCGAAAGCTTTGAAACCGAGATCGTCCCGCAGATCAGCTGCAAAAACCCGCACGAGCTCATGCGCGCGCACGAGGTCTTTGACATTTTGACCGTCTCCAAGTTAATTTTGCACGCCTGCCTCTCCCGCAAAACATCGTCCGAGCCGCTGTTTTTCAAGCGCACGGACAGCACCGAGACCGACCCCGAGCGCGACCGCCGCTTCATCACCGTCCGACAAGAAAACGGCGAAGTCATCTACGGCAGCCACCCGCTCTACTATTTCGGCGACCTTGAGACCGAGTACGAAAAGCGCAACGGGGATTACATCAGAACCGAGCAGAAGGGGGCGTATCGGAAATGAGCGAGCTTCAAAACAAAATTCTCACGGCAGAACCCGTGCCGTGCAGCACACACCCGATTCTTTACGATGAAACGAAATGCGTCGGCTGCAACGCCTGCGTCAACATCTGTCAGGTGGATATCCTCATCCCCTCGCCAGAAAAAGGCAAGCACCCCATCGTGCTCTACCCCGGCGAGTGCTACTACTGCGGCGCATGCGTCATGGCGTGCCCGCACGACGGTGCCATCCGCCTCGAGCACCCCCTCATGAACCGCGCAAAGTTCGTCCCCGTCCGCTACCCGGAAGAGAAATAACCAAAACATAAAAACGCAAAAATGCCCTGCCTGTGCCTAAAAAGCACAAGCAGGGCATTTTTCATTTTCTACGGTACCTAATCAAACGGTCGTGCAAAACGCCGCCTTGTTTCTCGAAAGACGTTTTAGAAGATCAGCTGTTGATAAGCTGCTTATACAAACGAATGTAATCGTTTGCGGAGCGGCCCCAACTGTTGTCGCACGCCATTGCGCGCTCCACAAGCACCTTCCAGCCGTCCTTGCTCTCGTTATACGCGTAGATCGCGCGGTGCACGGAGTTCAGCATATCCTGCGTGTCATACGTCTGGAACGTGAAGCCGTTGCCCTTGCCGTCGCCGCTGTCCGTAATGGAGTCCTTCAGGCCGCCCGTTTCGCGTACGACCGGAATGGAACCGTAGCGCAGCGCCACCATCTGTGAAAGACCGCACGGCTCGCTCTTGCTCGGCATCAGGAAAATATCGGAGCCGCCGTAGATCTTGCGCGCAAGCTCCGGCACAAAGCCCTGGCACAGCACAAATCTGCCCGGATACTTCGCCTGCATCTCTTTAAAGAACTGCTCATACTCCCAGTCGCCGCTGCCAAGGACCACAAACTGCGCATTCGAGTACGTCATGATGTTGTCCACGCCGCCCTTTACAAGGTCAAGGCCCTTGTGGGAGACAAGGCGCGTTACCATACCGATGAGCGGCACATCCGGGTCAACGGCAAGGCCGAGGCGCTCCTGCAGCTTTGCCTTGTTGACGGCTTTGCCCTCCAGGTGCTTTGCGTCATACGTCTCATACAGGTTCTTGTCCGTCGCCGGGTCATAGCCCACCACGTCAATGCCGTTCAAAATGCCGGAAAGCTTCCAGGCACGCTCGCGCAAAATCGGGTCCAGCTTGTGGGCGAACCACGGATCAAGAATTTCCTTCGCGTACGTCGGGCTCACGGTAGAGACCCAGTTCGCGCTCTCAATCGCGCCCTTCATCAGATTCACGCAATCGTTGTATTCGAGTAAGCTCTGCTCGCTCTTCGGAATACCGAAAACGTCCTCCAGAATCTCAAAGCCATACTGGCCCTGATACTGGATATTGTGAATGGTGAACAGCGTCTTAATGCCGCTGTACCAGTCGTTGTTTGCATAGAACAAACGGTAGTAGATCGGCACCAGCGCCGTCTGCCAGTCGTTCGCGTGGATCACATCAGGCTTAAATTCAATGTACGGCAGCATCTCCAAAACGGCACGGGAGAAGAACGCAAAGCGCTCCGCGTCGTCAAAGTGACCGTAAAGTCCTTGGCGCTTAAAGTAGTACTGGTTATCGATGAGGTAGTAAATGACATTGCCTACCTTCGCCTCAAAAATACCGCAATACTGGCGACGCCAAGCCACCGGCACACTGATGCTTGTTAAAAACTTCATGTTGTCGCGTAATTCCTGCGGCACGCTTTCATACAGCGGCATCACCACGCGGCAACCAATCAGACGTGCGCGCAGCGCCTGCGGCAAAGAACCCGCTACGTCTGCAAGGCCGCCCGTTGCGGCAAAAGGCAACGCTTCACTGGCACAAAACAAAACTTTCATATCAATTACACCGCTTTCCTTTCCTTCGTTTTTCGGGGCAGCTTAGACCTTGCTTTCCTTTGCAATGTACACCGGGTAGGTCTGATAGCCCATCAGCGTGCGGTTCTCTTCAATCTCCACGTTCTTGTCCGCCACAACATAATCGAGCCGACTGTTCGCGCCGATGACCGTGTCCTGCATGATAACGCAGTTGCGGACCTTCGCGCCTTTGCCGATCTTCACGCCGCGGAACAGCACACAATTTTCCACTTCACCGTCTATCACGCAGCCGTCTGCAACAAGACAGTTGGTGGCATACGAATTCAAACCGTATTTCGCCGGCATATCATCGCGCACCTTCGTGTAGATCGGGCGGTTCGGATTGAACAGCTCTGCGCGCACGCGCGGATCCATCAAACCCATGTTAGCGTTAAAGTACGCTTCAAACGAGGAAATTTGATATGCAATGCCCTTAAATTCATAACCCATCACGCGCAGTTCGGGAATTACGCGCTGAACCATATCTTTATCAAAGTCATATTCGTTGCGGCTCATGCATCCTTCAACGAGCTGAAGCAGCAGTTCTCGGCTAAGGATATACATGCCGATGCCGTAATTTACACCGTGCTCGCTTCCGCGGTGCAGAAGCAGCTCGCGAATGCGGTTCTCGGGGTCTACCATATAGATGTTGTTGCGGTCTACGTCCGGCGAAGTGCCATGGCGGTAAATGACCGTAATGTCCGCGTTCTGGCGCACATGCTGCTCCAGTGCCTCGCGGTAATCGATATTGCAGACCATATCGCAATCGGAGAGAATCACATATTCCTCAAGGGAATTTTTCAGGAAGCGGCGAATGGAATCGAGCGATTCGATCTTGCCGTCGGTTCTCGAAGTCGATTTGCCGAACGGCGGCAGCAGGTACAGACCCTCGCGCTTTCTCGAAAGGTCCCATGCCTTGCCGGAGCCGAGGTGGTCCATCAAGGACTGGTAGTTATCCTCCGTGATGATGCCGACCTTGTTGAGGCCGGAGTTCACCATGTTGGAGAGGGTGAAGTCAACCAAACGGTAACGGCCGCCAAACGGCACGGAAGCCATCACGCGCAGCTCCGTCAGGTCGCGTACTCTTTCTTCGTGTGCATAGGCAAAGATGATGCCCAAAACATTATTTCCAAACATTATGCCTGCGCCTCCTTATCGATCATTTCCTTCGGCGCCACAACGGTGCCCTCAGAGAGCTTGCAGTCCGGGCCTACGACCGCCACGCCCCAATCGTCTCTGTTTTCCATGTCCTCCGGGCGTTTACCGATGACGCAGTTCTTGCCGATGACGGCGTTCTCCGCCACGATCGCATACTGTACCTTCGCGCCTTCTTCAATCACAGCGCCCGGCATCACGATGGAGTCCGTCACAGTCGCGGTCGGCGCCACATAAACGCCGTGGAACAATACGGAGAACTCAAGATCGCCGTATACGTTGCAGCCCTCTGCTACGAGTGAGTTCTGCACCTTTGCGCCCTTTGCAATGTAATGCGGCGGCATGACCGGGTTTCTGGAATAAATTTTCCAGTCTTCGCGGGAAAGGTCAAGACCGGCCTTCGGGTTCAAAAGGTCCATATTGGATTCCCACAGGCTGTCAATCGTGCCGACGTCCTTCCAGTAGCCCTCAAAGCGATACGCAAACATACGCTCGCCTGCGTTCAGCATGGTGGGCAGCACATCCTTACCGAAGTCATTCGAGGAATTCGGATCCTTCTCGTCCGCTTCCAGATACGCGCGCAGCTTCTTCCAGGAGAAGACGTAAATGCCCATGGAAGCCTTGTTGCTCTTCGGCACAGCCGGCTTCTCGTCAAATTCGTAAATGGAGCCGTCCGGGTTCGTGTTCAGAATACCGAAGCGGGAAGCCTCCTCCATCGGCACTTCGTAAACGGCGATGGTGCAGGCCGCATCGTGCTCCTTGTGATACGCAATCATCTTGGAGTAATCCATCTTGTAGATGTGGTCGCCGCTCAGCACAACCACGTAATCCGGGTTATAGCGCTCAATAAACGGTATATTCTGGTAAATGGCATTTGCCGTGCCCTTGTACCAGTCAGAGCCGCTGCTCTGCTCGTACGGCTGCAAAATATGTACGCCGGCGTTCATACTGTCGAGATCCCACGGCTGGCCGGAACCGATGTATTCGTTCAGCTCGAGCGGCTGATACTGTGTCAGAACACCCACGGTCTCAATGCCGGAGTTCACACAGTTGGAAAGCGGAAAGTCGATAATACGGTACTTGCCTCCAAACGGAACAGCCGGCTTTGCGAGGTTCTTGGTAAGAACACCGAGGCGGCTGCCACGGCCGCCTGCCAGCAGCATTGCAACTACTTCTTGCTTAGGTAACATGACTGATGATCCCCTCTCTGGTAGATTTCGAGCGTTCCGGCATTTTGCCGCCGCCCGTATATTGTTTCATGTAAAATGAATCAGGCTTTTTTCTTTGCGGCTTTTGTACCGGCTGCCTTTTTGGCTGCGGGCTTCTTTGCCGCCGTCTTTGTCGTCTTCGCAGCGGGCTTCTTTGCCGCCTTGCGCTTGCAGCGCAGGAAGAATACCGTGTTCTCCGGCAGCGTCAGCGAAATGCTCTGCTCAAAGCCGTGCATCGCTTCATCTACGGTGCGTATGTTGCTGCCGTTCGTAAAGCCCGTGCCGCCAAACTCCGCAGCGTCGGAGGTAAACACCTCTTCGTAAACGCCCGCGTACGGCACGCCGATGCAGTAATTCTCGCGGCGGACCGGCAGGAAATTGCACACGGCAATCAGCTCGTTGCCCTCGCGGTCAAAGCGGCGGAACGCAATGACGCTCTGGCTGTCGTCGTCGTTCGAGATCCACGAGAAGCCCTCCCACGAGAAATCGATCTCCCACAGCTCGGAACGGCCGAGGTAGAACGCGTTGAGCTTTTTAAAGAACGTCTGCGCCATCTGATGCTCAGGGTATTGCAGCAAATTCCACTCGAGTTCTTCGTTAAAGTTCCACTCGTCGTGCTGCGAGAACTCCGTGCCCATAAACTGCAATTTTTTGCCCGGGTGTGCCATCATGTAGGTCGCAAAGCAGCGTACGCCTGCAGCCTTTTCCTCCGGCGTGCCCGGCATCTTATTATAGAGAGAACCCTTGCCGTAAACGACCTCATCGTGCGAGATCGGCAAAATGAAATTCTCGGAGAACGCATAGAAGAACGAGAACGTCAGGCTGTTGTGGTTGCCCTTTCTAAATAGCGGATCCAAAGACATGTAGCGCAACATGTCGTTCATCCAGCCCATGTTCCATTTATAATTGAATCCGAGACCGCCCATGTAAGTCGGCTTCGTCACCATCGGCCACGCGGTGCTTTCTTCGGCAATCATCATGACCTCCGGCACCTCGGCGAAAATCGCCTCGTTCAGTCTTTGTAAGAACGCAATGGCCTCCAGATTTTCCTTGCCGCCGTTCTTATTCGGGATCCACTCGCCGTCCTTGCGGTTGTAGTCAAGGTACAGCATTGAGGCCACAGCATCCACGCGCAAGCCGTCAATGTGGTATTCCTTCACCCAGAACAGTGCGCTGCTCATCAAAAAGCTGATGACTTCCGTGCGGCCGTAGTCAAACACCAGCGTGCCCCACTCCTTGTGCTCGCCCTTTCTCGGGTCTGCATATTCATAGCACGGCATGCCGTCAAATTTCGCAAGGCCGGCCTCGTCGCGCGGGAAGTGTCCCGGCACCCAGTCCATAATCACGCCGATGCCCGCTTGGTGGCAGCGGTCGATAAAGCGCATAAAGTCCTTCGGCGTGCCGTAGCGGGAGGTCGGCGCAAAGTAGCCCGTCACCTGATAGCCCCAGGAAGCGTCGAACGGGTATTCCGTCAACGGCATCAACTCAATGTGCGTAAAGCCCATTTCCTGCACATACGGGATCAGCTCGTCACCGAGCTTGTCGTAAGAGAACACGCTGCCGTCCGCATATTTGCGCCAGGAGCCTGCGTGCATCTCGTAGATGTTCACCGGCTGGTTATAATGCGGGTATTTTTTCTTGTGCTCAAACCAGCGGCCGTCGTTCCACTTATACCCCGAAATGTCGTAGTAGCGGGAAGCCGTGCCCGGACGTGTCTCTGCGTGGAACGCATACGGGTCGGACTTATACGTCACCGTGCCGTCCTCCGCCGTAATGACGAGCTTATACGCGTCAAATTCCTTTAAGGGTTCGTCCGTATAGCCCTCCCAAACCGCGTCGTCGATCTTTGTAAGCGGATACTTTTCCGGATCCCATTCACAGAAATCACCGGTAATGGCAACTGCCTGCGCGTTCGGCGCCCATACGCGGCACACGGTGCATGCCTTCCCGTCCTTCACCGTGTTGTGCACACCCATGTATTCGTAGGAATGGCTGTTTTTGCCGCTGCGGAACAAATAAAGCGGAACATTGCCTTCCGGCGCCGTTTTGTTTATCATCTCACTCATACGTCCTGTCCTTTCCATTCGGAACAATCCGGCAAACGCCGGCGGTGCATGCCATTCTCATTTTTGCACCCGCAGTCCGTCCGAATTTTTTGCCGCACAGCGTCTTATTTTCCTATTTTCCGTGCCGTTCAATTTAATAAAAGACGCTCTGCACCAATGTTTATACTAATAATACCACAACAAGAAAAAAGTTCAAGGGTTTTTAGCTAATTTCTAACAATAATCCATGAAAACTCACTTCGGTTTGTATAGTTTCAATAACTAACCACCGATAAAACCCACATAAAGGCAAGCTTCTCCGCCGCATTTCAGCCCACTTGCGGCGTTCCCCGTGCATTCTGTGTTTTCAGTATACTGCCCCCGCGTTAAATACAGTGTCGGAAAAAGGAAAGTTTACTGAAACTTTCTGTAAATCCCTCCGCAAAAATCACGTCATCCCCAAATTAGCGTTTGACAAATCCCATTTTCTGTGGTAGAATACATAATACAGTTGATATGGAAGCGTAGCTCAGCTGGTTAGAGTGCCTGCTTCACACGCAGGAGGTCCGCGGTTCGAGCCCGCGCGTTTCCACCAAACTTTGTTCTAATGTATGTGCATAGCCGAATAGCCGCTATGCACATCGATTAAAACAAAGTATTTCGTTTTAATAATCCTGATTTTAGCGACCCGTTCTCAAACGCCGTTCCTGAGGCAGATTAGGTTTGTCCAATCCTGTATACCAAGTATTTCCCATTGCAGAGGCGTGCAAATGCACACTGATTTGCGCCGGGTATTCTCGTCTGCGGGTTCATTTGGTTTTCAAGGTGCGAAATCAGAAATAAAAAAGGCTCTCCAGACAAGCATCTGAAAAGCCTTGAAATATCGTTTGGCTTGTGCTATAATCTAACTAAATGTTAGACATGAAGCACCCCTCTTGTAAAAAACGTCCTATCGGCGTCTTTTCGCGAAGTTTTCAGATGGTGTATCATCTGGAATCGATAAACGATTTGGTAGATCGTTTATCGACCGAGAAGCGTCCGTAGCGGACGTTTTCTTTATTTCTGCCTAAAATTATAGCACTTCTTTCCCCGCTCGTCAACGTAAAATAAGATTGTTTCTGTATTTTCAACAAGGTATCGCAATTTTGCTCATTACGTAACCCGCCCTTGCCTTTTCTCTCATCAAAAACCGGCAACATTGCCGTTTTTCGCGCTTGACAAAACATCAAAAGCGTTTATAATTAGAAATAGAAAGAGTGCTGCCGATGAACGGTTAGCCCTCAGTTCAGCTTAAAGAAATGAGCCGAGACCTTGGGCAGGGCGGCTCATCTCTTTTTATGTTTACGATCACGAAACAGTTCGATCAACGCAATAACGACAAGTGCCAACTGGCACAAATCGCTAAAGTTCAGTTCGAGCTTCATAAGCGTCATCCCTCTCTCCGTGTTGGATTGAGGGATTTTTTCATATTCAAGAAATGTTCCCTCACACGGTACACCGAAGTGTATCTGAGGGCTGAACCGTCCACCGTTATGGCAGCACCCGAACCGCTATCACGGTTCTTTTAAATTCTACCAGAAATTCTTTTATCTGGCAAGTTTTATATTCACACAGAAAAAACCGGCAACATTGCCGGTTTTCCTTTATACATCAACTATTGTATTTTTAGTTCACTGTGGATCAATTTTAAGTCATCGCCTTTTGTCTTAAGAAAGGTGTTTTCTTCGTAAAAAATGAACACGCGTAACTTTACTTCAAAAATATCGGGAATAACATAAAAAAGGCGACTAACTAAAACATCTTCATTTTCGTATACATCGCAATCAACTTTCGGAAACCCAAATATTTCTTCTATTGACCACGCGATTTTTTCTTTTTTCCATTGTAAATATTGTTGATACAATTCTTCCTTAAGCACTATAACTCATCTCCAATCAAGTAAACTTACAATTTCTTCGTTCTTTCAATGAGATTAATCCAATATCATAATAGCATTTCAGTTTTTATTTGTCAAATAAATTATTTAAAATAGGTATTGACTTATAAATCGTTTTACTGTAATCTATTACTTGACAGGAGGTATCTCCACTATGGCTATCGATACCATGAAAAAAGGCTCAATCGAAATGCTCACGTTGTTTTTGCTGTGTGAAGAAGACACATACGGCTATAAGCTTGTGCAGAAGATCAAAGAGCGAAGCAAAGGTTTAATCACAGTGCAGGAGGGGTCATTTTATCCGCTTCTGTATCGCTTGGCAGACGATGGGTACATCACCGGTCAGGAGATCGTAACACGCATGAGCACGGGGCGTTCCCGCATGCGTGTGATTTATCATATCGAAAATGCCGGGCGCGAACGGTTAGCATCTTTAAAAAAGGACTACGAAACCGTTCAGCAAGGAATTCATAACATTCTTGATTCTTAAATTGGGGGGATATGGGATGAGCGAAACCGTAAATGTTGTCCACGACTATTTGCGTCGAATAGACAAAGAAATGACGTGTGACAAAAAGAAGAAAAAGCAGTTTTTGCAGCGACTGCAAAATGACATGGAAGATTTTGCTGATAGCGCAACAACTACGCTGACCGAAAATGACTTAGAAAAACATTTCGGCACACCACAAAGCATAGCCGAAAATTTTCTGAGCACTGAACCGTACAATGAAGTAAAACGAACATTCAAGCACCGAAAAGCTGTGCGCGTTTTTGTAATCGCCACAGTTGTATTTGCTCTTGTGTGCGTTTTGGGATATATTCTGTTTGACAACTGGCGGGAACGACAGTTCGAGGATGGGCATATCGTTACAAGACTTTATGAAGAAGTCGAAGGAACGCCGTCTCCAGAGCCGGAAGGCACGAGAGTTTATTAAGAAAAGAGGTAAAAAAAATGAAACGTATATTAACAATTATCTGTTGTTTAACACTTTTACTTGGTATTGTACCTTTCTGTGTATCTGCATCAGAAACAGCATCGCAGAACATGCAAACAGTCGAATACCTTGAAGACGGCAGTTATATCGTGACGGAGTTAGAAGTAACACCGGCAGTTGCACGAACAGCAAGATCGTATACAAAAAAATCCACCTATTATACGGCAAGCAATACAGCGGTTTTTGCAGTCTCGTTGACTGGTAATTTTAATTATACGTACAACGTGAGTTGCACTGCTACAAGCCAGAGTGTTTCTGTTTCTATCTACGATAACTCTGCATCTTATGTTACGAAAACTTCTTCCCGCTCAGGTGCGACCGTATACGGTTCCGGTACAGTTTATTATTTAGGGAAAAACAGAACGCTTTCTTTAAGTATTACCTGCGATAAATACGGTAACGTTTCTTAATTTGCGTACAAGGTTTCACTCAAATCCCATATTAAAGGCGGCTACTTTCAGTTGGAAACAGCCGCCTTTCTTTTTTAACATTCTCATATCTATAGACACTCAAAGATTACAGCAAAAACCTGCCTATTCTAAAACAGGCAGGTTTTATCTTGTAGCCTTTATTATTCCAGCACCCCACCGTCCATCTCGTGCACCGTGTCGCACAGTGCCGCGATGTCCTCGTGGTTGTGGCTCGCAAGCAGGATTGTCTTCC
>OLNU01000498.1_pt1 | contig 36776 bp, 29 predicted proteins | sample 1672241 | NCBI WGS metagenome assembly OLNU01 (sample SAMEA3136663, study PRJEB25190) | human gut metagenome | biome: human gut; feature: human-associated habitat; material: faeces | place: Austria | collected 2013 | reverse complement strand
TATTTTAGGACATTTTCAAAAACGCTTGACACCCCCCCAGGTTTCTTTCTGGCTTTTCCGACAAAGTTTGGTAATTTTATCCACTTAACCCGATTTTCCCACTGGTTTTTTCCACTACTTTTTCATAAAGTGTTTGATAAACAGATACATGAGAATCACCAGCGCCCCAAAGTACCCCAGCACTCCAAAAGCCGGAATTCCCATTATCTTTGGGGTCATGTCTGTAGTGCAGATAATACTGGAGCTGATCAGAAGTGCCATTACCCAAAGACCAAGCACAATATTCCGGATCAGGCGGCGCATCAGCCACGCCAGGTCATCAGAAGCATGCAGATCCAGATTAATCTTGGTCTGGCCTTTCATGCAGCCCTGCAGGAAATCTGCTGCCAGCGCAGGAATATCCACAGCGCGGAGCATGGAACGGTACAGCTTTTTCCCGGTGCCCTTCATCTGCTTCTTCCAGTTTCCCTCCTCCAGAAGGTTTCCCTTCAAACGGGCTGCTGCAATCTGCACCATATTGATCTCCGGGCTGATATCTGCCAGTACCCCTTCCATATGAGTCAGCCCTCTTGCAAGCATGGTAAGGCCATGGGGCATGACAATTTTGTTCTCCTTCATTACGTCCATCAGATCTGTAAGGATTTCTACGATATCGATTTCGCCAAAATCTGCGGTGCCGTATTTTGCCATAAGGTCGCGGATGTCTGTGTAAAGACGGCTCTGATTGGGTTTCCCCTTGAATTCTCCAAGTGCCAGCACTGCATCCTGGATTTTTCCAATGTCATTCAGTGCCACTCCTTCGATAGCCTGACCGATCAGCTCGCGGTCACGTTCATTCAGCCGTCCCATCATTCCCATGTCAATCCACACGATCTTGCCGCCCTGGATCATCACATTTCCAGGATGAGGATCTGCGTGGAAAAAGCCATCGTCCATAACCTGCTTGATAAAATTATCTACAAATTTGCTGCCGATCTCATCAAGGTCATAGCCGCCTGCGAGAAGCTCTTCCTTATGGTCGATTGGAATACCATCAATGTATTCCATAACAAGGACGCTGGCTGTGGTATATTCCCTGTAAAGAATAGGCGTTTTCACAAATGCCACCTTTTTATTTTTCCTGGAAAATTCTTCCATGTTTGCCGCTTCCGTCAGGAAATTCATCTCTTCCTGGGTGACACGCCACAGCTCTTCCAGCACAAGATTCAGATCTACCGCTTCCTTGATGCTGACAGGGGGAAGGAGCTTCACCGCCTTTTTCATCAGGCCGATATCCCGGGCCATGATCTCGTAGATGCCCTTTCGCTGAACCTTTATCACAACTTCTTCGCCGGTTTTCAGGACGGCGCGGTGTACCTGGGCGATAGAGGCTGAGCCAAGGGGCTTCTCCTGGATTTCCTGAAATTCTTCCTGCCAGGGACAGCCAAATGCTTCCCGGAGGACTTCTTCAACTTCTGCAAATGGCATGGGGTCTACATCAGAGCAAAGCTTCATCAGCTCGTCGCAGTAGCGCTTGGGCAAAATGTCGGAGCGCATGGACATGATCTGTCCCAGCTTGATGAAGGTGGGGCCGAGATCTGTGAGAATGAGGCGGAGCTTCTCCGGTGAGACGCCTCGGGTGATGGCATGCTTGTGGAGAACGGCTGTAATTTCTTTTAGCCTTTCTTTATACGTGCCGGTGTCTTTGCCATTTGACTTCTTACCAGCTGTGCTGTTTTTCTCATTTTTATCCTGTTGGATTTCCACTTCCAGATTCTTTCTTTGCGCCTGGTCTGCTTCTGACTTCATCGTACTGTCATTCTTTGTCACACCCATGTCTGTTCCCCTTACTGAAAAGGCAGGATTCGGGTACTCTTTCTCCTCATCCTGCCTTCATAAATTTCTTTATTTTGTTCTGCAATGCCGTTCAGGATTTACTGCTGCACTTCTTAAACAAGGCAATACTATTTCTTTTTCGGAAAATGTTATTGCTTATTCCTGAGGGTCGTCCTCGTATTCTTCTTTGGCTTCCTCCACTTCTTCTGCCTCTTCCTCTTCTTCGGCAGTCTCCTCTGCGTCTACGTCTTTCGCCTGCATCTTGCTGATCTGCTCTTTCAGGGCGGCCAGCTGATCCGGAGTCATTTTGCCAAGGACTTCCTTCAGCTCGTCCGGGTTGGACGGCTTCAGAGTTACGTTTACGTTCTTCTTCACGCTCTCTTTGATATTGTGCTTCAGTTCCTGATTGAGGACCTTGCCCTGTTCTACAGTGAGCTCACCTTTCTTTACCAGTTCATCCAGAACTTCTTTGGATTTCTCTGCGGTCACTGCTGCAGTGCCGATTCCTGCAAGTAATATTTTTTTGATGCCTTCTCCAAGTTCCATAGTGTGTTCTCCTTTCTTATTTACAGCTGTATCTGCCAACTCCCTGTGGGATTTTCGTTTTCAGCAGATCGGACTTCTCATAAAAGTCCAAGAAATACCAGCCCTTTAGGTACGAAAATGATCAGTCCGGCGATGGCGGCCATGATGGCGGCGATCAGGACGGCGCCTGCTGCGGTGTCCTTGGCGATCTTCGCCAGGGGCTTGTACTCGCTGGTCACCAGATCCACCACGGATTCTACGGCGGTGTTCACCAGCTCCAGTGCCATCACCAGTCCGAAAAGGCCAAGACAGATGCACCATTCCACTGGGGAAAGCTTCAGGATGATGCCTGCGATCACTACCAGGACCGCCATGATACAGTGAATCTTCATGTTCCGTTCCTTGCGGATACAGGTGAAAATTCCTTCAAATGCGTATCCGAAACTTTTCGTAATTGGGGGTTTCTTGGGTGCTGTCATTTCGTACACTTCCTGTCTGTTGGTTTGGGAGTAGTATAGCATATTTTGTGAGAAATTACTATAAATTTAGATAATTTTTACATTTTTCTCATTATTACAATACAAAATCTTCTACTTCCTGTCATACAAAAACACTGCCGTAAATCCTGCGGCAGTGTTTTGTATATTTTTATGGAAGTTGCCCATCTGTAGCTTTCAATTTTTCAGAAAAAATCAAACAGATATTCTTTATTATTTTCAATTAACTCTTCTGTCAAATCATATATCTGTTCCAGTGTACACATTGCTGCTGTGAGCGGATCCAGCTGGATTGCTTCATGAATGTACTGCTTCTTCTTTGTCACAGCTGCCTTTGCCATAAGTCTGTGCACATTGATGTTTGTAAGATTAAGCCCAGCCAGCGCTTCTGGTAATTCTCCTACATAGCATGGATGAATTCCTTCGGAATCTGCATAGCAAGGTACTTCTACGCAGCAGTCATCAGGGAAACTGGTAATCAGCCCGGTATTCATAACGTTCAGATTTGCACGGAAGATTTTGCCTGTAAGTACTGCATGAATAATATTTGGGGCGTACTCTTCTCCTTTTGGCATTGGAATATCTTCGTCTGACTCTACCTGTTTCTTTAACTCATCATAATAGTCATCATTAGAAAGCTCATGCTCCAGCCACCAACGTTTTGCTACATGCCACTCTTTTATCATTTCCGGATTCTTGCGGAAATATGGTACATATTCAGACATATGGAACGGAGATTCTGAGTTATAGAAATCAAAATATTTCATAATTTCAAAACGTACTCCATCACTAAACTCATTTCCAACATGTCCGTGATAATGAGTTTCTCTTGCACTTGCTTCTGCAACAGTCTCTTTTGTCTGTGCAATTTCTTTTAATCTTGGATATGCATCCGTTCCATACGATTTCAGTTGCAGATACCATGCCATGTGATTGATTCCAGCACACCAGTAAGACATGGATTCCGGTTTCACATCCAGATACTCTGCCAGCATTTTAGCGGTTCCCTGTACACTGTGGCAGAAGCCGAAGATCTTAATAGATGTTTCTTTTGCAAGAGCCAGGCAAATGGGTGCCATCGGATTTGTATAGTTAAAGAAGTAAGCATCCGGACACAGGCGTTCCATATCTTTCACCATTTTCAGGATTGCCGGATAAGCCCGCAGCATTCTGAAAATACCAGTTGGTCCAATAATATCTCCAACTGCTTCTGAAACATTGTATTTGTCTGCAATTTTCAGGTCTCTCTGATAAATTTCAACGCCCCCTACTGCGATGGTATTAATTACAAAATCAGCTCCCAAAAGAACATCTTCCCAGTTCACTGCTGCCTCTACTTTTGTATTCCAGCCTACCTGAGACAGCATCTTTTCTGTCATTTTCTTTACAACCTGAAGCTTTTCTTCATTAATATCTACCAGAGAAATATTTTCTACATCAATATCATCAAAATGCAGTAAATCACATAAAATTGTCTTTGTAAAGATTGCGCTTCCAGCTCCGATAATTACAATTTTTGCTTTTTTATTCATCCTTTTTTTCTCCTTCTTATGCTGTTTTTTGTTTTCTGAATAAATTTCTAAATATGACAAATGATGTTCCCTGCTTTTCAGAGAGTAAAACGATAATAATAAGGAATATACCACCCTTCAGGAACTGCTGAACCGTAGCATTCATTCCTAAAATCGTAAGACCGTTTGTTAAGATAGCCATTACAAGACTTCCAATAATACAAGCAGAAAATCTTGCCTTCGATCCGCCCTTTGCAGGAAAGCCACCCATTACAAGTGCGATCAGCGAGTTAAACATCATGTCTGAGCCTGTATTAAGTGCAGCTGTTCCTGTTCTGATTGCAGTAAGATATGCCGCAATTGCTCCCATAAATCCACATATCATATAACAGATAATTTTGATTTTGTTTACTTCTACACAGGAATAAACCGCTGCTGTTTCGTTGGAACCGATCATTCTGACCCGGTTTCCAAATGGAGTGTAAGAATATACAAATCCTGCAATTCCCAGAACCACAACCAGTAATATGATCTTAAATTCAAAGGTATCGAATTTATACAATGAGAATGGCACTGTTACAGCTTCCTTTGCAATCAGAGGAACCATCAGTCCGTTAATAATATATCTGGTACAAAGTGTAACCAGAAAAGACATAATCTTATATTTTCCAGTAAGAATTCCATTGATAAATCCCACCAAAAGTCCTGTTGCAAGTCCTGCAATCAGTCCAAGAACCAGATTAATCTGACTGACCTTCGCAATCATATAGCAGCAGATACAGATGTTTGCACCTACAGATAAATCCAGCATTCCCATACTCATAACAAATACAAGACCAGCACTTGACAGTATCATAATAATGGACTGTTCCATTACCAGTTTTAGATTTCCCGGTGCAATCACATCTCCCCCTGTAAGAATCGTCAGAACTACTGTCAGAAAAATCAATCCTACATAAGGTCCCAGGAAGGTAATCATTTTCTTCTGTCTTTCTTTCACCCTTTTGCCTCCTTATATCATCTGCTGTACCAAATGATCTTCTGTCAGATCCCGGCTTCTTTCGATTTCGCCTGTAATTTCCCCGTTTTTAAAAATAAGAATCCTGTCTGCCATTCCGATCAGTTCCAGCAATTCTTCTGAAACAATAATCATGGATTTTCCACTTTTTTTCAGTTCTTCCATCAGATTATAGATAACCGCCTTAACGCCTACGTCAATTCCGCGTGTGGGACTATCCATAATAAAGATGTCAGTGTCACAGGCAAGCCATTTACTCAAAGCTACTTTCTGCTTGTTTCCTCCGCTGAGTGCACCAACCTCCTGGTCTACATTTTGCATTTTAACTTTCAGCATTTTCGCCTGTTCATCTGCAAATTTATGCTTTTTTCCGGGTGTAACGAAATTTTTCGGTGCGATTTTCGGATAACAGGTAATACAGATGTTATCTTCTATGCTTGCCTGGTTAAAAAGGGATTCGGTGTCACGGTTCTTGGATATATACCCTAGTTTTACGTCCAGGCGATCCTTTAATGTTTTCATTTTCTGTCCATTTACAATTACCTCTCCGGTTACATCATATTCCATTCCAAATATAGCTCTGGCCACTTCGTGAAGACCAGCCTCGCTTAAACCACCAAATCCAAGAATTTCTCCTTTATGCAGACTAAAATTAATCTCTTTGAATCTTCCAGGACAGTTCAGATTTCGTACTTCCAGAACTTTCTCTTCTGATATTGGGGTATCATAATCCTCCCGGTAATAATGTCCGGACAGCTCTCTTCCTACCATCAGGCTTTTTAACCGATTCTGTGTCATCCCCTTGGATGGCACTGTATCAATTAAATTTCCGTCGCGCATAATTGTAATAGAATCACATACTGAGAGAATTTCATCCAGATCATGGGAAATAAACAATACACTGTTTCCTTTTTCTTTTGTCTTTCTCATCAGACGGTATAATTCTTCTCGGCCTGTCTGCGACAGAGCAGTCGTTGTCTCATCCACCATCAAGATCCTTGGATTTATATCTGCAGCCCTTACCAGCTCAATCATTTTTCTCTGCTCCAGAGAGTAGTGAGAAACATCTTCATCCGGTTTAATCTCTGTCAGACCAGCTTCTTTCAGCTTTTTGTCAGCCATCTGATTTAGCTTCTTCAAATCTCTGAATCCATAGGTAGTATATTCAGCTTCTCTTCCAAGAAAAATATTTTCCGCAACTGTTAAGCCTTTTAACGTACTTATTTCCTGAACAATCATACTTACACCCTTGCGATTGGCATCTGCCTGGCTTTTGGGGTGATAAGCTGATCCATTCAACTCCATTTCACCGCTATCCGGGCGCAAAATTCCGGCAATCATTGACAAAAGTGTGGACTTTCCAGAACCATTTTCTCCCACTATTGCCCTGATTTCTCCAGCCTCTACTTCCACTGTAATCCCATCTACAGCTTTTGTTGCACCAAAATGTTTTTTCATATTTACAAATCTTGCAAGCATCAGGTATCCTCCTTTCCTTTTTTCCTACTTAGAAACATCGTACTTGCGGCTCTTCGCTGAAGAATGAACCAGAATCAGAAGCATAATTCCAATAAATACATTCTGCAGAGACGACTCAAGACCGTTAGTAAGAAGTCCATTTGCAATCAGACTCATAAACAAGTTTCCAAGAATTAGTGCCAGGATGGGATTGAGGTATTTTTTATATGCTCCGGCAAACATACACGCCATTAAGGGAGTGAAAATAGCCGATGCACTACTAAGTCCGGAAGCTGCACCCATAGAATTTGAATAGCAGAGATTTACAATTCCCATAATTCCTGCACATACACCTGCATACAGGAATGCATAGCTTTTGAATTTCATTACATTGATTCCCATACTGGAGGCAATACTCTGATTGGCTCCAATTGCATTGATATACAATCCGAATTTCGTATATTTTGCGACAAAAGCAGATATTGCCAGTACCCCGATACTAATGATAATATTTCCCGGCGTTTTTCCAAACACTCTGTATTCTGGTGCAATCTGCAGGGCATAAGCGCCCTGCGTCAGCATCGTGGAAATTGCTTCGTATATAATGATCAGACCAACTGATATAATCATAGGATTGATTTTTAGCCGGGTCATAAACAGGCTTCCAATAAAAGCAATCAGCATTCCGGTAAGAATTCCTCCTAGAATCAGCCCTGGTATGCCCATAATTTCAGACATCTTACAGGCAATCATGGCACTGATAATCATGTTTGCACCAAGAGTCATATCAAAAATACCCATTTCGTTCAGAAAATATAGACCACAGCCTATGATTGACTGCATCAAAGTCTGCTGAATCAGAACATTAATGCTATGAGCAGTTCCAAATCTTTCCGGCTGTAAAATTTTGAATAATACAAATATGACAAGAATTGCCAAAAACGGAATTGCAGTCCGCATTCTTTTTTTCTGATTGTTTTTTTTCATCATTTCACCAAATCCTTATGTCTTTCAATTACATCTTCCAATGTGATCGTAGAAGCAGCTTTCTGAATATCCTCAATTGTAGTTTCCGGATTATCCTTAAAAGACAGGTTGCGAATTTCCTCAGCGTTATAAGATTGCCCATTTTCGAAATCGTCATTGTAGCCAACCATATATTTATTGTATTTCTCATAATCCTCCAGATTATTAATAAAGATCATGTTATTCTTTACTTCCAGTGGGAACTTATCTTTCTCGTAAGCACCATTGATTGTGTTATAAACAAGAAGCAAAGAGAACAGGGGATCTGAATGGTGTCCGCCGGCAATTGAGGTAATAGAGCCTTCCTCGAGCATTTTCCCTAATGTATTGTCGAAATCCACACCGGTAAGCATTTTAAAATCAATTCCCAGATTTTCTTCTGCCGCTATTACATATGGTGCATATTTAGCTCCTGTCAGTGCAATTCCGTCAATTTCCGGATATGCGGTAAGAAGGTTTGTTGCCACATCCGTTCCTTTTTCTACCGCAACATCCCATTCCTCTTTCACAATTTCAACGCCTTCTTCTTCAAAAGCTTTTCGGTAACCTTCCGCTCTTGTCTCAAACGTAAGATCTCCATGCTGGGATGCCATAAGCGCTACTGCCTTCGCTCCATTCGCTGCCATTGTTTTTCCCATCTGGTAACATGCACCATACTCATCTTCGTATACACGTCCAACATAATATTCATATTCTTCCAACTGCTTGGCTACCTCTTCATCGCCTACATCTCTAAAAAACTGTGCCCAGTATACCCCTGCGTCCTCACAGATTTTTCCTATTTTTACAAGGGATGATTCTGAGAAATTACAGACAATAACGCCATCGCATCCAGCTGCAATAAAATTCTCTGTAGCCTTGATCGTATTTTCTGCCGTTACTTCAAATTCATTGTTATAAAGAACTTCGATATCCAGAGCTTCTGCTGCAAGATCCAGAAGTGCCTTTACGTCTGCTTTTAAGCCTCCGTCAACCATTCCAGGGAAGGTACATCCAATTTTAATCTTTTCACTATCGGAATCGGTGTCCTTATTTGCTGTGTCAGAACTTGTAGTTTCTTCTGTCTCGGTGGAAACGGCTGTTTCTGTTTGTGCTTCCGATGTCCTGCTATCCCCAGAATCGCTTCCGCCGCATCCCATTAAACTTGCCATAATTGCAGTTGTCATAGTAATGCTTAATGCTTTTTTCCATCCTTTCATGTAAAACCCTCCTTTTTGTTTCCCATCTTTTTTCTTATCAGCATAAGTTTTTTAATTGTGCACAATTAAGTTTTCTTTTTTCGATGCTTTTAGAGTAATTTTATACTATTTTTTTTATGGGATTTTTATTTTTTTGTTGATATTGCAATTATAGCAATACTGTTGTAGAATGTGGAAAGAATCGTTGTACCTTTTGCATAATGGAAACTATTGTCTTATTTTCTTATTTTAAAAGGAGGCATTGACATGAAACTTTTCGACAATGAAGCGCGCTATATAACGATTACTTCATTCTATGCACTTTCTATTCTTCAATACAGAATGAAACCTCATTCCCACGCCAGGTACGAAATCATGTACGTCACCAAAGGGAACTGTACAGTTTCCGTTAATTCTGACACTTATCCCTTAAGTGCCCATCAGTTTATCTTTATTGCTAAAAATGTTTGCCACAGTTTGACTGTACAGGAAAATGCTCCCTGTTCAATTTTAAATATTGAATTTAATTTTCAGAAGCATTCGTCTTCCATTCCTTTAGATTATCTGCTTACTGCAAGCGATTCTTTTCGCAGTTTTTTTGAATCTTCTTATACCAATTTCATGATTGGAATGGATTCTTCTGACCTTGGATGTGCTTTTAAAGACCTGCTTCTCCATCTGGAAAAGCGTTCTCGTCTTATGGATTTAAAAAAGAAATGTGAATTAGATCTTAAAGACAATATTGCATTGATTCGATTGGGATTTTTCAGAGTTCTAATAGAACTCAGCCGTAACATTATGCTAAATAACAGCAAGCTATCTGGAACCCAGTATATCCGCAAGGCTTGTGATTATATTGATGAGCACCTGACTGACTCCTTACATATTTCAGAAATTGCAGAATTCGTAGGAATCAGCCGCTCTTATTTGTGTGCGCTCTTCTTTCAATATCACAATTGTACTATTAATGACTATATTAATAATCACCGCATTGAAAAAGCAAAGTTTCTTCTAAAATCATCAACGCTTTCTATTACAGACATTGCCTTTTTTTGCGGTTATAACAGCAGACAACATTTCCGTTCTACCTTCTGTAAATTTGTAGAAATGAATCCAAAAGAATACCGGCTTTTAAATCAAAATTCTGTGAAGGTCAGCACCGGCTATTCCAAAAAGCTGGTAGATTCCTCCGGAATTAAGACTTCTAATATGGCTGCTGAATATATAGTTGCCTCATCGAATGTTTAGATTTTACAGCTATCTGACATTTTTGCTCCAAAATTGCTTCGCAAAAATAACTATTTCTTAAATATTTTTTGCATTTCCTTTAATTTCTCCATAACCGTAGGATACCGCTTATAATCTGTATGGGGCAAAGCCTGGGCTGCTACCATTAGTTCCAGGAAATCCTCCACTTCGGCGAACTGAATATAAACCATTTCTTCCAGGATCTGGTCGATGTCAGTGAGGAGACTTCGGTTTAAAAGAAGCTTCTGAGCTCCTTCCAGTGAGGAGTTTCCAGCGTTGATAATGTGGTCGCGGTCCATGTCGGGATACATGCCGATGGTGATGGCGGATTCTTTGGATACGTGTTTGCCAAAGGCTCCTGCCACGTAGAAGCGGTCTGCCTGACTCAGCTCAAGACCGGACTCCCGGAGCATGATCTCCACCATGGTGTGAGCGGCGGATTTGGTGCGGATGAATTCGTCGATGTCCTTCTGGTAGAAGTACAGACCGGGGGCATATTCCACACAGAGCTGGTTGTCTCTCTCCTGGATAAGAGGGCTTTTTTCCGTGGAAAACTTGCCGCGGATGTCGATCCAGCCTTCCAGGAAAAGCTCTGCGATCAGGTCTATGATGCCGGAACCGCAGATTCCCTGAGGCGCAGAATTTCCAATTACATGCACAAAGATGTTTCCATCCCTTATCTTCACTTCATCTACTGCCCCTATGTCCGCCCGCATTCCGGTACGCACCACGCCTCCCTCCAGCGCTGGTCCTGCTGCGCCTGCACCACAGAGAAGAAATTCTTTATTTCCAATCACCAGCTCGCCGTTGGTTCCGATATCGAAGAAAACACTGATCTCGTTTTTCTTGTATAATTCAGTGTCAATCATGCCGCTGATAATATCGCCTCCAAGGTAGTTTGACTTGGCAGGGTAACAATAAACGTAGCCTTTCAGCGGAATGTCCAGATCGCGCGCCAGCAAAAAGCCGGGGCGGTCGGCATGGACTGCGTGTGGGGTATAAAAGACGCAGAAAGCGTCCATTCCAAGAAGGAAATGAATCATGGTGGTGTTGCCCGCGATTACCATGGAGAGTGCGCTCTGTGAAATAGTTCTCGCTTTTTTAGCAGCATTTTTCGCCCCTCTATCGTCACCCGATTCGCTCACACCGTTATTTTCTGACTTTTGTTCAGAAGATGTACCTTGCATTTCCAGACTTGCATCCAACTTATCCATGCATTCACAAATGGATTCCACCGTAGCCCGCCGCACTTCTTCCAGCTTTTCCCTATTATCTTTACAGTAAAAAATCCTGGACAGAATATCTGTCCCCCACTGGATCTGCTTATTGAAGCAGCTGACTTCCTTCAAAATCTCTCCACTGTTGCAGTCCAGAAGTCTCGCCACCACAGTGGTACTTCCCAGATCCACCGCCAGCCCATAATGCTGCGCGGTGGTATCTCCTTCCTCTATCTCCACCATTTCCCAGTTTTCCCCATTCCAGGCAAGGGAAACCGTTATTTTCCACTTTGCGTTGTCCAGCAAGGGGTATAACTTCCGCAAAATGTGGACAGGCATATGAACTCGCTCTTCCACACCTGCTGCCGCCAGACTATCCAGGATCCGCTGCTGGTCTGAGCGGGGATCGTCTTCGGTTGGGAGGGGGAGTTCGAGATATCGTTTTTGGCTGAGTCCATTCATCGTTTTTCAGCTCCTTATTCTTTACTCATTTTGAGTGTATTTATATATTCTATTCCTTCTTTGGATATTTTTTATTGACGTAATTCGAATTATTCTATATAATAAATATATGTATTTCAAATTTAATATATTTTCCCGAGCAGCTGGGGGACGTGCTCTCACCCATCCGAGTTTTTATGGAGGAGGTGATACTTATGTCAACCTATGAAGAATTTATGATTATTTTAACCGCAGGTATTTTACTTGTTTCTATTCTGGAATTCGCCATACATAAGAAATAGCCGTCCTAACCCTCGGAAAGTTGCGGAACGGCTATCTCAATAGTCAACACCCAATATAACAGGATCAGGTAGAGAGCATCTACCTTCCAGCTGTTCTGGTGAGTATATTATATCTATTCTATATGATTTTGTCAATCAATAATAGAAAATGGAGGGATTTTTATCATGACTTTTGGAAAAAGACTTATGCAGCTGCGTAAAGAACATGGTTATCGCAATCGCGACGCTTTCGCTGCCGAGCTTGGCATTCCTGCCAACACTTTGCGTAATTACGAAATGGACATTCGGGAACCAGGCTTTCCATTCCTTATAAAGATGTCGCAGCTTTTTCATGTCTCTACAGATTACCTGTTAGGGTTAACAGAAGAAAGAGCGACTACAGCTGTCGATGTTCAATCCATCTCCGAACAGCAGCTTATCGAGAAATATCGTCTTCTCGACTGCACTGGAAAAGAACTTGTAGATTACACAATTGCCATTGAATTAAAGCGAACCACCTTATTGGAAAATCAAAAAAACCGCATTCTCCATTATGAGCAGGCGTTTAATTTCTTAAAACAGTCATAATCGTTTTATACATTTTCTATATACTTCTATAGCCAGCAGTGGACTATCTCTGCATTTTCTCTGGCTATAATTTTCCAAGTGTGCCGTCAGTCTTCATATTATCTGACCACTGATCTTCTTTTATAAGATAGTCTTTTATTCTTTTATTTGAAGATAACTGCTGTAATTCAAAAAACTCCCCACCGATCATTCAGTGGAGAGTTTCTCTATTCCAGTAATCTTTATTTCGCAACAAAGTTTACGATCTTATTCGGTACATAAATCTCTTTCACAAGATTCTTTCCTTCCAGGAAGGAAGCCACTCTCTCATCCTTCTTAGCCATCTCAAGAGCTTCCTCTTTCGCACAGCCGTTAGGGATTACAATAGTTCCGCGAACCTTACCGTTGACCTGAACACCGATTTCTATGGAGTCCTCTACAGTCTTACTCTCTTCATATTCCGGCCACTGGGAAAGGGAAAGTAAGCCTTCTCCGCCGATGGTCTCCCAGATTTCCTCGCAAAGATGAGGTGCAAACGGGCAAAGGAGCTTGATGAAGATCACAAGGTCATCCTTGCTGATCTTGCCAACTGCATAAATCTCATTGATAAGAGTCATCAGGCAGGCAATTGCAGTGTTAAACTTCATAGCCTCAATATCGGAGGATACCTTCTTGATTGCCTTATGGATCTTAACCTCCATATCCTTGGCTGCCGGCTCCTCTGTCATGATATCGGTCAGTCCTGCAACTCTCTCAAGGAAACGCTTACAGCCTCTTACGGAGCTGTCGTTCCACGGAGCAGCTGCGCCGTAGTCACCCATGAAGAGAACGTAGGTACGAAGTGCATCTGCACCATACTCATTTACAATGTCAAGCGGGTCAACAACGTTGCCCTTGGATTTACTCATCTTGTCACCGTCTGAACCAAGGATCATACCCTGCGCAGAACGTTTCGCATATGGCTCCGGAGTATTGACAATTCCCATGTCATACAGGAAATGATGCCAGAATCTGGAGTAGATCATATGTCTGGTTACATGCTCCATACCGCCGTTGTACCAGTCAACCGGCATCCAGTATTCCATCTTCTTGCGGTCTGCAAGAGCTTCTGTATTGTGTGGATCCACATAACGAAGGAAATACCAGGAAGATCCAGCCCACTGTGGCATGGTATCAGTCTCTCTCTTGGCATCGCCGCCGCATTTCGGGCATTTGCAGTTTACGAAGGAATCGATCTTTGCAAGTGGAGACTGTCCGTCCTCACCTGGCTGGAAATCCTTGATCTTCGGCAGACGAAGCGGAAGCTCCTCATATGGAACCGCTACATCACCGCACTTCGGACAATGAACGATCGGGATTGGCTCGCCCCAGTATCTCTGACGGTTGAATGCCCAGTCTTTCATCTTGTACTGAACGCCAGCTTTACCAATGCCCTTCTTCTCAAGCTCTTCCAGCATGCGCTTGATGGAATCCTTCTTATTTGTATAGCCATTCAGGAAATCGGAGTTGATCATCTCGCCGTCACCTGTGTAGGCTTCTTTCTCAATATCGCCGCCCTTGATAACCTGGATAATGTCAATACCAAATTTCTTGGCGAAATCATAGTCTCTCTGGTCATGTGCCGGTACCGCCATGATCGCGCCGGTACCATATCCCATCATTACATAGTCTGCAATGTAGATCGGGATCTTCTTGCCATTTACAGGATTTACGCCTTCAAGTCCCTGGATGCATACACCTGTTTTCTCTTTTACAAGCTGGGTTCTCTCGAACTCAGTCTTCTTCGCACACTCTTCACGGTAAGCCTTGATCTCATCCATGTTTGTGATGCGGTCAGCATACTTGTCGATCAGCGGATGCTCCGGTGCGATAACCATGAAGGTTACACCGAACAGGGTATCTGGTCTGGTGGTGTAAATCTGCAGTGTCTCATCAATTCCGTCAACTGCGAAGTTTACGAAAGCACCTGTGGATTTACCGATCCAGTTTACCTGCTGCTGCTTGATGTTCGCCGGATAGTCCACATCCTCCAGTCCCTCAAGAAGCTTGTCTGCATACTGGGTGATTCTTAAATACCAGACATCCTTGGACTTCTGGATAACGTCGCTGTGGCAGATATCGCATTTTCCGCCCTGACTGTCCTCATTGGAAAGAACAACCTTACAGGATGGGCAATAGTTAACTAAGGTCTTATCACGGAAAACAAGTCCGTTCTCAAACATTTTCAGGAAAATCCACTGGGTCCATTTATAGAAATCTTCCTGTGTGGTATCGATCACACGGCTCCAGTCAAAGGAGAATCCAACACTCTTCAGCTGATTGGTGAATTTCGCAATGTTCTGGTCTGTGATCTCACGAGGATGTGTATTCGTCTTAATCGCATAATTCTCAGTAGGAAGTCCGAATGCATCGAATCCGATGGGGAACAGTACATTGTATCCCTGCATTCTTCTCTTTCTGGAAAGTACCTCGATACTGGAATATGCCTTAATATGTCCAACGTGCATTCCCGCACCACTTGGGTATGGGAACTCTACAAGGCCGTAGAATTTCGGTTTATCACTTCCGTCAACAGCTTTAAATGCCTGCTGCTCTTCCCACTTTTTCTGCCATTTCGGCTCGATTTTCTTAAAATTGTGTTTCATTGATGGTTCCTCCACATTTATTGTGCCTGTCATAACTGTTCAATGCCTTCACAGCTATTGCCTGTCAACAAAATAACTGTCGGCTGATTCGCCTGTTTATCGCGCAGATCAGGCGCGTTATTTTGCAAAAATCCTTTTACCATTCTAATCCAACATAGTGGTTTTGTCAACGAGAAACCGCCTCTATTGCGGCCTGAAGCTGATTATCCTCGTCATGGGTATAATCCGTCCGGTTCAAAAGGCTGGCATCCAGTTTTACCTCCACATCCGGTGTGATTCCCACCTTGTGGATATCATTGCCCTTGGGGGTAAAATATTTCGCCGTAGTCAGCTTCACCGCACTTCCATCAGAGAGCTGGCGGATGCTCTGAACGATTCCCTTTCCATAAGTGGTGGTTCCCACAATCGTTCCAATCTCATAATCCTTCACTGCCCCGGCAAAAATCTCTGATGCACTGGCGCTGTTCTCATTTACCAGCACTGCCAGCGGAATGTCGATCAGGCTGTCACCGTCACACTTCATCTCCTGTTTTTCCCCATATTTGTCCTCTGTATACACGATCAGTCCTTCGGGCAGAATCTGGCGCAGTACATCGCACACAGAAGAAAGCACCCCACCTGGATTGTCACGAAGATCCACGATCAGCTTCTCCATGCCTTTTGCCTGAAGATCTTTGTAAGCATCCTCAAACTGCTGGGGTGTTACCATGGTAAACTCTGTAATTCGCAAATACCCTATAGAATCCTCCAGCATTTCATAAGAAACAGTGGGCAGCTCCACATCGCTCAAAGTCACTGTAATTTCTTCCGGTTCATCTGCCTCCTGGTGATAAACGGTCAGGATAGAAGTACCGTCCTCCTTTTCCCGTATCATCTTTGAGCCCTCAGCAGGCGTCATTTCCGTTACATCCGTTCCGTTCACAGCCGTGATCACATCATTCGCCTTCAGTCCGGCCTCATCCGCCGGACTGCCCTCATAACAGTCCACTACCAGAATTCCGCCCTCCGTATTCTGGGTAATGCTCACGCCGATTCCAGAGTAAGAGCCCTCCGTATCTCTCATCTCCTCCTCGTATTCTTCCTCCGTATAATATCTGGAATACGGATCCCCCAGCCCATACAGAAGCCCGGTATAAATCCCCTCCTTCAGCGAATCCTCATCCACATCTTCCAGATAATTCTGATCTATAACATCTTCCAGATACTTAATCTTCTGGGTAACCGCCACATCTGACAGTACATTACTTCCCGCACGTCCCGCTTTCTGAAGACCCACATATCCCCCGCCCAGCACCAGGGATGCGCAAAGTACACCAGTTATGGCTCCCTTTATAAATTGTTTATCTGCCATATATTATCACTCCTCACCATACAAGTTTCATCCAGTTGCCAGCTAGCTCACCGGAGCGTTGCACCGACTTGCGTGGAATATCATTTGCCCCAATGCGTCCGCCTTGAAACACCTTACTTGTTTTTATACAAAAGGACTGCCAGATCTCTCCAGCAGTCCCCATATCCTCTTCTCATATTCTGGCGGAATGCGAATAACCGCCCTTATTGTAAAACAGAACTCTCACACCTTCAAGTGTTTTCTTGTAGTAATAAAGCTTCCCACAAGACCAATTCCAATTCCCAGAGCCAGCGCCACCGGAACCAGTGTCTGGTAGATCTGTCCAACCGGAATGAAATCTACAACACCCAGAAGTACGCTGAACTTGGTATATACATAGGTTACCACATTATTGTAACAGAAATACAAAATGATCAGTGGAATTCCCGCACCGATCAGTCCCAGGATCATACCCTCCAGAAGGAACGGCGCACGTACAAAACTATCGGTAGCACCAATATATTTCATAATTCCGATCTCGTCCTTACGAACTGTAATACCAACGGAAATGGTATTGCTAATCAAGAAAATAGCGATCAGCAGCAGGATCACAATCACTGCAACAGATACATAGGAAACAATACGGTTAATGGAACCAAGAGTCTTGGCAGCCTGTTCAGACTGATTGACCTCTCGTACATTATCCAGTGTCTTGATGTAGGCAACCAGCTCAGACTGTTTCTCAATGTTGTTCATGTACACACGGTAGTTGGATGAGTTTGCCAGCGGGTTATCATCCTTGAAACCGTCTGCTGCCTCAGAGTCATCACCGAAATATTCCTGCTTCATCTTCTCCCAGGCTTCATCACCGGACTCAAATTCAATCTTGGAAACCTCCGGGCGCTGCCTGATCAGTTCTCCAACTGCATCCATCTGCTCCTGCGTGGTTCCTTCATTAAAAAGCACTGTGATCGGCACATCTTCCTCAACCTTATGCGCCAGCGTATTCACATTATTTACAATGGAAAAGAAAATTCCGAAAAGAAAAATACATGCTGCCATCGTAATAATAGAAGCAATGGAAAACATGAAATTTCTCTTGATGTTCTTGATACCCTGCTTCAGAGTATACCAGATGGTACTAGGCCTCATAATATTCTCCCTCTTTCTCGTCGCTGATGATCACTCCATTATGCATGGTCAGTACACGCTTCTTCATGGAATTGACAATCTCTTTATTGTGGGTTACTACCAGAACGGTGGTTCCACGCTGGTTGATCTCCTCAAGGAGCTTCATGATCTCCTCGGATGTCTTCGGATCAAGATTACCAGTGGGCTCGTCTGCAAGAAGGATGTCCGGACGGTTTACAATCGCCCTGGCAAGGGCAACTCTCTGCTGCTCTCCACCTGACAGCTCGTCCGGGTATGCCTTGTATTTCCCTGCAAGTCCAACCTCCTGAAGTACCTCCGGAACTCTCTTGCGGATAACTCTGGTAGGACGGTTCACAACACGCTGGGCAAAAGCTACATTCTCATACACATCCCTGTCCTTCAGAAGACGGAAGTCCTGGAATACAACACCAAGCTTACGGCGGTATTTGGCCACACGGCGGTGCTTCATCCCCTCAAGCTTCTCTCCGCTTACGATAATCGTACCGGATGTGGAATCCAGTTCCTTCAAAAGCAGCTTGATCAACGTGGATTTACCGGAACCGCTGTTTCCTACTATAAATACGAATTCACCTTTATCTACATGGAGATTGGCGTGATTCACTGCCGGCAGTCCCGGTCCATAGGACTTGCTCACATCTATCAGATCAATCATGATATCCTCCTAAATTTTTCATATAAAAATTCAATTCAGCAGTTTGCTTAATTTTTATGTAACATTATTGTAATATATGTCTGATGAAAATGCAACCTTATTTTTCCCGAAAGCATAAGCATTACCGGTTACTGGTTACTGTGAACTTCGTTCACAAAAAACGCCTCGCGGAATGTTACCAGTGAACAGTAACCATTACCGTTCTATCGTTATCATATCTTCTTCCATACACAGTAACATGCCATCTTTCCAGCTTCATTTTCAGGCAGTACTTTATTATAACAGAGAAAACTAAGAACGCAATAGATTTCACAAAGGAAACACAAAGCAGATCCAGAAATATTTCCAAATACCACGTTCAGAGTTCTCATACTGATAAATCACAAGAGATAAAATATGCCTGCCACAAACAAATGCAGCAGGCACAGAAATTACAGATATGAAACTTAATACTCCAGAGTCTCCATATACTTCATGTATCTTACAACCATCAGCGCAATCTTGAATGTGATCGCATCCTCGAATACACGAAGGTCAAGTCCGGTGCTCTTCTGAAGCTTGTCCAGACGATAAACCAGAGTATTACGGTGAATGTAAAGCTGTCTGGAGGTCTCGGATACATTCAGGCTGTTCTCGAAGAACTTGTCGATGGTGACCAGAGTCTCCTCGTCAAAATCATCCGGGGACTTGCCGCCGAAGATCTCCTTAATAAACATCTTGCACAGCGGGATCGGAAGCTGATAGATCAGACGACCAATTCCAAGAGAGCTGTAAGCAATAACATCCTTCTCAGGTGAGAAAATCTTGCCTACATCAAGAGCCATTCTGGCTTCCTTGTAGGAACGGGAAACTTCCTTCAGCTCGCTTACGATCGTTCCGTATGCAATATGTGTAGTATTCTCTTTCTCAAGTCCTAAGGTATCAAGGATGGTCTGGGCAAGCTTGTCCATCTCCTCGTATCCTTCATTCTCCTCAAGCTCCTTGACAATGATAATGCTCTTCTCATCAACAGCTGTGATAAAGTCCTTGCTCTTGCCGCTGAACAGGCTCTTCACGCTCTCCATAGAGCTGTGCTCTCTCTCCTGCTCAAGCTCTAGGATCATAACCACCCGTCGAACATCCGCATCAATATGAAGCTTCTTCGCACGATTATAAATATCTACCAGAAGCAGGTTATCAAGAAGCAGGTTCTTAATGAAGCTGTCCTTGTCAAAACGCTCCTTATATGCAACGATCAGGCTCTGGATCTGGAAAGCGGCAAGCTTTCCTACCATATAAGTGTCTTCATCTTCTCCGTGGGCGACCAGAATGTATTCCAGCTGGTAATCATCACAGACCTTGAAATACTGATAACCTTTCACAAGCTGGCTGGCAGCCTGGGATTCCACAAATGCCTGAATATCCTGTGGCTGAATCTCAAATTCACTGTAGGTGGACGCCAGTGTCTTGCCATCTGTGTCAATAATGCAAAACTCCGTCCTGGATATCTCCCTGAGCCCCTCAAGTGTATTCTGCAGTACCTGATTTGATATCATTACCCTTCCGTCCCTTCTTGTAAATTATAGGGCTACTGGTCTCACAGCTGTCAATGTATTCCAGGATAGTGAAAACATTGTCAAAGAGAGCAGTAACATTATATGTTCGCCGGTATGACCGGCATGAATCGCTGTCCATTAGTGCCAAAATTCGCGGTCTCAAATCTGTAATATTGCACAAAACCTCAGACAGTCTTAGGAAAATCTACTTATTCCAAAAATTCATGAACCTATTTTAATACAAAATCACCAAAAAAGGAAGAGGAAAGTAGAAAAAATTTACAAATTTCCAGCAATTTTTTTTAACTTTTTCTATATTGCTCCAATTTCAAGCCCTATTTTCCCCTTTTTTTGCGGTGCGCAGAAGGCTTTGGTAAAGTTTTTCTTTTTACTTACGTTCAATAAATCCCTCACCATGGACTTCACGCACGTCAGACACGATCACAAAAGCATCCGGGTCAATATGGTCTACCAGCTCTTTCAATGCCACGATCTCCTTGCGTCCCACAACGCAGTAAAGAAGCAGCTTGTCCTGGCCGGAGTACATTCCCTTTCCGTGGACTCCGGTCACGCCGCGATCCAGTTTGTCCATGATTTCTCTGGAAATCTCATCAGGCTTGCTGGTAATGATATACGCCTGTTTGGAAAATTTCAGACCTTCGATCAAGCTGTCAGATACCTTTGTTACAAGATAAACGGCGATGATGGCATAAAGTGCTTTCTGCACACCGAACACATACATACCTACAAGTACGATGGCTCCGTCAATAAACTGCATAATCTGGGCAATGGAGTAATGGCGTAGCTTCCGCTGCAGCAGTGCCGCCATCATGTCTGTGCCCCCGGTAGTTCCTCTTCCAAGAAACACAAGTCCGATTCCAATCCCCTGGATTACACCGCCATAAACGGCTGCCAGTAAAAGATCATTTCCTGCAATATCAAATGCCGGAAGAACCGCCAGCCAGAATGACAGGCAGATTTCTCCCACCAGTGCCCTTTTCACAAACTGGAATCCACTGAGCTTCATTCCGATCAGAAACAGCGGGATATTCAGACTTAAGTTCGTGATCCACAGCGGGATGCCTCCCGGCACGACTCCCTCCGTCCACTCTTTTACCAGGATCGCAATACCGGAAAAGCCTCCGGTTACCATACCGGACATATCGAAAACACTGTTTATGGCAGTTGCCATAAGGGCTGTACCAACAATGATCATCAGATAATCCAGGAAGGCAGCTTTTTTGTTATTTGGGAACATGACATTACCTCCGTATTCTGCTTTCTTATTCATCATCCAATTGCTTTGTAAGATATCTTCCAACGATTTTGGAAAATCCGGTAATATTTCGGATATATGCAAAATCCTTTCCAAAAATCTTCTTCTCCGTCGCCAGATCTTTCTCTTCCCCGGCAAAAACACCCAGCACGCTCACTCCCTGGCTGCGCAGCTTACGGATCTGCGCTGCGGTGTCGGTAATTGCGTACTTCCCATGATACGGTGCCGGATTCTTTGCATTGGGACGATTGACAATAACATCGTAAGGACGTCCATCACTGAGAATGATCAGAATCTTTTTCTCTTCCTCCCGGTTCAGCAGGCCGTATCCTGCTGCCCGGATGGCAAGTCCGTCACGGTTGTTGGATGACGTTACATAGTTAAATATATTTTCGTTTGCACTTCTTGGATCGTCATATTCTCTGAAGCGGTGGAGAATGGTATAATCCCAGAAAGTGCAGTAGCTCATCACTCTGTGGGGCAGCTCTGCATTGCTAAGTGCCTCGCTGATAATGTAGGCCTGCAGCGCTACCTCGCCCTGGCGGCTCATCTGGGAACCACTGGCATCAATCAGCACATCTACCGCAAAATCAGAAGAATCTCCCTTCAATTCCCGCCTAAAAACCTGTGCATCACTGCTTCTTCCAAGCCTCCACAGCCTTGATGGAACAATCATTCCTCTGTCTGAAAGAATCTCCTGATTTTCACTTTTGATGACTAGGGACTTCTTCAGCATCTCCGTGAGAAGGGCGATATTCCGCTTCACAATGCGGTGCTTGTCATGATAAAGCCAGATATTCTTATTTTTCAACCTTTTTGCATATTCATACTGGTAATTTCGTTTTACCGGACTTTTCAGAATTCCCTCAGTAAAATACAGGCTGCAGTCGCTGTGGATGTCACGGCACATCAGCTGGTTTATCCGCTTCTCTTCCAGCTCGCTCAGATAAGTTTTTCCAAAATTCAGTTCCACATAGGTGTGGGCTTTTTCCAAAGCCTCCGGAGGCAGAACTGTAATTTTCTGTTTCGACTGCCGTTCCTCTTCCATCTCCCGGGTGACATCCGCATTCTCCATACCCGCCACATTGGAGGTAAGCTGCTCCATATAGCTTTCCAGTGCGTCCTCATACATTTCTTCGGAAAGATAGTCGTGCCAGTCGAACTCCGTCAGATCCTCCATAGTGACAGCAAGCACCTGCTCAAGGGTTGCCTTTTTGGAAAAATCGGGGTCAGCGACTTCATTGTATACAGTGTCTATAATGCGGATTAAAGACATTGTATCCGCAGTCTCTGCTGCACTGGAAATCAGATCAATATAGTGATAGATTCCTTTATGTTTTCTATCTTTTTGTTCTTTTTCTGTTATATTTGTTATGATTTTGTTTGATGCATCCGCATTTTCCCCTCTGTCAATCCGCCTTCTCAGCAGATTCACTCTCAGATAGCCCAGCTTATCTGCTGCCGACGGCATAGTCTCATATTCCTGATCCAGTATGTCCTCGCAGGCTTTCCTCTGCATCTCCCAGATTCCAGGGCGCTGTTCACAGATCCGTTCTCCGATAGCTTCTTCAATACAGAGCTGTGAAACAAAGGTAAGCGCCGCTTCATCCGCGCCCATGAAGATTTTCTTCACCAGATACATTCCCAGAAAATCTTTATCGAAGAATTTCGCCAATGCGCCCTGCTTAATTCCATCATACAATGCAATATCCTTTGACCTGAGGAACAGGGAAACATCCGGCTTCATCTGCTGGGTGTAGTCCCCACTGATGGTCCAGAGCAGATTTCGGATACGGTTTTCCAGCTCTAATTGATAATCCTGGAGATTCAGTTCTTCACAGTTATCCTCTCTTGCCTGAAAATTTTCGCTTTTCTCCGCTACAGGTACTTCCATTGAAACTTTTTCTGATTTCTTATCCCCAGCTGCAATTTTAATTTTTTCTTTCCCAATAGCTGATTTCTTCAAAAATTCCTCTGTATCTTCAAGATCAACCAATTTGGCAGAAATTTTTAAAGATTCGTTTTCTTTATTCTCCATAAACATCTTCCCGTGTCCAGCCCTGTGGAATTCTGGTTCGCACCACATCCTCCACAATTTCCTTCTCAAACACATCAAATGTTTTATTCACAATGCCCATGCGTACCGCCTGCCATGGGGAAAGCCCGGTACGCACGATCTTCATGGCAGCAAGCAGGCCGCGAAGATCCAGAGGCTTTGTGGAAATTTCACTATTCATGGATTTCTGCTGCAGATCCAGAAATACTCCCATAAACTGCTCCACAGCCTCTTTCTTTGCATCAGGGAACATCCTGTTGAAAATAAAACCAAGCGTTTCCTCATTCTGCGCCGGCATGTCGATCACCAGGAAACGGGAAACCAGAGCCTCATTCAGCTCCTTGGTTCCGGCATACCCGTAATTCATGGTTCCAATAAATCTTGCCGCCGGGTGAAGATCTATTTTGTCATATCCTGGCACATCAATGGACCGGCGGTAATCCAATGTGGCATGAAGTACAGAAACCGCATCATTCTTCGCCATATTGATCTCATCCAGAATACCGAATCCGCCTTCCTCTGCACACTGGTAAATGCTTCCCTTACGCAGCTTCACCTGATTATCCACGAAAGTATCTGTTCCAATCAGGTCACCGCTGTTTGTATTCACATGAAAGGACACGTTATACACCGGTCTTCCGAAAATATATGCCAGATTCTCTGCCAGCACATTCTTTCCCGTAGCCTTCGGTCCTGCCAGAAGCAGATTCTCCTGCTCCAGTACCGCTGCCATGGCCATCTCCAATGTTTCCTTCCCATAAAATGGTAGCGCCGGCTTTATCCGTCTATGCTTCGCTTCCTCTGAAACACCATATTCCTGTCGAAACTCTTCCGCCGCCTTAATAAGCGCCGCACTGACGCCTTGTTCCTCTAAAAAATCAAATTCACTCATCTTTTTCCCGCTTTCACTTTACCTCTTTAATAGAAAAGAGGACTGCGGCTGCAGTCCTCCTGATCACTTTACGGCTCAAACACCAGATCTCCATAAGATGGCATCGGCCACATATCTTTATCCACTAACATTTCCAGTTCGTCAACCGGCTCTCTTAATTTCTCCATTGCCGGAACCAGTTTCTCTCTGCAGAACACTGCCCTGTCACGTCCTTCCGGATGCGTCTCGATCTGATCTACCAGCTTGCTCAGCTTATTCATGGTACTGTTCACTTCTTTCAGAAGCTTGCTTGCTTTCTTCAGAAGATCCATCTGAACGCTCACGTCAATTGGTCCAACTGCCTTCACCTGATTGATGGACTCTGCCAGTACAGTTGTATACTTGATAACTGCCGGAATAATCTGCTTGGTTGCCATGTCCACCATGGTTTTCGCTTCGATGTTAATTGCTTTCGCATAAATCTCATACTGGATCTCCGCTCTGGACTCCAGCTCAGTCTTTGTAAATACTCCAAATTCTCCGAACAGTTCTACAGCCTTATCTGTAGTAAGTGCCGGAATGGCATCTACCATAGATGGCAGAACAGGAAGTCCGCGGCGGCGTGCCTCTTTTTCCCATTCAGGAGCATAGCCATTGCCGTTAAATACGATTCTCTGATGCTGGGTAGCATATTCCTTGATCAGATCATGGACTGCCAGATCAAAGTCTTCTGCGCTCTCCAGAACATCGCAGGCTTCCTTAAACGCCTCAGCAGTAATGGTATTCAGCACCACATTGCATGCGGAAATGGAATCCTTGGAACCAACCATACGGAACTCGAATTTATTGCCGGTAAAAGCAAAGGGTGAAGTACGGTTACGGTCTGTAGCATCCTTCATGAAATCCGGAAGCGTCTTAACGCCTGTATCCATTTTCTCCCCGGTCTTACTTCTTGTAGCAGTACCAGTGCTGATCAGCTGCTCCAGCACATCCTCAAGCTGCTCTCCAAGGAAAACCGAAATAACAGCTGGCGGAGCCTCATGACCTCCAAGGCGCTTGTCATTTCCAACATCTGCGGCGGACTCACGAAGAAGATCTGCATGCTTGTCAACTGCTTTCAGGATACAGGTCAGAACCAGAAGGAACTGAATGTTCTCATGTGGTGTCTTACCCGGCTCCAGAAGATTAATTCCGTCATCAGTAGTCAGGGACCAGTTATTGTGCTTACCGGAACCATTCAAGCCTGCAAAAGGTTTCTCGTGAAGCAGACAGCGCATGCCGTGACGGCTTGCCACCTTTTTGAGGATACGCATCATGATCTGGTTGTGATCTGCTGCAATATTAACAGGTGCATAGATCGGCGCAAGCTCATGCTGTGCCGGTGCAACCTCATTGTGCTGGGTCTTGGCTGTAACTCCCAGCTTCCAGCACTCTTCATTTACTTCTTTCATATATGCGGAAACTCTCTGACGGATGGTTCCGAAATAATGGTCATCCATCTCCTGTCCTTTCGGAGGCATGGCTCCGAAAAGAGTGCGTCCGGTGTAAACCAGATCCTTTCTCTGCATATATTTCTCTTTATCAACAAGGAAATACTCCTGCTCTGCACCAACAGATGGTGTCACCCGTTTGGAGGTCGTATTTCCGAAAAGTCTGAGAAGTCTTAATGCCTGTGTATTGATGGCTTCCATAGAACGAAGAAGCGGTGTCTTCTGATCCAGCGCTTCTCCTGTATAGGAACAGAAAGCGGTAGGAATGCATAAGGTTCCACCTGCTGCATCATGTCTTACAAAAGCCGGTGAGGTACAATCCCATGTTGTATAGCCTCTTGCCTCAAAGGTGGCACGAAGTCCGCCAGATGGAAAAGAAGATGCATCCGGCTCTCCCTTGATCAGCTCTTTACCAGAAAAGCTCTGAAGGACTTTTCCATTCTCCATAGGTGCGGTGATAAATGCATCGTGCTTCTCTGCAGTTACGCCTGTAAGGGGCTGAAACCAGTGACTGTAATGAGTGGCCCCCTTCTCGATGGCCCATTCCTTCATCTCGTGGGCAACCACATCTGCAACCTCCATGGAAAGCTCCTTGCCCTCTTCAATGGTTTTCTTCAGCTCTTTGTAAACCTTCTTCGGCAGACGGTCCTGCATGACGGAATCATTGAATACATCACATCCGAATAATTCCTTCACATTAACATAATCTCCCATTGTTCCTCTCCTCTCGTTCATCTCGCTGCTTATTTCCCCAGGCTGCCATTTATCTGCGGTACCTTCTCTCCATAAACAACGATTCATCACACATTACTGGTTCTTATTTTTTCACATGTAAGCACTTAATGCTTTCACAGGTGCAAGGCAAAAAACGCGCAAAAATTCTCTCTGGTGATACCAGCCGGTCTCACCCTGTTTACTTGTCGCTCTTCAGGCAAAGATTCAGTGCCTGCTGCAGATTCTCAATCTCTACCAGCCTTGGGCTTCCGCCGTACTCACCATCCAGTGTCCATGCTACTTCTTCCTCTGCTTCAACTGTAAGCTTCCGTGCCTTAAAAGAATAGATCAGGTCAGAATTATCCTCCATGTTGAGAAGATTCCGGATAATCTCCTGCATTTCCAGCGGGTTCTTAGGCTGTACGATCAAAGTGACCTCAAAAAGGCCGTCGTTCATATCCACATCCTTGGTCAGGTTCTTAAATCCGCCCACAGACCTGGAATTGGTGACCATGCCGTAGATAAAATTATCTTCGATCACACCATTCTCTGTTGTCACTTTCATATGGTAAGCCTTGATATCCAGAAGTCTCTTGGCACCTTCCAGGACATAAGCAAGATGGCCCAGAATGTTCTTCAAATCCTGACTTGTCTCATACGACACATCTGTAAAAAGACCAAAAGCAGCTACATAGGCAAAAGTCTGGCTGTTAAATCTGCCTACGTCGCATCTGTAAATCTCTTCCTTCATGATCATAGATGCCGCATCCAGCATATTTTTCGGCATAAAAAGGCTGTTGGCAAAGTCATTGGTGCTTCCTGCCGGTATGTATCCGACCGGAACCTTGCTTCCCACCTCGGTAATTCCTGTAACCACTTCATCCAGCGTGCCGTCACCGCCGCTGCAGACGATCAGATCCACCTTGTCCGCATATTTCTTCACCTGTTCATAGGCATCCTTCGGGGCCTGAGTTGCGCGGATGATCACCTCATAACCGCCTTTATTAAAGATATCTACTATATCCATCAGAGATGTCTTGATCTTGCCCTTCCCTGCTTTGGGATTAAAAATAAATACCAGTTTTTTCTCCAACTTCATTCCTCTTTTTCATTACCATTTATTTTACACATAAAATCAATTCACATATGATACTATAAAAAAAAGAGGGCAAAATGTCAACGCTTTTGCCCTCTTTTATAGTCTTTTTAGAATGAAAACAAGCTAAATTTTTTTGGTCTGTTCTGCTTATTTTTGGAAAAACTGAAGCATTTCTTTTCCATTTTTTATATTCTTCCTGCTTAAGCCTCACGCACAGCGTCTTTCATAGACTTTACATAATCCTTTACATATGGGACGCAGTTTTCTCCATGTGTGGCACAAATTTTCACAATGGCGGAGCCTACAATCGCACCGTCGGACTGGGCAGCCATTTTCTTTGCCTGCTCCGGGGTGGAGATGCCGAAGCCTACTGCACAGGGAATGTCCTTTGCAGCTTTTACCAGCTTCACCATCGCTCCGATATCGGTGGTGATCTGGGTTCTGGTTCCGGTTACGCCAAGGGAGGAAACGCAGTATACGAAGCCATTTGCCTCTTTTGCAATCCGGGTGATCCGGTCGTGGGATGTGGGGGCGATCAGGGAAATCAGCTCCAGACCATACTGTTTGCAGACCACGTCGAACTCCTCTTTTTCCTCAAAAGGTACATCAGGAAGAATCAGTCCGTCCATTCCAATTTCTGCTGCTTTCCTGATGAAACGCTCTGTTCCATAGGAAAAAACAACGTTTGCGTAAGTCATAAATACCATTGGGATACTGGTTTTTTTACGGATTTTTACCACCATGTCAAAGATCTTGTCTGTGGTTACTCCGCCGCTCAGTGCACGCACATTGGCTTCCTGGATCACAGGACCTTCTGCTGTCGGGTCAGAAAACGGGATTCCAAGCTCGATAAGGTCTGCGCCTGCTTCCTCCATTGCATAGACAAGCTGCTCAGTGATCTCCAGAGATGGATCTCCGCAGGTGATAAATGGGATAAATGCTTTTCCTTTTGCAAATGCTTCTGAAATTCGGTTACTCATGGATATCCTCCCCTCTGTATCTTGCGATTGCTGCACAGTCTTTGTCACCCCTGCCGGAAATGGTAATGACTACGCACTGATCCTTGCCCATCTGGGGCACGATTTTTCTTGCATAGGCAACAGCGTGGGCGCTTTCAATGGCAGGAATGATTCCTTCTGTTTTGGAAAGATATTCAAAGGCTTCTACTGCTTCTTCATCTGTTACAGGTACATACTGGGCACGGCCAGTGTCGTAAAGGTGGGCATGCTCCGGTCCGATTCCCGGATAATCCAGTCCTGCGGAAATAGAGTAAACCGGCGCGATCTGTCCGTACTCGTCCTGGCAGAAATAGGATTTCATTCCATGGAAGATTCCAAGTCTGCCAGTGGCAATGGTGGCTGCGGTCTCTGCAGTATTTACGCCGCGGCCTGCTGCCTCGCAGCCGATCAGCTGTACATCTTTGTCTTCAATAAAGTGGTAAAAGGTTCCGATGGCATTGGAGCCGCCGCCTACACAGGCAAGGACTGCATCTGGAAGCCTGCCTTCTTTTTCCAGCATCTGTTCTTTGATTTCTTTGGAGATAACTGCCTGGAAATCGCGGACAATGGTTGGGAAAGGGTGAGGACCCATAACGGAGCCCAGTACATAATGGGTATCTGCTATGCGGTTGGTCCATTCACGCATGGTCTCGGATACGGCATCTTTCAGGGTGGCAGTTCCGGAGGTTACAGGATGAACTTTTGCTCCAAGGAGACGCATCTTATATACATTTAATGCCTGGCGCTCGGTGTCTTCTTTTCCCATGAATACCTCGCATTCCATTCCCATAAGGGCTGCTGCTGTGGCTGTGGCTACACCGTGCTGTCCGGCTCCAGTTTCCGCGATGACACGGGTTTTGCCCATTTTTTTTGCAAGAAGCACCTGACCTAAGACGTTGTTGATCTTGTGGGCGCCGGTGTGGTTTAAGTCTTCTCTTTTTAAATAAACCTTTGCGCCGCCAAGGTCTTCGGTCATGTGAGCTGCGTAGTAGAGGCGGGATGGTCTTCCTGCGTATTCATTTAAAAGTTCTGTAAGCTCCCGGTTGAATTCCGGGTCGTCTTTATAGTGGTTGTAGGCTTCTTCCAGTTCGATCACCGCGTTCATCAGGGTTTCGGGGATATACTGGCCGCCGTGGATTCCAAATCTTCCGTTTGACATAGCGTTGTTTCCTTTCGTTTCGCTGTTTTGTATATGAATTACTTTCTTCACTCTTCACTCTAAATCTGCTTCTCGCTCTTTTCTATATGCTTCCAGTGTATTAATCTGCTTCAGCATACGGGCAATCTGCTGGATTTTCGCCCGGTCTTTTCTTCCATCGGTTTCCAGGCTGCTGCTCAGGTCTACAGCCCATGGGTGTAAGGTTCCGATGGCGCTGCGGAGGTTTTCGGGACCGATTCCTCCGGCAAGGAAGAATGGGCGGCGGACTGGGGGAACCAGGGTCCAGTCAAAAGGTTCGCCGGTTCCTCCTGCGCCCTGGTCTAAGAGGATGTAGTCGGCAGGGCTTCGAAGGGCCCGCTGTACATCTTCGGGTGTTTTTATGGAAAAGGCCTTGATTACAGGCTTTCCGGTCATATTCTGGATTTTTTCGATGTAGTCTTCGTCTTCATCCCCGTGAAGCTGGGCTGCCCATAGGGTGCCATCTCTTAATAAGGAAATGGGGAGTTCCGGGGCAGCGTTTACGAATACACCTACGGGAAGGATTTCCTTGTCCAGTCCCTTAACCAGGACTTTGACCTGTTCTGCCGTAAGGCTTCGTCTTCTTCCCGGAACTTCAATTATGAATCCCGCAAAATCCGGTTTTGCTCCATTTACAGCTTCAATATCCTCTTTGCAGGTCAGACCGCAAATTTTTAATTTTGCCATACTGTTTCGTTCCTTTTCATTAATTTTTTATTTTCCAACTATTTTATCAGCACATTGTACATCTTAGATTGCCAGAGCGTGTTTAAAAAAGGCTTTCTGCAAGATGTGCGTCACAATTTGTGGGAGATTTTGCCCGGATGAGGACGCCGTAGTTGGCTACGGCAACCGAATTCGGGTGAAATATACCGCAAAGTGGGACGTGCATGGAATATCACTTATCACCATGGATCAGCTCAGACAATCCCTGCATTTAATGCCCCAAGTGCCGCTTTTTTGTCAGGGCTGCGCATTAAGGTCTCCCCGATCAGGACTGCATCTACTTGGTTTTCATATAATATACGGATATCCTCCGCTGTCTTAATACCACTTTCGGAAACAAACACCGTATCAGCCGGTGCCATGTTCCGCAGTCTGATACTGTTTCCCATATCAACGGTAAAATCATGGAGATTCCGGTTGTTCACTCCCACGATTTTTGCTCCAAGATTCAAAGCACGGTCCACTTCCCACTGATCATGAGCTTCTACCAGAGCATCCAGTCCCAGCTCCTGTGCCAGTTCCCCAAAGGCTTTTAACTGGCTGTTATCAAGAATCGCACAAATCAGAAGTACAGCGGAAGCCCCAAATGCTTTTGCCTGGTAGATCATGTACTCATCTACTGTAAAATCCTTTCGAAGCACCGGAATATTCACTGCCTGGGAAATTTCCTGCAAATACCTGTCAGCGCCCCGGAAATAAAAGGGCTCTGTGAGGCAGGAGATTGCAGAAGCACCGGCCTGCTCATATTCCTTTGCAATGTCCAGATAAGGAAAATCTGGTGCGATCAATCCTTTTGAAGGAGACGCTTTTTTTACTTCACAGATGTAAGACATTCCCGGCTTTTTTAATGCCTCCAGAAAAGAGATTTTTTCCTCGGCATGTTTCGCCAGATTGGAATTCTGCTGTGAGATAAGTTCCCTTAATGGGACTTTAAATTTTTCCTCCGCAATACGCTCTTTTGTGCGCGCTGCTATCTCGTTTAAAATACTCATTCTATCTCCTGTAAAACTCTCTGCGATGTCATTCTCTCTTGTCGTCATCTTTATCCAAATGAGTTATATTGTTATTTTTTTCAGTGTTATTTTGTTTTACAATTTGATTATTGTCATTTTTGTTATTATTTGTGTTTACTCATTACTCCTGGTTGCTCTTTTCTATAAATTCTTCCAGTTTCTTCAGGGCAGCCCCGCTGTCGATCAGCTTCTCTGCCATCTTCACACCTGCTTCAATGGAAGCTGCTTTGCCTGCAATATAAAGTGCGGCACCAGCATTCAGGCAAACTGCATGACGTTTCCCACCTGTCTCTTTGCCTTCCAGAATTGCTTTTGTGATTTCGGCGTTCTCCTGCGGGGTTCCTCCCTGAAGCTCCTCTTTTGTGCAGCGCTCATAGCCAAACTGCTCCGGAGTGAGTACATAGGATGTAAATTTGCCATCTTTGATCTCGCATACAGAAGTCGGTGCACTCATGGAAATTTCATCCAGACTGTCCTGTCCGAAGACAACCATTCCTCTTGTTACTCCAAGATTTGCCATGACCTGCGCAAGAGGCTCAACAAGGGCTTCATCATAAACACCCATCAGCTCCATATTGGCGCCAGCCGGGTTGCTTAACGGTCCAAGAATATTAAATACAGTACGGATTCCCAGCTCTTTACGGATTGGAGCCACATACTTCATTGCAATGTGATAGTTCTGTGCAAACAGGAAGCAGATTCCGATTTTTTCCAGAAGTTCCTGGCTTTTTTCCGGTGGAATTGTGATCTTAACGCCCAGAGCTTCCAGCACATCTGCGGCTCCGGATTTTGAAGAAGCAGCTCTGTTTCCATGCTTTGCTACCGGTACACCTCCTGCTGCGATCACAAGGGAGGCAGTAGTGGAAATGTTAAAGGAATTGGAGCCGTCTCCACCAGTACCTACGATTTCCAGTACATCCATGTCATGAAGCAGCTTGATGCAGTGTGCTCTCATGCCTGCCGCGGAAGCGGTAATCTCATCAATAGTTTCCCCTTTCAACGCCAGAGCAGTCAGATAGGCTGACATTTGTACCGGAGTAGCTTTTCCGCTCATAATCTCGTCCATTACCTCTTCTGCTTCCAGATAGGTTAAGTTCTGTTTCTTCGATAATTTGATAATACTTTCTCTGATCATTTTTTCTGCTCCTCTCTGATGTTGTCCTTTAGCGCTTCCAGAAAATTCTCAATCATCTTCCTTCCATCGGGAGTCATAACAGACTCAGGATGAAACTGTACACCATAAACCGGATATTCCTTATGCTCCACTGCCATGATTTCTCCATCTTCTGCTCTGGCTGTTACAACCAGTTTCTCCGGAAGAGTCCCTTCTATTGCTGCCAGGGAATGATATCTTGCTGCTGGGAACTTTTTCGGGAGTCCTTTAAACAGGACATTGGAACCGCACTGGATCATCTCATCTCTTTTCCCATGCTTCAGTTCTTTTGCATAGGAAACCACTCCGCCAAAGGCTTCGCAGATGCTCTGATGTCCCAGACACACACCCAGAATTGGGATTTTTCCAGCGAACTCTTTGATCACCGGAATACAGATGCCTGCCTCCTCCGGTCTTCCAGGACCCGGGGAAAGAACAATTGCTTCCGGTGCCAGCTTCTCTATTTCTCCCAGGGAAATTTCGTCATTTCGAACCACCTGAATATCCGGATTAACGGACCCGATCAGCTGATACAGGTTATAGGAAAAGCTGTCGTAATTATCAATCAGTAAAATCATTCTAATCCCTCCTCTGCCTGGCTGATGGCCCTTACCACCGCTCTTGCCTTATTCTGGCACTCTTCAAATTCTTTTTCCGGTACGCTGTCTGCCACGATTCCGGCTCCCGACCGGATACAGATTTCATCTTTTTTCTTATATACCAGACGGATTGCAATGCACACATCCAGATTTCCTGTGAAATCCACATATCCGATTGCACCGCCGTAAATGCCTCTCTTGCTTTGTTCCAGTTCCTGAATGATCTGGCAGGCACGGAATTTCGGTGCCCCTGAAAGGGTTCCTGCAGGTAAGATGGCATCCACCGCGTCTATGGCATCTTTACCCTTTTTGATGGTTCCTGTTACCGTAGAGCCAAGGTGCATAACACAGGAATAACGTTCCACAATCAGATATTTTTCTACTTTTACACTGCCAAGCTCACTGATTTTTCCAATATCGTTTCTTCCCAGATCCACAAGCATGTTGTGCTCGGCAAGCTCTTTTTCATCCTGATGAAGATCAGCTTCCAGCTCTTTGTCCTCTTCCGGTGTTTTTCCTCGCGGCCTTGTTCCTGCCAGTGGGAAAGTGCTTAACTTGCCGTGATCTAATTTCACCAGTGTCTCCGGGGATGCACCTGCGATTTCAATGTCATCACTGGAAAAATAGAACATGTAGGGGGATGGGTTGGTGGCTCTCAGAACACGGTAAGTATCAAACAGGCTGCCCTCTGCTTTTGCCCTCATGGGGTTTGACAAAACCACCTGGAAAATATCGCCCTCGTGGATATAATGCTTCGCTGTTTCCACCATCTGGCAATATTTTTCTTTAGGGAACTGAGGTTTGATTTCAGATTTAAGCCTGATCGGAGGGAAGATTTTTTTCTCCCCTTTTTTGATCAGCGCTGTCATTTCTTCCAGTTTTTTACAGGCCTGTTTATAGGACTTTTCCAGATCCTCTGTCATCACACCTGTGATGAGAAGAACCTTCTGGCGGTAGTGATCGAATGCGATCACATCATTAAACAGCATCAGATCCAGATCCCGGAAATCCTGCTGTTCCTTATCTTTTAGCTCCAGCTTCGGCTCACTGTATTTGATGTAGTCGTAGGAGAAGTAACCTACCAGACCGCCGGTAAATGTGGGCATATCGTCCATAACCGGACTTTTGTACTGACTGATGATTTCACGGATGGCATCGCCTGGATGGGCAACCTGTCGAACCTCTTCTGTACTGCTTTTTGTACTGCTTTCTGCAGCATTGCCGCTTCTACCAAAAGTTTCCGTCTTACTGGTTTTTCGAATTCGCAGGATTCCGTCTGTACAGGTGATTTCCATGGAAGGGTCATATCCCAGAAAAGAATACCTGCCCCACGCTTCGCTCTGGCTGGCGCTTTCCAGCAGATAGCAGTGATGACTTGCCTTTTGCAGAATCCGCATCATCTCTACTGGTGTGTAGCTGTCTGCGTATAACTCTTTGCAGATTGGAATTCTTTTGTAATCTCCTGCTGCCATTTCCCTGATTTTTTCAAACGTTGGATACATAGAACACCTCCCGATTTATTACCTGAACAGTGCACGCGCCGCATCCTCGCAGAGCGTTTTTAGGTGTAACAGGAACATTACGGAGTAATTTTCTAGTACACAAAAAACCCGTCCAGGACAGAATTTCCATATCTGTCAAGGACGGGTCTGAATATTCACCCGCGGTGCCACCTTGCTTCACGATAAAATCGTGCTCTTAACGGAATACCATCATATTCCTGACAACTGACGTATGTCCTACGTCGCATAATACTTGGCTTCTGCAGAATCTACTTTCATGCTTCAATCAGATATGTTTGCATTTCTTCTGCAATTCTCTGCATTTGTTCTGCACACATTCTGCCTTTCCATGCGCCCTCAGCGGCCCATTTAACAAACTGCCTTACCGCCCGGCTCTCAGCCTCCCGGACTCTCTGTGGGTGCACGATTGTTTTTATTCCCGCTTCATCGGTTTAGTTCGTTGAATTGAAATTTTATTTAAAATAGCATACAGGCAATGAATTGTCAAGCAATTTTTTCACATTTTATAAACATTTATTAAAATTGATTTCCTCTAACGTAAAAAATCTGCCTGTGAATTTTCTCATCACAGACAGATCTCACATTCATTATATTAATTTACTTACTGCTCTTTTTCATAAAGAAATTCTTCCGGTAAAGTAACATGAAAGTCTTTGGCTACTGCGCGGAAATCGTCAGGAGTAATGGTCTGAAGCTTACGCGGTGCCATGGACATTACCTTCACCAGAATTTCCGCTGATTTCTCTACTGTATGGAGAAGCCCAAAGGTCAGATCAAAGTCCTCGCCGGAGCAAAACATTCCATGATGTGCCCAGATAACAACATCATATTTCTTCATCAACTCAGCTGTTTTTACTGCAATTTCTCTTCCGCCTGGTACCATCCAGCCTACAACACCTACACCGTCTGGAAAAACAACCGGGCATTCTGTTGCAGACTCCCAAAGCTCTCTTGTAAATACTTTGTCATCCAATGGAAGGACAAAGGTTAATGCGATGGTGTTGGTTGTATGCGCGTGATAAATAACACGATGTCTGCCGTTTGTAAGCTTCTTTTTTACCTCATGATTCATAAGGTGGGTTGGAAGCTCGCTGGTCGGGCGGCCGCCTTCTACCAGTCCCCAGCGGATTCTGTAATTAACACCTTTATCATCCAGTTCAATGATTGCAAGACATGCTTCCGGGTCAACTGCTATGTTTCTGAAATATTTGCCGCTTCCGGTTACCAGGAAAAACTCTCCTGCAAGTCCCGGCACCTCTGTGCCGATAGGCTGCCACTCGCTAGGTGCATTCAGACGGGGACGGATCATTTCTACTTCTTCTGCTTTCAGACGATAGCTTAAGTTTCCACCGTTTCTCTCATGCCAGCCCTGCTGGAAACCATCGTCTGCCATTTTAATAAAGCCCTTCATAAATTTGGAATCCAAAATCTTCATACCATCTTCTCCTCTTCTATTTTTCGTATCGCCAACTGACGTTTCCTAATAGGAAAAACAATTGTCAGCTGATCGCAATTATGATCTCAGGGCATGTTTGTGAGCTCTTTTTTATGAGACCATACGAATACGCTGCGTCCGTTCTTTTTCTTCTTGCAGGTATCCGGTATGCTTTTGTTTGCTTTTGTTTGCTCTTCTTGTTTACAGGCTCAGTATAACACCAATTCTCATTTTGGAAAGAACCTTACTTGCCAAGTTCTGTTATTTGTTTGCAAATAAGGACCCAAAATAAAAACTTCTGTTTCCAGATCAAGTTTGAAAAAGGATCTGTTTTCCTTTTTTCCAATAAAATAGTAAAAAAATATAATTCTAAATTTTTTTGAAAAAAAGTAAAAAAAGTTATTGACAATTTGCGACAGTTGATAGTATAATAGCAAAGCGAGCTGCGGGAGAGAAATAAATTTCACAGTTTGTATATGGGGTCTTAGCTCAGCTGGGAGAGCATCTGCCTTACAAGCAGAGGGTCACA
>OLNU01000477.1_pt1 | contig 37731 bp, 29 predicted proteins | sample 1672241 | NCBI WGS metagenome assembly OLNU01 (sample SAMEA3136663, study PRJEB25190) | human gut metagenome | biome: human gut; feature: human-associated habitat; material: faeces | place: Austria | collected 2013 | reverse complement strand
TCCGATTCATAAAAGCACCCTTTCCGGCATCAGCCCTTTACACCCGTTACCGTGATGCCTTCGATAAAGTATTTTTGTGCAAAGAAAAACAGGACGATCATCGGGATCGTAAAAATAGCAGAAGCCGCCATCAGAATGCCCCACTGCACATAGTGCTGCTGCAAAAAAGCCTGCAGGCCAATGGAAAGCGTGTAGCTTTCCTGACGGTTCAGATACAGCATAGGACCCATAAAATCGGACCATGTGTTGATGAAAGTGAAAATAGCGACACTTGCCATTGCAGGTTTGCACAAAGGCAGCATGATCTGTGCAAAAATGCGCACCTCTCCGGCGCCGTCGATCTCCGCGGCTTCCAGCAGGGAATCCGGGATGCTCTTAAAGAACTGGCGAAGCAGAAAAATGTAGTATGCGCCGCCGAAAAACGCGGGCACCACCAGGGGCGCGATGCTGCCGATCAGCCCCAGCTTGTTCCATATCATATACAGCGGGATCAAAGTGACCTGATATGGGATCATCATCGTGGCCACGATGATCGGGAACAAATATTTTTTCCCGTTCCACCGCACCTTCGACATGGAATAGGCCACCATCGCGGAGGATATCACGGTTCCCACAACGCACAGTGCGGTGATGACGATGGTATTCCACGCATAGCGAAGGAACGGTATCTGCGTAACAGCCAGAATATAATTGTCGAAGTGCAGCTTTGTCGGAAAAATAGTACGCTGATAAACCTCTTCCATGGACTTCAGCGAAGTAAGCAGCATCCATGCAAACGGTACCAGAAAGACGACGGACAGCGCCACAAGCAGAAATACCGTGACCGCCTTTCCGCACAGCTTGCGCCGCCTGATGTTTTTGTTCGCACGCGCGAGAGAAGCATTATTCTTCACCGTAGCTCACCCACCTATCCTGCGTTTTAAAAACGACTGCGGTCACAACAGCCACAACAACAAACAAGATCCAGGCCATCGCGGACGCTTTGCCCATTTTGAAAAGGTTGAATGCGTTCTGATACAGATACAGCGCATAAAACAGCAGGGAATTTTCAGCGCCGCCGCTGACCACGTTCAGACCGCCGCCCGTGGAACTTCCGATCATCAGATATGCTTGTGTGAAATACTGAAAATTGTTGATGATCCCCATGATCAGCTGGAAAAAGATCGCAGGAGAAATTCCGGGCAGAGTGATGTAAAAAAAGCGCTTCAGAGCATTTGCGCCATCGATCTCGGCAGCCTCATACAAAGTGCGGGGCACGTCCTGCAGCGCCGCCAGAAAGATGACCATGTTCCAGCCGATGCCCTTCCAGATGCCCAGAATCATCGCAACCGCAAGACCGCTCCACCTCGTATCCAGCCAACGGATGTTGCCGGAGGTCACGCCCAGCACCTTCCACAGGAAGTAGTTCAGCAGGCCCTCCGTGTTGAAGATATAGCGGAAGACCAGGGAGGCAATCACCCACGAGGTCACAACAGGCAGGTAGTTGATGACCCGGAAGGTGACGCTGAAGCGCTTGATGCCCGAAAGCAGAATGGCGATGAAGAGCCCAAGCGCCATCTGTCCCGGCACGGTTACCGCCGTGTACACCAAGCTGTTGACAAAGACCGTCCAGAATGTCGGATCCCGGAAGACCTCGCGGTAGTTGGCCAGACCGGCAAAGGGCTGCTCCAGCATCGAGGCAAAGCTCATGTCGCACAGGCTCATCCAGAACAGGCGGATGATCGGATAGACAGTGAACAGTGCGAAGATCGCCAGCCCCGGTGTCAGCAGAAGCGCGATCTGCGCTCGTTGGGCACGGAATTTCATGTTCTCACCTCAGAAGGGGCGGCGGAGCCATCCGCCCCGCCGCCGCGGAAATCCTCTTACTTGAGCAGCTCATCCCACTGGGCCGCCAGCTCATCGAGCGCCTCCTGCGCCGTCTTTTCGCCTGCGACGATCGCCGTCACAGCCATGGTCAGCTCGTTATCCATCTCACTCCAGGCTGCCACGGTCGGACGGGCCTTCGCCGTCTGAATGGCTTCGATGAAGGGCGCGTAGGACGCATTCTTCACCGTCTCGCTCGTAAGCGCCGCCTTGTTCACCGGGATCTGGCCGCACTTGGCCATCTCGGTCTGGGCAAACTCGCCAGTCATGAACTGCATGAACTTCCACGCAGCCTCCTTGTTGGCGGAGGCGAACATCGCAATATCCTCGCCGCCCAGCACGGAGATGCTGCCGCCCTCACCGGCAGGGATGGGCGCGGTGCCGTAGGCCACGTCAGGATACGCACCGGCGAGCTCCGCGGACTTCCACGGGCCCTCCAGCATCATGGCATAGCGCCCGGTGCCAAAGCCGTCGGTCATCGGGATATCGCCGGCATTGAAGCCCGTGATGCAGCCCTCCTGCACCAGCTTGGCGAACGTCTCGATGGCCTTCACCGACGCGGGACTATTGATGTAACCGGTGGCGACGGTCTGCTCCGGGTTGGTCAGGCTGCCGCCAAAGCTCCAGATGAACGGGCACAGGTTCCAGCCGGCCAGCGCGGGCTCGTTCCAGCCCCAAATCTGCTGGCCGTTTGCATTCTCGCCGCTGAGCTTGCGCAGAGCTTCGCACCATTGCTCCATCGTCTCGGGTACGGCCACGCCGGCCGCTTCCAGCATCGCCTTGTTGTAGAACACGATCTTGCTGTTGGTGTTCAGCGCCAGCGCATAATCATGACCGTCGATGACCGCGGTGGACATCGCACTGGGAAGCAGCGCAGCGCTGACTGTGTCAAAGTCCTCCATTTCCTCGTCGAGCGCGGTCAGGATGCCCATCTTCTGGAATTCCGGCAGCCACGCGATGTCGCAGCGCGCCACATCGGGCAGCGCGCCCGATTTCGCACTGACAAGCACCTTGTCGTGCAGCTCCGCCCACTCATGGGAGACGGCGTTGACTTTGATGCCCGGATTTTCCGCCTCAAAGGCGGGGATCAGCACGTTCATCAGCGTCGCGTTCTCCGCAGACTGAGCGCTGTAATGGTGCCAGAACTGGAGGGTGACGTCCTCCGCAAGCGCGCAGGAGCACAGCAGCATCAGGCAGGCGATGATCGCCACGAGGGTTTTTGTACGCATGGTTTTTCCTCCTTCTGAACAGGTCGAAATAGAATATGGACAGAATGCGGCAGAACGTGCACAGATTCTCCCGCACAATCCCAGGTTTGCGCCCGCTCCCCGAGGTTGAACACCGCGAGCAGCTCCTCCTCCCGATTGCCCCGGGCAAAGGCAAACAGGCTTTTCTCGTCGTCCGCCAGCAGCGGCGTATAGCTGCCCGTGCGTAGCGCGGGGTGCGCCTGGCGCAGGGCGATTAACTCCTTTTGCCAGGCCAGCAGATCCTTGTCCGGATGGGCCCAGGCCATGCCGCCACGGCAGCCCGGGTCGTTTTCGCCGGTCATGCCCAGTTCGTCGCCGTAGTAAATGGCAGGTGCGCCGGGAAAGAGCATCTGCAGCGCCATCGCCAGCCTGAGCCGCCACGCCTCGCCCTTCGCCTCGGTCAGAAAGCGCGCCGTGTCGTGGCTGCCCAGACAGTTGTACATGGCATGTCCGTTCGGGCCGGTAACCTTCATCAGCGCACTGTTCAGGCGTCGGGAAAGCTCGCTCACGCCAATGCGCCCGCGGGCAAGGCAGTCGGTCACCGCGTCGCGGAACAGATAGTTCATCGCCGTGTCAAAGCCGTCCGCGCCGAGCAGCCGCGAGGCGTCGCCCCACGTCTCACCCAGCAGCACGGCCTGCGGGAACTCGCGCTTGATTTCCTCTCGCCACCAGATAACGGCATGGCGATCCAGCTCGTCCGCCACGTCAAAGCGCCAGCCGTCGATGCCCGCCTCCCGCAGCCAGTAGAGCAGCACGTCGCGCACATAGGCTCGCACCTCGCCGTTGGCGCCGTTGAGCCGCGGCATGTAGGGATAATCCCCCACGCACTCATAGCAGGCCGGGGCGATTTCGATGGGAAACCGCTTGGGATAAAACCAGCCCCGGTAGCGGCTTTCCTCTCCGTTTTTCAGCAGATCCTCAAACGGGGGAAAGTGAATGCCCGAATGGTTGAATACGCCGTCCAGAATCACGCGGATGCCCGCCTCGTGGCACCGGGCGACCAGCTCGCGCAGCGTGTCCTTTGTGCCGAACATCGGATCGACCGAAAAGTAATCTGTCGTCGCGTATTTATGGTTGAAATCTCCCATAAAGATGGGATTCAGATACAGGCATTCCACGCCTAGCTCCGAAAGATACGGGATTCGGTCGATGATACCGCCCAGATTGCCGCCCAGAACGTTATCCCGTGTCGGCGCGGCGTTCCAGTCATCCATGCCTGCACCGGCCGGACCGCGCCGGGCAAAGCGCTCCGGAAAAATTTGATAGTATATGCAGCCCTGCGCCCATGCAGGCACGGCGAAAATATCCGTCTCATTGACCTGCAGCAGCTCGAAGCTGCCCGACTCCTGCATGTCCGTGAAAAGCCCTCGGTCATTGAGCCATCTCCGGTTTCCCGCCTGATCCTCCAGCCAGAAGCCGTATTTGATGTAGTGCGTCTCCCCGGTAAAGACGGTTTCGCCCGTCCACTGCTGCCGCTGACCGTCTTCAAGGCCGGGCAGGAGACTGGTTCGGAAAAGGACTTCCGGTTCGCTGCGCTTCCAGCACACCAGCTCGCAGGCGGTCAGGTCGCCCGGCGCGGCCTCCAATCTCCATTGTATGCGGTTTCGTGCAAGCGCTTGCACAAACGGGTAAAAAGAAAGGTGCCGAATGGCAGAGGTGATCATTTTCTTCCCTTCCTTTCCGACGAGGCCCTGGGTACAAGCACCGTCGAGAGCATGATCTGCTGGTTGCCGGTACGGCTGTCAATCCGCTGAAACAGCAGCTGAGCTGCCTGTTCCCCAAGCAAAGACGTATCAATATCCACGATAGTCAGCTGTGGCTCCGTATACTCCGCCAGCGGATAATTGTCAAACGCCACAATGCCGATCTCCTCCGGCACGGCGATTTTCCTTTCCTTGCAGGCCTTCAGCAGCCCAAAAGCCGCCAGATTGTTATTGCAGACGAACGCATCCGCGTGCGTTGACTGCTCCAGCTCGGACAGCGCCACAGCATAGGCATTTTCCACCGTGCCGTCCGTGGCAAGCACACGCTCCTGCCCTTTGTCGATCACCTTCATATAGCCGCGGACACGGCGCTTGGTAAAGCCCCGTTTCTGATAGCCGCCCAGGTAGGCGATCGAGCGGTATCCCTTTTCCTGCAGGTGGCGCACGGCGATTTCCGCACCCTGCTCGTTGTTGTTGTCCACCCAGCAGGTATCGCTGCGCAGCGTGTCCGGTGTGCCCAGAACGACATACGGAAAATCGCCGATCGTCTCCATCATGGAGGGGCGCACCGTCGTAGGCGGAAGAATCAATCCGTCCACCTTATGCTCCTTCATCAGGTTTTCAATCGTGCTGCCATGGCTCTGCGCGCCGTTGGCAATCATGACCTGATAACCCCTGGCCTGCGCCACCTTCTCAATGGCGAACAGGCTGCGGCTGAAAAACACGTTGCTGAATGCATCGGCGTCCCGCGCATCCACCACAACACCAATTGCCCCGCTCAGCCCGCTGGCCAGACTGCGCGCCAGGGAGTTGGGATGGTAATCCAGCGTCTTCATCGCCGCGTAGACGCGCTCCTTGGTGTCCGGCGTGATGGTTGCCTTGCCATTGATCACGCGGGAAACGGTTGAGGAATTGACCCCTGCCAGCTTCGCCACATCATGGATGGTCACCGCCACGCCGTTCGCCTCTCTTTCTGTGCAACCGTTTGCATAATCAGATTATACTCGCTCGGAATCGGATTGTCAATAGCGAACTTCGAAATATACAGGATGTTTCTCTGAAGGTCTCTGAATATCTTCGCCCGCTGATGCTCTTTGGCATCCGTGCGCACCTCGACTCCATGTTTCCTGTGTGTTACACCACATCTTCATCACCAGAACGCATCACCGTCGCAGCCCCGAACGGGAAGTTACAACACTGGCAGCACAAGGAAAAAATGGCATCCCTCGGACAGGTTTTGTGCCATGATTTGTGCCAAATCGCCCATTTTTATCAAAACTACCGGAATCGACCGGCTCCAAAGCGAAAAAAGCCGCAGCGCGTCTTCTTGACAGGAGGGCGCGCTGCGGCGGGTCAAACTCAAAAAAATCAAGTAATATCAGGAAAAATTGCTTCAAAACGGCAAAAGAAAAACCCTCAACGGCGCGAAGCTCGTCAAGGGTTTTTGTGGTGCACCCAACAGGATTCGAACCTGTGGCCTTTTGATTCGTAGTCAAACGCTCTATCCAGCTGAGCTATGGGTGCGATTCTCAATTTTCCGTTCCTTTTGCTCGGAACAAAAAGTATTATACTGCACGGCGCGAAGAATGTCAATACTTTTTTGAAAATTATTTTTCATTTTCTTCCTTCGGCTGGAAACGGGGGAATTTGGGGGAAAATCCCGGCGACTTTTGGGGAAAAACGGGTCGCCGAAAATGAGAAAGAAAAATCATGTTTTTCCTTGTAAAGAAAAGAAAAAAGCGTCGAAAACCGAAAACGGCGCGTCGAGCGGCGGAATGCGCCGGAGGACGGAAACATCAGACGTTACGGCGCGTACATCTGTGGATAACGATAATTATCCACAATTCGGCCCCGAAAATGGCGATTTGCCTGTGGACAACTGTGGATAACTCGGTGGAAAACCCGATTTTCCAGTGATTTCTACAAAAAGCGCTGTGGATAAAACCGGGGATAACTGTGGGGGAGATGTGGGAAAACGGGGGATAACCGGCGGCGCGGTTCGACAAATTGGTTGCGAAAAAATAAAATTGAGCGAAACCATAAACTTTATGGCGGGGATGTGTTATCTTTTGGGCGCGTCGTGCATAGTTCTGGCTCGGGGAACGGAGAGGGGGACGGCCGATGCGGGAGAGGACGATGAAGGGCGCGTGGCTTGCGGCCAGCGCGCTTTGCACGGCGCTGCTGCTGGCCTGCGCGGGGGAAAACGCCGTGCAGACCTTTCACGCGCAGACGCGGCAGAGCGAAGCGGCGCGGCCGCAGGAGCGGGGCGCGCTTGCGGGCTGCGTGATCGCGCTGGACGCGGGGCACGGCGGCTATGACGGCGGCGCGGTCGGGCGGGTGAGCGGCACGCCGGAGAAGGGACTGAACCTCGACGTCGCGCGGCGGCTGGCGGCGATTTTGGAGACACAGGGCGCGCAGGTCGTTATGACGCGGACGGACGACTACGCCCTGTGCGACGAGCATCCGCCGATTCGCAAAAAGTTACAGGATATGCAGCGCCGCGCAGCGATCATCGAGCAGAGCGGCGCGCAGATGGTGCTTTCCATCCATATGAACGAATACGCCGGTCGGAGCCAGAGCGGGCCGCAGGTGTTTTATCGCGAGGGCTGCCCGGCGGGGCGGCTTCTGGCCGGGGCGATTCAGGAGGCGATGAACGAAACGCTCGCCCCCAAAAAGAAGCGTTCCGCGCTCGGCGGAGATTACTATATCCTGACGCTGGGCAGGCCGAGCGTGCTGGTGGAATGCGGGTTTTTATCCAACGCCGGCGAGGAGGCGCTTCTGCTGACGGCGGATTACCGCCAGCGGGTCGCACAGGCGATTGCGCGAGGCATATGGGCATGGGCGAATCTGCCGGAGGAAAAGCCGGAGGCGCTCCCGGCGGTGGAGCGCGGCGGCGAGGCGGCAACGGAAACGTGAATGTCAAACGACTTGTCAACCTTCAAGGTGAAATGTATTCAAGTATTGACGAGGCAGCGGCCTTTTTTGATGAAATATGGCTTGACAGCCTGTGGACGGCGTGATAAGATATGGACACATATTTCGGCGATGACGAGGAAGAATCCGCGTGGAAACGCTAAGCGAGGGAGCGGCGGTGCGAGGCTCCCGCGGGGGCGCGCGGGCTGGTCGCCTCAGAGCCGCAGGCTGAAAGCCGCTTGGGCTGCGTAGGTCTGCCGGTTTTCCTCCGTTACAGGGAAACGAGCATGATGGTTGTGCTCAATGAGCGTGCGCAGGCACGGAATTTAGGTGGTACCGCGAAAGCAGCCTTTCGCCCTAAAGCGGGGCGAGAGGCTGCTTTTTTAACGATCAGGAGGAGTGAACGATTCAGATGAAACTCAACGGAGCGGCGATTCTGATTGAATGTTTGATTGAGCAGGGTGTTGGAACCGTGTTCGGCTTCCCCGGCGGCGCGGTTTTGCCGATTTACGATGAGCTGTACAAGCGGCAGGATCGGATTCGGCATGTACTGACCGCCCACGAGCAGCACGCCGGTCATGCGGCGGACGGCTACGCGCGCGCCAGCGGCAAGACGGGCGTGTGCATCGCCACCAGCGGCCCCGGCGCGACGAACCTGGTCACGCCGATTGCGACGGCGTACATGGATTCCACGCCGATCGTCTTCATCACCGGCAACGTGCCGCAGAGCCTGATGGGCACGGATTCCTTTCAGGAGGCGGATATCTCCGGCATGACGATGCCCGTCACCAAGCACAACTATCTGGTGACGCGGGTGGAGAAGCTGGCCGATATCGTCCGCGAGGCGTTCTTCATCGCTTCGAGCGGCCGTCCCGGCCCGGTGCTGATCGACATCCCGAAGGATGTGCAGATCGCCGAGACGGAGTATGAGCCGGCCGTCGGTGAGGCGCTGATTCCCAAGCTCTCCATGAAGCACCCGACGGTGCAGCTTCGTCTGGAGGGCGAGGCGCTGGAGCGCTACAAGGTGAAGGCCGCGCCCCGGCTGGAGCAGGCGGCCCGGCTGATTGCCGAGGCGCAGAAGCCGCTGATTTACTGCGGCGGCGGCGTGATTCTCTCCGGCGCGGAGCGGGAGCTGGCGGCCTTCGCCGATCTGGTGGATGCGCCGGTGGTCTCCACGCTGATGGGGCTGGGCGCCGTTCCGGCGGATAACCCGCGCATGCTGGGCATGCTGGGCATGCACGGCACGCACGCGGCGAACATCGCCATGCAGCGCTGCGATTTGTTGATCGCCGTCGGCGTTCGCTTTTCGGATCGCGCGTTGGGCAACGCGGAGACGTTCGCGGCGCAGGCCAAGGTGCTGCATATCGACATCGACCGCGCGGAGATCAACAAAAACGTTTCCACCACGCTGCATATCACCGGCGACGCGCGCGTGGTGCTCGAGCTGCTGCTTTCGCGCGTGGCGCAGAAGGCCAACGGGCAATGGATGCAGCAGGCGCGGAGCATGATGGAGGAATACCTGAGCGACGAGTTGTTCGAGCCGCGCAAGATCCTCCGCCAGATGGCCGCAATCGCCCCGGAAATCACCGTGGCGACGGACGTTGGCCAGCACCAGATGTGGACGGCGCAGCATTTCCCGTTCCTGCATCCGCGCCAGTTGATTACCAGCGGTGGTCTGGGCACGATGGGCTTCGGTCTCGGCGCGGCGATGGGCGCGGCGGCGAGCGACCCGGCGGGCAGGCCGGTGGCGCTGGTCACGGGCGACGGCTCGTTCCGCATGAATCTGACCGAGCTTTCCACCATCGGGTATTACGGCATTCCGGTGATCGTCGTCATCTTCAACAACGGCACGCTGGGCATGGTGCGCCAGTGGCAGACGCTGTTCTTCGGCCACCGCTACAGCCAGACGACGCTCGACCGCGGGCCGGATTTTATGAAGCTGGCGGCGGCCTACGGGCTCTCCGGCGCGCGGGTGAACGCGGTGGAGACGTTCGCGGCGGCGTTCAAGGCGGCCGTCGAGAAGCGCGAGCCCTGCATCATCGAGTGCATGCTGGATATTGACGAGATGGTTGCGCCGATGGTCGCGCCCGGCTCGCCGATCGACTCGTTCTGCCTGAATTGACGGAGGTGACGGCTTATGGTGATGAACCCCGACAAACTGCGCCGCTACACCGTCGGCGTATTGGTTTCCAATGAGCCGGGCGTGCTCTCCCGCGTGTCCGGCCTGTTCTCCCGGCGCGGCTTCAACATCGAGAGCCTCGCCGTCGGCCCGACGCAGGATCGCGAGGTCTCCCGCATCACGATCGTGGTGCTGGGCGACGACGCGCACATCGAGCAGCTGGTGCAGCAGCTCTACAAGCTGATCTGCGTGCAGAAGGTGCAGGTGCTCAGCAATAAAAACGACGTGGAGCGCCAGCTCCTGCTGGTCAAGGTCGCCGCAGGCGTGAAGGAACGCGAGGGGCTGATGCGGCTGGTGGATATCTTCAAGGCGAAGGTGCTGGACGTGACCAAATCCTCGATGATTCTGGAAATCACGGGCGACAACGACAAGATCACCGCGATGATGCGGCTGCTGGAGGATTACGGCATACTGGAGCTGGTTCGCACCGGCGTGGTCGCGCTCGAACGCGGCGACGAAGTGATGAGTTCAGATATATTTGACTAAACCAACAAATCAAAAAAAACAAACGGAAAAGACGGACAAGGAGGAAAAATACAATGGCACAGATGTTTTACGCGCAGGATTGCAACCTCGAATATCTGATGGGCAAAAAGATTGCCATCGTCGGCTACGGCTCGCAGGGACACGCGCACGCGCTCAACCTGCGCGATTCCGGCTGCGACGTGGTCGTCGCGCTGTATGAGGGCAGCAAGAGCTGGAAGAAGGCCGAGGCGGCCGGGCTGACCGTTATGACCACGGCCGAGGCCGCCAAGGTCGCCGATATGATCATGATCCTCATCAACGACGAGAAGCAGGCGGCGATGTACCACAAGGACATCGAGCCGTATCTGCGCCCCGGCATGATCCTCGCGTTTGCGCACGGCTTCAACATCCACTTCGGCTGCATCAAGCCGCCGAAGGACATCGACGTGGTGATGATCGCGCCGAAGGGCCCGGGTCACACCGTCCGCAGCCAGTATCTGGAGGGCAAGGGCGTGCCCGACCTCGTCGCCGTCTATCAGGACGCCTCCGGCAAGGCGCAGGATTACGCGCTGGCGTATGCGGCGGGCATCGGCGGCGCGCGCGCCGGCATCCTCAAGACGACCTTCCGCGAGGAGACCGAGACCGACCTGTTCGGCGAGCAGTGCGTCCTCTGCGGCGGCGTGACCGCGCTGATGAAGGCGGGCTTTGACACGCTGGTGGAGGCGGGCTATCAGCCGGAGAACGCTTATTTCGAGTGCATCCACGAGATGAAGCTCATCGTCGATCTCATCTTCGCGCACGGCTTTGCGGGCATGCGCTATTCCATCTCCAACACCGCCGAATACGGCGATTACGAGATCGGCCAGCGCCTGATCACCGAGGAGACCAAGAAGGAGATGAAGAAGGTGCTCACCGAGATTCAGGACGGCACCTTCGCCCGCAACTGGCTGCTCGAAAACCAGAGCGGCTGCGTCCACTTCCTCGCCAAGCGCCGCATCGAGGCGGGCAGCCAGCTTGAGGAGGTCGGCAAGGATCTGCGCGGCAAGATGAGCTGGGGCACGAAAGTAGAGGAGCTGTAAGATGGCAGTCAGTGATCGCGTGAAAAGCGGCCCGGAGAAGGCGCCGCACCGTTCCCTTTGGAAGGCGCTCGGCCTGACTGACGAGGAGCTGAAGCTCCCGCTGATCGGCGTGGTCAGCGCGAAGTCGGAGTGCGTGCCGGGGCACAACCACCTGAACAACATCGCGCAGGCCGTCAAGGACGGCATCCGTCTGGCGGGCGGCGTGCCGGTCGAATTCCCGGCCATCGGCGTGTGCGACGGCATCGCCATGGGGCATGTCGGCATGAAGTATTCCCTCGCCTCCCGCGAGCTGATCGCCGATAGCTGCGAGTCGATGGCGATTGCCCACGGCTTTGACGGCATGGTGTTCATCCCGAACTGCGACAAGATCGTGCCCGGCATGCTGATGGCGGCGCGCCGCCTCAACCTGCCCGCCATGGTCATTTCCGGCGGCCCGATGATGCCCGGCCGCATGCCCGGCGGCAGCGGCGACATGGATTTGAACTCCGTGTTCGAGGCGGTCGGCGCGTATAAGGCGGGCAAGATGGACGACACGCAGCTCAACGCGGTGGAATCCGCCGCCTGCCCGGGCTGCGGAAGCTGCTCCGGCATGTTCACCGCGAACTCCATGAACTGCATCACCGAGGTCATTGGCATTGCGCTGCCGGGGAACGGCACGATTGCCGCCGTGGACGCGGCGCGCATCCGTCTGGCCAAAAAGACCGGCATGCGGGTCGTCGAGCTGGTTCGGGAGGGGTTGACCCCGGAGAAGATTATGACCGAATCCGCGTTCCGCAACGCGCTCTGCCTGGATATGGCGCTGGGCTGCTCCACCAACACCGTGCTGCATCTGCCCGCCATCGCGCACGAGGCCGGGATCGACTTCGACCTCAACTGGGTCAACGAGGCGAGCGCCAAGGTGCCGAACCTGTGCCATCTCGCGCCGGCCGGCCATCACCACGTCATCGACCTGCATCTGGCGGGCGGCGTGATGGGCGTGCTCAGCGAGCTCAAGGGGCGCGGCCTGCTCGACGAAAACGCGCTGACCGTCTCCGGCATGACGCTGGGCGAGGAGATCAGCCTGAGCAAAAACTACAACCACGAGGTCATCCGCCCGTTCGACGAGCCGTATTCCCCGACCGGCGGCCTGATGATCCTGCGCGGCAACCTCGCGCCGGACGGCGCGGTCGTCAAGCGCAGCGCCGTCGCCAAGGAGATGCTCGTTCACGAAGGCCCTGCCCGCGTGTTCAACAGCGAGGACGAGGCCATCGCCGCCATCTACGCCGGTCAGATCAAGCCGGGCGACGTGGTGGTCATCCGCTATGAGGGCCCGAAGGGCGGCCCGGGCATGCGCGAAATGCTCAGCCCGACCAGCGCCATCTGCGGCATGGGGCTTGACAAGGAAGTGGCGCTCATCACCGACGGCCGCTTCTCCGGCGCAACCCGCGGCGCGGCCATCGGCCATGTTTCGCCCGAGGGCGCGAGCGGCGGCATGATCGGCCTCATCGAGGAGGGTGACGTCATCGCCATCGACATCCCAAGCGGCAGGCTCGAATTGAAGGTGGACGACGCGACGCTCGCCAAGCGCCGCGAGGCGTGGGTCTGCCCGCCGCCGAACGTCACCAAGGGCTATCTGGCGCGCTACGCGAAGCTGGTTTCCAGCGCGAACAAGGGCGCCGTCGTCGAATAAACCGTTTTTCAAACACAATAATCAGCAGATCGGGCCGCTTCGCTCGCCGGAAGGAGAGGAGGCGGCCTCTTTCTTTTCTTTTTTTCCCGTTCCTGCCCTTTTTTGCGGCCGGAACGCGGTGAAAGCGAAAAAGAAAGATTGAGCGCCGACAGAACCCCGCCCGACGCGCTTTTGACGCTTGCCCTTTTTTCGGGTTCATGGTATACTATACCCTGAAAAAATGGCGGAGTGCGCCGTTTGCAAAACGATAAAGGAAGTGCCCTTTTGCAAGGCGAAGAAATCAGGGCGGCGCAGGCCGCGTTTTCCCTCCCGGACCCGAGGGAGTTGAACCCGCTCCAACTGGCTTACGTCGGCGACACGCTGCACGATCTGTACGTCCGCAGCCTGCTGGTTTCCAGAAAGATGAGCGTCGGGTCGATGCACAAACAGGCGGTGCGGATGGTCAGCGCGGCGGCGCAGGCGGCGATGCTGGCGGCGATTGAGAACGAGCTGACCGAGCAGGAGGCCGACGTCACGCGGCGCGGCCGCAACGCGCAGGCCAAGCACGCCGCGCCGAAGCACGCCGATCCGGCGGATTATGCGCACGCCACGGGGCTGGAGGCGCTCTGGGGCTATCTCTACGTGACCAACCAGACCCAACGGCTCGACGAGCTGATTACCCTTGCGATTGCACGCACGGAGGAAATATGGCACAGGCAAAACTCAAAGTAATTCTGCTGCGCGCCACGCCCGACCCGGATGAGCTTGTCGCGCTGGGCGCGCGGCTTTGTTATGCCAGAGCGGATTTGGACGCTTTGCAGCAGAAGGTAGAGAGCGGCGACCAGCGCGGCTTTGTGGAGCGCGTGATGCAGCGCGGCCATCTCTCCGTGACCGAACACGCGAGCTTCACCTTCGCGGTGGAGGGCGTGAGCCGCGCGCTGCTGGCGCAGCTTACGCGGCACAGAATCGCGTCGTTCTCCGTGCAGAGCCAGCGCTATGTCTCCATGGCCGACGGCTTTGACTACGTGATTCCCCCGGCCATCGAGGCGCTGGGCGAGGACGAGCGGCAGGAATTCATCCGCCAGATGGAGACCATGCACACATGGTATTGCCACTGGCAGGAAAAGCTGGGCGGGGCGAAGGAGAGCGCGAACGAGGACGCGCGCTTCGTTCTGCCCAACGCCGCCGCGACGCGCCTGGTGATGACGATGAACGCGCGGGAGCTGATGCACTTTTTCTCGCTGCGCTGCTGCAACCGCGCGCAATGGGAGATTCGCGAAATGGCGTGGCAGATGCTCGCCCTGTGCAAGCAGGCCGCGCCCGCGCTGTTTGAACACGCGGGACCCGCGTGCGTATCCGGCGTGTGCCCGGAGGGCAAAAACACCTGCGGAAAAGCCGCCGAAGTGCGCGAAAAAGCAGGCAATTTATAAAAATTTGACCGAGACAGACCACCCGCTCGAATGAGAAAGGAAACCATTATGGCATACTACGATCAGTTTACGAAAAAGCCCCGCAGCCCGCGCGACGACTGGCGCGACGACGAGGAGACCCTGCGCCCGGAGCGCGACGGCGAGCAGAACCGCCGTCCGTATGGCGGCCGCCCGAACAACGGAGAGCGTCGTCCGTATGGCGAGCGCCCGAATAACGGAGAGCGCCGCGCGTATGGCGAGCGCCCGAACAACGGAGAGCGCCGCGCGTATGGCGAGCGCTCGAACAACGGAGAGCGCCGCGGGTATGGCGAGCGCCCGAACAACGGGGAGCGCCGCGGGTATGGCGAGCGCCCGAATAACGGAGAGCGCCGCGGGTATGGCGAGCGCCCGAACAACGGGGAGCGCCGCCCGTATGGCGAGCGTCCGATGACGCCGCCCGCTCCGCAGGAGGAAGAGACGAGCAACCTGCTCGTCGGCCGCAACCCCATCCGCGAGGCGCTGAAGGCGGGGCGCGACATGGAGAAGCTGCTGGTCGCGAAGGGCGAGCTCATCGGCTCTGCCCGCGAAATCGTCGCGATGGCGCGCGAGCAGAAGGTCATCGTGCAGGAAGTGGACAGGGCGCATCTGGACGCGATGGCGCCCGGCCATCAGGGGCTGATCGCCGTCGTTTCCGCGTATGCGTATCAGACGGTGGACGACATGCTGGCGCTGGCCAAGGCGCGCGGCGAAGCGCCGTTCCTCGTCATCCTCGACGGCGTGACCGACCCGCATAACCTCGGCGCGATCATCCGCAGCGCGGAGTGCGCGGGCGCGCACGGCGTGATTATCCCGGAGCGCCGCGCGGTGGGGCTGACCCCGGCGGCCGTCAAGGCGAGCGCGGGCGCGGTGGAATATCTGCCGGTCGCGCGCGAGGTGAACCTGACCCGCACGATCGAGCGACTCAAGAAAGAGGGAATCTGGATCTACGGCACGGCGATGAACGGCGAGGATTACCGCAAGGTCGATTTCTCCGGCCCGAAGGCGCTGGTCATCGGTTCGGAGGGCGAGGGCATGAGCCGACTGGTCGGCGAGAGCTGCGATAAGGTGGTCACCCTGCCGATGAAGGGCAAGATCGAATCCCTCAATGCGTCCGTGGCGGCGGGCATCCTGCTTTACGCCATGATGGACGCGAAGTGAGATGAAGCCCCTGCTGCTGGTGGACGGCTACAACGTCATCGGTGCGTGGAGCGTGCCGCGCGAGGAGCACCTGAGCATTGAGCAGGCCAGAGAGCGGCTCGTCCACCTGATTGCCGATTACGCGGGCTATTCCGGCGAAGAGGTGATCGTCGTTTTCGACGGCCACTATACCGACCGCCCCACGCGCTCGCGCACGATGATGCACGGCGTAGAGGTCGTCTTCACCAAGCATGCCGAAAGCGCGGACAACTACATTGAGGCGGCCTGCGACGCCGCGCCGAAATGGCGGCGGGTTCGCGTGGCGACCAGCGACGCGGTCGAACAGACGGTGACGCTCGGGCGCGGCGCGGAGCGCATCTCCTCAAGGGAGTTTTTGATCGAAATTACGCAGACCCGACAGACCGGACGGGTGCGCATGCGGGAGGAAAAGGTCTCCCGCGGCGACATCTTTTCCCGGCTGCCGCCCCATCAGCGCGAAATCTTTGAGCGGATGCGCAGGGGCGAGGAATGAGCAGGGAGGAAGCCATGCACCACGACTTTGACGGCATGACCGATGAGGAAATCGCCCTGCTTGCGCAGCAGGGAGACGCGGACGCATCGGAATATCTGCTTAACAAGTACAAGAACTTCGTCCGATCCAAGGCGCGATCCTACTTTCTGGTCGGCGCGGATCACGAGGACATCGTGCAGGAGGGCATGATCGGCCTGTTCAAGGCGTTCCGCGATTTCAGGCCGGATAAGCTCGCCTCCTTCCATGCCTTTGCCGAAATCTGCGTCACCCGCCAGATCATCACCGCCATCAAGACCGCGACGAGACAAAAGCACATCCCGCTCAATTCCTACGTGTCGCTCAACAAGCCGATTTACGAGGAGGAGAGCGACCGAACGCTGATGGACGTCATCACCGAAGGGCGCAGCGCCGACCCGGAGGAGCTGCTCATCGGCCGGGAAAGCTACGTGAGCATCGAAAGCCGCATCGACGAGGCGCTTTCGCCTCTGGAGCGCCGGGTTTTGGCGGCGTATCTGGACGGAAAGAGCTATCAGGAGATCGCGCAGATGCTCGACCGCCACGTCAAGAGCATCGACAACGCGCTCCAGCGGGTCAAACACAAGCTCGAAAAGCTGATGGCCGAGCGCGGAAACTGACGCGCATACGGGCTGAAAACCGGGACGTTCCTTCTTTCAAACGGGAAAAACGGCTGACCCTGCAAAACTCGAGAGGTTTTTGCAGGGAAAAATGCGCCGAGATATTGACATTTTCTCCGGATTTGGATAGAATATGGATGAGTAAACCGGTTGACAGCCATTTGCAGGTGTAGTTTAATGGCAGAACTTCAGCTTCCCAAGCTGACCGCGTGGGTTCGATTCCCATCACCTGCTCCAACGCGACCACCGACAATTCGGCGGGCCGCATTAAACTGTCAGCCGAAATTATCGAGGAGGTTATTCCAATGGCGAAGCAAAAGTTTGAGCGCACCAAGCCGCACGTCAACATTGGCACCATCGGCCACGTTGACCACGGCAAAACGACCCTGACCGCTGCCATCACGATGGTGCTGTCCACCTTCGGCGAGGCGCAGGCTATGCGTTACGACGAAATCGACAAGGCGCCGGAAGAGAAGGCCCGCGGAATCACGATCAACACCGCTCACGTTGAGTATGAGACGGAGCATCGTCACTACGCGCACGTTGACTGCCCCGGCCACGCCGACTATGTTAAGAACATGATCACCGGCGCTGCTCAGATGGACGGCGCGATCCTGGTCGTGTCCGCTCCGGACGGCCCGATGCCGCAGACCCGTGAGCACATCCTGCTGGCCCGTCAGGTCGGCGTTCACTACATCGTTGTCTTCCTGAACAAGACCGATATGATGGACGACGAGGAGCTGCTCGAGCTGGTCGAGATGGAAATCCGTGAGCTGCTCAGCTCCTACGGCTTCCCGGGCGACGAGATCCCGATCATCCGCGGTTCCGCGCTGAAGGCTCTGGAGTATGTCCAGAACGGCGGCACCGACCCGAAGAATGCGCCGGAGTGCCAGTGCATCTTCGCTCTGATGGACGCTGTCGATGAGTACATCCCGTCCCCGGAGCGCGACACCGACAAGCCGTTCCTGATGCCTGTTGAGGACGTGTTCTCCATCACCGGCCGCGGCACCGTTGCGACCGGCCGTGTTGAGCGCGGTGTGGTGAAGGTTTCCGACACCGTGGAGATCGTCGGCCTGCAGGATAAGCCGCGCAGCACCGTCGTCACCGGCGTGGAAATGTTCCGCAAGCTGCTGGATCAGGCCGAGGCTGGCGACAACATCGGCGTGCTTCTGCGCGGCATCCAGCGCAACGAGGTCGAGCGCGGTCAGGTTCTGGCCAAGCCGGGCTCCATCCATCCGCACACCCACTACATGGGTCAGGTTTACGTTCTGACCAAGGAAGAGGGCGGCCGTCATACCCCGTTCTTCAACGGCTATCGTCCGCAGTTCTACTTCCGTACCACCGACGTGACCGGCAACATCAAGCTGCCGGAGGGCGTTGAGATGGTTATGCCGGGCGACAACGTGGACATGGAGTGCACGCTGATCACCCCGATCGCCATGGACGAGAAGCTGCGCTTCGCTATCCGCGAGGGCGGCCGCACCGTCGGCTCCGGCGTTGTCACCAAGATCCTTGAGTGATACCCGGTCTAAACGATCAAACAAAGAGGACTTCCGAAAGGGAGCCCTCTTTTTGATTTACATTTCCGTTGCTTATGTGTACGGCGGCGCGTATAATAAGATCAGCAAAAAATGACAGGAGGTATTCCCATGAAAGACCCGAATTGCGGCTATTGCGCGCGCGGCAAAGGCGATTCACGCCGCCTTTCATCCGGATAAGCTCAACTACGGCGCGTATGGCGACACGGGCTGCCACCTGCACGTCCATCTCGTGCCGAAATACAGGGACGGCTTTGAATGGGGCGGTGTGTTTGCCATGAACCCCGGCCAGACGAAGCTCACCGACGCGCAATACGCCGAGATGATCGAAAAGATCAAGGCGGCGCTGTAATACTAATTCTTGTTAAAATGGCTTAATCCGCGCACCATCTTTTTCGCTCTGACTTTGCCTCGTTCCGTTCAACGTACCTCCAGTACGCCTCACTTCACTTGGCTTCGTCAGAACAAAAAATCTGATGCGCTCTGTTAAGCATTTTAACTGCGAATTAGTATAAAAAAAGATCAGGCGCTCCTTCCCCCGAGCGGGGAGGGGGCGTTTGCTGTTGTGCCCAAATGGCGTCTATCAGGCTCTGCTTGCCAAAAAGCGCCAAATGGAATATAATCAGAACATGAAAATGCGCCCGTATGGCTTTTAGCGTTTTCAAAAACAATAAAAAGAACTCAAATCTATGATGGAAAACGAGAGGGGTCAATCATGGGAAAGCTATCCTATGTCATCAAGCGCGCCAGAAAGATGGATTACCGCGCGATGCTGAAAACCGCCGACATGCTGCACAAAAAGACGGGCAAGAGCCGCATCTGGCTGATGGCCGATATGGCCAAGTGCGCCGCCAAGTACAACGCGGGCTATGTCGATTATAAAATTGCGGAGATGTACCGCTTAAACGACGCGCAGCGCGCCACGCAGATCACGCGCGGTATTTCCAACAACATCGTCGCGCGGATGAACGACAAGAAATTCTGGCACTTCTTTGACAACAAAACCGAGTTCAACCAGCTCTTCCACGAGCAGGTCAAGCGCGAATGGCTCAATTTCTCCACCGCGACGGAGGAACAGTTCGCCGAGTTCGTGCAGGGGCGCGGCGATATCATCTGCAAGCCGATCGACGGTTCGAGCGGGCAGGGGATTCTCAAATGCACGCCGGAGGATTATGCAGACGTTCACGCGCTCTACGCGCGCCTCAAGGCGGCGGGCATCGGCATTGTGGAGGACAAGGTCATCCAGCATGAGGCGATTGCCGCGCTCTGCCCGACCTCGGTCAACACCATCCGCGTCGCGACGCTGCTGGGCGACAAAAAGGAAGGCATCGTCTACGCCTATATCCGCATCGGCAACGGCAAGGTGATGGACAACGTCGATTGCGGCGGCATGGCCGCGCCGATCAATCTGGATACGGGCGTGATCAGCGGTGTGGGCGCGAACAAGGCGGGCGAGGTCTTCGAATTCCACCCGATGACCGGCAAGCGCATCCCCGGCACGCAGATCCCCTACTGGGAGGAGGTCAAGGCGATGTGCCTGAAGGCGATGCACGTCGTTCCGCAGGTGCGCTTTATCGCCTGGGACGTGGCGATTACGCCGGATGGTCCGGTATTCATCGAGGGCAACTCCTTCCCGAGCCACGCCATTCCGCAGTTCGCCGCCCACTTCCCGGATGGCATCGGCATCCTGCCGCGATTCGAGGCGTTTATCGACCTATGATCTGCACGCTTTGCCCCAGAGACTGCGGCGCGGAGCGCGCGCCGGAGCGCGGCACGGGCGTTTGCCGCATGGGTACGCTGCCCAAAATCGCGCGCGCGGCGCTGCACCGGTGGGAGGAGCCCTGCATCAGCGGCACGCGCGGCAGCGGCGCGGTGTTCTTTTCCGGCTGCGGGCTGCGGTGCGTGTTCTGCCAGAATGAAAGCATCAGCCAGCGGGGCGAGGGGAAGATCGTCACGACGAAGCGGCTTTCGGAGATCTTCCGCGAGCTGGAGGCGCAGGGCGCGCACAACATCAACCTCGTGACGGCGGCGCACTTCGTTCCCGCCGTGCTCGACGCGCTGGCGCTGTACAGGCCGAGCATCCCGATCGTCTACAACAGCAGCGGCTATGAAAGCGTGGAGACGCTGCGCATGCTGGAGGGCGCGGTGGATATCTATCTGCCGGATTACAAATACATCGACCCGAACATGGCGGCGATGCTCTCCGGCGCGCGGGATTACCCCGACACGGCGCATGCGGCGATTGACGAAATGGTGCGTCAGACGGGCGCGCCCGTCTACGATCAGGACGGCATGATGACGCGCGGCACGCTGATCCGCCACCTCGTTCTGCCGGGGCTGACGGGGGACAGTATTCGGATTCTGGAACAAATCTGCGACGATTTTCCGGGAATTCCGGTTTCGCTGATGGGGCAGTATACGCCCTGCGGCCGGGCGCTCTCCATCCCCGGCATGGACAGAAAGATCAAAAAGAAGGAATATGCCCGCGTGCTGGCCTATATGGAGGCCGTCGGGCTGAACGGTTATCGGCAGGAACTCGGCTCGGCGGACGGCGCGTTCATTCCGGCGTTCGACGGCACGGGGGTTTAACCCAAAGACAAACGCGCCGCGCGCGGCGGCGCGCCGATGCGAAAGGAATGAGCGAGATGCAGGCCTGTTTTCTCCCGGCGGATATCCTTCTGCCCGACGCTGCGGCAGATTTTGAAAAATGGGCGGTTGTCGCCTGCGACCAGTTTACCAGCCAGCCCGAATACTGGCGGAAGGCCGCGGAGATCGTCGGCGATGCGCCGAGCACGCTGAACCTCGTCTATCCGGAGGCCTATCTGGCCGAGGGCGACGCGCGGATTGCGGCCATCCGGCAGGCGATGGAGGACTATATGCGGCGCGGCGTGCTGCAGACGCGCGTGAAAGACGGCTTTGTGCTCGTCCGCCGCGTGACCGAGAGCGGAGAACGCCTCGGGCTGGTCGGCAGGCTGGATCTGGAGCAGTATGACTTCACGCCCGGCACGAGCGCGCCCGTCCGTGCGACGGAGGGGACGATTCTCTCGCGCATCCCGCCGCGCGTGCGCATCCGGCAGGGGGCGAGCATCGAAAGCCCGCACGCGATGATGCTCATCGACGACGCGGCCATGCGCCTGATCGAGCCGCTGGCGGATCGGGAACTGCCCAAGCTCTACGACACGGAGCTGATGCTCGGCGGCGGGCACATCGCCGGGTACGCGGTCGAGGGCGAGCTGGCCGCGCGGACGGCGGAGCAGATCGCGCGGATGCAGGCGGAGAGCGGCGGCTTCTTTCTCGCGGTCGGCGACGGCAACCACTCTCTGGCGACGGCGAAAGCCTGCTGGGAGGCGATCAAGCCGACGCTTTCCGACGAGGCGCGGGTCGATCATCCCGCGCGGTTCGCGCTCTGCGAGCTGGTCAACCTGCACAGCCCCGCGCTGATTTTCCGACCCGTTCACCGCGTGGTCTTCGGCGCGGAGATCGACGCGCTGCAAAGCGGGTTTGAGCGGTATCTGCGCGCGCACGGCATGACGCTGGCGGAAGGCGGCGAGGTGACGCTCGTGCAGGGCGGCGCGCGGCGCGGCTTTGCGATTCAGGGGCGCGGCGACCGCCTGCCGGTGGACGTGCTGCAAAAATACCTCGATCAGGCCTGCGGCGAAAAGAGCGGTTGGTCGCTGGATTACGTGCACGGCGACGCGGACGCGGCGGGGCTTGCCCAAAGCGGCGCGACGGCGGCGCTGCTCGGCGCGATGGATAAGCGCGCGCTCTTCCCGGCGATTGCCGCGGGCGGCGTTTTGCCCAGAAAGACATTCTCCATGGGCGAGGCGACGGAGAAGCGGTATTACATGGAGTGCAGGAGAATCGACGCGAAAAACCCTTGAGGGGCTTACCTTTTCGTGAAGAAAATAACTTGATTCCGAAGCCTTGGCGGACGTTGACAGCCTGCGGTTTTCCATGTAAAATAAGAACGTTTGCAAAAAATGAAGTGTGCCCGGCTGCCGGAGGAGTGGCGGCCGTTCAAGGAGGAAAAACAAGATGATCAGAAAGACGAAAATCGTGTGTACGCTCGGCCCGGCCAGCGACAGCGAGGAGATGATCTCCAAGCTGATGGACGCGGGCATGAACGTATGCCGCCTGAATATGTCCCACGGCTCCTACGAGGAGCAGGGCGCGCGCATCGACCGCATCAAGCGCCTGCGCCGGGAGAAGAACATCCCGGTCGCCATCATGTTGGATACCAAGGGCCCGGAGGTGCGCACCAAGACGCTCAAGGCTGACAAGGTGACCCTGCAGGCGGGGCAGGAGTTCATCCTGACCAGCCGCGACATCGAGGGCGACGAAACGCAGGTCGCCATCACCTATCCGCGGATGGTTGAGCTGGTGCACCCTGGCAACCGAATCCTGATCGACGACGGCCTGATCGCGCTGGACGTCAAGCAGATCACGGGCGGCACGGACATCGTGTGCAGCGTGGTCAACGGCGGCGTGCTCGGCAGCCGCAAGGGCATTTCCGTGCCGGACGTCGATTTGCAGATGCCCTCCATCGGCGAGAAGGATCGCAGCGACATCGTCTTCGGCATTGAGAAGGGCATCGACCTGATCGCCGCGTCCTTCGTCTGCCGCCCCAGCGACGTGCTGACCCTCCGCAAGCTCTGCGCCGACAACGGCGGCAGCCATGTGCAGATCTTCTCCAAGATCGAAAACCGCATGGGCGTGAACAACTTCGACGAAATCCTCAAGGTTTCCGACGGCATCATGGTCGCGCGCGGCGATTTGGGCGTGGAAGTCGATATGGAAGAAGTGCCGGTGCTCCAGAAGCAGTTCATCCACAAGTGCAATGTGGCGGCCAAGCCGGTCATCACCGCGACGCAGATGCTCGATTCCATGATCCGCAACCCGCGCCCGACCCGCGCGGAGGCCAGCGACGTGGCGAACGCCATCATCGACGGCACGGATGCGATCATGCTCTCCGGCGAGACGGCCGCGGGCAAATACCCGATTGAGGCCGTCGGCACGATGGTGCGCATCGCGACCTATATCGAGGCGCATCAGCTGCATGACAACACCCAGCTTCTCCAGCAGGAGGCCGTCCGCAACGCGACGGTTCGCACGGTGGCCAACGCCGTATCCTATTCCTGCTGCCAGATGGCGCGCGACCTCAACGCGAACGCGATCATCACCCCGAGCAACTCCGGCACGACGGCGCGCATGGTCGCCCGCTTCCGCCCGGATTGCCCGATCATCGCCCCGACCCCGAGCGAGCATGCATACAACCAGCTCGGCCTGAGCTACGGCGTTGTGCCCGCGCACATGGGCGTGAGCGGCGACACGGACGAGCTCATCAACACCGCCGTCGAAGCGGCGCAGCAGAGCGGGCTGGTCAAGACCGGCGACGTGGTCATCATCTCTGCGGGCGTGCCGACCGGCGTTTCCGGCACGACCAACCTCATCAAGGCGCACATCGTCGGCAACGTGCTCCTGCGCGGCGAAGGCGTGGGCAGCGGCTGCGCGAGCGGCAACGTCTGCACCGTCAACACGCTCAGCGATTTGGAGAGCGACTTTAAGGATGGCAACGTCATCGTCACCAAGATGACCACCAGCGAGATGCTGCCCTATATGCGCCGCGCGAGCGCCGTCGTCGTGGAGAGCACCAATCCGGAGTGCCACGCGGCTGTGGCCTGCCAGGCGATGGGCATCCCGATGATGATGGATCGTTCCTATCAGGCGGTGCACATGCTCAAGAGCGGCATGATGATTACCGTTGACGCGAACGAGGGCTTCATCTATAACGGCATTAAGGCGTAAACCTATGGTTAGGCAGCAGAAAAGCGCGAGTTTTTTCTGCTGTTTTTCAAATCGCCCGGAAATATCATCCTCAAAGACCATAAAGATCGTTCTAAAGATTATTCGGAAGTGAGGAGGCATGCAAATGGAAAAGCTGGACGTTCAAATCCAACCAAAATTGAAGAAGATTGCGCTCTATACGCTGATTTTCATGGCATTGCTGCATGGATACCGCTATGTGTCGCTGGGCTTTTCACATGATTCGCTTGCCTTTGCATGGCAGCCGGATTTGGAATGGCAAATTTCGCTCGGACGGTATATGCAGCCGTTTTACTGGTGGATCGTTCGCGGGCGCATTGGCGCGCCGTTCATCGTGGGCGTGCTTTCTTATGGATATATGGTCGGCTCGGTTTACGGCGTGGCCAGCCTGCTTGACTTGAAAGCCAAAACGACGCTCTTTCTGCTGGCGGGGCTGATGTGCGGCAGTATGGCGCTTATCTGTTCAGATGCGACATATGTTTACCTGACGGATATTTATACGCTGGCGCTGATGCTGAATATTGCGGCGGCATGGCTGTGCCTGCGCGGCAGGCGGCGCGTGCCGTCTGTGCTCGCAGCGGCTGTGCTGATGGTGATTTCAACGGGGCTGTATCAAGCTTATTTGCAGGTTTTTACCGCGTTGACGATGGTCTGGGCGCTGCTTCGCCTGCTGAAAACGGACGACCGCGCCATTCCTGAAGCGGTGGCGCGCTGCGCGCAAAGCTTTTTGGCGCTGATGTTGGCGATGGCGCTGTTTTTCGTCGGCTATTACGTGGTAATGGCGGTGACTGGCGTTGAAGCGGTTTCCAGAGAGAATAGCATCGGCGGTATGAAGGTGCTTTCCGGAGCGGCGCTGGTTGATATGGTGAAAACGACGTGGAAGATGCCTCTGTGGCAGTTGGGACGCCTTCAGGGACGCATCGCGCCGCTGGCGCGCATGTTGACGGCCGTTGTGCTGATGACGGGCGCGGCGGCGACGATTTTCACGGCGCGTCGCAGCCGGGTCTCCGCTTGGCAGGCGCTCGGCATGGCGGTGCTGGCGCTGCTTCTGCCCTTCGGCATGAACTGGATTTGCCTGTTTTGCAGCGGCGCTGTGCATGATTTGATGATGTATGCGTATATTGTGCCGCTGCTCGCCGCGCTGGCAGCGAACGAGCGCGCATGGAATCTGGCGCTGGCCGACGAAGGAAAACAGATCGGAAAAAAGACGCGCGCGGCGGCCTGCGTTTTGCCTTTGGCGGTGCTGACGCTGCTTTTTGATCGCGGAATCTACGCCAACCAGATGTATCTTAAAAAGGATCTGGAATACGACGCGACGCTTTCGGTGATGACGCGCGTGGTGGACCGCATCGAGCAGGTTGAGGGCTATATACCGGGAGAAACGCCCGTCGAGTTCTTGGGCGACATTCAACGGTCACAGCTGGCGATGACGCGGCCGGCCTTCGCACATCTTGGCAGCTTGACAGGGACGGAAGAAAACTATGCCATCACGCATGCAGACACCTTCTGGATGTATCTGGAAGACGTGATGGGATACCCGATCAAGCGGTTTAGAGAAACGAAAAATGAGGAACAGGAGCGCGTGACGGGCGATATGCCATGCTTCCCGGATAAGGATTCGGTGCAGATGGTGGACGGCGTGGTTTTTGTGAAGCTGACGGCACAATGAGACGACAGGTTGCGCGCTGAAAACAGGTTTTTGTGCAATACCCCTTGCGGATGCAGACTAAATCGCGTATCATAGACGCTAGAAAAGCATAGGCTTTCCGAGTTGACGGCATACACAGAGCGTTTGAACCAAACAGGAGGTACGCCATGTTTTATTATTATGATCCGACGTATATACTGATCCTCATCGGCGCGATTGTAGCGCTGTACGCGCAGATCAAGGTCTCCACGACCTACGCCAAGTGGCAGAAGGTTCCTTCCGCCACGCGGATGACGGGCGCGCAGATCGCGCGGCAGATTCTGGATAACAACGGCTGTCAGGATGTACGCATTGAAGCCATCAACGGCAAGCTGACCGACCATTACGATCCGGAGAACGGCGTTCTGCGCCTGTCCAGCGAGGTCTACAGCTCCAGCTCCATCGCGGCGCTGGGCGTGGCCGCGCACGAGGCGGGTCACGCCATTCAGGACGCGCAGGATTATGCGCCGCTGCGCATCCGCTCGACGATGGTGCCGATTGCCAACATCGGCTCGGGCGCGTCGATTCCGCTGTTCATGCTCGGCCTGATCCTCTCGTGGGAGCCGCTGGTGAAGATCGGCATTTTCTGCTTTGCGCTGGCCGTCCTGTTTTATGTGGTCACGCTGCCGGTGGAGTTTAACGCCTCCGGCCGCGCGGTCAAGGTGCTGGCGGCCAGCTATCTGCCGGAGGACGAGGTGCGCGGCGTGAAGGCCGTGCTCTCCGCCGCGGCGCTGACGTATGTGGCCGCCGCGCTGCAAGCGGTCTTGCAGCTTCTCAGGCTGATTTTGATTTCGGGCAACAGCCGCCGCAGGGATTGAGCAATCCGGCGGCGGAACGCTTTGACGAAGGGGGATTTCCGCCGCCATGTCGTATTCATCCCAGACGAAGGAGGAGCTTTGCCGCTTTGAGCCGGACAGCGTCTGCTGCCTGCTGGCGGAATTGAGCGGCATCGTCTGCGCCGCCGGTTCGGTCATCTATCGCGGCGGCGGCGACAAGCGCCTCTCCATTGAAACGGAAAACAACGCCGTTGCCCGGCGCGCGTTCCGGCTTCTGCGCGAGGTTTTCGACGTGCAGCCCCAGCTGGTGACGCTCAAGCGCTCGCGGCTGGGCGGCAGGAGCGCATACCGCATCGAGATCAGCGGCAGCGAGGCCTCCTTTGTGCTGGAGGGCTGTGGAATCGAGATGGGGCAGCGGCGCGGCGTGCCGCGCGAGATCACGGTGCGCAAATGCTGCCGGATGTCGTTTCTGCGCGGCGTGTTTCTGGCCTGCGGCTCGGTGACCGACCCGGAAAAGGAATATCATTTGGAATTTGTGCTCGAAGACGAGGCATTCGCGGCGGCGCTGCAACGGCTGATCGCGCGGTTTTCCCTCAGCGCGCACCTGACGAAGCGCCGCGCGATGGCGCTGGTCTACCTCAAGGGGCAGAGCGAAATCACGGACATGCTCAGCATCTTCGGCGCGCAGAGCGCCCGGTTCGCGATGGAGGACGCCTACATCCGCAAGGAACTGCGCAACAACGCCAACCGCGCGGTCAACTGCGACAGCGCCAACGTGCAGCGCGCGGTGACGGCGGCTTCGCGGCAGACGGAGGCCATCGAGCGGGTGCTGGCGGCGAAGGGGCGGGAGAGCCTGCCGCCCGCGCTTCGGGAAACGGCGGCGCTGCGGCTGGCGCACCCGGAGATGTCGCTGGAGGAGCTGGGCAGGCTGTGCGATCCGCCGGTGGGCAAGAGCGGTATCAACCACCGGCTGCGCAAGCTGGAAATCATGGCGCAGGAGCTGGACGGACAGGAGACGGCGGAGAACGCCGAGAAAGGAAATGCCGATGGAGCTGACGATTAAGATTGCGATTCCGAAGGAAATGATGACCCGTCAGGCGGCGGATATCGCGCAGCGGATGAGCGGCTTTGAAAGCCGCGTCCTGCTCAAGCGGCAGAACATGACCGTCAACGCCAAATCGCTGATGGGCGTGCTTTCCGCCGAGCTGCGCGACGGGCAGGCCGTCACCATTCTGGCCGAGGGGCCGGACGAGGCGCAGGCCGTCTGCACGCTGAGCAAAATGCTCGGTGCGTAAAGCGCGAAGAAGGACGAAACAAGGCTTGACAGCGCCTGACTTTTTGCTTATAATAGGGGCGATATCAGGCGATAACGGGGAAAGCGGAACGCAGGTTTCCTTCAAGAGAGTCACGGCCATTTGCTGCGAGGCCGGGCAGGAGGCGCGTTTCAAGGCTCCGAACCCCATCAGCCGCGGCGCTAAGAACGCCGCCGTCGCCCCGCGATAAGGGGATTGAGCAGGGCGCGAAAGCGCCAAACCGGGTGGTACCGCGAAGCAATGCGCTTCGTCCCAGTGATGGGGCGGGCGTTTTTTATTTGATAAAAAACTCCTTCAGTCAGCTTCGCTGACAGCTTCCTCAAAGAGGAAGCTATGGGCTTTGCCAAACCTCTTTTTGAGGGATGTTTGAAATCGTCACCGCATGCGGCGGATTTGGACGATAAAAACGCCGAGGGCATGGCGGAAGGGGCAGAGCGGCCATCACGGTCAGGCAGGAATTCGCTTTTTCAAACAATGAACATAGAAGTGAGGAAAAAGAACATGGCGAAGAAAAGTCAGCAGGAGTTTGTTCAGCACATCACCCCGCGCAGCGAGGATTTCTCCCAGTGGTATACGGACGTGGTTCGTCTGGCGGATCTGATGGATTACACCCCGGTGCGCGGCTGCATGGCCATCAAGCCCTACGGCTACGGCATCTGGGAGCTGATTCAGCAGCAGCTCGACGCGGAATTCAAGCGCACCGGCCACCAGAACGTGAGCATGCCGATGCTCATTCCGGAGAGCCTGCTGCTCAAGGAAGCGGATCACGTCGAGGGCTTCGCGCCGGAAGTCGCGTGGGTCACGCAGGGCGGCACCGAGCCGCTGGCCGAGCGTCTGGCGGTTCGCCCGACGAGCGAGACGATCTTCTGCACGATGTACGCCAAGTGGGTGCAGAGCTGGCGCGACCTGCCGCTCAAATACAACCAGTGGTGCTCCGTCATGCGCTGGGAGAAGACGACCCGCCCGTTCCTGCGCACGGCCGAGTTCCTCTGGCAGGAGGGTCACACCGTCCACGCCACCGCTGAGGAGGCGCAGGAGGAAACGATGCAGATGCTGCACGTTTACCGCGACTTCTGCGAGAAGAACCTCGCGATTCCGGTTTACTGCGGCCAGAAGAGCGAAAAGGAAAAGTTTGCCGGCGCGCGCGCGACGTATTCCGTCGAGGCGATGATGCAGGACGGCAAGGCGCTGCAAAGCGGCACGAGCCACAACTTCGGCACGAACTTCTCCGAGCCGTTTGAAATCAAGTATCTGGACAAGGACGGCACGCAGAAATATGCGCACGAGACGAGCTGGGGCGTGAGCACCCGCCTGATCGGCGCCATCATTATGACCCACGGCGACGAGCGCGGCCTCAAGCTGCCGCCGATGATCGCGCCGATTCAGGTCGTCGTCGTGCCGGTCGCCGCGCACAAAGAGGGCGTGCTGGAGGGCGCGAAGGCCGTGGCCGACAAGCTGACGGCCGCCGGTCTGCGCGTGAAATTCGACGATCGCGACAACGTGACGCCGGGCTGGAAGTTCAACGAGTGGGAGCTCAAGGGCGTGCCGGTGCGCGTCGAGGTCGGCCCGCGCGATCTGGCCGAGGGCAAGGTGCTGAGCGTCCGCCGCGATACCTTCGAGAAGGCGCCGCTGGATATCGAGGGGCTGGAGGGCGAAATCAAGGCGATGCTGGATGCGATTCAGACCAACATGTTTGAAATCGCCCGTGCGTTCCGCGACGAGCACACCGCCGACGTGCACAGCATGGAGGAGCTCGAAAAGCAGGTGAACGGCGGCTACGCCAAGGCCATGTGGTGCGGCGAGCAGGCCTGCGAGGACGAGATCAAGGATCGTTTCAGCGCGTCCTCCCGCTGCATGCCGTTTGACCAGACGCCCATCGGCGAGACCTGCGTTTGCTGCGGCAAGCCGGCCAAGAAGGTCATCTATTTCGCGAAGGCATATTGATTGTTGAGGGGGCTGACGGATTCGCAGCCCCCTTTTTTTCAAAACGGGAAGCGAGAAGGCAGAGAGTTGAGGAGAATGACGTGAAGCGGAAAGCGAAGCTCTACGGCCCTGTTTTGCTGGCGGCGCTGCTGTGCGCGCTGGTATTTGCGACGGGCGCGCTGAAAAAACCGAAAATATTTGAAAACATCACGACGGATTACATGGTTTTTCAAAAAAAGCTGCCCCGGTATTCTCTGACGGACGGCGATGAATACGGCGTGATTCCGATGGAAAGGCGGGGCTGGATGCATCTGCCCGCGGGCGAATACCGCCTCAGATGGACGATTAGCTGTGACGGCGACAACATCCTGCGGCTGACGAACACGAACGACGCGACGATCACGCCCAGCGAATTTACGATTCCCGCGGGCGCAGGCGACGGGGAGCTTCATTTCACCGTTGAAGAGGACTGCGAGGATTTTAAGATCGAATTTGAGTTTGCCGCCGGTACGTATATGGACATCTATCAGGTGAAGCTCTATACGCCGGAATATCAGGACGACGCTTTCACGCTGCTCTTCTTCGCCGTCGGCGCGAGCATCCTCTGGCTGATGATCGGCACGGGCAGGCTGACGCGGGAAAACATGGCGCCGGCGCTGTTTATCGCGCTGGCGGTGCTGATCGGCAGCGCGCCTGCGCTCAAAACGACGTTTGTGATCGGGCATGACGGCACCTATCACATGGCGCGGCTGCTCAATCTGGCAGACGGATTGAAGAACGGGCAATTTCCGGTGCGCATGGGCGGCTTTGCCTACGATGGATACGGCGGGGTGATGTCGGTCTTCTATCCGGATACGTTCTTATATCCCTTTGCGCTGATGATCCTCGGCGGGGCGAGCGCGGTGTACGTCTGCAATGTCTTTTCCGTCGCGCTGAACATCGGCGCGGCGCTGAGCATGTACGTCGCGGCGAAGCGGCTGTTTGAAAAGCGCTGGGCGGCAACCGGCGCGTCGATTCTCTATACGCTTGCGAGCTATCGGGTGGTCAACGTCTTTACGCGCATCGCGTTCGGCGAGGCGCTGGCCATGATTTTTCTGCCGCTGTTCCTCGTGAATCTGTACGACGTGGTCTGCGGCGACGCGCGGCGCTGGAAGGGACTGGCGCTCAGCGCGGCCTGCATCTTTTGCAGCCATATGATCACCACGCTGTTCTGCGCGGTGCTCGCGGCGGGGTTCTGCCTGCTGCACATCCGCAAAATCATCTTGCAGAAGCGGCTGCTGCCGCTCGTCAAAACCGTTCTGGTCTGCCTGCTGCTCTGCCTGTATCGAATCGGGCCGCTTGTGATGTACAGCATGCAGGGGCTGGGCGCGGACGATCTGTTCAGGAACATCACGGAATTTTCCGTCGAGCTGGGGCAGGTTCTGCTGATGAACGCCGGAACGATCACGCGGGAAACCAATAACCCACAGATTATGGAATTTTCGGTGGAAATCGGTCTGCCGCTGATGATTGGCGCGGCGCTGGCGCTCTATGCCGCGCTGCAAAAGGAGGAACGCGGCAAAAGCGAATGGGCGGCGCTGAAGCTGGTCGCGGGCGGCGCGCTGATGACGATCGCCGCGACGGATTTCTTTCCGTGGGGCGCGGTTTCGCTGCTGACCAAAGGGCAGGTGGGCTATATTCAGTTCACGTGGCGGCTGCTGATTCTGGCCACGCCGATGCTGGCGCTGGCGGGCGGCTACGGCCTTTGCGAATTTGGTGGAAAGCGGCAGGACGCGGCGGCGGTCGCTGCATTGTCGATGGCGGTGATCTGCGTGATGCCGATTTTCAACAGCGAAATCCAGAATCCGATCTATGTGGAAAAGGGCGTCATCATCAGCCCCTTCATGGGCAGATCGTTCCCAGAATACACCTATTCGGATACGACGGATTTCCTCGCCATCCGCAAACGCCCGGTCGAAATCGACGGGGACGCGGAGATGGCGGATTACGAAAAGCGGAGCACGACGATCACGGCGCAGGTGAGCGCGCGGGCGGAAAGCCGCATCACCTTCCCGCTGTTTGATTACGACGGCTTCCGCGCGACGGTGGACGGGCACGAAATCGCCGTGGAAAGAGGAAGCAACAACCGCGTGAGCGTCGTCTTGCCTGCCGGAACAAGCGGCGCGCTGAAAATCTGGTTCGCCGGAAAAGGATGGTGGCGCGTCGGGGACGCGGTTTCGGCGGCAACGCTGATCGGTCTGCTCTTTTGGATGAAGAAGGGGGAAAAGAAAGCATGTCGGACGTACTGAAAAAAAGCATCGTGGATGCGATAGAGGAAGGTCAGCTCAAGCTGGGCTATCGCGAGGAGACGATCCGGCTGTATTATCCGCTGTCGTCCCTGTGCACGCTGATGCATCAAGCCATGGACGCGGCGGAGATGACGCGCGCGCTGACGACGTTCTCCGAGCAGGTCAAAGGCGAGCTGGGCGAGATCGAGGTCAGCCGAAAGGGCGAGCGGTTCTGTCTCGCCGTCGGGCCGAAGGGCGCGGCATGGGTGCACGAGCACACCAACCCGAGCGGGTTTTTGGCGGATTTCATCGCGGCAATCGGCCGCCACGGCTGCACCATGGACGAGCTGCTGGCGATCTTCCGCAGGCATGGCGGGCAAGTGCATGTGGAGGCGCTGCACAACGGCGAATTTGACTGGCTGGTGTACTTTGAGGATGGAAAGCCGGATGCGTATTGCTACTGCATCGCCGACGAGGGCTGCCACCTGACGTATCATCGGTTTACGAAAGCGGATTACGAGGCATTCGGGTTTGAAACGACGTGAGGAGGGCGCGGTATCGAGCGTATCGCTCGACCCGATCCGCTGACTTGAACCGGCATAAAATGAGCGGGCGATTCATGGCGAATCGCCCGCTTTTATATAGTGCTTGGAAGATCAGATCAGCGCCAGCCCGACGAGGCGGACGATCAGCGCGAAGACCCATGCGACGGCGCACTGATAGAGCACCACGCCGACCGCCCAGCGCGCGCCCAGCTCGCGGCGGATGCACGCGACGGCGGCGATGCAGGGCGTATACAGCAGGGAGAACACGAGCAGGGACGCGGCGGAGAGCGGCGTGAGCACGGCCAGCAGATCCGCGGTGCTCCCAAAGAGGAGGACGAGGGAGGAAACGACGCTCTCCTTGGCCATGAAGCCGGTCAGCAGCGCCGTGCAGATGCGCCAATCGCCGAAGCCCAGAGGCTTAAAGAGCGGGGAGAGCCAGCCGGCCGTCAGCGCCAGCAGGCTGTCCTTGGAATCCGCGACGACGTTGAGGCGCAGATCGAACGTTTGCAGGAACCAGATGACGATCGTTGCGGCAAAGATGACGGTGAAGGCGCGCTGGAGGAAATCCTTGGATTTTTCCCACAGGAGCTGGCAGACGTTCTTCGCGCCCGGCATGCGGTAATTCGGCAGCTCCATGACGAAGGGAACCGGCTCGCCGGAAAAGAGCGTCTTGCGCAGCAGCGTCGCGTGAAGGACGCCCAGAACGATGCCGAACAGATACAGCCCCGCCATCACCCACATCGCGCAGCGCGGGAAGAAGACGGCGGAGAAGAACGCATAGATCGGCAATTTGGCGGAGCAACTCATAAACGGCGTGAGCAGGATGGTCATTTTGCGGTCGCGCTCGGAGGGCAGGGTGCGCGTGGCCATCACGCCGGGGACGGTGCAGCCGAAGCCGACGAGCATCGGGACGATGCTTCGGCCGGAAAGGCCGATGCGGCGCAGGGGCTTATCCATCACAAAGGCGATGCGCGCCATGTAGCCGCTGTCCTCGAGCAGGGAGAGGAAGAAGAACAGCGTGACGATAAACGGCAGGAAGCTGAGCACGCTGCCCACGCCCTTGAACACACCGTCGATAATCAGGGAACGCAGCACGCCGGAGAAGCCCGCCGAGACGAGCGCGTTTTCCACCAGCGTCGTCAGCGCGCCGATGCCGGCGTCCAGCAGATCGGAGAAGAAGCTGCCGACGACGTTGAAGGTCAGATAGAACACGGCCAGCATGATGAGGACGAACATCGGGATGGCCGTGTATTTGCCGGTCAGGATGCGGTCGGCTTTGACGCTGCGGGCGTGCTCATGGCTCTCGTGCGGGCGCACGACGGTCTGGCTGCAAACCTTTTCGATGAAGGAGAAGCGCATATCCGCGATGGCGGCGGCGCGATCCAGCCCGCGCTCCTGCTCCATCTGCACGATGATGTGTTCGAGCATCTCCTTTTCGTTTTCGGAGAGGTTGAGCTGCTCGAGCACGAGCCGGTCGCCCTCGGCCAGCTTGCTGGCGGCAAAGCGCGGCGGGATGCCCGCCTTTTCGGCGTGATCCTCAATCAGGTGCATGATGCCGTGCAGACAGCGGTGGACGGCGGCCTGCGGCCCCTCCGGGTCGCAGAAATCCGGACGGCCGGGGCGCTCCTGATAGTGGGCGACGTGCAGCGCGTGGGAAACCAGCTCGTCGATGCCCTCGCCCTTCGCGGCGGAAATCGGCACGACCGGAACGCCGAGCATGGCCTCCATCTCGTTGACGCGGATGGAGCCGCCGTTTTCGCGCACCTCGTCCATCATGTTGAGCGCAAGCACCATCGGCACATCCAGCTCCATGAGCTGCATGGTCAGATACAGGTTGCGCTCGATGTTGGAGGCGTCCACGATGTTGATGAGGCCGCGCGGCTTGCCCTCGAGCACAAAGCGCCGGGTGACGATCTCCTCGCTGGTGTAGGGGGACATGGAATAGATACCGGGCAGGTCGGTCACGAGCGTATCGGCATGGCCGCGGATGACGCCGTCCTTGCGATCGACGGTCACGCCGGGGAAGTTGCCGACGTGCTGGTTCGAGCCGGTCAACTGGTTGAACAGGGTCGTTTTGCCGCAGTTCTGGTTGCCCGCCAGCGCAAAGGTGAGGAGCGTTCCATCCGGCAGCGGGCGCTCCCCCGCCTTGACATGGTAACGGCCGCCCTCGCCCAGACCGGGATGCTCCGCCGGGGTGAGGCGCTCGGGGCAGGGCGGGTCGCTTTCCGCGCTGCACGGCGCGCTGATTTCAATCTGCTTCGCGTCGTCCACGCGAAGGGTCAGCTCGTAGCTGTGAATCCGAAATTCAATCGGGTCGCCCATCGGCGCGAACTTGACGAGCGTGATCTGCGCGCCGGGGATGACGCCCATATCCAGAAAATGCTGGCGCAGCGCGCCCTCGCCGCCGACGGTGCGGATGACGGCGCTCTGGCCGGGCGCAAGGGAATTGAGGGTCATATCGAAAGCCTCCTCCGTATGTTTGGTAAAACAAACAAATTAAACGGAAAAAATATAGAAATTTCTCCTGCATAGTGTAACGACAGAAGGCGCATTTGTAAAGGGGGAAAGCGACGGTTTGACAGCCTTTTTCGACGATGATATAATAAAACAATCGAAACGAAAGCCAAACGAAAGGCAGAGGAAGCGACGATGAGGCAAAAGCGGCTGGGCGGTCTGTTCGCGGCGGCGGTATTCCTGCTCTGCGCCGTGATGACGGGCACATACCTGATTGCGGGATACGGCGCGTATCTGGATTCGGATATGGCCTCCGAGCTGGCGCTGGCAAGCCATCTGGCCGAAGAGGGCAAGCTGATTTCCGGCACATGGGTGTATTCCACGGAGGTGCGTGTGCTCTCCACCCAACTGATTTTTACGCCGTTGATGGCGTTGTTTCCGCACGACTGGCGTCTGGTGCGCACACTCGGCTGCCTGATTTTGCAGGGGATTCTGGCGGCGAGCGCGTATTTCTGCGGCAGGGCGCTGGGCGCGGACAAAAAGTTTTCGCTGCTGTTCGCGGGGCTGAGCATCAGCGCGTGCTCGGTGGTCTACGCGCAGATGGTGACAATCGGCGCGTATTATGTGCCGCACGCGGTGCTGACGAACCTGTGCGTGGGCATGACGGCGCGGCTGATGCGCATGGAGAAGGGCAAAAAGCGGGCAGTGCTCGGCGCGCTGCTGCTGGCGATGTGCGCGCTGATGGGCGCGTCCTCCATCCGATACCCATTCTGCGCGACGATCCCCGTCGCGGCGGCGGGGCTGTGGGCGTATATCTTCCCGAGCGGAGCCGAAAGCGCGCCGCGGACGAGGGCGCAGGGCGCGCGGACGATGCTGACGCTGGCGGTCTGCGCGGTCAGCGTCGCGGGGTTTGCCGTCGGGCAAAGCATACTGGGTCGGGTCTGCCTGTATGACGCGGCGCGGTACGGCGGCGTTCGGCTGGCCTCGTTCCTCGACGCGGATATGCCGGGCACGATTCAGCAGGCGCTGGGCGGACTGGCGCGGCTGATGGGCTACAGCGAGCGGAGCGTGCTGCTCTCGGTGCACGGGCTGGTCAGCGTCGGCGCGCTGCTGCTGCCCGCCGCGGCCGCGGTGCTGCTGGCGCGGACGCTGAAGGCGGCGAGGGAGAACCAAAGCGACGTGCTGCGCTTCGGCGCGCTGACGCTGGCGATGAGCGCGGCGATCACGGCGCTGTCGTTCGTGCTGCTGGAAGGGCTGTACCTGAACCGATACTGGATTCCGCTGATGACGCTGGGCGCGCCGATGATGGCCGCCTGCCTGACCGACGAGACGAACGCGCCGCTCCGGCGCGGGTGCGCGCTGCTGTTCGCGGGCGTGGTGCTGACCGCCTCTGCGATGCAGATCACGAGCACGATGAAGCACCCGGAAATCACGGACGTGCAAAGAGAGCGAGCCGCTTTTTTGCAGGAAAGCGGGCTGACCTTCGGGTATGCGACGTTCTGGAATGCCAACGTTATCACCGAGCTGACAAACGGCGAGGTGGAGGCGGTGGGCATCTCCATCGCGCAGAACGAGAAGGGGCAGGGCGTGCCGCGCGTCAGCGAATGGCTGGAGGCGCAGGAAAACAGGCGGATGGAGCGGCCGGACGAGCGGGTGTTCATGCTGCTGACGGAGGCGGAGAGCGAGCGGCTCGACGACTTCCTAAAAAAAAGCGGGGCGCAGGCGCGCTGCACGCGGGACGGAATGACCGCTTACGAAATCGAAAACCAGCGGATTTTCTTTGAAACGGCGCAGGCGATGGACACACCGTGAGCGCAGACGAGGAGAGGAAAACGAGATGCAGGACATCCTGAACATGGCGCTGCCGCAGTGGGAGCTGCTGCCGGATATCGGGCTATACATGGATCAGGTGATTACGCTGATGGATCGCACGTTCAGCCCGGCGCTGCCCAAGGGCGAGATGACCAAGTCCATGGTGAACAACTATGTGAAGGTCGGGATGATTCCGCGCCCGGCCGGCAAGAAATACGACCGCGAGCATCTGGCGATGCTGCTGATGATCTGCGTGTTCAAGCAGGCGCTGAGCATGGAGAGCATCAGCCGACTGCTGGGCTTTCTGTGCGAGCGGGACGTTCGGACGGGGTACGATCAATTCTGCGCGATCATCCGAAGGATTGAGGAATCCGCGAAGGGCGGGCGCATCGAGCTGTTCGGGGACGGGATGGACGAGCGCGAGATGGCGCTCCGCTCGGGCGTGATGGCGGCGCTGTGCACCATACACACCTGCAGACTGCTGGAAAAGGAGCGCGCATAAGGCGCGAAACGCGCATGAAACGGGTATACGCCGTCATAGGCATAGAATAAAGGAATTTGCCAAAGGGCTTGAAATTTGAATTGATTGTGGTTTATACTAGGATTAGAAATTGGAGATCAGGGAGGGCTGACCATGTTTTGTCCCCATTGTCATAACAAGATCCCGGACGGAAGCAACTTCTGCCCGCTGTGCTACGCCAACCTGGTCGGCGTGAAGCAGCAGGAAAAGGAGGGCGCGGCGGA
>OLNU01000456.1_pt1 | contig 38665 bp, 36 predicted proteins | sample 1672241 | NCBI WGS metagenome assembly OLNU01 (sample SAMEA3136663, study PRJEB25190) | human gut metagenome | biome: human gut; feature: human-associated habitat; material: faeces | place: Austria | collected 2013 | reverse complement strand
TACGCCACACCGACGAAATGCGTAGCATTTTGGAGGTTAGCTCTGAACAGTTACGGGAATTTTTATAATAAAGCATTATATCACAGAAGTTGAAAAACAGAATAAGTTTTCTGAAAAAAAGACAAGATGGTTTTTACGTTAAAGCGATAATGTTTTTGTTTTGTTACATCAGACAACTGTTGCAGATGAAGTAATGAAAAATAGTGAAAAAATAGTGTAATTTTAGTGGAAAAACAATTCATAAAACGATATAATATATGGATGAAATGGAGGTGGATCATGTGATTAAAGTTACTCTGACAAATGAAATTTTAAAAAGAATATTGGAAATAGACGAAAAACGTTTTTTTCTCAGTACGATAGAAATGCCACCTGTCACTAAAAACAGACTTAGAAAAAACTCGAAGAAAAAAAGCTCCTATGCCTCTAATAAGATTGAAGGGAATCCATTGACTGAAAAACAGGCAAATGAAGCTATTGATAGTGATCCTCACAAACATTTTTTAAAGCCAGAACAGGAAGTTCGTAATTACTTTTTGGCTTTAAATTTTTTAGAAGAAAAACTGAAAAAGAAAGAAGCTTTTTCAAAAGAAATGATTTTAGAAGTGCAGGCAATGGTTGAAAAAGGTGCGTCAAAAGAAAAGATAGGCTTAAGAGGCCCTATGCCGCCTGGAATGTTATTTGCAGTATATGATTCCGAAACAGGTGCAGCGGAATATATTCCACCTGAGTATATTGATATTCCGGACTTGTTGGATGAACTTGTTGAATATGTAAATACTACAGATGATCATCCACTGATTATTGCTGCTGTAGTTCATTATCAATTGGTTACTATTCATCCTTTTGAAGATGGAAATGGAAGAACCGCCAGATTAATGTCAGGCTATATTCTTGATTATTATGGATATGGTTTTAATGGAATAGGTTCTTTGGAAGAATATTTTGCCTATGATCCAGATGAGTATTATGCATCACTGCAAATGGGGTTGCCGGCGTTATATTATTCAGGAAGAGAAAATCCTCCTCATCCAGAAATTTGGATTAATTATTTCTTGAGAATGATGGAATTGTATTCTAAAAAAGTATACGAATTGTCAAAAGAATCCGAGAACGATGAGTTAGATGGAAGCCTGTCCTATTTAAATACAAAAGAAAAGGAATTCTTAGCATTTCTGTTAAAAAAGCGATTATATGCGTTTACCCCAATTGAAGTAAGCAAAATGCTCGGTGTAACCAACAAAACGATTATTAATAGATGTGCAAAGCTGGTAAATAATGGCTTGTTAATTCCAATTATTGTCAAAACACGGGTCCGATCTTATCAGTTAAGTGATTTTTCAAAGACAAATGAGAAAAAGATCTTGAAAAAACTATCGTAATAGCTGACGGGGATACATCAACGATTGTTGTATTCCCGTCAGCTTTGTATTTTTACTGTTTTTCTCCGGCAATCGCCAGATATTCATAGGTTGGACGGAAATCGGTGTTGTCGCATTGCTGGCGATATTGCATGAAAATGCGATCCATAATATGCGGTATTTCTGTCTCAATCGGTTCAAACAGGATGATCAGATACTGCATGGAACTGTAACGGGTACAGCTATCCACACGGCGAATCTTCTGGCGGATAGCCTTTTCTATACATTCCAGAGCCTGTTCAATGGCTTCTATATTCGGAATCGTATCGACAGCTGTTTCCATTGTGACCATCACAAGATAACAATGACATTGGCTGCGAATACTGAGCTGACTCATATACTCATATTGACGGGCAAAGTCACGGTAATTCAGATCCATGGCACCGATGTAGGTGCCGCTTTCCCGCAGGGATTTGGCTACGAGCTGAAGATCTTTGCCAGTACTGGAGGTAAGAAGTTCTTTACGGTCAATCTGCTGATAGAAGAAGAACTGATTTTTACCGTTCTGTTTGACATAATATAAAGCTTTATCCGCTTTCTGGTAACAGTTTTCAAAGTTATCACCGGCTGTGCACATACAGATTCCGGCGGAAAGCGTAGCACTTCTGATTTCGACATCTTTGGAAATGGCCAAACGGAACTGATCGAAGAGTTCCTGCATTTGTGTTGTGACAGAATCATGAGTTGCTTCCGGCAAAAACAGCAGAAATTCGTCGCCGCCCAATCGACAGGCGACGCCCTCATCGGAGTAGCGTGACAATAGATTGCCCAATAGTTTCAGTGCCCGGTCTCCGGCTTTGTGTCCGTGGATATCATTGATCTTTTTCAGATTATCCATATCAAGGAAAATGAGGTATCCGTCGGATTGCTGCATCAGCTCCGCCGTCAGGCGCTCACCGAGATTTCGCATCGGAAGTGTGGTGAGCAGGTCGTAGTTCTTGGCATATTCCTGTGCCTTAATTGTGATCACTACATCCGAGATGAATTTGCTGATGGTTCGATGGTCATCCGCAAGATTAGAAGTACTGCTGCTTTCTGAAAAGTCATCCAGATCAGGAATCTGATTTTCGGTGAGCAATGTCAGAAATATATCTGCAATTTCAGGGTCGAATTGTGTGCCCTTGTTTTTGAGAATCTCTTCATAGATTTCATCCTGAGACAGAGCATTACGGTAAATGCGGCGGGAATTCATGGCATCGTAACAATCAGCAACAGCGATAATACGGGCATAAATCGGAATTTCAGTGCCTGCAAGACCGTCAGGATAACCGCTTCCGTCATAGTGTTCATGGTGATTTCTTGTCACTTCGACAACATGCGGGATCAGCGTGACATCTTTGAGGATTTCGGCACCGATAATTGTATGTTTTTTCAGAAGATTATCTTCATCCTCTGTCAGTTGGGTCGGTTTGTTTAAAACAGAATCCGGGATACCGATTTTGCCGATGTCATGCAGATGTGCGGCATGTTTCAGGTTGATGATTTCATCCTGTGACCAGCCGAGTTCTTTGGCAATTAATGCGGCATATTCCGCCACACGGTAAGAATGACCGCGGGTGTATTCGTCTTTGGCCTCAATTGTTGTTGCAAGGGTCTGCATCATCTGCAGAGATATGCGTTCTGTTTGCTGTTTGCTTTTTTCAACTTCAATTTTCTGACGGTGCAATTCCATATCCTGAAGGTTTCTGAGGGTTCGGATGATATTGACAAAAAGCAGGATGATCATGCCGATGCCGATAAACAATCCGGATATGCTGGTAACGAAATAAACAGAAATCGCTTCTATAGAGATACATATGATGGCTGCCAACAGCCCCAGAAGAAGAAGCCGGTCTGATTTGCGGCGGCTGCTGTGCATATAAATAAACAAATGGATAAATACAACGACAAGTATCGAACAAAGGATGATTTGTCCGATTGGAAGCGTTTCAATATAGTCTGCAATGCCGAAAAATGTCAGAATAGAACAGACAGCGAAATCCAAAAGCGCCAGCCCCCCGAGGATGGTATACAATCTGCGATGAAGCTGCTTCTGGATACTGTCTGCATAGAGCAGAATCGGAATCGGACACAGAAGAATCATGACAAAGCAGAGCGAACCCAGAGCGGAGGCATTTGGAACTAATATCTGCCGCAGTTTGGATTCTCCCATCATCCAGACACCGCCCATTATCATACACCAGCCAAGGTATTCCATATCAAAACTGGAATGATAGATCATGCCGAGTGCCAGGCTGAAAAGGATCGTTACCAGACCGGTAAAAAAGATGAAAATGGCAATATAAGTTGCAGGTCCGTATTGATTCAAAATAGTGAGCCAGATATCTGTTTTGTCACCGCAGAGAACCGTATTGACAACACCGGAATAATTATAAGTATGGGTTGTCAGCTCGATGCGGAGTTCTTTGCCGGCATCGGCCTCCGAAGTCTCACAGAAAATATAACGGCTGGCAGAGTTTTTGCCGGCCAGTCGTGTCTCGCTGGTGTTGTAAGAAGCGCGCAGTGTGCCATTGATATAGAATTTGACATCCTGAAGGGAGGAACGAATGGCCATGGTATTCTCGTGATAGTCTTCCGGAAGACGTGTGGTAAGTACCATTGTCTCACCCACAGGCAGATCATATCGCCCTGGGACAGTAATTTCTTCAGAGGTTCCATCAGACTTCTCCCAGGTAAAAGTACCGGTGTAGATCATGGAATCTGAATTAACATTCAGTCGGCGTTCATCGGCACCGAAAAACTGCATGTAAGTAAACCAGCCGAGAATGGCAAACATTAAAATATAGAAAAAAATCCGGGATACCCGGGCGGCATCCGGGGGATTTTGGTGGGACATAATCAACTCTCCTTATGTTAAGAACAAAATACGGCAAAAAGTGCTTTTTATATCATAGCATTTATTCAGAGTTTTGTACATTGTTTGTGATTTATATTGGGTTAAATGGCGGACAGCCCACTGTATCGATTATTTATCCAGTTTCTCTTTTTCAATATTCAGCATATCAATATTGATGTTGTTTTCGCTGGCGGTTTTGTTAACCCATAGATTCAGCGCATCAATGGCTACAGACACTTTGTCCAGCTTGTGGCTGATAAATGCAAAATCTTTAATTTCATCATCTGTGATCTTTCCGTCGCGGGCAATCTGGATCAGACGGCCTGTGAGTGGATTGATCTCATCCAGACTGGCTATTGTTTCCAAAATGATGCTTGAAAGTTCGGACATTTCGATTTCAGGTACATAGCGATAGCCAATTTCACATTTGTGGGAACAATAATAATTGCAGAGATCCGGTCGTTTATAACAGTCAGCCATCTGAACAATGTCATAAGGTGTCGGATCCTGAAGATTGTATTCGATTTTTTCAATTCGTGAAGCAGAAACACCGGTCATCATTTCACTGGCCTTTTCTCTTGTCAGTTCACATTCTTCACGGCAGATCTGGTAGATGTTTTTGTTTGCTCTTGTCGATTGTCTTCCCATTGTAAAATCCCTCTTTATGGTTTATACTCCAAAACGGAGAAATAAACAGTGTTATTTCTATATGTTCAAAGTTTATTTTTATTGCTCTCTTTATTATAATAGAAGCATAGCATTACAGCAACGGCTAATTTATCTGTGCCGGTTACTTGAAATAAGTGAAAATTTCAAAATCGTTATTATGAGAGATAGAAGGGGAGAAGAATATGTTAACGTTGTTATTTATTATTTGTTTTTTTGCGGTTTTTGGAAAACTGTTGATGTTTGGTATTAAAGCTGCCTGGGGAATTTCAAAATTCCTGCTGACGATTGTCCTGCTTCCGGTTATTCTGATCGGATTGGTTGTCGGCGGTCTGATCTATCTGGCATTCCCGATTCTAATCGTTGTGGGAATTGTCGGATTGCTGCTGTAATGCAGTAATCATAAAATCATGCAGGGAAAAGCAGAAAGAGAGAAAGAAAATGGCAGAAGTGAAAGACAAGCAGAAGCTGGCTCGGCCGGTTTTATTGAGACCGCATCATGGTATGTGCCTTGCTTATTTTAAAGGTGAAGGTTACAGTGATGGTTTTTCGGCGCATATGAAAGAAGTATTGGATGAATTGCAGAAAGGGATGGATGTACAGCTGTATGTAGGGACAGATGAAATCTGTTCTGCCTGTCCGAATAATCGGGAAGGGCAGTGTACAGATCTGACTTTGGTCGAGAAATATGACAACGCTGTGCTGGAGGCCTGCGGTCTGGCAGATGGTGAGCAGTTAGCCTTCGATGATTTTACTGAAAAAGTGCAGAATCAACTTTTAGTGACAGGGAAGAGGAAAGAAATCTGCGGAGGCTGTAAATGGAATGGTATCTGTGAGAATGAAAAAAGCCGATGGGAGAAATAATAGATGTATACAGCATAATAGATAAAACCAGGGTTACATTATTGATAATTATATGCTATAATGCGTAAAAGACAGACGAAATGACTGCCGGGAGAACGGTACTCTATTCGAATGTCACAAAAGAAAAAGAATTCAAGACAATTGAATATAAGCATACTCTGACGGCAAGGAATATCCGAGCAGGAATAGTAAACTGGAAATTATCGGGAAGATAGTTTATCTTCTCGTATACATAATTAGAAGCTCCCTTACCGTCAGATAAAGGAGTTTTTTCTTTGTTGAATAAAATACGAAATTATTATTATATATAGAACCTTGGAACAATGTATCTGATACATCGTTCAAGGCCATATGGAGGTTTATATGCTGAAGGTAGCAGTTTATGGTAAGGGCGGCATTGGCAAGTCAACGATTACTTCCAATCTGGCAGCAGCTTTTGCAGCCATGGGGAAGAAGGTTATTCAGATCGGATGTGATCCGAAGGCAGATTCAACGATCAATCTGCTTGGGGGTGAACCGCTTCGACCAGTGATGAATTTTATGAGAGAAGAAGACGAAGAGCCGGAGCGACTTGAGGATATTTCAAAGGAAGGGTTCGGCGGTGTGCTTTGTATTGAGACTGGCGGCCCGACACCGGGACTTGGCTGTGCAGGAAGAGGCATTATTGCAACATTTCAGTTGTTGGAAGATCTGAAGTTATTTGAGACGTACAAGCCGGATGTGGTGTTGTACGATGTGCTGGGTGATGTTGTCTGCGGTGGATTTGCCGCACCGATCCGTGAGGGCTATGCGGAGAAGGTACTGATTGTTACATCCGGTGAGAAGATGGCTCTTTATGCAGCCAATAATATTTCAAGCGCTGTGAGAAATTTTGAAGATCGCAGCTATGCCCGTATTTTCGGAATTGTACTGAACCATCGCAATGTGGAGAATGAGACAGAGAAGGTGCAGGCCTTTGCAGAGAAGATTCATATTCCGATTGTGGGAGAGATTCCGAGAAGTGATGAGATCATCCGCTATGAAGATCAGGGCAAGACTGTCATCGAAGGCGACAGAGATTCCGAGATCAGTCAGAGATTCTTTGATCTGGCCAATCTGCTTCTGGAAGATGAGGCGAAGAAAGCCCAGGACGGCGAATAAATCCGGAGGAGGAAATTTATTATGATGCAGGATGCATTTTTTTGTACAGTCGGTGAGCTGGCGGCAATGGGAAGAGAGAATATCCCGCCGCAGTTTATTTCCGGCGCACATTTAATATACAGTTCTCCAGCTACGCTGGCCTTTAATTCACCGGGTGCGGAAGGTTTTGGCGTCAAGCGTGCAGGGCTGGCAATCCCTGATTCTATTATGCTGATCGTGGCACCGGGATGCTGCGGCAGAAATACATCATTGATCAGTTCTATGAGAGAATATGATCAGCGGTTCTTTTATCTGATGATGGACGAGACGGATATTGTTACAGGGCGTCATTTGAAGAAGATACCGAAAGCAGTGAAAGAGATCTGTGACAGCCTTGAGAAGAAGCCGTCAGTTGTGATGATCTGCATTACCTGTGTGGATGCACTTTTGGGAACAGACATGGAGAGAGTCTGTCGAAAAGCCGAGGAGGCGGCAGGTCTTCCTGTGAGACCATGTTATATGTATGCGTTGACCCGTGAAGGCAGAAAGCCGCCGATGGTACATGTTCGCCAGTCTTTGTATTCTCTGCTTGAACCGCGTAAGAAAAAGGGGAATGTAGTGAATCTGCTGGGTTTTTTTTCACCCCTTGTGGATGATTGTGAGCTATATGATCTGCTGCATCAGGCAGGCGTGAAGACCATTCATGAGATTTCTGCATGCAGGGATTATGAGGAATATCAGACCATGTCGGAAGCTAATTTCAATCTGGTGCTGCATCCGGAGGCGAGATTTGCGGCGGAAGATTTTCATGACAGATTGAAGATTCCTTTTATCGAACTGACCCGATTGTATCAGATTGACAAGATCGGCAGCCAGTACAGAGCCTTCGGCAAGGTGCTGGGGGTGACTTTTGATGATCAGGCAGCGGCAGAAAGCGCACAGAAGGCAGTGGATGCCTTTAGGGTGCAGTATCCGGAGGCCTCTTTTGCGGTCGGGGAATGTATGAACGGCGATGCTTTCGAACTTTCCCTGGCATTGGTACGATACGGATTTAAGGTGCCTGAGATTTACGGCACCATCACCGCTGAGAACTTTATTTATATCAAGCAGCTGGCGGCTATAAGCCCTGAGACGAGAGTTTATTCCAACATGGAACCGACCATGCTGTATTATGATGGTGAGAATTCAGGTGTGAATATGGCCATTGGCAAGGATGCAGCTTATTATCATCAGAACTGCCCGAATGTCATGTGGAATCAGGACAGACAGCCTTATGGCTATGCAGGGGTTCGCAGATTGTTTGAGGCTTTGACAGAAGCAGAGAATAGATGGGAGGAACAGCCATGAAGGGATTAAGAAAATATCTGACACCTTTTGCACCGGATCAGTCGGGGGCTGTCTCCGTTTTGTATGAACTGGGCGGTATTCTTGTGATCTGTGATGCGGGAGGCTGTGTCGGCAATGTCTGCGGATTTGATGAACCAAGATGGTTCTCAAGGAAAAGTGCTATTTTCAGTGCCGGGCTGAGAGATATGGATGCCATTCTCGGAAGGGATGACCGGTTGGTAGCAAAGTTGACATCGGCAGTTGAGAAACTGGATGTATCTTTTGCAGCGATCATCGGTACGCCGGTGCCGGCGGTGATCGGCACGGATTACAAGGCACTGGGCCGTATGACGGAGAAGAAGACAGGACTTCCGGTGCTGACCATTGATACGAATGGCATGGATTTATATGATAGAGGTCAGGAAAAGGCCTGGCTGGCACTTTTTAAGAAGTTTGTGGTGGATGAGATGCCTGTGGAAAAGGGCAGAGTCGGCATTATCGGTGCAACACCGCAGGATCTGAGTGATTTATCCGCAGGTGACCAATTACGGCAGATATTTGCAGCCGATGGTAAAAAGGCTGTTTGCTATGGCATGGGTGATGGCCTAGATGCGGTGAAGCAGGCAGCTTCTACGGAATATAACCTGGTTGTTTCACCATCTGCCCTGGAAACGGCCAAATATCTTCAAAAACAGTTCGGAACACCGTATGTTGTCGGTTATCCTTTGGTGAAGACCATGCTGCCGGAGGCTGATTATACAGGCAAAAAGGTATTAATTGTGCATCAGCAGGTGATGGCGAATGCGCTTCGTGAGGAATTAAAGATGCGCGGGGCATCAGAAGTGAAGGTCTGCAGCTGGTTTGATCTGAAACCGGAACTTCGCGAAGAAGATGATGTTTATCTGAAGGAAGAAGATGATTTCACAGAACTGGCAGCGGACAGCAAGTGGGATGTGGTCATTGCGGATGACTGTATGAAATCGATGCTTCCGAAGTTTGATGGACAGTTCATCGGCATCCGGCATTTTGCTGTTTCAGGCAAATTAGGAGGCGCATGCTGATGAATCAGACAGAGACAAGAAAGATTCGTGTTTACGGCATTGTGCAGGGCGTTGGGTTTCGTCCGACAGTGAGTCGGCATGCGGTTAAAAATGATATTCACGGAAGCGTCTGCAACAAAGGGCCTTATGTGGAGATTTTTGCACAGGGGACGAAAGCACAGGTAGATGGCTTCCTTGAGGATTTGGAGAAACGACCGCCGAAGCGTGCGGCTATTTTGAAGATAAATGTTGAACATCTTGATAATAATCCTGAATTTGACGGGTTTGAGATTATAGAAAGTGAAAAGACAAAGGGAGAGATTTTTGTTTCACCGGATATTGCCATTTGTGATGAATGCAAAGAGGAGTTGTATGATCCGAACAACAGACGCTATCTGCATCCTTTTATCAATTGTACCTGCTGCGGGCCGAGGCTGACGATCCTAGATGCGCTTCCTTATGACAGAGAACGGACCAGCATGAAGGAATTTCCGATGTGTCCGGAGTGTGCGGAGGAATACAACAATCCAGAGTCGAGACGATTCGATGCCCAGCCGGTGTGCTGCAATGACTGCGGGCCGGAGGTCTATCTGATCGGCCGTGACGAAAGAGGCCGTGAAGCGATCACCTATACGAGAAAAGTGATCGCCTCGGGCGGCATTGCGGCGATTAAGGGAATCGGTGGTTTTCATCTCTGCTGTGATGCCACCAATGAGACAGCGGTTGCGAGACTTCGTGAATTGAAGCGCCGGCCGATGAAACCATTTGCCGTTATGGCGCGAAATATGTCGGCAGTTCGGAAGGAATGTCAGGTGACTGAGGTACAGGAGGAAGTCCTGGATGGCCATCAGAAGCCGATTTTGCTGTTGGAGCGGGTGGACAAAGCTGACAGTCAGATCTGTCCGTCTGTGGCGCCGGGCAATCCGAAAATCGGTGTGATGCTGCCGTATGCGCCGGTACAGCTGTTGATTTTTGATTATGATGATGGCATTCAGATGCCGGATTATCTGGTGATGACCAGCGGCAACACATCAGGAGCGCCGATTTGCAGAGATGACAATGATGCAATCGCTGAATTATCTCATCTGTGTGATTGCATGTTGTCTCACAATCGCAAGATCAGGATCCGTGCTGATGATTCGGTAATGGATTATTTCAAGGATGAACCTTATATGATCCGGCGCTCCAGAGGTTATGCACCTCTGCCGGTGATGGTGTCGGCACCTTGGAAAGGCCAGGTTCTGGCCGTGGGCGGAGAACTGAAGAACAGCTTTTGCATCGGCGTGGACGGAAGATTCTATCTGTCGCCGTATGTGGGAGATTTGGAAGATCTGCGAACGGTGAATGCATTGAGAGAGACCATTGGACGTCTGGAGACGCTGCTTGAAGTGGAACCGCCGGTGGTGGTCAGTGATATGCATCCAAGATATAATTCAACCATGATCGCGGAAGAATCGGGATTGCCGGTGATCAAAGTGCAGCACCATTATGCGCATATTTTATCCTGCATGGCCGAGAATGACTGTCAGGAACCGGTTATCGGAGTTTCCTTTGACGGAACCGGTTATGGCATGGACGGCACCATCTGGGGCGGCGAAATCCTTCTGGCAGATTATAAGGCATTTCAGCGGTTTGGATGTATTACACCATTCCTTCAGATCGGCGGTGATGCATCCTCCAGGGAAGGATGGCGAATTGCCGTTTCCATGCTGTACGGACAGATGAAAGACCGTGCAGCAGCCATGACAATGATTGAGAAACTGAATCTGTGCAGTGTACAGGATGCCAAAGTTCAGATGGCCATGGCGGACAGGAAGATTAATGCGGTGATGTCCACCAGTGCCGGCAGATTATTCGACGGTGTCAGTGCCATTTTGGGAATCCGGAAGGCTTCAACATTTGAAGGCGAGGCATCCATGGCATTGGAATTTACAGCGGAAGCGTATGAGAAAAAACATCAAAACGCGGTTGATCTTCAGCATGCGATGGATGAGATGCGGAAGCAATTTCCGTTAGCCGCATGCATAGATAATAAGGAATCGGAATCCACAGAAATAAATAAGCCGGAACAGGTGAAGGCAGTCCTGAACACAGGTGCTTTGGTGAAAACCATTGCGGAAGCCAGACTTGCAGGCGCAGATACAGAAAAACTGGCCTATTTCTTTCATTGGATACTGGCAGAAGAAATAATAGTGGCCTGCCAAAAAGCCAGAAAAGAAAGCGGACGGGGTACAGTAGCATTAAGCGGCGGTGTCTTCCAAAATCAGCTGTTATTGAAAATGGTGGATGAAGGACTGCAGAAAGAGGGCTTTAAAGTATTGAGACATCGCCTGGTACCGCCAAACGACGGCGGCATTGCACTTGGTCAGGCAGTCTACGCTATGGGGTCTTTGCAAAGCTGATTGAGTGAGAATTATAAATGAAAACAACGGACACCCGTCCGAAACGTTTTCATTTATAATTCTCATCAATGCAGCTTTATCGAAGTAATTCCATAAACAGCGAATAACGACTGACCGAAGTGCAATATAAAAATAGGACAGCAGTCTTAGAAACAAAAGAAAATAGACGGCTGTTATCATAGATTTGTGATAAACGCGGCAAAGTGTTAAGCAGCATAGCTATGACAAAACCCGAGCCAGGGACAATGTCGAATAGGAAAGAGAAAGTTTTTGGGTTTCGAGTTAAGAAACTAAAATCTATGGTGTTGAGATTTATATAGCTGCAAATTCTCAATATTCTTGGAAAAATATATAAAATTAACAGATTCACGGCAGGTGCTTCAACGCCACCGGTACTTAGGCATTGTTTTTTAATGCCTTATGTACCGCTGTAGGCGTTGGCAGCGAGAGCGGCCTGCAGTGAACTGGTAATTTTATATGTTTTTGAAAAACTGGGAGAATTTGCAGCGGATAAACGAAAGGAGATTTTGAGTATGTGTGTAGGTTTATCAGCGAAAGTTGTTAAAATTAATGATGGCGTTGCAATTATCGATGCGGGCGGCGCAAAACGTGAGATTTCTTCTCAGCTGATTGAAGATCTGGAGCCGGGAGATTATGTCATGGTTCATGCCGGTGTGGCCATTGCCAAGATTACGGATGAGGATGACAGTGAAACAGATCAGGTGCTGGAGGATTTATTCTGATGAGTGAAGAGAAGAAGAAAACGGCGAGAGAGATAATAGAAGGCTATGACGGACCGCCTGTGAGGATTATGGAGGTGTGCGGTACCCATACTCATGAGATTTTCAGACTGGGTATCCGAAAGCTCCTGCCGAAACAGGTAGAATTGATTTCAGGGCCGGGATGTCCGGTTTGTGTCACACAGGTTGGCTTCATTGATGAGGCCGTTTATCTGGCGTTGGAATGCGGCGTGACAATCTGTACATTTGGTGACCTGGTCCGTGTGCCTGGAACGGAGATGAGTCTTGCCGGTGCGAGAGAAAAGGGCGCAAAAGTACGAATTGTGTATTCCCCGGTGGATGCAGAGCAGTACGCTAAGGATCATCCGGAAGAGCAGGTTGTTTTTCTGGCTGTTGGTTTTGAGACAACGACACCGGCCAGCTGTCTGGCTGTAAGAAAGGCATCGGAGGATGGATTGACGAACTTCGCGCTGTTGGTGGCCAATAAGACGATGCCGGGTGCTTATGCAGCACTGAAAGGCAGCGCGGATGTTTTTCTTTATCCGGGACATGTCAATGCCATTACGGGTACGGAATTGTGTGAATCACTGGTGGATGAAGGCGTTAGCGGTGTTGTGGCAGGTTTTACAGCCAAAGAATTACTGACAGCATTGGCGGTGGCTTTGGTTAAATTCCAGGAGGGCAAACCGTTTTTCGTCAATGCTTATCCGAGAGTGGTGACACGGGAAGGCAGCCGAGAGGCACAGAAGCTGGTGGCAGATATGATGGAGAACTGTGATACAGAATGGCGCGGACTGGGCATTATTTCGAATTCAGGCCTGCGTCTGAAAAAAGAATGGGAAGCCTACGATGCGAGAAAGAAGTTCCATGTGCCTGAGATGAAAGGACGAAGCAATCCGGCTTGTCGATGCGGGGATGTTCTTCAGGGTAAATGCAAGCCGTCGGACTGCAAGGTATTTGGCAAAGGCTGTACGCCGCAGCATCCGATTGGTGCTTGTATGGTATCCAATGAAGGGGCCTGTTCTGCTTACTATCAGTACAGCTAAAATAAAAAATATTATAACGACATACATATGAGAATCATGCAAAAGGAGACGTTTCTGATGAATAATAAAACAGTTACAATGGCTCACGGTGCCGGCGGCAAGCAGACATCTGAACTGATTGATGAAGTATTTAAAGCACATTTTTCAAATCCGGATCTGACAGCGGATGACGCTGCTGTTCTTCCGGCTCCAAAAGGAAAGATTGCCATGTCAACAGATGGTTTTATTGTATCGCCGGCCTTTTTCCCTGGCGGCAATATCGGCAAATTATCCATCTGCGGTACGGTGAATGACCTGGCTTGCATGGGTGCAAAACCGTTATATCTTTCCTGTGCCTTTGTTATTGAAGAAGGTTTTCCGATGGAGAAACTGGAAGAGATCGCAGGTGCGATGGAGAAAACAGCCAAAGAGGCCGGTGTCCGCATTGTATCCGGTGATACGAAGGTTGCCGGAAAGGGTCAGGTGGACGGTGTCTTTATTACGACAACAGGTGTTGGAGAAATTCTTGATGGTGTCAGCACATCCGGCGACTATGCCAAACCGGGAGATGCTATTATTGTAACAGGTGATATCGGCCGACATGGATGTACGATACTGCTGGCAAGAGAAGATTTCGGTATTGATGCGGATGTAACCAGTGACTGTGCACCATTGTGGCCTACAGTCGAATCTGTATTAAATGCCACAAAAGATGTCCATGTGATCCGTGATGCCACAAGAGGCGGCGTTGGTACAGTTCTTTATGAAATCGCAGGACAGAGCAAGGTCGGTATTCGCCTGAATGCAGCAGATGTGCCTGTGGCACCGGAAGTCAAGGGTGTCTGCGGCATGCTTGGTCTTGAACCGCTTTATCTGGCATGTGAAGGCCGTCTGGTGATCATGGCGCCTAAGTCAGAAGCAGAAAAGATTGTCGAAGTACTGAGACAGTGTCCATATTCAAAGGATGCGGCCATTATTGGTGAAGTTACGGAGGAACAGCCGGGACACGTTGTGATGACAACAGAAATCGGTACACAGGCTTTGCTTCCTCAGCCGGGCGGCGAGCTGCTTCCGAGAATCTGCTAACAGTCACTGATCGGCGAGTGATTGAAAATTTGGACGGAGGGTCAGATTTTTGATCTGGTCATAGCCGACAAAATGGAGTTAATATGGAGAAAAAAATGGAAACGAGAGTGGCAGTCATTGCGATTATTATAGAAGATGGCAGTTCAGCACAGGAAGTGAATGAACTTTTACACGGTGCAGCTCAATATATTATCGGACGCATGGGAATCCCTTATCGTGACAAAGGGATCAGTATTATCAGCATTGCAATCGATGCGCCGCAGGATATCATCAGTACGTTGTCCGGCAAAATCGGCCGGCTGAAAGGTGTATCCGTCAAAACGGCGTATTCCAATGTTGTTTCAAAAGAGAATTAGAACCGCAGTTTATACAAAAGTTTTAAACAGCAAATGAAAGCGGAGAAGATAGAATGATTAAGATTGCTGTATATGGAAAAGGCGGTATCGGCAAATCAACCACTGTTTCGAATGTGGCTGCCGCATTAGCGGAAAAAGGGCTGAAAGTTATGCAGATCGGCTGTGACCCGAAGGCGGATTCAACCATGCAGCTGAGACATGGTGAAGCCGTACCGACTGTACTGGAGCTGGTGAATCAGCGCAAAAATGATTTTGAATTAGAAGATATGGTTCGCATCGGATTCGGCGGCGTCGTCTGTGTGGAAGCAGGTGGCCCGACACCGGGGATGGGCTGTGCCGGACGCGGTATTATTACGGCACTGGAGAAGCTGAAGGAAAAGGGAGCCTATGAGGTTTATCAGCCGGATGTTGTGCTTTATGATGTTCTTGGAGATGTTGTCTGCGGCGGATTTACCATGCCGATGCGAAAAGGCTATGCGGACAAAGTATTTATCGTTACTTCAGGGGAAAATATGTCTATCCATGCTGCGGCGAATATTGCCATGGCCATCGACAACTTCAAAAACAGAGGCTATGCATCTCTGGGGGGTTTGATCCTGAATCGCAGAAATGTTAAACGTGAAGACGAAAAAGTGGCGGAACTGGCAGATGATTTTAAGACATCTGTAGTGGGAACCTTATCCCGCAGTGAACAGGTACTTCTGGCGGAGGAGAAGCAGCAGATCCTTCTGGAGGCTTTTCCGGACAGTGAAATGGCAGATGAGTACAGGAAACTGGCGGAGCAGATACTGGCTGTGTGTGAAGCGAGAGGATAGAAGGAGGCCGTTTTATGTTGAAAAGACTGGGTGGAACAGTCGATCCCAAAGGAGCGGCGACGGCCATCAAAGATGCGGAATTTCCGGTGCCATTTGCATCGGAACTGGAATTTAATTCGCCGGTACATGGAACATGGAATATCGTTCACACCGGCATGCAGGTGCCGGATGCTCATCAGATTTATGTCTGTGCCGATAACTGCATGCGTGGTGTTGTTTTAACAGCGGCAGAGATGAACGAGGCGGAACGTTTTTCCTTTGTTATCCTCAAGGAAGAGCATTTGCTGAACGGCAATCTGGAAGATATTACCATCGAAGGTGTGGCGGATGTGATCGAGAGATTGGAACAAAAGCCGAAAGCGGTTTTTCTGTTTACAGTTTGTCTGCATCATTTCCTGGGCAGCGATCTTGAGAGAATCTACGATGAACTGGGAAAACGATTTCCTGAAATCTGTTTTGTCAGATGTTTTATGGATCCGATCATGCGAAAGAGTGGTCTGACACCGGATCAAAAGCTGCGTTTGTCCATGTATGATCCTTTGAAGAAAGGAACAGTAACAGAAGAAGGGCAGCGAAGAATATCTATCCTGGGAAGCGATTTTGCACTGGACGAGACATCAGATCTCAAGAGATTGCTCAGATGTAATGATTATCAGATTAAAGAGTCCCCGGTTTGTGAGTCCTGGGAAGATTATCTTTCTCTGTCAGACTGCCGGATGATGCTGAACTGTTATCCGTCAGGAAAAGCCGGTACGGAATGGGCGGCAGAGAGACTGGGGCGGCCATTTATGTATCTGCCTTCCTGTTTTGATTATGATGAGATTATCGGGCAGCTGGAAGCATTATCAGAGTCAATGGAGCTTCTGGGTGTTCTGGATTATGAAGGTGAAAAAGAGAGCTGTGAAGCAGCACTTCATGAGGCATTTCTGGAAGTTGGAGACTGGCCGATCGCCATAGACGGGACGTTTCATCCGAGACCTATGGGATTGGCAAGACTTTTGATCTCCCATGGCTTTTATGTAGAACGGATTTATCTGGATGCCATCAGCCCTGAAGAGGAAAATGATTTCAAATGGCTTCAGCAGCATGCGCCTGAGTTGATGCTGCTTGCAACTGTGCAGGTGAAAATGCGTGTCCTTCCGAGAAAAACGGAGCGGGAGATGCTGGCATTGGGGCAGAAAGCGGCCTGGTTTACAGGCAGCAGACATTTTGTCAACATGGTACAGGGTGCGGGCTTGTATGGCTTTGACGGAATCCGGCGTCTGGCACATCTGATGGTTGAGGCAGCCCGTGAAGAAAAAGAGACACCGGATCTTGTGATCCGCAAAGGGTGGGGGTGCGAAAGCTGCATATGAGACAGGTATATCGAATAATACCGATTTATACAGCCGATGTATCCGGCGTCTGTTCAGCCCTCTATGAATTGGGCGGTATGACAGTGATGCACGATCCTTCGGGGTGCAATTCGACGTATAATACCCATGATGAGATCAGATGGTATGAGGAGGACAGTCTGATCTTTATCTCAGGACTGACAGAAATCGATGCGATCATGGGAAATGATGAGAAGTTTATCCATGATATCGAAGAAGCGGCATCCGAATTGAAACCACGCTTTATTGCCCTGGCCAGTTCGCCGATCCCCTATATGAACGGCACGGATTTTCCGGCCATTGCAGAGGTAACAGAGCAGGATACGGGTATTCCGACCTTTGCAGTGCCTACAAACGGCATGCATGATTATGTGCGCGGGGCAGGTATGGCTTTGGAAGCCATTGCAGAACATTTTGTTTTGCCGAAAAGCCATGCAGAGGATGTTTCAAATAAAAACACGGAGGAAAAAGGCAGAAACCGTCTGGTGAATTTGCTGGGAGTTACGCCGCTGGATTTCGGGCCTCTTGATCATGCGGAAACGATGAAGCGCAGTCTGGAGCAATACGGCTGGCAGATCAACAGCATGTGGGCCATGGGAGATTCTTTGGATCAGCTGTCGAAATCTGCAGATGCAGCAGTGAATGTGGTTGTTTCATCTGTGGGGCTTCGGGCAGCAAAAGTATTGCAGAGAAAATTCGGTACACCTTATGTGATTGGAGCACCGGTTGGCCGTTTCACGGAGAAGTTGTCAGAGGCAATGGAAGCAGCTGTCAGTGGTGAAAAGGAAGACAATGTTGTTTATGCAGCCTGCAGAATGTCGGCAGAGAATCTTCAAGATGTCAATGATGCGAAGGAGAGTCCGAGCCACCGGGTGGAGATGACATTGATTGGTGAACCGGTGACAATGGGGTCTCTGGCAGCAGCCATTGAACTTCAGTATAGCAGATCCGTTCGTGTATTGTGTCCGCTGGAAGAAACAGAAGGATTGCTGACACCGGGGGATGAGGCTGTTTGCGGTGAAGAGATGATGGAAGAAAAGTTGAAGGATGCAGGAATCATTGCGGCAGATCCGTTGTACAGACCAATCTGTCCAAAGGATGCTCAGTTCTTTGAATTGCCGCATATTGCTTTTTCGGGAAGAATTTATTTGAAGAAAATAAAACAGATGCCGGGATTTGCCGACCTTATCTAAATTTAAGGAGGACAAGAGATGGGATTGAATGAAACACCGTCAGGTGAGCGTGTACATATAGGTTTTTTTGGCCGGAGAAATGCGGGTAAATCCAGCCTGGTCAATGCTGTGACAGGACAGGAACTGGCTGTTGTATCCGATACAAGGGGAACCACAACAGACCCTGTCAGCAAGGCAATGGAACTGCTTCCGATCGGGCCGGTTGTCATCATAGATACTCCGGGTTTTGATGATGAAGGCGCACTTGGCGAATTGCGAGTCCGCAAAACAAGACAAATTTTGAATAAATCCGATGTGGCTGTGCTGGTGGCAGATTGCACAGAGGGCCTGAAAGACTGCGACAGAGAATTGATCGAGATTTTTCGGCAGAAGGAGATTCCATGGCTGCTTGTCTGGAATAAATGTGATCTGAAGCCGGAACACCCGGAAGCAAAAGAAAATGAGATTTATGTCAGTGCCACAGAGAAGATAGAGATTGAAGCATTAAAAGAGAAGATTGCAGCCATCGGCAAGACAGAAGAAAACAAACTGATGCTGGTGGGTGATCTGATGCATCCGGGAGATATGGCTGTTCTTGTTATTCCAATCGACAAGGCGGCACCGAAGGGACGTCTGATTCTGCCTCAGCAGCAGGTTATCAGGGATATTCTGGAGGCGGAAGGCGCAGCTGTCTGTGTCAAGGAATATGAATTGAGGGAGACTTTAGAGAAATTCAAGGAACCGCCGGCCATTGTTATCACGGATAGCCAGGTTTTTGCAAAGGTATCTGCGGATGTACCGGAAAGTATTCCGTTGACATCTTTTTCTATTCTGATGGCCAGACATAAGGGACTTCTGGATACGGCTGTTCGTGGGATTGCCGCAGTGGAAGATTTGAAAGACGGAGATACAGTGCTGATCGCAGAGGGCTGCACCCATCATCGCCAGTGTGATGACATCGGCAGTGTTAAGATACCGAGATGGCTGAAGAATTACACAGGCAAAAAGCTGAATATTGAGCTGTGTTCCGGCAGAGAATTTCCGGAAGATCTGTCGAAATATGCACTGATTATTCATTGCGGAGGCTGTATGCTGAATGAGCGCGAGGTCCGCTATCGGATGAAATGTGCTGTTGATCAGGATGTGCCAATCACTAACTACGGCATCGCCATTGCCTATATGCAGGGCATCTTGAAAAGGTCTGTCAGTATGTTTCCATATCTGGCTGAGGAATTGCCGGATTAAAATATGCAGATGGTGCATATTTTCCATTTTCAGTCATATATATAAGAGTAAATGCTGCTGTGGCAGCGATATTGCAAAAATCAATGGACGTCCTGGGAGGGTGTTTCTGTGGCAGAATATCGGCGTTTTATTTCTTATATGTATTTATATGAAAACGGGAGAAAGACAATCAACAGTGGGTTTGTGAGAGTAGAAAGCCGGAATGGACAATGTCGGCTTTCTATTCATATGTCGGGAATTTATCATGGTGAAGCGAAAAAGTATCAGATTTATATGCTGATCAGAGTGTCTGGTGATTACATAGGGATTGCAATCGGAGACCTGTTGGTTCAGAAACAGACGGGGGATATGGAACTGACGATGGACAGTGATCATCTGATGGGAACAACGTATGATCTGGACCGTGTCGCTGGTATGGTTTTGCTGGGAGAAGATGGCGGCGTTTACGGTACCAGATGGGATGATGAACCGCTGGAAACAGAGAAATTTGTCAATAGAGAGCCGCTTTCAGAGATTTTAGTGAGATTTGGAGAGAAAAACAGTGATGCAGTAGCCGATGAAACTGATACGGAGAGAACCTTTGCGGATGCGGAGCCGGAAAGTGTCATAACGCAAGGGACAGAGCCTGAGGCAGAGAATCTGGTGAGTCCGCATGCGGATGAGAATCCGTTGATCCCTGAAGAGGAAGTGGCGGCATTTGTAGATGACGCAAGGATGGAAGCGTTTGAGAAAAATGAGAATCCGGAGAATAACGAGATTTTAGCTGTATCGAAAGAGCCGGAGATGTCGAAAGAACAAGCAGAAAAACAGGCAGAACAAGAGCTGTACTCTAGGAGCAATGTCTATGACCTGCTGATGTCACAGCTTCCGCAGATGTATCCTTTTGATGATGACAGTGTGGCAGCCTGTGTGCGGATGGAACTTCAGGATATCGGGCGCATGCCGATGCCGTGTTGGATTTATGGCAGCAATAGTTTTCTGCTGCATGGATATTATTGTTACCGGCATTTGATACTGGCAAAGGTGGAGCAGAAAAAGGATAAAGAAGATGTCGGTGGGCGCGGCGAAAATGATGGAGCGTCAGAGAATGAAGGTGTTTATCTGATGGGTGTTCCCGGTATTTGGCAGCATCGGGAGCAATATATGGCTGCCATGTTTGGTTTTCGCAAATTCAAGCCGGTAAGCCGGGAAAATCAGGGCAGCGGGGCTTTTGGTTACTGGTGTGTGGAGTTAAAATTATAATTGGATCGGATTACGGGAAAACAATAAGACAGATACGGTTTTAGAGAAAGGGAAGTGGTTTTGTGGCAACAGCTACTGGAATAAAGTGCTCTTTAAAACAAAATAATTTTCAAAAAGAAGTTAATAAAAGGCCAGATGCGCGTCTGTCTGCCAACAGTCTGTTCAGAAATGTTTCAGAAGAAAGTATTGCACGGATTTTGGTCTGTTCCGGAGCAAAGTTCCGTACTTATAAGAAGGATGAGACGATATTTCGACAAGGGGAGCAGGCGGATTATTTCTATGCTTTATTAAAGGGAAATGTGTCGATTATCAGCTATATGCCTTCTGGAAAAGTGAATGCCTTATATCATGTTGCATCAGGAGCGTTGATTGGAGAGCATTACAGCAGCAATCTGGATACAAATGGGCGTGTTTACTGGTACGAAGCGGTGGCCTGCGAGCCGGTGGAAGTGTTGGCAGTGCCATGGCAGTATCTGTACGGATTTTGCGACAAAGCCTGTGACCATCATAAGCAGCTGATCCAGAATCTGTATGAGAGCATGTCCACAAAGGAATGGATGGCAGTGCGGAAGCTGAATGTGTTAGGGTTTGCCAGTGTGCAGGAGAGAGCAGCAGCCTGGCTTCTGCAGGAGACAGATGCAAGTGACACGGTGGTACTAAAGACAAATCGTGAGGAACAGGCGGATTATCTGTGCGTAGCCAGACCGTCACTATCAAGAACATTGATGCAGATGCAGAAAGCAGGGCTGATAGAAGCTGACCGGAAGCAGATTCGGATTCTGGATAGAGAAAAATTGGAAAAAATTTTGTAAAAAAAAGAAGTTTGTAACAGCTGTTACAGACTTCTTTTGAAAATGTAGATATAATAGTATCAAATCAATAATAATTACTAGTTTTGGAAAAGCTACAGTAACGGGGGATTTTAGTCAGTAGATAGGAATGATCTGAGATACGCTGACAACAAATAAAACGGAGGTGTCATTACATGAGTATGAATTTTGTGAACGAACCAACAAGAGCATGGAATCCTAAAAACAGACTTCGGGAAATGATTAATGAGGGAAGTGATGCAGCGAATGTGGATAAGCTGGTGGAACTGTTGATCATGGATGGATTTGATTTTTCACTGACTGCGGATGCAATGACACCGATCGATGAGGCTGAGCGTGTTGTTTCCGTAGGTATGGGTATTGCGGTGAAGAGTGAAATGTATCTGATCGAGAATCTGGCCCAGGCAGCAGGTGCAGCTATGGGATGTTCAAGACCCGCTTACGAAAGACTGAAAGTACTTCCTAGAGAGCGCTTTGTGGGCATGAGCGGTGAGAAATTTACCGGAACACTTTATATTGCCTGCGCTATTTCAGGTGCACAGCAGCATTTAAAAGGTATTGAGAAAGCACATACCGTTGTCGCTATCAACAGAAACGAAAAAGCACCGATTTTCAGACATGCGGATTATGGTATTGTCGGCGATATTCGAACCATTCTGCCGCTTTTAACAGAGAAATTAAACAGTGACCTGCCAAAACCGGACCCAAATGCTAAACCGGCGAAACGGGAGATGCCGTTATACTCAAAGACAACAGCAACAGCGGACGGTCGCTATGTCTGCATGGGATGCGGTTATGAGTATGACCCTGAAAAAGGCGATCCGGAGGCAGGTATTGAACCGGGTACTTCTTTTGAGGCGCTGCCGGAAGACTGGATTTGTCCGGAATGCGGTGTATCAAAAAGTGAAATGATTTCAGCAGTAACAAGAGGATAGATAGGAGGGTGAAGCATGAACGGTGTAAGAAAAGTAACGGAAGATTTATATTGGGTTGGTGTGAATGATAAGCGAATCGAATTATTTGAAAATATTCATCCAATTCCGGAGGGCGTTTCCTACAATGCATATCTGTTGTTAGATGAAAAAACGGTTCTTTTTGATACTGTGGATTGGTCAGGCTGCCGTGTATTCCTTGAGAACATTGCTGCTGTTCTGGATGGCAGAAAACTGGATTATCTTGTTGTCAATCATATGGAACCGGATCATGCAGCTTCTCTTGAGGAAGTCCTGATTCGTTATCCGGAATGTAAAGTTATCAGTAACGAAAAAGCATTTATGTTTATGCGTCAGTTTGGTTTTGATGTGGACGGCCGGGAAGATACCGTCAAAGAGGGCGATACAAGATGCTTCGGCAAGCATACAGTGACATTCCTGATGGCGCAGATGGTGCATTGGCCGGAAGCCATGGTGACATTTGATACAACCAACGGCGTGCTGTTTTCAGCAGATGCATTTGGTTCCTTTGGTTCACTGGATGGCCGTCTGTTCGACGATGAAGTGAACTTCGACAGAGATTGGATTGACAATGCCAGAAGATATTTCACTAATATTGTGGGAAAATATGGCCCATTTGTACAGCAGCTGTTAGCAAAAGCTAAAACAGCGCCGATCAAGATGTTCTGTCCGCTGCATGGACCGGTATGGCGTACCAATCTGGGTTATTATCTGGACAAGCATGATAAATGGAGCCGCTATATTCCGGAAGAAAACGGCGTGATGATCGTCTATGCATCTATGTACGGCAATACAGAATCTGCTGCCCAGGCACTGGCAGCGCAGCTGTGTGAAAAAGGCGTTACCAATGTGAGAGTATACGATGTGTCAAAGACCCATGTATCCTATCTGGTGGCAGAAGCCTTCAAATACAGCCACATCGTGCTGGCATCTGTGACATACAATTTGAATATTTATCCTGTGATGGAAGATTTTCTGCACCATCTGAAGGTGCTGAACCTGTCGAAACGTGTCTTCGGCATCATTGAAAATGGTTCATGGGCCATTAAATCCGGCTCATTAATGGAGCAGTATATAGATGAGAATCTGAAGGACTGTAAGATTCTGAATGCCAGAATGACCATCAACTCATCAGCGAACCGCTCCAATGCCTCAGAACTGGATGCTCTGTCAGATGCCATCGTGAAATCTGTGGCTATTGAAGAAAAAGCCTTTGAGCAGCGTGTTATTGATGATGCGGCATTTGCGGAAGAAGAGGCAAGAAAGGCTGCTTTCAAGAAACTGTCGGCCAAAGAGAGAATGGCGCTGATGAGAGAGAAACACAGACAGGAAAAGGGCGAAGCATAGGCAGGAAAAGGTGAGTGGCAGAAGAGTATAAAGTATTTGTTGTTAATTCGGGGTCTACATCCACAAAAGTAGCATTATTTGTGGGAAAAAAGAAATCTTCAAACTGTATACAACGTGTAGAATATCTATTGTAGTTTGAAGATACATATGATATAATCGAATCACACAGAAATAAAATAATCCAAATGGAAAAGGAACCCCCAGAGGTGGCAGCCTCTGGGGGTTCCTGCATCATGATGATGCAATATGTAGGTTGGTTGTCGTATTTATTTCCGTCCAACCATTTGCAGATAAAATATGAGACAATACCTGCCATAACGGAAATTATAAATGAAATAAAATAATCCACAAGTTTCACCTCCTTTCTGTGTCAGAATGGAGAAGATAACAGGGTGAGTGTAGCATATATAATTTTTTATGGTTTATTTTTCGACAAAACGTTTAACAGATATTTTAGTGGAGGCATAGGATGATGAATGAACATGAGTACTATTGCTTTTTAAAAGAGTTCTGGAAAGTTACCAATGACGGCTTTATCATTGTGGACCCCAATGGTGTGATTGTGGATATCAACGAGACGTATTGCGAGTTTCTGGGGAAAACCCGTGAACAGGTTTTGGGAAAGCCAATCGGCGAAGTGATTTCGACCACCAGTATGTACGATGTTCTGTCATCAGCCCGTGATGGGGATGATAATGTTTATCTGCAGCCCTATGGTGAAAATGATAATGCTAGCAATGTAGAAACCCATGCGGTGGCCAATCGTTTTTGCTTTTTTAATGAGCAGGGAGAGCTTCTTGGTGCGGCGGCCCAGATGTCCTTCAAGGAGAGGGCGGCGGCCATGGCCTACAGCATTGCCACAGAAGAACTGAATTATTACAAACGTGCTTATGAGGAAAGCAGCGAAGAGGACAGTGGCTTCAGTAAGATCCTCGGCAATTCAGAGGCTATGCAGAAGCTGAAAGAGAAGGCCATGAGGGTGGCAAGAAAGGATTTTCCCGTGTTGATTACAGGGGAGACGGGAACCGGCAAAGAGCTTTTTGCGCAGGCGATTCATCGGGAGAGCAGCAGAAGAAAGAAACCTATCATCAGTATCAATTGTGCCTCCATTCCGTCAGAGTTGTTGGAAAGTGAACTGTTTGGATATGACGAGGGTGCATTTACCGGAGCGAAAAAAGGCGGCAAGATTGGTAAGTTTCAGCTGGCAGACGGCGGAACGATTTTTCTGGATGAGATCGGAGACCTGCCGTTAGTGCTGCAGGCGAAACTGCTGCGTGTGCTTCAGGAGCATGAGATTGAGAAAGTAGGCGGCGGCAAACCGATTCCCATCGATGTGCGTTTTATATCGGCGACAAGACAGAATTTGGCGGAAATGGTTGAAAGAGGAGAGTTTCGTGAGGACCTTTATTATCGGCTGAATGTGGTTAATATTGAGACGCTGCCCCTGCGTGAGCATCCGACGGATATTCTGTTGTATGCCAATCATGTGCTGAATGCGTTGAATGCGAAATATAAGACCGGTCATTTGTTGTCAGACAGGGTGAAATATCTGCTGATGTGTTACAAGTGGCCGGGAAACGTGCGTGAATTGATCAATGTTATCACCAGTGCCTATGCAACCTGTGACAGTTACGTCATTGAAGAAATGGACCTTCCCGGAAGGCTTGTATCGGGGACAGCGGGAAATAGTGTGTCACAAATGAAACTGTCGGAAATGATGAACCTGCATGAAGCAGCGATTATCAGGGATGCGCTGCGGCGAAACAACCAGAACTGTAAAAAAACAGCCGAGGAATTAGGCATTGACAGAAGCCTTCTGTATCGGAAGATGCGGAAAGCGGGTATTGCGATTCATCGGGAAATTAAATAGCGTATTTTTTCAGAACCGAAGTCTAAATGGATGTCGGTTCTTTTTTTGCGGAGAGCGAAGACTGAATCAAAGTCTGCACTTGTGTGTGGACAATTTGCTACACTATGGATGATTTACTACACTTTTTAAAATAGGTAAATGGCGAAAATCCGCTGAATTCAAGGGCTTCAGAGCCTATATGAATTGGCATCATTGTTGCTCTCTATATACATAACAGGTAATGTATAGATGATTATGTTTCAAGGGAGGGTCATTATGGATAAGAAGATTAAGTTGGATGAAGTGCTTATTGGCAAGAAAATGGAACCGAGATACATGGAGTATAACTGGCGTGACATTATTTTATATGCACTGGCAGTTGGTGCTCACAGAGAAGATGTGGCTTATACTTATGAGAAGTATCTGAAAGCCATTCCGACATATGGAACCATTCCTTACTGGGGAACAGTGAACGTGAAACCGTATCAGTGGATGCCGCTTCCGGCTTCGATGCTGGCAGATGAGATCATTAAGCCGACCATTTCTTTCCTGAATATGGATCATGAAATCATTATGCACCGTCCGATTGACCCGATCAAGGGTACCTTCCAGTATCAGGATGTCATTACAGATGTTTATGACAGAGGCGAGGGAAAGGGTGCAGTTGTTAAGACGAAGGTAGATGTCCGTGACGAGGCAGGCAATCTTGTATGTACCAATTATTCTACAACGTTTTTCCATGAGGCCGGTGGATTTGGCGGAAAACCGATGCCTAAGAGTGAAGTTGTGATTCCTGACAGAGCACCTGATTTAACATTGGATGATTACATCACACCGGTTCAGAATCTTCTTTACAGATTAACAGGTGATACGAATCTGGTTCATGTTGATTCTGAATATGCCAGAGAAATGGGATTCCCGAAAGCATTTATTCAGGGCTTATGCTCCTTCGGTTTCTCCTGCCGAATGGCCATTGAACTGCTTTGCCCGGGTGAACCGGAGAGAATGACGAGGATGGCTGCTCAGATGAGAAACGTTTTATTCCCGGATACAAAAGTTCAGCTTCAAATCTGGAAGATGGAAGAGGGGAAGGCTTATTTCCGTTTCGTGAATCTGGAAGACGGCAAGCCGATTCTGGACAGAGGCGTATTTGAGTGGAAATAGGACATGCGAAATAAACTGCAGGAGGAATAAGGATGAGTTTTATTTTGACAGAAGAGCAGGAAGAATTATTGGCTTTGGTCAGAAAGTTTTCGGAAAAAGAGATTCTGCCATATGCCCATCAGATGGATGTGGAAGCCCATTTTGTTCCGGGTTTAATTCAGAAAATTGCAGATTTGGGATTTATGGGTATTAATGTACCTGAAGAATACGGCGGTGTCGGCGCAGATGAAGTGACAAAAGCGCTTGTAATTATGGAATTTGCCAAATATGATGCCAGTGTTGCAGAATTGCTGGCGGTTCATACATTATCCAGTGACATTATCTTAAAGCATGGCACACCGGAGCAGAAGGAAAAATATCTGACAAAGGCATGTACAGGTGCAGTCGGTGCTTTCGCTTTGACAGAACCAAATGCCGGTTCGGATGCGGCCGCAGCAAAGACAAAGGCCATTTCTCAGGGGGACGAGTATATCATTAATGGTTCCAAGTGCTTTATCAGCAATATGGGGCAGGATGAAGGGGATTATGTGATATTAATTGTTTTAACGGACCCGGAGAAAAAGACAAAGGGAATGTCCGCGATTATTGTTGATCGGGATACGCCCGGATTTACTGTTCCAAAGACGGAAGATAAAATGGGACTTCGTGCGGCACCGGTATCGGAATTGTATTTTGATGAATGCCATGTGCCAAAATCACAGCTTTTAGGTGAAGAAGGCAAGGGTTTTGCGATTGCCATGGCAGGGCTTGACGGCGGACGTATCGGTATGGCTTCCCAGGCTGTAGGTCTGGCAGAATCCTGTATTGCAGAGTCCGTGGAATACTCGACACAGCGCGTACAGTTCGGCAAACCGGTGAATGCCAATCAGGGCCTTCAGTGGTATCTTGCAGATATGGCAACCAAGACAGAGGCAGCCAAGGCACTGACCCTGAATGCGGCAGCATTGCGCCAGGCAGGCAAGAATATTACAAAAGAAGCGGCGATGGCGAAGTATTATGCATCGGAGACAGCGGTTGAAGTAGCCAATAAGGCGCTGCAGATTCATGGCGGCTATGGCTATATGAAAGAGTATGCAATAGAGAGACAGTACAGAGATGCACGTATTATTCCGATTTATGAAGGAACTTCCGAAGTCCAGAAAATGGTTATTTCCCGTGCAGTTATCAATGGAAAATAACTGTATTGTGTAAAACACATACTGCGATTTGAAAATGCATAAGATATGATGAGCGCAAGAGAGCCATAGGGAGCTTGCTCACTTTTGGCGAACGGCGAAGTGATTGAGTGATGAAATCACGAATTAATGTCTTCGAAGAAAGACATTAAAAGGTCCAAGTGAAAAAGAAAACCCCGGAGGCCGCTACGAGGGCACTGAAAAACCTACCGCTTTAAATTTCAAATTTTAATGCTCATATAAAATCCACCAGTTTAAACTTATTCTGGTGGATTTTCCGTTCTTTCTATTGCTGATTCCTTATCTTGCATGTGAATTCTTTTTATTTTTCACTTATTAGCTTAATAATTCTCTTGAGATTTACTGCAAATATAGTCATAGCTCCTTGCATTTCCATGCCAATAAGACCTGATGATGACGCAACGTCATAACCATGTCTATGTTTTAATTCACTATTTTTTGCCTCTATTTTATAGCGTTCTTTCGTCATTTCTTGAAATTGAGCCTGCTCACTATGTGAATCACAAATTAATGTTTCTGTGTAGGTTTTCTTTTTTGCTCCTTCTTTATAACAACCCGCTTTATAAGGACATCTCTTACATTTTTCTACATCGAAAAAGTATGTCATTCGAGGATTCTTTCCTTCTGTTTTTCGCTTGTCAAGATATTTATGAATTGCCAAATGCCCTGCTTTGCATTAATACATTCCAGCATCTTTATTAAATTCGAATTCATCTGGCTTTGTACGATTTCCTTGGGTAACAATACTGTTTAACCGGGAGATAAGTTCATAATGATTATCCTTTGCAACATCAATATTTTCCTTACTTGAATAGGCTTTGTCACCAAACACAGTTTCAACTTTCATTCCCGCAGCTCTGCTTTTTCGAAACAAAGTTGGCAATTCTTTTCCGTCTGTTTTTTCACCACTGGTAATGGTTGCGGCTGTAATAATTCGTTCCTCCGTCATAGCTATATGTGTTTTATATCCGAAGAAAGAAGTATCCGCTGTTTTGTGTCCTATTTTTGCATCATTATATTTTGAAGTTTCCAAATGTTCAAGATTATCATTGACAGATTCCTCCAATAAATTTAGCTTTTCCTGCACTTTAGGGTAACTGCATATGTCTTCATTGTCTTTTACAATAGAAAGTAGTTGTTTGCAGTATTCCAACTCTTTTTCCAGAGAATCTTCCGTATTTTTGTTTGGAAATTTTTTCTTCATTGTTTCATCCATTTCGTAAACGGCACGTCGTAGTTTTTTTGATTGCTCTTGAAGTGCCTGTCGGAGCGTTTTTGATTGTATCTTGATTTCGTATGAGTAGCATCTACGATAATAGATTTTGATTTTATTATTTTTTATCCAATGCAATCTGAACCGTCTTTGAAATCAACATATCCAACAGATTCATATCTTTCAAACTTCTGTTGTTGTTCAATCCTAAAAATACCGCCTATACTTGATATTTATATTATATCAAACATAGGCGGTATTATCTACTTTTTCAGTGCCCTCGCCGCCACCTCTTGGGTTTTCTGCATTATTCATTGTTAATTATTTAACTGTGAAATGTGTATAAAATCAACAGGCTAAATTTGACAATAATGTCAAAAATAAAAAATATTCTCAGAAAGTCTTGCACAAATCAATTATAGGATGTATGATATAGACACATTCGAAATGAGAACGTTCCCAAAAACTGCAGGATAGGATGAATGATAATGACTACTTTAAAAGAACTTGCAATGATTTCAGGTATATCTAAGTCCACAATTTCCAGAGTAATTAACAATGATCCCAATGTAAAGGCTGAGACAAGAGAAAAGGTTCTGGAATATGTGAAGAAATTAGATTATAAGCCGAATCTTGTAGCCAGAAGTATGGTTACCGGAAATTTGCCGCTTGTATTGGTTATAGTTGGTGATATTCAGAATGATTATTTTGCCAGAATTGTTACTGGTATTGAAAGTGTTCTTTCTGAAAAGGATTATCTTCCGGTTATATTCAGTACAATGTACGATGAAGAGAAAGAAAAGAAAATTTTTGAAGCAGTGAAGTATTTCAAGCCAGCAGGTATGATTCCGATTACAGGAACAAGCAGTGCTGAATTTGAGGCAATTCTAAAGAATACAGATTGTAAGACTGTATTGGTCAATAAGGATTCAGCTAAATTGAGACTGGATGAAGTACTTGTAGATGATTTTGAGGCAGGATATGCTGCAACGAAGATTCTTATTGATAATGGACACAGATGCATTGCACATATGTCCGGCAATTCAGAAAGATCATCTATCAGCAAGAGCCGTGAGCAAGGGTATAGGCAGGCTCTGGAAGATACTGGAATTACTGTGAGAGAAGAACTTATTTTCAGAGGTAATCTTGCTATGAAGTCAGGCTATAGTCTGGCGGAGGAAATCTTTCAGCATAAGGAAATAACGGCAATATGCAGTAATAATTTCCTTATGAGTATGGGGCTGATTCGGTATGGTCGGACAATAGATAGGCATTTATTGAAAGAATATGAACTTTCCTGTTGTGAGATTGTACCAGAATTGTATGAACATGAAAGAATTTCCTATGCAGGTGCAGATTTGGAGTCTATAGGCGGAAAGGCAGCAAGAATATTATTATCAAGAATAGAAGGATCGGATGAACCACGACAGAAGATTTTTTATTCTGCTTCTAAGATATATAATGCAGTAAGATATAAATCACTGAATTAAAAGAAATGCGGCGGGAAGTAGATTCTTTGCCGCAAGCAGCAAGAAAGTAGTTATTTTTTACATCAAAATGGGAACGCTCCCAAAAAAGATGTAAAAAAGATACAAAACACATTGCTACACAGGGGAGGAAACTAATGAAAAGAATAGGAGCATTGGCAATAAGTGTGATGATGGTTGCCTGTCTTATATCAGGATGTGGAGCAGCATCAGGTGAAGCAACAGTAACATCTGTATCAATGGGTACAGCGCTTCCGGAGGTAAAAGAAGGCAATGGACCGGTGATTAAATTTGCAACAGGCGGACAGGACACGCTTCCTAGCTATGCAGCGGCAATAGATGTTGTTTCTGATATTGAAGCACAGAGAGATGATCTGAATATTCAATATTATGGTTCAAGACAGTTAGGTGACGATGAAGCGATTTTGCAGCAGGTTATGACAGGTACCATTCAAATGGGCGGTACAGGTGCTTCTGCTTTGGCTGTATATACGAATTTGATGGATGCTTTTACAATTCCGTTTTTGATCAATAATTATGATATTGAACGACAGGCAGTGAAGTTGCCGGAGGCACAGGCCATTTTTGACAAAATTGAAGATGAGCTGGGGATTAAGATTCTGGCTTCCTATGATTCTGGTATGAGATATCTGGCGAATAATACGAGACCGATAGAAAGTGTTCAGGACATGAAGGGATTAAAGATGCGAGTTGTCCCGACAGACTGTCTGATTAATTCTTTTAGTGCGTTAGGTGCAAATCCTTCAACGATGAACTATGGTGAAATATATACCGGTCTTCAGAATAAAGTTATTGATGGTGAAGAAATCAATATTACTTCTATTTATTCGGAGAAACATTATGAGGTATTGAAGTATTTTACTGAAATTGGTCTTTACCCGTTTGAAACAATTATTTTCTGTAATGCAAAATGGTTTAACTCTTTAGATCCTGAGGTACAGGAAGTTTTAGAGAATGGATTTGACAAAGGATACGACTATGTTTTTGACAAGTACATTGCCAATGCAGAGGCAAATGGATATCAGGCAATGGAGGATGCGGGTGTTCAGATTACTGAGATAGAAGATACAACACCGTTTGAAGAGGCAGTTGCACCTGTAACGGAGAAGTATATTAATGCAGATTCATTAATTAAAGCATTTGTAGACAAGGTGGAAATTTTAAAAGAATCCGGGGAATGATGGAAAAATCTAAAGGGGAGGACTAATCCAATGAGCAAATTTGTGTCAGGCTATTCCAAAGTAATGGATAGGATTGTCAAGATTATAAAAATAATTATTGCGATAGCACTTGTACTGATGGTTGTCATTACATTTGTAGAAGTTATCAGAAGATATGCATTTGGTAAATCTTTTGTGTGGGCAGAAGAATTAAATCGATTTCTTATGGTAGGAATGACGTTTATTGGCGGCGCGGCAGCATATAAACTTGGCGGTATGGCAGCGTTTGATTTGATTCTTACGAAACTGAGTGTTTCTAATAAAAAAGCTGTAAAGATTCTTACTATTATTGATCACGTACTTGTTGGGGCAGTTAGTACATATCTTGCATACAATGGCTTTGTTTATACATTTTCGCCAGTTGTTTCGAAGATGACGAGTTCAGGATTAAAGGTGAACATGCTGATTCCTTATATTACAATTCCAATTGGTTTTGCATGTATAACGCTTTTTGCAATCGAACATATTTTAAAAACCGTTGAGGACAAGAAAGGAGAACAAGATTCATGATTATTGTAGTAATTGCATTTGTAGCGGCACTTCTTATAGGGTTGCCGATGGCTTTTGTTCTCGGAATAGGCGGTATTGCACATCTTGTTGCAATTAATGCACCGGAATATTTCCTTATTATCACACAGAGACTTTTTAATGGTGTTAATTCATTTTCATTGTTGTGTATCCCATTCTTTATTCTTGCCGGAGAATTAATGAACAGTGGGGGTATTACTCAGAAGCTTTTGAATCTGGCGAGAGAGGGGCTTGGATGGATTCGCGGCGGTATGGCATATTGCTGTGTTATTCTTGCAATGGTGCTTTCAGCTATTCTTGGTTCAGCCAATGCGGTAACAGCTATTCTGTGCGCCATTCTTATTAAAGAAATGGCAAACGATGGTTATGATGAAGATTTCACCGGTGCTCTTATTCCAGCATCAGGTGTTCTCGGTCCGATTATTCCGCCATCTGTTACTTTTATTATATATGGTGTTTTGACAGGTGTTTCAGTTCAGAAGATGTTTATGGCAGGTATTGTACCTGGATTGATGCTTGGCCTTGGCTACGTATGTGTAATCCTGTATTTTACTAAGAAACGCGGCTATAAAAAGTCAAAGGAGAAATTTGATCCAAAGACTTTTGCAAAAGCTTTTGTAGAGGCGATTCCTGCATTACTTGTTCCGGTTGTTATTATCGGCGGTATCATGGGTGGTATTTTTACACCAACGGAGAGTGGTGCTGTGGCTGTTGTAGCAGCAATTGTTGCATCTATGATTTATCGGACATTTGATTTTAAACAGCTTCCGGAAATCTTGTTTAAAACAGGTGTATCAACTTCTGGCATTATGCTTATTGTAGCATTTGGTAATATTATGGGTTGGACACTGGCAATGGATAATATTCCTGCAAAGATTATTAACGGTATCTTATCCGTTACAACCAATGCAAATGTCGTTATGTTGTTGATTATTCTGTCACTTTTGGCAATTGGCTGTGTAATGGAAGCATTTTCTGCAATGTATATATTTACTCCGGTGTTTGTCCCTCTGGCAACATCTGTAGGAATTGATCCGGTACACTTTGGTATCGTTTATTCGGTTATGTTAACAATTGGTTTAATTACGCCTCCTGTAGGTATGCTGTTGTTTGTTACAAGTAATATTGCCAATATTCCATTGGCAAAACTGAGTAAGTCAATTGCACCTTTTGTTTTGGCTGCATTAGTAGTAACGCTGATTTTGGCATATTGTCCGCAGATTGTAATGTTTATTCCTAATATGCTGGGTGCATAGTTCATACATTTATTATTTGAAAGCGAGGTATTTATAATGGCAGTTTCCAGAGATATTTTAAAAGGTTTTGTTGATATGCATGTTCATGCAGGACCTTCCATTGCAGTAAGAAAAGTTGATGCTGCAGAAATGTTAGAAAAAGCAGAGGCAGCAGGTTATAGGGCATTTCTTGTTAAAGATCATTATTTTCCGACAATGATGGGAACAAAGATGGTTATGGAACATATGGCGAAAGAAGGATGCCTTGTATTTGGCGGTATTGCACTGAATCAGTCTGTAGGACTTTTCAATCTGCATGCGCTTGATGCAGCTTATCAGTTAGGAGCAAAAACAGTCTATTTCCCGACAGTATCTGCAAAGAATCATATTGTAGGCCATTCAGGCGGTCATTTTGTAGGCAGTGGTAATATGACGGTTGTAGACGAAGGTATTGTTTACATTGATGAAAATGGTGAATTGGTTGATGAGGCTGTTAAAGTGCTTGAATATCTTGTTCAGAAACCGGATTTAGTTCTTTGTACAGGACATGGCAGCGCAGCGGAAGTAGACGCTCTGGTAAGAAAAGCAGTTGAATTAGGTATAAAGAAGATTGTTGTTAATCATCCACATTTCCTTGTAAATGCAACTTATGAGCAGATGGCAAAATGGGCAGAACTCGGTGCTTATATTGAGCTTAATGCAGCAGTATTCAGTTCTATTGCTGTTTCGGGTAAATGCTCAGATGATGTGATCGGAGAAATTTTAAAAGTTGTTCCAAAGGACAAAATTGTTTTGGATTCAGACCTTGGACAGAAGGTTAATGTAGATCCTGTAGAGGGTATGTATCAGTTCATCTGTAAGTTAGTTGAGGAGTTTGGTGTGACAGAAGAAGAAATTAACCTGATGGGCAAAGAAACCCCTGCAAAACTTCTTGGGTTAGATCATATACCTGTATAGGCTTAATGAAAGAAGTGATAAACATGAAGATGCATAATTACATGAAAGAAAAGCTGGAAGAAAAAGGTTATGTTATTGGTGCCTTTGTTGCCAGCTGTAGCCCGATTCATGCGGAAATATTGGCAATGAACGGATTTGATTTTGCGATTTTGGATATGGAGCATTCACCATTGGGTCTTGAAACAATGATTGACATGATTCGTGCCGGCGAATGTTATGGTATGGTATCTATTCCTCGTGTATATGCGATGGAAACAAAGTTGATGAGACGAATTCTGGATATTGGCGCCCATGGACTGATGGTACCGATGGTCAGCAATATGGATGATGCAAAATATATCATTGATGCAGTGAAGTTTCCACCGTTAGGTATTCGTGGTATGAATTCAGGAAGAGGGCCGCGTTGGGGGGCTTATGAAAATTATATTCAAGAAGCGAATGATGCTCTGTTTACAGTTTTTCAGTGTGAAACCGTGGAAGGACTAAATAATATTGAAAGTCTGGTGCAGACAAAAGGTTTGGATTGTGTATTTATAGGTACAGGAGACCTTTCACTTGAAATGGGACATCCAAATGATCCAAAGCATCCGGAGGTTGTTGCTGCCGTTGACAGGATTTTAAAAGCCTGCCAGAATGCAGGAATTTATCCGGGAATTGTAGCCGGTTCTCCGGAAGATGCAGCTGCTTATATTAAGCAGGGATTTAAAGTAGTAACAATTATGAATGATCTGGGAATGTTCAAAAAACAGTCTCAACTTCAGATAAATAAAGTTCATGAACTTTGTGATTAAGCTAAACAATTTGTAACTGTTCAGAGCCAAGCAAAATTTCAAAAAACAGGTATAAAATGCTTGCATTTTTAAGACTGTTTCTGAAATATTATTTGGCGGATACGTCACACCGACGAAATGCGTAGCATTTTGGAGGTTAGCCCTGAACAGTTACAACAATTTAATTAAATGAAATCTATGGAGGTATGAATTATGAAAACAGCACATGGTAATTGGTTTGAATCTGCACAGCAGCCAGTAAGAGAAGGAATCACAAGAGTTGTATTTGCAGGCAGAGAGACAGAAAAACTTGGGGCAACATTAGCAGTGGCAACATGTGAAAACGGCAATGCAGTCCGTCCACATACACATCCATACGCACAGCTTGCTATCGTTGTAAAAGGTCAGTGTGATTATTATGTAGATGGCACACCTTACAGAATGACACCGGGCTCATGGGTATTTGTTCCAAAGGATGTTGAGCATTATATCCATGTTTATGATAGTGATGAACCAGTTGTAAACCTTGATGTATTCTTCCCGGAGAGAACAGCTTATGTGGATGAATATGAAGAGTTTTTAAAGAAGCTTGGTCAGAAAGATGAATAATTTAGAGAATAAAAGAATTATTTCAGTTGCTGTTACCGGCGCATGGCCAACAAGAAAGGATAATCCGACACTGCCTGTTACGCCTCAGGAGATTGCGGATGATGTCTATGAATGTTGGAAGGCCGGTGCAGCGGTAGCACATATTCATGTTCGAAATGATGATGGCACACCATCTACAGAATTTGAACGCTATAAAGAAACCATTGAAAAAATCAGGGAAAAGAAAGACTGTGATATTTGTATTAATATTACAAGTTCAGGTGGAACACTTGGTGCAGGAAGTGATGATGAGGATGATGAAGCAAGAATCAAACCGATTCGGGAACTGCTTCCAGAAATGTGTTCTTATGATTGCGGTACATTGAACTGGCAGTATAATACAATTTTTGAAAATCATCCAAGATTTCTTGAAAAACTTGGGTTAGAGACACAGAAATTAAATGTCAAGCCGGAAATTGAAATTTTTGATCCGAGTATGATTTATGCAGCAGAATACTATATGAAAAAAGGCATTCTGAAAGCTCCCTGTCATTTCCAGTTGATTTTAGGTGCAGCAGGCGGCGTAAAGGCGACAATCGAAGATCTGGTGATGCTTAAAAACAGACTTCCTGAAGGCAGTACTTGGGCAGCATCCGGTATTGGACGTGGTCATGTACCGATTATGATGGCAACAATTGCCATGGGCGGTCACCTGCGTGTCGGTCTGGAGGATAATGTTTTCTACAGCAAAGGCGTACCTGCTAAAGGCAATGTCCAGTTGGTGTCAAGAGCAAAGCGACTTCTGGAAGAAGCCGGATATGAAGCGGCAACCCCAGATGAAGCAAGAGAAATTCTTGTTTTAGTTCGTAAAGGAAAATAAAATTAAAAATAACTGTTGGAAAATAAGCAGTTCTAAAATGGAGAGTATGACTCATTTTTAGTCACACTCTCCATTTTTTATGTGAATGACGAGTCAGATATGATCTCTCGGAATCTTGAGTGATCATGCCAGCGAAACTCTGGCATTGAACTTTGAAAAGTAAATAGTATTCATGAACGAAAAAATGAGCGCAAGAAATAAACATAACAGTCGCTATGTTTTAAAAAATGAGATATAATAATCTACAGGATTATGTTACATCCAAAATCAACTTTCGCTGGGTGACTTCAGTTGGCAGATCCCAAGCATCCAGATGCTGTAACATCAGGATGTGATAGAGGCGGCCGTACCCCATCATAGTTGAGCGGTGTCTGCCGTCTTCTAGTTTAAAGTCTAATTTCTCACGTTTGTTAGAGCGTTCAGTAGAAGTTCTTGCATTGTCTTCCAGTTTCCATTCCTTACTGTCTCTTGGTGGATTATTAAACAATCTTGGATTATCTTTCAGAACCAGATGGACTGTACGTCCGTATTTGGCATTTGAGCAAGGGTTTTCGCATGTACAGGAGATACAGCCACCGGCGTGACTGATCTTAGGGCATTTGAATTTCATTCTGCCTTTAGCAACTTCAACACCATCTCGACGCATACGAAATCCAGAAGGACAGATAGGACCCCCATCTTTATCAATCGTAAAGTCATTTTTGTAAACAGGAGGTCTTCCACCTTTTCCGTTAAGGTCAATAAAAGGTGTTATATTTTCACGTTTTAAGTATTGATAGTAAGGCATTGCATCATGGGTAGAATCTAAAAGTACTTTAGAAACTGAGTATTCAGGAAGAAATGATTTCATCCTGAAAAAAGCATGCAGGAATCCATGTGAATCATGTTTTGATGCACAGGAAAAATGAGGAAATACAGGTAAGTCACTTTGTGAATCAACAAGCATGTACAGGTCGTATCCATGATAATAACAGTCCCGAGAGGAATCCCATCCGATATCACAGTCAGGCTGGGAAAAATAGCGGTCACAATTACAGTCATGGATACCATTCTCTTTACATTTGCAGATACGTTTTTTTCTTTCTCTGTGTGAAGTTACAACAGGTGTTCCATCACCAGCTACTGCTAAAACATCTGCATGGATAAGCACTGTAGAAACAGAAATCTCAAGGAATTCCTTTTGATAGATTTTAAAGAGAGAAGAATAAGGCTGTTCATCAAGATTAAAATCTGTTTTCTCCAGGGTCGGAAGAAGATCGGCAACAGTAACTATTTCCACGGAATCAGCTTTTGTACCTTTTGTTGTAGGCTTTTTAACCTTAGTTTTCAGCGAATGGATATGTGGTGACATATGATCGTCATCAGAGTTCCATAAGCGGCTAAAAAATCATAAAAAGTACCAACACTGGGAGTGTTACCAACTTCAAATCCACTAAGGATAGCATAAAGTGGATTTATTTTAAGCTGAGCAGCCCACTCCGTTAATGAAGTAACTTTAAAGTCAATGGAAAGAAGATAAGAATGCTGCATGCAAGAAGGAGTTCGTGGAGCTGGTCCGAATTTTGAATATTTATCAGCCATAAAAGTATCGGTGAAAGATAAATCAAGATTCCAAAACCGTTCAATGATATCCCAGGTGGAACGAGCAAGAGCATTTGGATTAGGATAATATTTACGAAGATTAGTAACAACAAAGTTT